>Ga0302279_10001835_pt1 | contig 29314 bp, 31 predicted proteins | sample III_Bog_N3_3_FD_194541 | JGI IMG/M metagenome (GOLD analysis project Ga0302279, IMG submission 194541) | Peat permafrost microbial communities from Stordalen Mire near Abisko, Sweden - III_Bog_N3_3 | ecosystem: Environmental > Terrestrial > Soil > Wetlands > Peat | place: Sweden: Abisko... | reverse complement strand
CCCACGCCAGCGCGCTGGCGGCCGCGCGGGAGAACGCCGATTACCTCCCGGGCTTCAGCCTGCCGCCGGAGCTGAACGTCACCTCCGACCTGGGGGCGGCGCTGGCCGGAGCCGAGGTGGTTTTTGTCGCCTGCCCGGCGCAGGCGTTGCGTGAGACCGGTGGGCGCATCCGGGCCGCGCTCGCTTCGGGCGCCGCGCCGCGGCTGGTGGCGAGCCTGTCCAAGGGCCTGGAGATCGGGACCCACCAGCGGCCCTCGCAGGTTCTGGCCGCGGTCCTGCCGGGGGTCCGGGTCGGCGCGCTGACCGGCCCGAGCAACGCTGCGGAGGTGGCGCGCGGCCTGCCCGCGGCGATGGTGCTGGCCGCCGAGCATCCGGCGCCCGGGACCGCCGAGGTCCAGGCTGCGATCAGCAGCCCCACGCTGCGCATCTACACGAGCGACGACCTCGCGGGCGTCGAATTCGGCGGGGCGCTGAAGAATGTCTATGCCATCGCCGCCGGCTGCTGCGACGGGCTCGGCCTTGGCGACAACGCCAAGGCCGGCCTGCTCACGCGGGCGCTCGCCGAAATGGTGCGGGTGGGGGCGGCGCTGGGAGCGCGGGCGGAGACATTTTACGGGTTGAGCGGGTTCGGGGACCTCATCGCCACCTGCTATGCCGGCTGGAGCCGCAACCGCGAATTCGGCCAGCGCATCGGCGAGGGCCGCTCCGCCGCCCAGATCCTCGCGAATCGCAAGACGGTGGTCGAGGGCTACCTGACGACCGAGTCGTTCGCGGGTCTGTGCGTGGCGCGGCACATCGACGCTCCCATCCTCCGGGAAATGCACGGCATCCTTTTCGCCGGCCAGCGCCCGGCCGACGCGCTGGCCGCCCTGATGGCGCGCGGGCTCAAGCGCGAGAGCCCCGCGCTGGTTTAGCCCCCTCCCCTCCCCCAAAAAATCAAATCACCCCCCATACCCCCCCATGGCCACCGCTGAGTCCGACGCCCTCGACCGCAAGCACCGCCTCATCATTTTCGCCTCCTCGCTCGGCACCGTCTTCGAATGGTACGACTTTTATATTTTCGGCACCCTGGCGGTCTTTTTCGGCAAGCTGTTCTTTCCCCCCGGCAATGAGACCGCGGGCTACCTCTCCAGCCTCGCGCTCTTCGGGGTCGGCTTTTCCGTGCGCCCGTTCGGCGCGCTGGTCTTTGGCCGGCTGGGCGACCGGGCCGGGCGCAAATATACCTTCCTGGTCACGATCATCGTGATGGGCCTGTCCACGGCGCTGATCGGCGTCCTTCCGACCTACGCGAAGATCGGCTTCTGGGCGCCGGTGATCCTCGTGCTGCTCCGGGTGGCCCAGGGACTGGCCCTCGGGGGCGAATACGGCGGCGCTGCGACCTACGTCGCCGAGCACGCGCCGCCCGGCCGGCGCGGTGGTTACACCAGCTGGATCCAGACGACCGCCACGGTCGGGCTCTTCCTCTCGCTGGCGGTCATCCTCGGGGTGCGGCGGGCGATGTCGCCCGCGAGCTTCGCGGACTGGGGCTGGCGCGTGCCGTTCCTGGCGTCGGTGATCCTGCTGGGGATCTCGACCTACATCCGGCTCAAGTTGCAGGAGTCGCCGGTGTTTGCGGAGATGAAGGCGCAGGGCCGCACTTCGTCCGCGCCGCTCACGGAGAGCTTTGCCCGCTGGTCCAACCTCCGCCTGGTGCTCAAGGCGCTGTTCGGCGCCACCGCCGGCCAGAGTGTCGTATGGTACGCGGGCCAATTTTACGCGCTCTATTTCCTCACCGCGACGCTGAAGGTGGACTATGCCACGGCCTACCTGCTGATCGCCGCCGCGCTGGTGATCGGGACCCCCTTCTTTGTCGTCTTCGGCCGCCTCTCCGACCGGATCGGCCGCAAGCGCATCATGCTCACCGGCTTTCTGCTCACGGTGGTCACCTATCAGCCGATCTTTCACAGCCTGACGCGCAACGCCAATCCCGCGCTCGCTGCAGCGATGGAGCGCGCGCCGGTCGTGCTCCACACGGCCGAGTTTCGCGGCCGCCTGACCCTGGCGGCGCGGGCCCTGGAGGACGCCGCGCGCAAGATCGTGCTCCCCAGCCGGGTCGTGACCCCGACGGACCAGGCGCGCAATTTTCTCAATGCCCGCGGCATTCCCTTCTCGCTCGCCCCCGCCGATGGCGCCGCGGCGCTCGCGCTTTCCGTGGGCGGCGCCACGGTGGCGGGCTTCGACCCGAAGGCCTACGCGGTCGCCCTCGCCCCCGCGGGCTACCCGGCGGCGGCGAACCGCGCCGACATCCGCGTGCCGGCCGTGATCGGGCTGCTCGCCGTGCTGGTCCTGTACGTCACCCTGGTCTACGGCCCGATCGCGGCCTTCCTGGTCGAGCTTTTTCCCGCCCGGATTCGTTACACTTCGATGTCGCTGCCTTATCACATCGGCAACGGCTGGTTCGGCGGCTTCCTTCCGCTGATCGCGGCGTCGATCGCCGTCTTCAGCGGGGATATCTATGCCGGCCTATGGTACCCCATCCTGATCGCGGGAATGTCGCTGGTCGTCGGTTTCCTCGTGCTCCCCGAAACCAAGGACTGGAATCTGCAGGCTTGAAGGCGACGGTTTCTCGCCGTACTCATTTATTACGATCGTGGCTATACGCGCTGTCATCATAGAGGACGAGGCGGTTTTCCGCCGCATGCTGGCCATGGCCTTCGGCCGGGTCCGCGGCCTGTTCGTGGCCGGGACCTTTGCCGACGGGCGGCTCGGGCTGGAATTCTGCCTCAAGGAAAAGCCGGGCCTGGTGGTCGTGGACCTCTACCTGCCGGGCATGCACGGCTTGGAGATCGTGAAGGAGGTCAGGGCGAAGCTGCCCGACACCCTCATCCTGGTCATCACCGGCCACCCCGACGGCGAGCTGCCCGCTCGGCTGATCGCCCAGGGCGTGCACGGCTTCGTGGACAAGAGCGGCCCGCTCAGCTACGCCATCCAGGCGGTCGAGGCGGTGATGAGCGGGGGGATGTTCTTCGCCGCGCACATTCCGCCGACCGCGACGACCGGCGGAGCCGCCCCCGATTCCAAGGTGCCCCCCAGCGTCAAGACCGGTCCGCCCGCGGCCACCCTCGAGGCGGTGCAGATGCTCTCCGGGCGCGAGCTCGAGGTCGCCCGGCTGGTGGCCGACGGGTTCTCCTCCAAGGAGATCGCGGCCCGGCTCGGCTTGAGCGTGCGCACGATCGAGAAGCACCGCGCGAATATCATGGACAAGATTGGCGTGCGCGAGGTCGCCAGCCTCGTCCGCTGGTGCATGCAGGCCCGGATCGTGAAACCCTGAGGGCTTCGGGGCCGGCCCTACCGGCCGTTCTTGACGAAGGCCCGCAGCGGGACCGCGGTCTCGGCAAAGTTCGCCGCCACGGCCGCCAGGTCGGCCGCCGTGACTTTCTCGTCGGGGATCCCCAGCCGCCGCTCGATCGCGGCCATCTGCTCGGACAGCGCCAGGGCGCCCATCTGGCGCGCGCTGCTCTTCAGTCCGTGGGCCGCCCGGCGGCTGCGTTCGCGATCGCCGCGCGCCAACTCGTGGAGCATGGAGGGGAACGACTGCAGGAAGGAGCGCACGACGACGCGGGCTCCCTCGGCGCCGAGCACATCAGTGAGTTCGCCGAGCGCGGCGTTGGACGATGAAGGGGGCCCCATGCGCGGCAAAAGTCGCTTAGGGTTGGGCCGGGCGGGTGGGCACGGGCATCCCGCCGGCCGGCGGCGCGCCCGCCAGGGACAGTCGGACCTTGAGCCGCGAATTTTCCGCGACCAGCGCGGCGATCTGGTCCTGGGCTTGGCGCAACTGCGCCCGAAGGATGGCGAGCTGGTTGGCGGCGGCGGCCTCGACGGTCAGCGCGGCGATGGTGTGCTGGGCGCTGTCGACCTGGGTCGCCAGGGCGGCCTTGTCCGCGGCGGCCTGGTCGGCGTCCGCCTTCAACTGGGTGTTTTCGTCGTGGAGCAGGGAGAAGCTGTGCAGCGCGGTCGAGAGCTGGTCCTGCACGTCGGCCAGCTGCTTTTGCAGGTCCGCCACGGAGGGCGCGGCCGCCGGAGCCGCGGCGGCGGTGTCCGCGTCGCCGGCCGGGGCGTCGCCGGCGGCGACCAGGGGACTGGCCAGGGGCAGGAGGAGCGGCAGCAGGATGAAACGGATGGGGTTTGGCATGATTCCAGCCGTAAGGGATTGCGGTTGGGGATACAATCCACAACCACGCGGATTGCTGAAACCTTGCGGTGGAAGACGTGTCCCCCCATATACCTTCACTGACTCTGCCTGCCATGAACCGTAACCTTCACCTGCTGGCCCTGGCCGGGCTCGCCGTCTCCGCGGCTGCGCTGGGCGGTTGCGCCTCCGAGGTGGTTTTGACGCCCTCCAGCGAGCCTGCCGCCCAGATGCGGCCGGAGGAGGGCGCAACCGCCGCTGGTCCGGCCGTGGAGTCCCAGGACATGGTGACCGTGGCCGACCGGATGGCGCGCAACATCCTCGGTATCTCGCGGATCGCCAATGCCAAGTCCACGCCCCGCATCGTGCTCGAACCGGTGGCCAACCACACGACGGTCGCGATCGACCCCGACCATTTCCTGCAGCGCATCCGCATTTTGCTCAACCAGAAGTCGATGAACAAGGTGCGTTTCCTGGACCGGGCCATGTTGGCGAAGCTCGAGCGCGAGCGGCCGCCCGCGCCGGCCCCTGAAGCCGCCCCGGTGACATTCCGGGGGGCCGACTACCTGCTGGCGAGCCAGTTTGATCCGCTGGCGCCGGCGGACGCCGCCGGGTCCGCGGGCACTGTCCTGTGCAGCTTCCGCCTCCAGGACGCGCACACCGCCGCGATCATCTGGGAGGGCTCCTACGAGATGGAGGAAGCCAACCTGACCGCGCAGGTCGCCTTCGCCCTATGAGGCTTCCGACCCCGTTTCTTGCCCTCGGCGCGGGGCTGGCGGCGCTCGCCGGCTGCGCCACGCCGCTGCCGGTTTCCACCACCCCGCAAAGCACCACGAAGTACACGCTGGAGAATACGGAGGAATTCGTGCCGCTCGACGCCACCAGCCAGATCTACGTCGCCTGCACCGGACTGCAGGTGCGCACGCTGCCCGACGGCCGCCTCCAGGTCATCGCCAACATCAAGAACCGGGTGCGCTGGCGGGTGGTCGAGCAGGTGCAGTGCGTCTTCAAGGACGAGCAGGGTTTCCCCGCCGGCGGCGAGACGCCGTGGCGGACGCTCATCCTGCCCGAGGACTCGACCGAGGCGGTGCGCTTCACCGCCATGAACGCCCTGGCCACCCACTACACCATCCGGGTGCGGATTCCGCGCTGAGATGTTTTAACTTGGCATGGGCTTCCCGCCCATGGCTCGTGATCCACGGGCAGGATGCCCGTGCCGCGGCGGATTGCTATCCGAGCAGCTCGCCGACCAGGGCCTTCTCCTCCTTGAGCTCGGCCTCGGTCGCGGCGATCTTCGCCCGCGCGAATTCGGTGAGGGCGACGCCGGGGACGATCACCGCGCGGCCGCCCTCCGTCCGGGTCGGGTGGGAGAAGACCAGTCCCGGAGTGATGCCATAGGCTCCGTCGGAGCAGGTGGCGACGCTGAACCACGCGCCGGGCGGGGTCGGGGTGGTCAGGGCCCGCACGGTGTCGACCACCGCATTGGCGGCCGAGGCCGCGGAGCTCAGGCCGCGCGCCTTGATCACGGCGGCGCCGCGCTGCTGGACGGTCGGGATGAACTGGTCCGTGAACCAGGCCGCGTCGGTGATCACCGCGGGCACCGGCCGGCCGCCGATCGTCGCGTTGTAGAAATCTGGATACATGGTCGAGCTGTGGTTGCCCCAGATGGCGAGGCGGGCGACCTCCGTCGTGTCCACCCCCGCCTTGGCGGCGAGCTGGGTGACGGCGCGGTTCTGGTCGAGCATGGTCATGGCGAACCAGCGGTCGGCCGGGACCGAGCGGGCGCTGTTCAGGGCGATCAGGCAGTTGGTGTTGCAGGGATTGCCGACCACGAGGACGCGGACGTCCGGCGCCGCGCCCGCGGCGATCGCCCGGCCCTGGCCGATGAAGATCCGGCCGTTGATCCCCAGCAGGTCCTTGCGCTCCATCCCGGCCTTGCGCGGGACGGAGCCGACGAGCAGCGCCCAGTTCACCCCCCCGAAGCCGGTCTCCAGCGACGCGGTGGCGACGATGCCCTTGAGCAGGGGAAAGGCGCAGTCCTGCAGCTCCATCACGACCCCGCCCAGCGCGGGCAGCGCCGGCTCGATCTCGATCAGGTGCAGGATCACGGGCTGGTCGGGCCCGAACATCGCGCCCGAGGCGATGCGGAAGAGGAGGGAGTAGCCGATCTGGCCGGCGGCGCCCGTGATGGCGATGCGTAGGGGAGGCTTCATGGGAATTGGGTTCCGCCCTGTCTAGCGAAACCGCGGCGCCAGGGAAGCGTGGATTTCGCGGATCAGGGCCTCGGTGGTGGGCCAGTCGATGCAGGGGTCGGTGATCGAGACCCCGTAGCGCAGCTTGGCCGGGGGGACGGGGATGGGCTGGCTGCCCGCGAAGAGGTTGCTCTCGACCATGCCGCCGATGATCGTGGTGTTGCCGGCGGCGATCTGGGCGAGCACGGCCCGCATCACCTCGGGCTGGCGTTCCGACTGCTTGGCGGAGTTGTCGTGCGAGCAGTCGACCAGGATCGCCTGCGGCAGCCGGGCCTTGGCGAGCAGCTGGGCGGCCTGCTCGAGGTGCGCCGGGGAGTAGTTGGGGCCGCTGGTCCCGCCGCGCAAAACGATGTGGCAGTTGGGATTGCCGCGGGTGACCACGGCCGACGCGGCGCCGTCCAGGTTGATGCCGAGAAACGTGTGGGACTGCGCCGCGGCCTTGATCGCGTTGACCGCCGTCTGGATCGAGCCGTCGGTGCCGTTCTTGAAGCCGAGCGGCATGGAGAGTCCCGATGCCATCTGCCGGTGGGTTTGGGACTCGGCGGTGCGCGCCCCGATGGCCGACCAGCAGACCAGGTCCGAGATATACTGCGGTGTGATGGGATCGAGCATCTCGGTCGCGGTGGGCAGGCCGAGCTCGAGGATGTCGCGCAGGAAGGAGCGCGCGAGGCGCAGGCCGGTGGCGATGTCGTGGGAGCCGTCGAGGTGCGGGTCCAGGATGAGGCCTTTCCAGCCGACGGTGGTGCGGGGCTTCTCGAAATAGACGCGCATCACGATCATCACCCGATCGGACACCTCGCGGGCGCAGGCGGCGAGACGCTGCGCGTAGTCCCGGCCGGCCTCGAGATCATGGATCGAGCAGGGGCCGACGATCAGCAGGAAGCGCTTGTCGTCGGAGAAAATGATGCGGCGGATCTCCTCGCGCGCGCGGGTGACGAACTCCGCCAGCGCCTCGGTTTTGGGCAATTCCGCCAACAAAGCGGCGGGCGAGGGCAGCAGGCGCGTCTCGACCACATTGATGTCGGATGTCTTTTGCATGGTGGGGAGGGGAGACGTTAGGCCCGAGCCCGCGCGGTACAATGCGGAAAACGGCCTTTCGATTCGAAAGGCCGCCCGCCGAAGCCCAACGGGCGAAGGAGGGCTGAGCTCCATAAGTCGCTTCCAGTTATAGTAATAAGTCCCGCGGGGACAGGCTATAGCACGTGGGGACGGCACGTGGGGACAGGCTCATCGGGGTACGCCCTGGGGACGGTACGCCCTGGGGACAGCCTATGGGTACGTGGGGACAGGCCCGGCGCCATGGGGACAGGCTATGAGATCGGGGACAGGCTTTGGGAGCGGCCGTGCGTCCCACTTGGGGACAGCCTATGGCACGTGGGGACTATGGCACATGGGGACAGGCTCTGCGATATGGGGACAGGCTCTGCGGGGGCGGAAAGGTCCGCGGATGCTGGTTCATTGCGGGAGACCCTCCTTCGCCCGTTGGGCTTCGGCGGGTGGCCCTTCGATTCGAAAGGCCAAAAAAAGTGGCGGGCCGCTTACCCCTAAGCGGCCCGCCTTTGCTTTCTTAGTTACCCCAAAACTCCCGCTAAGCGGGAGAAGTGAAAATGTCTACGCGTTGATAGGTAGCTAGTTTTGGACCACCGTCAAACGGAATCTTGAAAATTCATTGCGCTTTTATAAGCTTATAAAAAATAGCATCTTACAACTTTATGACACCTCCTTTTTCCGCTTCGATCCACTTTTATCGGCCCGCGGCATGGCTTCGGGTGACGGGGCCGGACGCGGCTACTTTTTTGCAGGGGCAGTTTACCAACGACTTGCGACTGGCGACCCCGGGGCGGGCGGTTTACGGGCTCTGGCTGAACCAGAAGGGGAAGGTGTTGGCCGATAGCTTTATTCTCGGCGGCGCAGCGGACGAATTCTGGCTGGGTAGCTATTTTTCACCCGGGGAAGTGATCCGCCGCCGGCTCGAGGAGTACCTCGTGGCTGACGAGGTGACCGTGGAGGATCTCACCCCGGAATGGGCGGGGGTCTCGTTGATTGGGGATGAAGTCGGCCGGCGACTGGCGGAGATGAGTCCGCGGGAGGGGTGGATCCTCCCCGGGCGCCGGGTCCCGGGGGAGAACTGGGAGTGGATTTTTCCGGCTGCCTCCGACGACGTGGTACGGGCGCATCTGGCCGGAGGGCGCATGCTTTCCGCGGTTGAGGTGGAGCGGCTGCGCGTTGCGGCGGGTATCCCGGCGGTGCCGGCTGATGCGGGCCCGGGCGACCTGCCGCTGGAAGGCGGCCTGGGCGAGGATGCGATTTCCGCGACCAAAGGATGCTACCTCGGGCAGGAAATCATCGCGCGGCTGAAGTCGAAGGGCACAATCCGGCGCCGGCTGGTCCGCGTGCGGGGCGCGGATCCCGTTCCGGCCGTGCCGGCGGCATTGTCGCGGGACGGGCAGCCGGTCGGTGAGCTGAGGTCGGCGGTGGAGGATGGGACGGGCGGCTTTGTCGGGCTCGCGTTATTAAAAGTGGCGCAGGCGCCCTCGCCTGCAATCTCGACGACGGCAGGCGGGACCCGTGTCCGCGACACTCCGCCGGGCCAAGCGCCTGCGCGGCTTGATTGCGGAAGCACCACGGTTGAAATCATTTGACCGCTTTCGCGGCGGGCCCTTCCCTCCTCGCACTAACCCCTGCCGATGAACAAAGCGCAATTGGTCGACGAGGTGCAGAAGCACCTCGGTGCGGACGCCACCTCCAAAGCCGCCGCGGAGCGGGCGGTCGACGCCGTGCTCGACTCGGTGAAGCGGGGCCTCCGCCGCGATCGCGAGGTCCACCTGGTGGGCTTTGGCAGCTTCGAGCAGTCGGTGCGCCCGGCGCGCCGCGGGTTCAACCCGCATACCCGCCAGCCCATGAAAATTCCAGCGGTGAAGACCATTCGATTCAAGCCGGGCGCGGATCTGCGTGAGTTGACATGATCGGGGCCGGGTCGTTGACCGAAGAATTCCGCGAAGCCTGCGGGCGTGCCCCCGAAATCATCGCCCGCGCCCCCGGGCGGATCGAGTTCATCGGCAATCACACCGATTACAACGGCGGCACCGTGCTCGGCGCCTCGATCGATCGTGCGGTGTGGGTGGCGCTCGCGCGCCGCCCCGACGGACTTCGGCGCTTCCGCACCGACCGCTCCGCCGAGGTCGTCGAGCGCGCCGCCACGGACCTCGGCAGGCTCACGGGTCCCGGGAGCTGGGTCAACTACGCGCTGGGCGTCCTGGCGGCGCTGCCGGAATTCGGGCTGCGCGCGCCGGCCGGCTTCGACTTTCTCGCGGGGTCCGACCTCCCGGTCGGCGCGGGCCTGAGCAGCAGCGCTGCGATCGAGCTGGCCTCGGGCCTGGCCTTTCTGCGCGCCGCCGGCGAGGAGCCGCCGCGCGAGACGCTCGTCCACCTCTGCCGCCACGCGGAAAATCATTTCGTCGGGGTGCCGTCCGGCATCCTCGACCAGGCCGTGTCCGGTTTCGGCCGCCGGGACCACCTCGTCTTCGTCGACTGCCGCGGCCCGCGTTTCGCCACCGTGCCCCTGCCGCCCGGCGCGCACTTCTGGGTCTTCAACACCCACACGAAACACGCCCTGATCGACGGGCTTTACGCCGAGCGGCACCGCGAATGCATGGAGGCGGCGCGCTGGCTGGGGGTGAAGTTGCTCGCGGATATTTCGCCTGAGGAGCTGGCGGGGAAAGCAGCGCAGGCGCTTGCCGCGGCGGAGCCCCGCGTCCCGCGGGACGGAGACGGGTCCCCGCCTGCGCTACTTTCTTTGACGCTCGCGAAGCGAGCGAAACATATCGTCGAGGAGATCGCCCGCGTCGATGCCGCGGTGATCGCTTTGCAGGCCGGCGATCTTGTCGAAGTCGGCCGCCTGCTGACCGCTTCGCATCGCAGCTCCCAGCTGCTGTTCGAGAACAGCACCCCCGAGCTCGATTTCCTGGTCAACGCCCTGGTCGCCCGGCCGCAGGTCTTCGGCGCCCGCCTGACCGGGGGCGGCTTCGGCGGGGCGGTGATGGCCCTGACGGACGGGTCTTTCGACGAGGGCCACGCGGCCGCGGTGGCGGCCGCCTACGGGACAAGATTCGGCACGCTCCCGGATATCCTGCACACCCTCACGGCCGACGGCGCGGAGCTAATCGTACCCTGAGGCGCCTCACGCCCGGCGCAGGGTGAGGTGCACGATCTCGGCGGGGGCGTCGACGCGCAATGGAAACCAGTTGCCCACGCCGTTGGAGACAATCAGCTGGCTGTTGGCGCGCAGATAATGGCCCGACCAATAGCGATAGAGCATCGGGCCGACGCCGAGGTCTTCGCCGAGCATCAACTGGCCGCCGTGGGTGTGCCCGGACAGGGTGAGCGGTATGCCCATCGCGGCCGCGGCGTCGAAGGCATGCGGATGGTGGGCCAGGAGGATCGGAAAGGCGCCGGGATCGCGCTGGGCGAGCAGGGCGCGGGTCGCGCCGCCGATCACCTGGTCGCGGTCCGCCATGCCGGAAGGGTCCCAGCGCAGGCCGAGGAGCTGCACGGGGCAGCCGCGCACGCGGGCGGTGAGCGACTGGTTGACGAGAAACGGGACGGAGGAGCGATGGGCGCTGGCCTCAAAGACCGCCCGGCTCTCGAACAGGTCGTGGTTCCCCTCGATCATGCAGTGTCCGTAACGCCCCTGCATCGCCGAGGCCAGGACCAGCCCTTCGGAGAGGTCCGCCAGGTCATGGTTGATCAAATCGCCGGTCAGCAGGACCAGATCGGCCTTCAGGTCATTGACGGTCTTGACCATCGCCCGGAGCACGGGAGCCGTGGTCAGCTCGCCCAGGTGCATGTCGCTGACGTGGGCGATCGTCATGCCGTCGAGATCCCGCGGCAGCCCGGCCACGGGCAGCACGAAGGGGCGGACACGGAAGTGGCGGAGTTGCGCCTGCGAGATTGCGGATACGAGCACGGTGAACGCGGAAGGAGCCGCCAGCGCCGTCATCTTGATGAATTGGCCGCGCGAAACGTGGCCGGGTTCCGGCGGGGGCGGCGGCGCAGCGCCGCCGCGCCGGCGGCGGCCGAACCGTCCGAGCCTCAGCACGAGGGCGGCCATCCCGGCCAGGAGCAGCAGGCCCAGCCCCAGCAAATTCCAGAGGAGCACGGCGGAAAGGGCAAACTTTGGGAGAGCCCGGTCCCAGCTCATGCCCCGTGCCCGGCCGAACCCGAGGGTCGCAAGGCCGACGAGTTGGGCGGTGACAAAGCCCAGGTTCAGGACGATCCACCCGACCCGGCCCGGGACATGCCGGGCCAGGCGAACGGAACCGATCGCCCACGCCAGGTTCAGGGCGAACACTCCCACGAGGATGAGCAGGAAGACCGACATCGGAAAAATGCCCGGCAGCCTAGAACAGGCCGCTGAAAGTCGCGAACCAGGCGTCCACTTTCCCGTGGAGGAAGAGGAAATACGCCGCCCCGGCCAACGCCAGCATCGGCCCGAACGGCACCGGTTTGCCCAAGCCCAGGCGCGCGGTGCGCCGCCAGGCCATCGCCGCGAGGAGCCCGAGCGTGCCGGCGACGGCGCCGCCAAAGATCGCGAACACCGCGCCGTGCCAGCCGCAAAAAACGCCGATGGCGCCGACGAGCTTGATGTCGCCGAATCCCACCGCCTCTTTTTTCAGCGCCAGCTCGCCCAACACGGCGATCCACAGCAGGAGGCCGGAGCCGAGCAAAAGCCCCTGCAGGCCGTCGGCGCAGGACCGCAGGCTGTCCAGCGCATAGAAGCCGCTTTGCTCCCCGTGGAGCGCGGGGACCAGGGCCGACAGCACCACGCCGGCCCCCGCCAGGCCGATCGTGAAGGTGTCGGGGATCTGCAGGGTGTCGATATCGATGAAAGTCGCGGCGACCAGCGCGCCCAGGAACACCCAGGCGCAGACCATCGCCGCGGGCGCGAATTCCCGCGCGGCGGCCAGGAAGAGGAGCGCGGTCAGCAGCTCCACGGCCGGATAGCGGACGGAAAACGGCCGCCCGCAGCACCGGGCGCGTCCGCGCCGCAGCACCCAGGACAGAATTGGGACATTGTCGCGCGGGGCGATGGGCTGGCCGCAGGCGCAGTGCGACCCGGGCGAGACCACGGACCTTCCCGCCGGGAGGCGGAGGATCACGACGTTGAGAAAGCTGCCGATCGCCGCTCCCAGGACAAAGGCGAGGGCGGGCATCAGCCAGGGGAACATCGCGGTGGTCTCGGCCAGCCTCGGGATCATGGTTCAGGCGGCGCCGATGGCCGCGAGCATGGCCGGCGCGGTCTGCCCGGCCGGAACCCCTGTCCAGATCTCCAGGGATTTCGCGCCCTGGTGCGCGAGCATCGCGAGGCCGTTGGCCGAGGGCAGCCCGAGGGCCGCGGCCTGGACCAGAAGCGGCGTGCGCGGGGGATTGTAGATCATGTCGTAGACCGCGCCGGGTCGCGGCAGCGCCGTCAGGTCCACCGGGGGCGGATCGCCGGGATGGAGTCCGGAGCTGGTCGCATTGATCAGGATGTAGCCGGCCTCCGGCGGGGGGCCGGTCCGGATCGGGATCGACCCGGCCAGCGGGAGCAGGATCGCCCGGAGGGCCTCCAGCTTTTCCCGGGTCCGGTTGACCAGCCAGAGACTGGCGCAACCGCGCGCCAGGCACTCGACCGCCGCCGCCCGCGCCGCGCCGCCCGCGCCGAGGAGCACGACCGCGGCGCCGTCGAGCTCGCGGCCGAGGGTCGTGCGCAGCGCTGTGGCCAGGCCGTAGCCATCGGTATTGAAGCCGTGCCAGCCCCCGGTGGTCCGCAGCAGGGTATTCACCGCGCCGGCCGGGCGCGCCGCCGCGTCGATCTCCGCGACGAGGCCGCAGGCGATGACCTTGTGGGGCACGGTGAGGTTGACGCCGCGGAAGGCCCCGGCGTGGAGCAGGACGAGGGCGCGCGGCAGGTCCACCGGCCGGATCTCGAACCGAAAGTAGCGCCAGTCGGCGAAGCGCGGATCGGTGCGGGCGAGCGCGCCCAGCGCGGTGTTGTGCATCGGCGGGCTCAGCGAGTGGCCGATGGGGTGCCCAAGCACGGCGAGCGAGGGCGCGGGGCGCGACCAATGCTCCAGATCAGCCAGGGTCAGGACGGGATCAGGGGGCATGGGAGCGCCCCCTATGTCGCATTGCGTGCGTAGGCCGCCTCAAATTCCTCGATGAACCCGGCGAAGAGGCGCGCGCGCTCGGGATCGCCGGCGGCGGTGTAGCTGTTCACGAGATTGCGGCAAATGCGGCAGAGCACCTCGCGCACCGGCACCGGGGCCAGGTCCGCGTTCTTCAGGTTGGCGCGCTTGTCGCGCAGGAGCGCCACCAAGTCGCTGCGCTCGCGGATCAGGCCCTGGTCGAAGGGATCGACGAAGAAAGGCAGGTCGTCGGCCGGGCAGCCGACGAGGAAGTGCCCGGGCAGGCCGATCGGCTCGAGCTGGAAATCCAGCCGGCCCGCGATCAGCAGGTAGACGATGCTCAGGGAAATCGGGTTGCCCTTGCGGCGCTCGATCACCTGGTCGAGCAGGCTGTTGAGGGGGTCGACATAATGCTCGATATTGCCGCGGAAACCCCATTCGTGGAACAGGACGCGGTTGATCAGGCGGCACCGGTCGCGGGCGCTGGAGGGCTCGATGCTCAGTTCCCGGCAGCGCCGCGCGATCGCGTCGAGCGCGGAGCAGCACCGGCCGATGTCCAGTTTCGGGGAAACGGTGCGGGCGAGCAGCAGGGCGCCGGTCTCCAGCTCGTAATTCAGCGACCGGATGAAACCGCGGAATTCCGCGACCGGGTCGGTGAACTTCAGCTCCTGCAGGTACCACGCGGCGTGGCCGGCGAGCATGCGGTTGGGGCTCTGGGCGATCTCGCGCAGGAACGCGACGGCCGGGGAGCCCACATCCGTGAAGTGGGCGACGAGGGCCTGCCGCACGACGGGGCTGGAGTCGTCGAGCAGGCTGAGCAGGGCTTCCTGCCGGACCGGGTCTGGGACGTCCTTGGCCGTTTCCACGTTTCGAATTAAGAGGGGGAATTTATCCGACTGGCAACAACGATAGTGGCGCAAGCGAGTCTTTCCTTACGTGGCATGGGCTTCGAGCCCATGTCATCGCCTACGCGGGCTGGAAGCCCGTGCCACGTCAGGGCGGGCGTTCGCCGAACAGGGCGGTGCCAACGCGGACGAGGGTGCTCCCGGCGGCGACGGCCTCGGTGAGGTCGCCGGTCATGCCCATGGACAGGGTGGCCAGGGGCGTGCCCAGCCGGCTGGCGAGCCCGTCGCGCAGCTGGCGCAGGGCCTCGAAGGTCGCCCGGGACACGCCGGGGTCGGGCGAGAGCGGCGCGACGGTCATCAGGCCGTCGACGACGAGGTGCGGCCGGCTCAGCGCCGCCTCCAGCAGCCGCGGGGCGTCCTCCGGCTCGGCGCCAAACTTCGCGGGGTCGTGCCCGGCATTGATCTGGAGCAGGATGGGCAACCGCCGGCCCAGCTCCCCGGCGGCGCGATCCAGCGCGTGGAGCAATTTCTCGCTGTCCACGCTCTGGATGCGGTCAAAGTGCCGCGCGGCCAGCGCCGCCTTGTTCGACTGGAGATGGCCGATCAGCTCCCAGGCGATCGCGGCCGTGGTCCGGGAGCGTTTCTCGACCCCCTCCTGCACGCGATTCTCGCCTACCGCGCGGATCCCGTACCGCGCGGCGTACTCCACGGCCGCGGCCGGGCACGTCTTGGTCACCGCGAGCAGCTCGACCTCGCCCGGGGCCCGCCCGGCGCGCTCGCAGGCCTCCGCAATGCGGGCGCGCACGGCATCGGCACGGCGCTGGAATTCCTCATAGGGGATGAGCATGGGCGGGGGTTAGGAAATCTAATTTTAGTTTTACGGGATTGTTGCTTTCTTTATTCTAGGGCCCAAAAGATGCGCTTATCATGCAAATCGAGAACCTAAAGATTTTCGCCGATCTGGTCGAGACCAAGAGTTTCTCCAAGTCGGCCAAATTGAACGGCCTCACCCAGTCGGCGGTCAGCCAGCAGGCGCGTGCGATGGAACGTCACTTTAAGGCGCTGCTCATCGACCGGAGCCAGAAGCAATTCCAGCTCACCCGCGAGGGCCAGCGCGTCTACGAGTCCTCCAAGGACATCCTTCACGCCTACGACACGCTGCTCTCGGAGATGCAGGAAATGAAGAAGGTGATCAGCGGCATGATCCGGATCTCCACGATCTACTCGATCGGCCTGCACGAGCTGCCCCCGTACATCAAGAAATTCCTCCACGACTACCCATCGGTCAACGTGCGGGTCGAGTACCGCCGCTCCAACCTCGTCTACGAGGACATTCTGCACAATGCGGTCGACTTCGGCCTGGTGGCCTTTCCCGCGAAGATGCGCCAGGTCGAGAGCATCGCGTTCCGCAACGACCACCTGGTGGTGATCGCCCACCCGCAGAATCCGCTGGCCAAGCGCGGCGAGATCGAGATGCGCGACCTGGCCGGCCAGCGGTTCATCGGCTTCGACCCGGACATCCCGACACGCAAGGCCGTCGACCTGATCTTCCGCGAGCACAAGCTGGAGATCGAGCCGGTGATGGAGTTCGACAACATCGAGACGGTGAAGCGCGCGGTGGAGGTCGACCACGGCATCGCGATCGTGCCGCAGGCCACCGTGGTCCAGGAGGCCAACCTGGGCACCCTGGCCGTGCTGCATTTCAAGGGCCGGGCCTTCACCCGCCCGCTCGCCATCCTGCACCGCAAGGGCCGCGTGCTCACCCCGGCGATGAAGAAGTTCGTCGAGATTCTCGGGCTGGATTTGCCCGAAGCCAGGAACACATGAAGGAATTTGAACAGGAAGGCCGGGAAGATCGGGGAGGGGGGCCTAAACGGAGCGCACTCTTCCCGAACTTCCCGATCTTCCTGTTCGAAACGATGGTTTGCTGAATTGGGATTCCTGCCTTGATTTGGGTCGCCATGAAACTTCTCCCCCTCCTCCTTTTTCTCTTCAGTGGGATGTTGCTCCGCGCCGATCCGGTGGCGCCGGTGCCGGCGCCGGCGTGGAAGCTCAAGGATGTGGACGGCAATGTCGTCAGCTCGGACCAGTTCAAGGGCAAGGTCGTGGTGCTCGACTTCTGGGCCACGTGGTGCGGCCCGTGCCGCTCGGAGATTCCCGGGTACATTGCCCTGCAGAAGGAGTACGCGGCGGACGGACTAGTCATCGTCGGGGCCTCGACCAACGACCAGGGCCCTGACGTGGTGAAGAAGTTCGTCGCCGACCACGGCATGAACTATCAGGTGGTGGTGGGCGGCGAGGATATCGCCGGCGCATTTGGCGGCGTGGACGCCATCCCGACCACCGTCATCATCAATCGCAGCGGCATGATCGTGGACCGCAAGGTCGGGGCCTACGAGGAGTCCGCCTACGAGAAGCTGGTCCTCGACGTCCTGAAGCCCGCCGCGGCCAAGCCGCCGGCTCAGCTCTCGACCAGCCGGTAGCCGATGCCCGCCTCGGTCTTCAGGTGCCGGGGCTTGTGCGGATCGGGCTCGAGCTTCTTGCGCAGGTGGGTCATCTGCACGCGCAGGTAGTGGGCGCTCTCCTCGGCGTGGGGACCCCACAGCTTGCGCAGGATCTCCCGGTGGGTGATGACGCGGCCGCGGTGCTGCACCAGCATCTGAAAGAGTGCGTATTCCTTGCCCGTCAGCTTCACTTCTACCCCGGCCCGCCGCACGAGGCGCGCGGACATGTCGATCTCGATGTCGCCGAAGCTGACGACGGCCGACTCCGGCACGGGCTGCGTGCGGCGCAGCACGGCACGCAGCCGGGCGATCAGTTCGCGGCTGCTGAAGGGCTTGGTCAGGTAGTCGTCGGCGCCGGCGTCGAGCGCCCCGATCTTGTCCTCCTCGCTGTCCCGCACCGTGAGCACGAGGACGGGGGCCTGCGACCATTCGCGCAGCCGCCGCAGCACCTCCGTGCCATCCATGTCGGGCAGGCCGAGGTCCAGGACGATCCCGTCGGGATGTCCCGCCGCCATGTTGGAAAGGCCGAGCTGTCCGCTGTCGGCCTCCGTCACCCGGAAGCCCGCCGACTCCAGGGTCAGGCGCAACGACCGCCGAATCTGGATCTCGTCGTCGACTACGAGGATCGCGGGATGGAAGTCGTCCGTCATTCCCGCTCAGGCTGGGGCGTGGAGTGGGGCAGGTAAATCGTAAAGGAGGCCCCGGGGCGGGAATTTTCCCGGATGACGATCTCGCCGCCCTGGGCCGCGACAAAGCCCCGCACGATGGACAGTCCCAGCCCCAGGCCACCCGAGCGGGCGGAATTGCCCCGTTCGAATTTCCGAAACAGGCGTTCGCGCATGCCGGGCGGCAGGCCGGGCCCGGTGTCCGCGACGGTGAAAAACACCCGCCGGCCCCCGTCGGCCAGCCCGGCGGCCAGGGACACCGGCATGCCCGGAGGGGTGTGCACCGCGGCGTTCAGGAGCAGGTTGGAAAGCGCGGCCTCGGTCAGGGCGAAGTCGGCGAGGATGGGCGGCAGCTCGTCGGGAATGGTCACCGAGAGCGGACGCCCATCCAGCGCGTCGGATACGCCTTCCATCGCCGCGTTGACCAGGTCCCGGGCGTCGCACCACTCCATCCGGGGCTGGAGCGTGCCGCTTTCCAGGCGGGTCTGGTCCAGGAGGTTGCGCACGAGTCGGTTCAGGCGCTGCGTGGCGGTGCGCATCTCGCCGGTCAGGCCGGCCTGCACCGCGGCCGGCGCGTGGTCGAAATTGTCCAGCGCCGCGGTGATGACGGCGAGGGGAGTCCGCAGCTCGTGGGAAACGCTGTCGAGGAGCGTGCGCGCCAGCTTTTCGCTCTCCTCCCGGATTCGCTCCTTGCGCGCCTGCGCGCGGATTTGGGCGGCCAGCTGCCCGGCCACCAGCGCCACGATCAGGTAGATCACGACCAGCAGCGCGTCGTCGATATTGCTGATCCCAAGCTGAAAGCGGGGCTCGATGAAAAAATAATCCCAGGCCAGCGCGCTCAGCAGGCCGGCCGCCAGCATGGGCCAGCGGCCCACCCGCAGGCTGAGCAGGATCACGGCAAGGATATAGATCAGGCCGATCGACCGATAATAGCCCGCGGGCAGCAGCAGTCCGCCGGCGGTCAGCAGCGCGACGACCGCGACCACCAGCCCGTATTCCCACCAATCGCCGCCGGGGCGCGTATGCTGGGCGGCGATCCAGCGAAAGGGGGAGCGGAGGCGGCTCATGAAGGGTGGGTCGTTTGGCATCTTGCGCCTTCCGCGCTTCTTGGCGAACCTAACCGGATCCATGGCGCTGCCCCCGATCATCCTTGAGGACGACACGCTGGTCGCGTTCGACAAGCCGGCCGGCCTGCCGGTCGCACCGGAGCGGGGCGAGCGAACGGCCGACACCCTGATGGACCGCGTGCAGGCCGGGCTCGGCCGGAGCGTCGCCGCCGTCCACCGCCTCGACACCGCGGTGAGCGGCGTCGTGCTCTGCGCCAAGACCAAGCCGGCGCTCGACTTCCTCAGCGGCGAGTTCCAGGCGAAAAAAGTCGCGAAGACCTACCTCGCGCTGGTCGTCGTCCTGCCCGTCGAGCGCGCGATGAAAGTGGCCGCGCCCCTGCGGGACCCCGGCGGCGGGATTCCCGCCGCCTTCACGGTGGACCTCGCCCTGGGGGAGGATGAGGCGCAGCCGGGGCGGATGCGCGTGTTCAAGCGGCGCGGCGGGCGCCCGAGCGCGACGGACTTCCGCGTGCTCGAGTCGTTCGGGCGCTTCGCGTGGCTGGAATGCCGCACCTTCACCGGGGCGCGCCACCAGGTCCGCGTGCACCTCGCCGCGGCCGGTGCGCCGGTGCTCAATGACGCCTTCTATGGCGACCCGGAGGAGCGGCTGATGCTCTCCGCGCTCAAGCGCCGCTACAAGGGGCGTGACGAGGAACGCCCGCTGATCGGCCGGCTGGCGCTCCACGCGGCCGGTCTGGCCTTCCCCCATCCGGTGACGCGCGAGCCGGTGACGGTGTCGGCCCCGCTGCCCCATGAATTCGAGGTCGCGCTCAAGTACCTGCGAAAGTTCCGCCCCGCCGGCGGCGGCTAGCGCGTCCGCATGGCCACGCGGGGGGCGGGCTCCAGGAACGGGGACGGATACCCCCGCAGGATCGCGGGTCGCACGCGGGCGAAGGGGCGGATGCCGCCCCGGGCGACGAGGACATCGGTGACCGCGTAATAGGGGTAGCTGGAATAAACGGCGGTGGCGTCGGGACTGGCGGCCGGTTGGGCCGGGGCGGCCGATTCGGCGTAGGCCGGCGCGGACGGAACCACGACATTGACGACCACGAGCGGCGCGGGCGGCGGGGGCGCGACGGCCGGCTCGGGCGCGACGGCGGGCGGCAGCCCATCGAGCACCCGGTTGCCGCTGGTCCCGATCAGGTCGGCGATCTGCCGGTCGACCTCGGCGATGGCCAGGGTGACGGCGCGCGCCGTCTCGGCCGAGCCTTCCGCATAACCTTCACGCATCGCGGCGTCCTGCGCATCGAGGACCGCCTCGACCCGATCGGTCAGGAGGTCCTGCAGCCGCGAGGCGGTGGCCGCGGGCAGGTTCATCTCCGCGATGATGTCCTGGTACTGGTCCAGGATCAGGCGCCGCTCATCCGCGCGCGCGGCCGCGCTGTTTACATCCGAGCGGCGCAGCCCAAGGGGCGGGAGGGCCGGCGCGGGCGGGGCCGGCCCATCGAGCGACACGCCGATCGCATCGGCTTGCCGGGCGACCTGGGCCCGCAGGTGGATGATCTGCGACTGCTGCCAGCGGAAGATGCCGCCAGCGGCCAGGACCGGGATTGCCAACCATGCGAGGGTCGAGCGCACGGGAGAACGGTACTGGGATATACCGGGCGGTCAAGGTAGACGCGGCGGGACGCGGCGTCTACTTTAGGGCTTTCGGAAGAGATAATGGCTCACCAGCCATTCCTCGCCCTTGCGATAGCCCCAGAGCTCGGCGCAGCTCATGTAAAAGACGCGCCAGTAAACCCACCACTTCACGGCCTGGTCGCGGCCGTAGACGTCGATGAAAAGGGGCAGGATCTTCTCGCGGCGCCGGTCCATGTTCCGCAGCCAATCCTCGGCGGTGCGCTGGTAATGGGTGCCGCTTAACTTCCAGTCCTGCATCAGCTTGACGTCATCCTGGAAGTGCCGCAGCAGGTCGTGGGAGGGCATCTGCCCGCCGGTGAAGAAATAACGGGCCATCCAGTCGCTGCGATCGCGCGCGACAAAGGGGTAGGCGTATTGCCGGTGGGTGAAGATGTGCACGAAGAGCAGGCCGTCCGGCTTCATCCAGCGGGCGATGCGGGCGAGGAGCAACTGGTAGTTCTTCATGTGCTCGAACATCTCGATCGACACCACGCGGTCGAATTGCCCGTCCGCGATGTCGAAAGTGTTCAGGTCGCAGGTCAGGATGCGAAGGTTGGCGAGCCCGCGCCTGCGCGCCTCGGTCTCGATATGCTCCCGCTGGGTCCGTGAGTTCGAGACTCCGGTGATGCGCATGCCGGGGAACCGCTCCGCCAGCGTGAGCGAGAGCGAGCCCCAGCCGCAGCCGAGTTCGAGGACGTTTTGGCCGTCGGCGAGCTGGGCCCGCTCAACGTAAAGGGCGAGCATGGCGTCCTCGGCCTGGTCGAGCGTCTCGCTCCCGGTGGGATAAAGGCAGCTGGAGTATTTCAGGCGCCGGCCCAGGCACTGCCGGAAGAACTCGGTCGGCACCTCATAATGCTGCTCGTTGGCGGAGCGGGTGTCCTCGGCGATGGGGCGGCGTTTCAGGTCCTCGACATAGGCGAGCAGGCGGCCCTGCTGGGCCGAGGGCGTCGGCTCGGTCTCGTCCCGGAGGCGCTGCGCCAGGAGGCGCCGGATCCCCAGGCGGATTACCCAGTCGGGGAGGAGGTCGCGCTCCAGCAGCGAATCCACGATGCTCATATCGAGCCTCCGAATCCCGCTCGCTGGATTCGGAGATCTGCCCCGATTAGGGAACCGGATGTTCCGGCGGCTTGATGTCCAGCGACTCGACGGCGGCGGCGGCGCGGCTGCGCACGATCTCGTTGAGCATCGGCAGCGAGGACCAGTAGATGACCGCGATCCAGACCGGGGCGACGATGGCCCAGGCGACGATGGCGTGGAGCCCGTTGACTTCCATCCGGTGCAGGACGGGCCGGTCGGCCTTGGAGAACACCCCGAGGAAGATCCTCCAGATGTTGAAGTGGGTGTGCGGCGCCCGCAGCAGGAACTCCCGGACCGACGTATGCATGGGCTGGACTCCGAAAATGAATCCGCCCAGCCGGAACATGAAATAGATGATCAGGAGATGCGGCAGCGCGCACAGGGCGTTCACCAGCTGGATCAGGGGCTGATTGAGTCGGAGCGTGATGCCCACGATGAGGCATAAGATTGTGGTGGTGCCTAGGATGGGAAAGAATGCGAACGCGGAGCCCACCGCGAGGGTGAGGGCGATCTTCTCCGGCGTGATCCCCTGGGTGAGCTGCTTGACGATGGGAAACAGCACTCGCCGCTGCCAGAATGTGGCGCCGGGCGGGTACAGGGTCGTTTTGCGGGGGTCGGGCACGAGGGATCATCTTAGGAAATTCTGGGGGCAGTACAAGTCTGGCACGAGATCGTGGCATTGAAGGTAGACGCGGCGTCCCGCCGCATTTCGACGAGGGACGCGACGGGACGTCGCGTCTACGTTGTGAGCGAGAGATTATTTGGCCGGGTGTAGAGGGCTTGGACGACCGAGATGTTGCGCAGGGCGAAGGCGGCCTCGCAGTAGCTCAGGTAGTACCGCCACTTGCGGATGAAACGTTCGTCGAAGCCGAGGGCCCGGACCGGGTCGAGCCGGCCCTCGAAGTTGGCCCGCCACTCGCGCAGGGTCCGGGCATAGTCGGGCCCGAGGTCCTCGACGTCGTGCATTACGAAGCCACCGGCGCGGGCCAGCAGGTCGCTTACCCGGTTGAGCGACAGCAGCAGCGAGCCGGGGAAGATGTGCTTCTGGATGAAATCCACCCCCCGGCGAAATTCCCCGTAGCGCGCGTCGGGGCAGGTGATGAACTGCAGCGCCGCCAGACCGTCCCGCTTGAGCGCCCGGCTGACCACCCCACAGAACTCGGGCAGGTAGCGGTGGCCGATCGCCTCCATCATCTCGATTGAGACCAGCTTGTCGAAGGGGCCCGCGACGTCGCGATAGTCGCGGAGCTCGACGCTCACGCGCCCGGCGAGGCCGGCTTCGCCCACCCGCTGCCGGGCCAGCTCCAGCTGCCGGGGGGAAAGGGTGATGGTCGTGACCCGGCACCCGCAGGTCCGGGCGGCGTGGATCGCCCAGCCCCCCCAGCCCGAGCCGATTTCCAGCACGTGGTCCGCCGGCCCGAGACGAAGCTTGCGGCACAGGGCGTCATTTTTCTCGCGCTGCGCCTCGGCGAGGGACAGGCCGGGTCGGGCCCACTTGGCGCAGGAATACATCATCGCCGGGTCGAGGAAGAGCGCGAAGAAGTCGTTCGAGAGATCGTAGTGGGCCGTGATGTTGCGGCGGGCGCTGGCGCGTGAATTGGGCCGCAGCATGTGCCCGAGACGGTTGGCTGCGCGCAGGAGGTTGAGGGCGACGGCGCGGCTCCGCGCGGAGCCGGACAGCGTCGGCGCCGCGTCGACATTGAGGATGAACCATCCGATCACCGCCGTCAGGTCCGGGGTGTCCCAGTCCCCGGCGAGATAGGCCTCGGCGAAACCGATATCGCCGGACATCACGCATTGCCTGAAGAAAGCGTCGCGCCGCACCTGGATGACCGCGGCCGGGCTGGCCGGGTCGCCGAAGTTGGCGGCCGCCCCCTCCGGCAGTTCGATGCGAAGGTGCCCGCGCGACAGTTCGCCGAGGGCCCGGAGCACGGCGGAGCGAAAGAATGACCCGGGTTGGCTCATGGGGCGTCGGCCGGGTCGGGGGCGGCGATGGACGGGTGGGGGCGCCGCAGGTCCCGCTGGTCGGCGGGTCGGCTCGCCTTCGCGAACACCGGGACGCGCTTCAGCCAGAGCAGGGCGGCATGCCAGTGGATGAGCGCGATGATGCGGAGCGTGATCAGCGGGTATTTCAGCGTCCACCAGGCGAGCCGGGCGCCGGTCAGCGGCCGTTGCGCCCCGGCCAGGGTGCTGGTGAGGGTCCGTACAGTGCCGTCGTAGTCATCGATCTGCGCCGCCAGGCGGTCGCCGGGCGCGCACAGGTCGAAGTCGAACGCCACATCGACGTCGGAATACGGGGAAACATAGAAGAACTTGGGGACCCGCAGGTGGAAGCGTCCCCGCGCGGGCGCGCCGAGGAAATAAGTCTTCATCTCCCGAAAGGTGTTGGTCACTTCCGCCAGGGCCGCGACCGGGGCCCCCGCCGCGTCGTAGCAGAAATAGAATGAGACCGGATTGAAGAGATACCCCAGGACCCGCGGCAGGGTGACCAGCACCACGCGACCGGCGCCGAGCTCCACGCCGTTCCGGCGCAGGACTGCCGCCACCCGCTGCTTGAGCGTGCCATTGCCCTCATCGGCCGAGCCAGCGGCCGCGCCGGGGTTGTGCAGGGGCTCGCCGGTGGGGAGGTAGTCCCGGTCCCGAAACGAATAGAGGTTGCGGCGGCCCGCGGAAAACAGCGGGAGGCGGCGCGACAGGGCGTCGAGTTCGTCGAGATCGAGGGCGAAGAGGAAGATCCGGTAGTCGAAGTGATGGCGCTTCGGCGCGAAGCGGTGGTGCATCACGCGGCACTCATAGAGGCAGGACGGCATGGGCGGGGGGCGGCCGGGCATGCGTCTCAGGCGCCCCAGGGATCGCGCCCGAGGAGCAGGGCGCTCAGTGCGGCGGCGCTGCCCAGGGCGTCCTCATGGAAGCCGTGCCGGAAATAGCTCCCGGCGAAATACGTCTCCGTCGTTCCGCGCGCCGCCGCATTGAGCGCGGGCAGCTCGGCCTGGGCGCGGATCGCGCCCAGGCTGAAGAGGGGATGCTCGTAGGGGAGGGTGCGCAGCACCCGGGCGGGATCGATCGCCTCGGGGCGGTTGACGGACACAAAGTAGTTTTCGCGCTCGGACACCCCTTGCAGCGAATTCATCCAGTAATGGGTGGCGGTGGAAACCCGGCCCGCGGCATCGCGATTGATCTCATAATTCCAGCTCGACCAGGCCAGCCGCGTGCGGGGCATGACCCGGGCGTCGGTGTGCAGGGTGGCCACGTTGGGCTGGTAGCGGAATTCGCCGAGGATCCGGTCCTCCCCGGCCGTCGGGCCGGCGATCAGGCGCCGCGCCTCGTCGCCGTGGCAGGCAAGGATGACGCGATCGAAGGTCTGCGCGCCGCCCGGGTCGGTTGTCACGGTCACCCCGCTCGGCCCCCGCGCCACGCGCACGGCGGCCGCGCCCAGTCGCAGCCGGTCGCGCCAGGGCGCGGAGATCCGGTCGACATAGGTCCGCGAGCCGCCGGCGACCGTCAGCCAGGGGTGCTGCGTGCGCAGGCCGAGGAAGCCGTGATTGTGGAAGAAGCGCAGCAGGGTGGCGGCCGGGAAGTCCAGCATGCGCTCAGGCGGCGCGCTCCACACCGCCGAGCTCATGGGGGCGAGGTAGAGATTCAGAAAATCCGCGCCGTAGCCCCGCTGCGCGACGTAGTCGCCGAGGGTCAGGTCGGCGGTCCCGGGCTGCTCCAGGGCGGCAACCGCCTCGCGGTTGAAGCGATCGACCGCCAGCAGCATGCGGTAAAAGCGCGGCCGGAAAAGATTGCGGCGCTGGGCGAAGAGCCGGTTCAGGGATGAACCGCAGAACTCGAGGCCGGTGTCGGCGTGGCGCACGCTGAACGACATCGGGGAGGGCTTGACCGGCACTTCCAGCTGCGCGAACAGCCGGGTGAGCAGCGGATAGGTGACCCGGTTGAAGACCATGAACCCGGTATCGATGGGAATCGGCCCGTTTCCGGGCTCGGCCACCATCACGGTGTTGGCGTGGCCGCCCGCGTGCGCGTTCTGCTCGAACAGGGTGAGGTCGCAGTGGCCGTGCAGGAAGTGGGCGCAGCCGAGCCCGGCGATCCCCGTGCCGATGATGGCTAGACGGGACATGCCGATTTCGTGCGGTCGGCGGCTTTGCCTTCGGACAGGACGGAGGGGGGCACGGCATTGAGGTCCCAGATCAGACCGGTCCAGGACAGCGCCGTGAGGAGGTAGTAGGTGAGGTCGATCTCCCACCAGTAGAAACCGTTACGCGCCGCGCCCGGGTAGCGGTGGTGGTTGTTGTGCCAGCCCTCCCCCAGGGTGACGACGGAGAGCAGAAAGCTGTTCCGCGAGCTGTCTTCGGTTTGGAAACGCCGCCGGCCGATCAGGTGGGCCAGCGAATTGATGCAGGACGTGCCGTGAAACAGGGCGGTGGTGCTGACAAAGAAGCCCCAGACGAGCATCTGCCAGCGGTTGGTGCCCAGGCCGGGCGCGACGACCTCGAGGAGCCACCCGAGGCCGAAGATGGCGCCGGCAAAGGCCAGCGGCACCAGGGAGTCGAACCGGTTCAGGAAGACGAGCTCCGGATAGCGGGAGAGATCGCGCACCCGGGAATAATCCGTGGGAAAATTGCGGCGGCTGGTGATCCAGCCGATATGCGACCACCAAAAGCCGTGCACATGGGGCGAGTGGGCGTCCTCGGCATCGTCGGAATGCCGGTGGTGGTGGCGGTGATGGTACGCCCACCACAGGGGCCCGCGCTGGACGGTCGTGGCCCCAAACAGGGCCAGGAGCAGCTGGCCGGCGCGGGACGTGCTGTAGCTCTTGTGCGAAAAATAGCGGTGGTACACCCCCGTGACGGCGAACATCCGGGCCAGGTAGAGCGCGACGGCGCTCGCGACCGCGACGGCGCTCGCGCCGGTCCAAAGGACGCCGAGGCAGCCCAGGTGCAGGATGATGAAGGGAATGCAGCGGACCCAGTCCACGCCGTCGGTCTCCCGGCGCACTTGGTCGGCGCCGTCGGGCACGAAATCGGCGTCGAACCACTGCACGAAAGCCGTGAGCGAGCGGTGCGGGACGGGACGGGGAATTTGGTCGGAAGGCACGGGATGGGAAACGGGTCGCTGAGGATACGCGCGGACTCCCCCGGCGGACGCGTTGTTGCAAAAGTCGGAAGGCTGGGACCTGAAATTCGAGCCTAGCACGCGGGGATCTGAATTCCAGTCCCGAGTTGCGCATTTCAGCCTTTTGCAAGCTTCCGGTCCCCGGTTTTCTCAGGCACATTTCCGCCCACCGTGGACCGTCCGCCGCAATTTCTCCGGGCCCTCGCCTCCCGCAACTACCGCCTCTACTTTGGCGGGCAATGCGTGTCGCTGCTGGGCAACTGGATGACTGCCACGGCGTCGCTCTGGCTGGTCTATCACCTCTCGGGCAGCCCATTCGACGTCGGGCTGGTGGGCTTCGCGAACATGGTCCCGGTCCTGGTCCTCGCCCCGTTCGCCGGGGTGTGGATCGACCGGGTGGACGGTTTGCGGCTGGTGCGGCTCACCCAGGTGCTGGGCATGCTGCAGTCGGCGTCCCTGGCGGTTTTCGCCTTCAGCGGCCACATGACCGTTCCGGTCCTGATCGGGCTCTGCGGCGTGCAGGGCCTGGTCAACGCGCTCGACTTCCCCGCCCGCCAGACCCTGACCCACCGGTTTGCGGACGAGCACGCGCCGCTCACCAACGTGATCGCGCTCAATTCGATCACCTTCAACCTGGCCCGGCTGGTCGGCCCGGCGATCGCGGGTTTCGTCATCGCGGGCTTCGGCCCGGGCGTCTGCTACACGGTCGACGCGATCAGCTATCTCGCCGTGCTCGCCGCCCTGGCCGCGGTGCGCCTCCCGGTCCATGTCCCCCGGGCCGCGATGGCCCGCCCCCTGGCGGACCTGCGCGACGGGGTGCGTTACGCGTGGGGCCATCCGTCGATCCGCCGCGTGCTGACGATGGTGTCGGTGATCGCCCTGGTGGGTTTTGCCCATGGCATCGCCGGCCCGATCTTCGCGCGCGACGTGTTCGGGGGCGATGCCCGGACGCTCGGGTACCTGATGTCGGCGACGGGCGCAGGATCGCTGCTGGCCGGGGTGTTCCTGAGCCTGGAAACCTCGGCGGATGTCCGCGGGCGCATCCTGGCCTGGGGCGCCGTGATCGCCGGCGCCGGCCTGACCGGCCTGGCGATCCGCGGGAACCTGGCGCTGGCGATCGTCTGCTACGCGGCGGCCGGGCTGGGCACGGTGCTGCTGATGGTTTCGGCCAACACCCTCGTCCAGACCCTGGTGGCGGGCGACAAGCGCGGGCGGGTGCTGAGCCTTTTCACCACCGCCCAGAGCCTCTTCCCGATCGGCAGCCTCCTGATCGGCGCCACCGCGGAGCGTTACGGGCTCCACCTGACGATGGGGATCTGCGGCGGGGTCTGCCTGGCGGCGGGGGCGATTTATTCGCGGGGAGCGTCCGTTGCCATCGGAATACAAACCGTGGAAAGTAGTAACCAATAATCATCCTTCTGTTTTCCACCCGATCCGCTAAGATTGTCCCAATCCCCCATCCTCCTCCATGACCTTCAAATCCTTCCTGCGCACGCTGGTGTTCCTGATCATGCTGTTCGTCGTGCTCTATGCGGGCATGTACAACACGGAGGTGATTTCCTTCTCGTTTCCCGGCGTCTTTGAGCGCGACATCCACAAGCCCGCGGCGCTGATCTTCTACGTGATCTTCGCCGTCGGCGTCGTCGCCGGCACGATGCTCCACGGGGGCGGCAAGGGCTCCAAGGGCAGCGGCAGCAAGGACAAGTAGGCCTTGAAGGTAGCCGCGGCGTTCCGCCGCGTTCCTCCGAGGGACCGCGGCAAGATGCCGCGTCTACTTTATGGCCTCCGGCGCAAGTGATCTAAAACGATCGCTGCGGCGATGGCGGCGTTGAGCGACTCGGCGCGGCCATAGCGCGGGATCGTCACCGACCGGGTGAGGCGCCGCTGCACGGCCTCCGACAGGCCGTGGCCCTCGTTGCCGATGACGATCACGGCGCTTCGCGGCGGCGGCACGGTGTGCACGTCGTCGCCCGCGAGCGCGCAGCCCAGGATGGGCGCCCGCACGCCGGCCAGCGCGGCGCCGAGGTCGGTCGTGTGCACGGTCACCCGCGCGAAGGAACCCATGCTGGCATTGATGGCCTTTTGGGCAAACGGGTCGGCGCAATCCGGCGAGAGCACCACCCGGTCGAGGCCGAACCAGTCGGCGATCCGCAGCAGCGTGCCCACGTTGCCGGGATCCTGCACGCCGTCGAGGGCGAGCGTGAGCCCCCGCTCGAGCGCGCCGGCCGGGAGCGGCTCCCGGTGGATGCGGCCGACGGCGAGCACGCCCGACGGCGTCGGAAAGTGGCTGATCCGCGCCATGTCGGCGGCGGAGATCTCCCGGGTCCGCCGGCCGGTCCAGCCTGGCGCGCCGTAGATTTCCGCCCAGGGATACCCGGCCGCGAGCAGCTCCGCGACCACCTTCTCGCCCTCGACGACAAACAACCCGAGCTCCTCGCGCTGCTTCTTGTCCCGCAGCGAGCGCAGGCGCTGAACGTCGGCCTTGGTGAGGAGGATGGGCACAAGCCATTGAAACCAAATGCCCCATGCCGGCCAATGACAAATCGGGCGGATTTTTGAACAGGAAGGTCGGGAAGATCGGGAAGGATCGCCGGGAAAGCCTTCCCGTCCTTCCCGATTTTCCTGTTAAAATTCCGTTGTTTTCGGTTCCCATTCGGGGAATAGTCCACCGATGGTCGCCCATTCTCCCCCAGGAGCGTTCCGCCGGCTGCTCGACGAGATCGGCACGGTCGATGCCGTCGGCATCGAGGAGCGCGTTGCCAAGTTCGCGACCCGGAGCATCAAGAAGGCGTCGAA
>Ga0302279_10001832_pt1 | contig 29388 bp, 22 predicted proteins | sample III_Bog_N3_3_FD_194541 | JGI IMG/M metagenome (GOLD analysis project Ga0302279, IMG submission 194541) | Peat permafrost microbial communities from Stordalen Mire near Abisko, Sweden - III_Bog_N3_3 | ecosystem: Environmental > Terrestrial > Soil > Wetlands > Peat | place: Sweden: Abisko... | reverse complement strand
CACCGTCGCGCTCGACGGGGTGGAGCTCGAGGTCGCGCCCGGGCAGATCCGCGCCATCGTCGGCGAGAACGGCGCGGGCAAGAGCACGCTGCTGGAGATCCTCGCGGGCGCCCAGCGCGCCGACGCGGGGGAGATCCTGCTCGAAGGCGCCCCCTACCGCCCGCGCCGCCCCGAGGACGCGCGCCGGGCCGGCGTCGCCATGGTCCATCAGGAGCTCTCGCTCTGCCCGCACCTCTCCGTCGCCGAGAACATCCTCCTCGGCGTCGAGCCCACCCGCCTCGGCTTCGTCCGCCGCGGCGAGGTCGCCCGCCGCGCCGCCGCCGCGCTGGCGCCGCTCGGCGTGGGGGTCGACGCCGGCGCCCTCGTCGGGGATCTGCCGCCGGCGGCGCAGCAGCTCGTCGAGATCGCCCGCGCCCTCGCCCAGACCTCGTGCCGGGTCCTCATCCTCGACGAGCCCACCTCCAGCCTCGCCGCCGCCGACGTGGAGCGCCTCTTCGCCGTGCTGCGCCGCCTCCGCGCCGAGGGGATGAGCATCCTCTACGTGTCCCACTTCCTCGAGGAGGTGAAGGCGATCGCCGACGCGTACACCGTCCTCCGCGACGGCCGCACCGCGGGCGCCGGCGCGATGGAGGGCACCGAGCCCTCGGTGCTCGTCGAGAAGATGGCGGGCCGCGCCGTCGACACGCTCTTCCCGCGCTCGCCGCGCACCCCCGGCGAGGTGATCCTCGACGTCTCCGGCCTCGCCGGCACGCTGCGGCCCACGAGCGCCAGCCTGGCCCTCCGTCGTGGCGAGGTGCTGGGCATCGCCGGCCTCGTCGGCGCCGGCCGCACCGAGCTGCTCCGCGCCGTGTTCGGACTCGATCCGGTGCGCCGCGGCACCGTCAAGGTCGGCGCCTACGTCGGTCCCGCCTCCCCGGCGCGGAGGCTCGCGCAGGGGGTGGGCCTGCTCAGCGAGGATCGCAAGGGCGAGGGGCTCGCCACCGCGCTGTCCATCGCCGACAACCTCACCCTCTCGACCCTCTCGCGCCTGGGCCGCGCGGGCTTCGTCAGCACCGCGCGCCAGCGCGAGGTCACCGCGCGCTGGATCTCCGAGCTCGGCATCCGCTGCCAGGGCCCCGAGCAGTGCGTCGGCGAGCTGTCCGGCGGCAACCAGCAGAAGGTCGCGCTCGGCCGCCTCCTCCTCCACGACGTCGACGTCTTCCTCCTCGACGAGCCCACGCGCGGCATCGACGTCGGCAGCAAGGCGCAGATCTATGGCCTCGTCGATCGCCTCGCGCTGGCGGGCAAGGCGGTGCTGGTGGTGTCGAGCTACCTGCCCGAGCTCCTCGGCATCTGCGATCGCGTCGCGGTGATGCGCCGCGGCGAGCTGGGCCCCGCGCGCCCGGCCCGCGATCTCGACGCCCACGCGGTGCTGATGGAGGCGACCGGCTCATGAGCGCTCCCAAGAACCGCCCCTGGCTCGGCCCGCTGGTCGCCCTGGTGCTGGTCTACCTGCTCTTCGTCCTCCTCTCGCCCGACACCTTCGCGCGCCCGGCCAACCTGATCACGATGGCCCGGCAGACCGCGGTCGTCGGCATCGCTGCCTCCGGCATGACGCTGGTCATCGTGCTCGGGGGCATCGATCTCTCGGTGGGATCGGCCGTGGCGCTCACCACCGTGGTGGTCGCCTCGCTGCTCAAGGCGGGCGCCGCCCCCTGGACCGCGGCGCTCGCCGGCGTCGCCGTGGCCGCGCTCACCGGCACCGTCAACGGCGCGCTGGTGGCGGGGCTCGGGATCACGCCGTTCATCGTCACGCTCGGCTCGATGAGCATCCTCCGCGGCGCCGCCAAGGGGCTCGCCCACGAGCAGAAGATCGACGTCGACACGGGGGGCCTCGACGCCCTCGTGCTGCCGCCCACGCACCCGTTCCTGGTGTTCTCGCCCTCGGTATGGCTGATGCTCGCGGTGGGCGCCGGCACGGCGGTGTTGCTGCGGCGGACCCGCTTCGGTCGGCACGTGGTCGCCATCGGATCGAGCCCGCTCACGGCGCGTCTCGCCGGGATCCGCGTCGAGGCGGTGACGATCCTGGTCTACACCCTCGCGGCCGCCCTCGCGGGGCTGGCCGGGGTGCTCGAGTTCGGCAAGCTCACGGTCGGCGATCCCACCGACTCGATCGGGCTCGAGCTGGACGTCATCGCTTCGGTGGTCATCGGCGGGGGATCGCTCTCGGGCGGGGAGGGGTCGGTGGCCGGGGCCCTCCTCGGCGCCTTGCTGATGACCGTGATCAAGACCGGCTGCACCCACGTCGGGCTTCCCAACTGGGTCCAGCAGGTCGTCACCGGCGTGATCATCGTGACCGCGGTCGCGATCGATCGCCTGCGCCGTCGCCGGCGCTGACGCTCACTCCCCCCAGCGAGGCGGGCCGCCGGGCGGCTGGGAGCGCATGAAGAGGTAGAGCACCACCCCCAGGACCAGGGTCGCGACGGCCAGGAATGCCCAGAATCCCGGCCAGCCGAGCGCGTCGCCAACCTGCCCCTGGAGTGCCTCCATCGATCCCTCGGTGAGCACTGGAGCAAGGCGCGGACCACGCCCGCCCCGGTCGCGGAGCGCTCTCGGGCGCTCCGCAGGATGACTCGTCGCGGAGCGCTCTCGGGCGCTCCGCAGGATGACCTGACGGTCAAGCCGCGTACGTCTGCTCGAGGTAGGCGACGATCTCCGCGGACTCGAAGAGGGCCGCTCCGGTGTTGGGATCCTTCAGGTAGGGGACCCTCATCCGGCCCGACATCTCCTGGAAGGAGGCGCGCGCGAGGCTCCCCTTGCCCACGTTGTGGAGCCGGTAGGGCAGGGTCAGCTCGCAGAGCGCCTCGCGCACCAGCCGGCAGTACGGGGAGGCCTCGAAGCTCCACAGCTCGAGCGGCTGCGCCGGCTCCCGGGCGGGGCGGGCGGTGCGGCCGCGCGAGGGGCGGATGGCCGAGGCGAGGGCGGAGGTGAGCGCGGTGAGCGGCCCGAGCCGGAGGCCGAGGGGCACCCGCTTCTGGTACGTCTCCGCGAGGTGGCGGAGGATCGCGTCGGACTCGTACATCCGAGTCCCTGCCACGGAGTCGACGAGGAAGGGAAACATCGCCTTGCCGCCCAGCTCCAGCACGGTGGCGCGGTAGCGGCTCCCGCGCGGGCAAGGGTAGATGAGGGCGTCGAGGTCGAAGGCGGTGAGCCCCTCGCGCACCTTGCGGCAGAAGGGGCAGGCCTCGAACTCGTAGAGCTCGAGGAGCGGCGCCGGCGCCCCCACCGCGAGCGCTCCCGCCGCCGCGCGAGTGGACGGCAGCGCCCGGCTCCCCGGATCGGACCCGGCCTGCGCGCCCAGGCCCAGCCCGAAGCGGAGGCCGCTGGCGAGGAACGACGTGGCCACGTCGAGGAAGCGGTTCATGGCGGCAGCGATACCACGTAACCCGCCGGCCGGCGCCATCGCGGGGCGGGCTCGGGGAGGTCGGGTCGCTGTCGACAAGGCTCCTTCGCCGGCTCACGGTAGCCGCCTCGCGCGAGGGTGAGAGCGGATGAGACACACGAGCGAGCGCTTGATCGACGAGCTCAACGAGCAGCTCGGGGCCGTCCTCGACAGCGGCTTCGCGCAGCGGGTCGCGCTCGACGGCGAGAGCCCCGGGGTGAAGGAGCTGGAGCGGCGGATCAACGCGGTCATCGACGCGGCGCAGGCGCGCGAGCCCGAGGCCGGCGCGGCGGTGGAGCGCCACACCAGGAAGCTCGGGTGGGTGCTGGACTCCCTCGTCGAGAACGTGCCGGCCATGCTCTTCCTGAAGAAGGCGGAGGACCTGACCATCGAGCTCTGGAACAAGCAGGCCGAGCGCATCACCGGCGTGAAGGCCGCCGACATCCTCGGCAAGACCGGCTTCGAGTCGTTCCCGGCCGAGGAGCTGGCGGGCTTCCACGCGCGCGATCGCGCGGTGCTCGCAGGCAAGCGCCTCATCGCCGCCGAGGAGACCAACTCGGGGCGGGAGGGCGTGACCCGGTGGCTCTACACCAAGATGATCCCGCTCCTCGACGAGGGGGGCGAGCCCCGCTACCTCCTCGGCATCTCCGAGGACATCACCGAGCGGAGGCTCGCCACCGAGGAGCTTCGCCGCGCGAAGGAGGCGGCCGAGGCGACGGACCGGGCCAAGACGGACTTCCTCGCCAACGTGAGCCACGAGCTGCGCACGCCGCTCACCCTCATCCTGGGCCCCGTCGAGGACAGCCTCGCCGACGCCGAGGAGCCGCTCCCACCCGGGCAGCGCGAGCGCCTCGAGGTGCTCCACCGCAACGCGCTCCGGCTCCGCAAGCTCGTCAACACCCTGCTCGACTTCGCGCGCGTCGAGGCGGGCCGCCTCCAGGCCTCGTTCGAAGCCACCGATCTCGCCGCGCTCACCGTCGATCTGGTCAGCAACTTCCGCTCCGCCGTCGAGCGCGCCGGGCTCCGCCTCCGGGTGACCGCCGAGCCCCTCCCGGACGACGTCCACGTCGACCGGGACATGTGGGAGAAGATCACCCTCAACCTCCTCTCCAACGCGCTCAAGTTCACCTTCGAGGGCGAGATCGAGGTGTCGCTGCGCGCGATCGCCGATCAGGTCGTCCTCGCGGTCAAGGACACGGGCACCGGCATCGCGCCCGAGGAGCTCCCCCGCGTGTTCGAGCGGTTCCACCGGGTGCGCGACGCGCGCTCCCGGACGCACGAGGGCAGCGGGATCGGCCTTGCGCTGGTGCGCGAGCTGGTGCGCCTGCACGGTGGGACCATCACCGCTGCGAGCGAGCTCGGCCGGGGGACGACGTTCACCGTGACGCTCCCGCGCGGGACCGCGCACCTTGCGCCCGAGCATCTCCGCGTCGCGCGCCCGCTCACCGGGACCGCGATCGGCGCCAGCCCCTTCGTCGAGGAGGCGCTGCGCTGGCACGGCGCCCCCGCGGAGGGCGCCCCGGTCCTCCTGCGGAGCGGCCGGAAGCGCTGCGCGACCGAGCCCGCGCGCCCGGCGCCGCGCGCCCTCATCCTGGTGGCCGACGACAACGCGGACATGCGCGACTACCTGGCCGGGCTGCTCGGTCGCGCCCATGACGTGACGACGGTGAGCGATGGGGTCGAGGCCCTCCACGCGGCCCTGCGGGACCCTCCGGATCTCGTCCTCAGCGACGTGATGATGCCGGGCCTCGATGGCTTCCAGCTCCTCCAGGCCCTCCGCGCCGACGCGCGGACCCGGACCATCCCGATGCTGCTGCTCTCGGCCCGGGCGGGGGAGGAGGCGACCGTGGAGGGGCTCCTCGTCGGCGCCGACGACTATCTGGTCAAGCCGTTCTCCGCGCGGGAGCTGATGGCGCGCGTGCAGGCGGCGCTGTGGCTCGCCGAGCTCCGCAAGGAGCAGAAGGCGCGCGCCGCCGCGGACGAGGCGAGCCGCCTCAAGGACGAGTTCCTCGCGACCGTCTCGCACGAGCTGCGCACGCCCCTCTGTTCCATCATGGGCTGGGCCTCGATCCTGAGCCGGACCCCGCCCAGCGCCGGGACGCTCGCCCGGGGCCTCGAGATCATCTCCCGCAACGCCGAGCTGCAGAGGGCGATCATCGAGGACATCCTCGACATGTCGCGGATCGTCGCCGGTCGCCTGCGCCTCGAGTGCGCGCCTGTCGACCTGGCCGCCGTCGTCGCGGAGGCCGTCGAGGTGGTGCGCCCGGCGGCGGCGGCCAAGGCGATCGAGGTCCGCTACCGGCCCGAGGAGGGGCCCTCTCCGGTCGTCGGCGATCCCCTGCGGCTCGCCCAGATCGCGTGGAATCTGCTCTCCAACGCCGTGAAGTTCACCCCGCGCGGGGGCCACGTGGAGGTGGCGCTCGCGCGCGCCGGCGCCGCGGTGGAGCTGCGGATCTCCGACAGCGGCGAGGGCATCCCGGCGACGCTCCTCCCTCACGTCTTCGATCGCTTCCGCCAGGCCGACGGCTCGCCCACCCGACGCCACGGCGGGCTCGGTCTGGGGCTCGCCATCGTGAAGGAGCTCGTCGAGCTCCACGGGGGCGAGGTGCGCGCCGAGAACCCGGGGCGAGGGCAGGGGGCGACCTTCACGGTCCAGCTCCCGACCCTGTCCGCGCTGGCGGCACCCCCCGGCGGATAGCGCTCCTCAGGGCCCGAGGCTCAGGGCCCGAGGAACCCCGTCTTCAGCGCCGCCATCAGCGCGTTCTGGGCGCGCCCGCCCGAGGCGCCCGTCTTCAGCCACCCCTCCGCGAGCTGCCAGAGAATGATCCCGCCGTAGCCGTTGGCCTTGGAGTAGGCACCCTTGGCGAGGATCGACGTCTCGTCCTCGTAGGCGATGTACTGCGTGGCGGCGCCGCACCCCGGATCGGTCACCGCCGAAGGCAGCGTCAGGTACGGCACCTGGGCCGTCGCGTCGCGCTTCTGCTCGGCGGCGGTGCTCTTGTCGAAGGTGCTGCCCGCGGCGAAGAACGCGCTGAGCGGGTAGTCGTTGTCGCCCCCGACGATGGTCTGGGTGGTGCCGTTGGTGGCCTGCCGCGGCCCGGTGATTCCACCGGTGTAGCAGATCGCATAGAAGCTCAGCCCCATGCCCAGCTTGGCCTTGGGCACGCCCGCCGCGGCGTAGCGCTGGAGGGTGTCGTCGATGGCGATGGGCGTGGCTGCGGCCTCCCCGCTGATGGGGCTCGAGAACCACGAGTCCCAGCCGCTGCCGGCGAAGGTGGTGGAGGGCGAGTAGGTCTGCACGTTGAAGCGATCGAGCGCCGCCGCGAGCGTCGCCATCTGCGGATCGACGGTCTGGTAGTTGGCGTTGATCGACCCCGCCGGATACGAGAGCACCATCCCCGGCTTGGCGGCGCGCAGCGCCTCTGCGAGCGCGACCAGATCCGGGAGGTTCACGCTGTCCTCCCAGTCGAGGTCGATGCCGTCGTAGCCGAGCGTCCCCAGGGCCGAGACCAGCGCGCTCACCAGCGCCGCGCGGTTGGCGGCGCTCGCGGCCGTGGCGATGTTGGCCCCCGCGCCCGCCCCTCCCAGCATCAGCAGCGCCTTCACCCCGTGCGCATGCGCCGCCTGCGCCAGCGCCATCGCGTCTGCCGTCCCCGTCCCGTTGGAGTCGGAGAACGACAGGTCGAGGCTGAGATCGCTCTTGAGGACGAGCGGCGCGAGGATGATGTGCGTCAGCGCCGTCCAGTCGATCTGCGCGATGGGATAGTCGTTGATCGCATAGCCGACGTAGTACCCCATCACCCACTGGCTCCCCGTCGCGCCGCCGCTGCTGGAGCTGGAGCTGCTGGTCGCGCCGCTGGAGCTGGAGCTGGAGCTGGAGGAGCTGGTGGTCGCGCCGCTGGAGCTGGAGGAGCTGGTGGTCGCGCCGCTGGAGCTGGAGGAGCTGCCCGCGGTGGCGCCGCCCGATCCGGCGCTCGAGGCGCTCGCGGTGGCGCCACCGGTGCCGGTCACCGTCGCGCTCGCGGTGGAGCCACCGCTGCCGGAAGACGCCTTTCCCGGGGACCCGCAGGCGCCGAGCAGTCCGAGCAGCGAGGCCGCACCGAGGAAGGCAAGCTGGAGACGAGGTCCCTGGTTCATCCTGGCAGTGTAGAGAGAACCGCCTCGGGGCAGGGCCCCTTCTTCGCCCGCGCGGGCCGCGTCACTGCCGTCGATCGGCGCGGTCGCTCTCGGCCAGCGTCTCCTCCGCGGCCGCGTCGAGCAGACGGGCCCGGAAGCTCTCGGGGAGCTCGGGGGGCGTGACGACCTCGCTCTGGAGGCGGCGCACCAGGAGGTGCTTGAGGCGGGCGGTCTCGCGCTGGAGGGCGGGCATGTCGCCCGCCAGCGCGGCTCGTCGGCGGCGGGCAAGGACGTTCGGCTCCAGGGACTGGTAGGCCGCCCACGCCTGGCCTCCCACGCTGACCACGACCGTGGCGAACCGGAGGACCAGGTCGGCGCCGCCGAACTTCGCGGTGTCGCCGGTGTCGGACTCGTCGGTGGTCTCGTCGGTGGGGGAGGAGGGGGCCTCCTCCCGGTTCGGCTCCGGGGCGAGCCGGGCGATCATGCGGCGAGCGATGGCTTCGTCGGGCGACGACATCGGGTTCCTCCTGACAGCACCCTTCTACACCCCCCGCCTCGCCGCGCGCTCGAAAACCCGTGCCCGCATCTCGCCGCTGCCGGACCGTGCCGGCGGAAAGGCTGCGCGAGGTCGATCCCGTCCCGAGGTAGAGTGCGCTCCCGGAGGTCCCCCCTTTGCCCAGCCGCGCCGACACGCTCGCCGAAGTTCCGCTCTTCTCGCTCCTCGACGATCAAGAGCGGGCCACGCTGGCCGAGCGGATCGACGAGGTGGCGCTGGCCGCGGGCAAGGTCGTCTACAGCTACGGCGACCCCGGCGACGCCATGTACGTGGTGCGCTCGGGCGTGGTCGAGCTCTCCTTCGCCAACGACACCGGCGAGAAGATCGTCGTCGACGTGGCCCGCGCGGGGGACTTCTTCGGGGAGATCTCGCTGCTCGACGGCGGGCCGCGCACGGCGGAGGCGCTGGTGCTCGAGGATCTCGACGCCCTGGTCGTCGACCGGGGAGACCTCGACGAGCTCTTCCGCATCAAGCCCCAGGCCGCGCTGGATCTGCTCACCGCCACCGGCAAGCACCACCGGGAGACCTCGCTGCTGCTCCGGCACACCGCCTCGCGCAACGTCAACGAGGACACCGAGGACCACCGCACCCGGGTGATGAAGGTCACCGACTGGATCAGCAACTTCTCCGGCAGCCTGATCTTCCTCTTCATCCACCTGCTCATCTTCTTCTGGTGGATCGTGCTCAACGTGAGGCCGCTCGACCACACCCGCCTCGGCGGCTTCGACCCTTACCCGTTCGGCCTGCTCACCATGGCCGTCTCGCTGGAGGCCATCGTGCTCTCGGTGTTCGTCCTCCTCAGCCAGAACCGCCAGGCCGAGCGGGACCGCCGGCGCAACGACGTCGAGTTCGACGTCAACCTCAAGGCGGAGATGCAGATCGCGCACATGCACCAGAAGGTGGACGAGCAGCATGCCGCGGTGAGGGAGCGGCTGGAGCGGATGGAGAGGCTGCTGGGGGCGAGGTGAGGCGGAGAAGGGGCGAGGACGGGCGCGGGCGGGATCGCCGCTGACACCGCGCGGAGTGGGGTGCTAACGGCGCCCGACCATGCGGGCGAATGGCTCCGCCAAGCGGCACGCTCCGTGTAAGGTGAGAGCCGACCCGACTGCAAGGCTTGCGGAATCGAGGTGGGGACGGCGTTCTATGGAACGCTCGGCCACGGGGGATCACGTTTCCAGCACGCTGGACGGCGCCAACCGGACGTCGTCTCCATCCGCCCCGGCGGTGTCGAGGTCGGCGAAGATGATGAGGAGCTGATCCTCTGGGGTGTGCGGAGCACGGCGCTCCGATCTGGAGGACCCGCCGATCGGTAGATCGGGCCTCGGCGGGCGGGGGACGGACCGCGAGGGCGCAAGGCTCCCCTGTTCCGGGGTGCTTCGTGTGGCGCGATCCGATGGAACGTTGGCGCGTTTGGCATGTGCGAGCGCAGGCGCGCGTGAGCACGTTCCCGGTGTCCCGACGCCGCTCGAGGAGAGATCCATGCCCCACGAAGATCCCAGCAAGAACGTCGCCGTCGTCACCGGAGCGTCCTCCGGCATCGGCAAGGAAATCGCGCGCCTGCACGCATCGCTGCTCCTCCGGCAGATCCACGCGATGCAGAAGCGGTGTTGGCGAGGCACCACATGAACGGCGCATTCCATCCGACGGACGACGGACGACGGGAGGCCCAGCCTCCCCGCGCGGCGACGCCGGGGTTGCTTGGTCCGCGGATCAGGAAGGTCCTGGCGCGCGCTTCGCTCGCGCTGCTCGGCGCGGCAGCCCTGGGCCTCGGTGCCGTCAAGCTCCTCTACGGGCGGGGGACGCCCTATCCAGACGTGAGCGGGGACCCCATCGTCCCCGCGGGCAGCGTGACGGCCGTCGTGGAGCTGGAGTTCCCGCCGGGCAACGTGGCCACGTCGCGCGAGGGGCGGGTCTTCTTCAACCTGCACCCGCTCGCGCACACCGATCGCTTCACGGACGCGTACCTCTTCGAGCTGGTGGACGGCCAGCCGCGCCCCTACCCGGACGCGGCGTCACAGGCCGATCTTCGCTTCGTGTTCGGGATGACCGTGGATCGCCGGGATCGGCTGTGGCTCACGGCTCCGGCGACGCTGGATCGGCAGCGTACTCGCCTCGTCGCCTATGATCTTCCCTCGGGCACGAAGGTCGTGGACCACGAGCTCGAGCCGGGTGTGGCGCGGTTCGGGCAGGATCTCCGCGTCACGCCGGACGGGAGGACCGTCCTCCTCGCCAACGCCAGTGCGCTCCGCTTCACCGACGCCTCGGTGGTCGCGGTCGACGTCGAGACCTGGACGACCCGCGAGGTGCTCCGCGGGGACCCGTCGACGGCGGCACAGGACTGGCTGATGCGCGTGGGCGCGGCCCCTTACCGCCTCGCCTACGGGCTCCTCGATTTCCAGGCCGGGCTCGATGGCATCGCGATCAGCCCCGATGGCCTCTGGCTCTTCGGGGCCGGGATGAGCAACGACACGCTCTACCGTGTCCCCCTCGCCGCCGTGCTCGACCCGACGCTCTCCCCCTCGGCGCTCTCGGCGCGGGTCGAGCGCGTCGGAAAGAAACCACTGAGCGACGGGATCGAGGCCGCGCCGGACGGGAGCGTCCTGGTCACCGACGTCGAGCACGGCGGCATCGCCCGGGTGGACGCCGACGGCGGCCTCTCGACCCTCGTCAAGCTCGCCGGGGTGAGCTGGGCCGACGGCGTATCCGTCGGGCCGAACGGGGACGTCTACTTCACCGACAGCGCGCTCCCCAGGTACATCGATCCGCTCATGCGTCCACCGATGCTGGAGAAGCTGCGCGCCGGTCGGCCCTATCATCTCTATCGATTCAGGCTGCCGCGGTGAGCGCGCGACGGAGGCGGCCCGCGGCGTTGGAAGGAGATCCATGACCCAGCACGCCTACGCGATCGACATGGCCTGGCCCGCCCTGCTCCAGGGGATCGGCGTCCGGGTGACCCACGTCCTCCGCCGCGCCGGGCTACCCGACGATCTGTTCGCGCACCCCTCCGCGCGCCTCGAAACGGCCGCGTACTTCCGCCTCTGGGAGGCGATCGAGGCGGAGGCGGGCGACGGGACGTTCCCGCTCCGCCTCTACGGGGCCCTGCGCGGCGAGTCGTTCTCGCCGTCTCACTTCGCGGCTCTGTGCAGCCCGAACCTCCTCACCGCGCTCTCCCGGCTGTCCCGGTACAAGCCCCTCGTCGGCCCGCTGCGGCTCGACGTCGAGGAGGAGCACGACGAGGTCGTCGTCCACCTCCGCTGGCACGAGCCGGTGCTGAAGACGCCGCCGACGCTCGCCGCCGCGGAGCTCCTCTTCTCCGTCTGTCTCGCCCGGATGGGGACCCGCGAGCGGATTTGCCCGAAGCGCGTGACGATGAAGGAACCGCCACCCCGGCGAGAGGAGTACGAGAGGTTCGTCGGCGTGCCGATCCGGAGGGGGGAGGGGCACTCGGTCGCCTTCGCGCGGGCCGACGCCACGAGGCCGTTCTTGTCGAGCAACGACGCGCTGTGGGCGGTGTTCGAGCCCGAGCTGCGCCGGCGGCTGGCCGAGCTCGACGCGTCGGCCACGATGACGGAGCGGGTGCGCGCGACGCTACTGGAGGGGCTCCCTGGAGGGGACGTCGCGATGGAGAGCGTCGCGCGGCGGCTCTCGTTGAGCAAGAGGACGCTGCAACGGCGCCTCGAGGACGAGGGGACGTCGTACCAGGAGGTGCTCCGCGAGACCCGCGTGGCGCTGGCGTGCCACTACCTCGAGCGGACCACGGTCCCCCTCGGCGAGATCTCGTTCCTCCTGGGGTTCGAGGAGACGAACTCCTTCTTCCGGGCCTTCAGCAACTGGACGGGGAGGACTCCGGAGACGGTGCGGCGCGAGGCGCAGCAGCCTTTCGACGCGTGAGCCGGCACGAGGATGACCATGCTCCTGATCGTGAGGTTCTGGCCGCTCTCGATGACTTGGTAAGCCCTGGTCAACATCCCGAGCTGGTCGGCGACCTCCTCCTGGATGAAGCCCCCCGAAACCGGATCTCCCGAATCCTTCCGCCCACATCGCGCAGGCGGCGGGTGGTGGCGGCGGTTTCCGCCATGGCGGCGCCAGATGGCCGCCGCTTGGTCGGCCCACCGACCCGGCCCACCGACGACGCGTGATCGTCGCGCGTGGCCACCCCGTCACCGGGCGCCGGCGGCCTCGTCGCGCTCGCGTCGCACCGGCGGTGCCCACCGGCGGCCCGTTGCTCGGACGAACGATCGCCCAGACGGGTGAGCGGGCGGCACTCACGCTGCCCTGCGCGGCTGAAGGCCGTCGTCCGCGCCTTATTCCATGACGCTGTGCGTCCCTCGATCTTCCTGATCGGGTGTCCCTCAATCTTCACGCGCGTGCTCATCGACCTACCCCTCCCGCTTCATCCCCCGCTTGAAATACCCCTTGCTGGTCGCCGTGAACCCCGCCTCGGCCAGCCTCGCCCCGAACGCCGATTCTTCGGCCTCCTCCCCATCGATGCGCCCGATCAGCAGCGTGCGCCGCCTCCCCTCGTCCACCAGCGCCGCCAGCGCCCCCGCGAGGGCGCTCGCCGCCTGCCCGCGCGCCGGCTCCGCTCCGGGCAGGAACGTCAGCAGATTCTTCTCCGTGCGCCCCACGTAGCCAATCAGCTCCCCGTCCCGCAGCACCACGTGGGCCCCCGCCGCCCGCTGCGGCCTCGCGGACTTGATCGCCTCCCGCTTCGCCCCCGCCTCCGGCCATGCGAGCGCCGCGCCATACGGATTGGCGGGATCCGTGGCCGCCAGGATCAGCGTCCGCGACTCCGCCGGCGGCTCGCGCGCGCTGCGCAGCCGATCCTCCGAGCCGGGCAGCGCGAACTGGGTGGCGCCGAGCCCCTCCACGAAGTACCCGCGCCTCACCCGGCCGGCGTCCTCCATGGCCTTGAGCACGTCGTACACGGCGGAGAACCCGCCGGTGACCCCCTCCGCGCCCACCGCCTCCCGGGTGAGCACCCCGTGGCGCTCCAGCAGCGCGCGGGCCAGGGCGGCGCGGCGCTCGGTCTCGGTGGGAACGCGCCCGCCGCGCGCCACCAAGGACCAGCGGCCCTCGCTGCCGGGGGGACCGACGCGGCGCGGCCGGGCCTGGAACGAGCTGCGGCGGAGGGTTGCGCGTCGGTCCTTGGCCTCGTCGGCGGCGCCGCGGAGGTAGCCGCGCAGGGGCGCGAGGGTGTCGTTGGTGACCTCGCCGGCCCACACCAGCTCCCAGAGGGCGGCGAGGAGGTCGCGGGGGAAGGCGCCCGTCTCGGCGGCGAGGTCGGAGAAGAAGAGCGCGCCTCGCTGGGCGAAGAGGGCGCGCAGCCGGCCGGCGAGCTCGCCTTGGGCGGGGCGGGGCGGAGGCGCGAGGAGCGCGCGCTGCTCGGCGAGGTAGAGCGCGATCTGGCCGTCGCGCTCGCCGAGCGGCGCGAGGCCCACCCAGGCGACCTCGCCGGAGGCGCAGAGCTGATCGAGATCGCCGGCGAGATAGCCGCGGAGGCGCGCGGGGAGCACGTCGACCTCGAGCACCGAAGCGGGCAGGGGAGCGCCCTGGAGCTGCTCGACCACCGCGAGCCGTGCCTCGGCCCCGCTGCGGCGCTTGTGGAGGCCGTGCCACTCGGCGAGGAAGCGGCCGAGCGCCGCGGGCGGGGCCGGCTCGACCTCCTTGCGCAGCCGGGCCAGGGAGCGCCGCTTGAGCTGGCGGAGCACCTCGGCGTCGCACCACTCGCGAGAGCGCCCACCGGGCGAGATCTCGCCCTCGAGCACGCGGCCGGTGGCGGCGAGGCGCTCGAGGGCCGCGCGCACCACCGCGACCCCGAGGCCGAAGCGCGCGGCGGCCACGTCGACCGGGAAGGGGCCGTGGGTGCGGGCGTAGCGGGAGATCAGATCGCCGAGCGGATCGGCCACCGGGGCGAGGAGCGCGGCGGGCAGGCCGGGCGGGGGCGAGATCCCGAGCGCGTCGCGGAGGCGGCCCGCGTCCTCGGCGGCGGCGAAGCGGCGCTCGCCCCGGAGGGTGAAGGCGAAGATGCGGCGGGCGTCGCCGAGGGCGGCGAGGAGCGTGGGCGCCGCCCCGGGGTCGACGAGGCGCTCGGCGATCTCGGCCTCCGACAGGTCGCCGATGGAGAGCAGGAGATCGTGGAGGGCGTCGGCGTGCGCGGCGGGGCGGTGGCCGCCCAGGTGCTGGAGCGAGCGCTCCAGCGAGGTGATGGCGTCGGCGTCGAGCAGCTCGCGGAGCTCGGCCTCGCCGAGCAGCTCGCGGAGCTGGGCGGGATCGACGCTGAGCGCGTGGGCGCGGCGCTCGGCGAGGGGGGCGTCGCCGTCGTAGAGGAAGTTGCCGACGTAGGAGAACATCAGTGACGCGGCGAAGGGCGAGGGGACGCGCGCGTCGACGGTGCGCACGCGGATCTCCTGCGAGGCGATGCGGCGGAGCAGATCCACGAGCCCGGGCAGGTCGAAGACGTCGCGCAGGCACTCGCGGTAGGTCTCGAGCAGGAGAGGGAAGGAGCCGTAGCGCGAGGCGACGGCGAGGAGATCGGCCGCCTTCTTGCGGGTGGCCCAGAGCGGCGAGCGCTGCCCCGGGTGGCGGCGGGGGAGGAGCAGCGCCCGGCCCGCGTTCTCGCGGAAGCGCGCGGCGAAGACCGAGGAGCCGCCCAGGCTGCGGACGAGGAGATCCTCGACCTCGTCGGCGGCGACGAAGAAGGGGGCGATCGCGGGCGGCTCGTCCGACCCGGGGAGGCGGAAGACCATGCCGTCGTCGGACCAGATCCCCTCGATGTCGCCGGGGGTCTGGGGGTACCCCCCAGCATCACCGACGTTGCCCTCGCGCAGGCGGGCCAGCACCGCGGTGCACCAGGGCGCGTGGACGCGGGAGCCGAAGGGGGAGAGCACGCAAACCCGCCAGTCCCCGAGCTCGTCCTTGTAGCGCTCGACGACCAGCGTCCGATCGCTGGGCACCTCGCCCGTGGCGAGCGCTTGTTCTCGCAGGTAGGCCAGCAGCTCGCCGGCGGCGCCCTCGTCGAGGCCGTGCCCCTCGCGCAGCCGCTTCAGGGCAGCGTCGGGCGCCGCGGCGACGAGGGTGCGGGCCAGCGCTCCGACGGCGCGACCGAGCTCGACGGGGCGGCCGGGGCGGTCGCCGCGCCAGAAGGGCATCTTGCCGGGCTCGCCGGGGGCGGGGGTGACCAGCACGCGGTCGTGGGTTACCTCGGTGATGCGCCACGACGAGGCGCCGAGGAGGAAGACCTCGCCGACGCGGGACTCGAAGACCATCTCCTCGTCGAGCTCGCCGACGCGGCGGCTCTTCGGCTCGCCCTCGCCTCCCGTCTCACCTCCGACCTGGCTAGCGAGGTAGACGCCGTAGAGCCCGCGGTCGGGGATGGTGCCGCCGTTGAGGATGGCGATGCGCCGCGCCCCCTCGCGCGCGGTGAGCGCCCCGGTGGTCCGGTCCCAGGTGAGCCGCGGCCGCAGCTCGGCGAACTCGTCGGACGGGTAGCGCCCCGAGAGCATGTCGAGCACGCCCTCGAACGAGGCGCGCGGCAGCTCGGCGAAGGGGGCGGCGCGGCGCGCCAGCGCGTACATGGCGTCGGCGGTGGTGGGCTCCACGCTCACGGTGGCGACGATCTGCTGGGCCAGCACGTCGAGGGGGTTCCTCGGGTAGAAGGTCTCCTCGACGGCGCCGGCGATCATCCGCTCCGTGGCGGTGGCCGCCGAGAGCAGGTCGCCCTTGTACTTGGGGAAGATGATCCCCCGCGAGACCGCCCCCACCGAGTGCCCGGCCCGCCCGATGCGCTGCAGGCCCGAGGCGACCGAGGGCGGCGACTCGATCTGCACGACCAGGTCGATGGCGCCGACGTCGAGGCCGAGCTCCAGCGACGAGGTCGCGACGATGGCGGGCAGCTCCCCGCGCTTGAGGCGCTCCTCGATGGCGAGGCGCGTCTCCTTGGCGATGGACCCGTGGTGGGCGAGCGCGATCTCTTCGCCCGCCAGGTCGTTGATCGCCGAGGCGAGGCGCTCGGCGAGGCGGCGGCTGTTGACGAAGATCATCGTCGAGCGGTGGGCGCGGATGAGCTCGACGAGGCGGGGGTGGATGGAGCCCCAGACCGATCGGCCGCCCGGCTCGGGCGCGGTCGGGGCCCGGGCCGGCGCCTCGACCCGCAGGTCCCACGCCTTCTTCGCGCCCGCGTCGACGATCGCCACGGGCCGCGGGGTGAAGGTGCCCGCGCCGCCCACGCCGATCGCGCCGCCGCCGAGCAGGCGCGCCACCTCCTCCAGTGGGCGCGCGGTGGCCGAGAGGCCGATGCGCTGCAGCGGCGGTGCGCCGCGGGGGCGGAGGGCCTCGAGGCGCTCCAGCGAGAGGAACAGGTGGGCGCCGCGCTTGGTGGGCGCCAGCGAGTGGATCTCGTCGACGATGACGGTCTCGACGGAGGCGAGGATGGCGCGCGCCGCCGAGGTGAGCAGCAGGTAGAGCGACTCGGGCGTGGTGATGAGGATGTCCGGCGGCGTCCGGGCCAGGCGCGCCCGCTCGCTCGCCGGGGTGTCGCCGGAGCGCACGGAGACGGTGGGGACGCGGAAGGGCACGCCGTCGCGCGCGGCGACCGCCGCGATGCCCGCGAGGGGGGCGCGCAGGTTCTTCTCCGCGTCGGTCCCCAGCGCCTTGAGCGGGGAGATGTAGAGCACGCGGCAGCGCTCGCGCCGATCCGGCTCGGGCGAGAACATCAGCCGGTCGATGGCCACGAGGAACGCGGCCAGGGTCTTGCCGGAGCCCGTCGGCGCGAAGAGCAGCGTGGACGAGCCCGCCACGATGGGACCCCAGCCCCTGCTCTGCGCCGGCGTCGGCCCCACGAAGGACGCGTCGAACCAGCTCCGCACGGGGGCATGAAAGGCACCCAGGCCTCCCTCGAGAGTCACGGCTTTCGGCACGGGCGAACTATAGCGGGCGCGGCCTTCGTGCTACAGGCAACGCCCGGAGATCTGAGAGCGCGCGCATGTCTGAAGCACCCGAGGGGCCTCGCCCCGATCCGCCTGCCCGCCGGGGATCGCCCCTGCTGCCGATCTTCCTGACGGTCTTCGTCGACGTCCTCGGCCTCACCATGATGCTGCCGCTGCTCCCCCTCTACGGGAAGCACTTCGGCGCCACCGACTTCGTGGTCACGCTCCTCGGGGCCAGCTACTCCGCGTGCCAGTTCTTCGCCGGCCCGCTGCTGGGGGCGCTCTCGGATCGCATCGGGAGGAAGCCGGTGCTCCTCCTCAGCCAGATGGGCACGTTCGCGGCCTTCCTCACCATCGGCGGGGCGCAGAGCCTGTGGTGGCTCTTCGCCGGGCGCATGCTCGACGGCCTGACCGCGGGCAACCTGGGCATCGCCCAGGCGTACATCAGCGACGTCACCAAGCCCGAGAACCGCACCCGGGCCTTCGGCGTCATCGGCATCTCGTTCGGGATGGGCTTCCTGGTCGGACCGGGCGTGTCGGGGCTGCTGGCCGACCGCTACGGCTTCCCGGTGCCGGCGTACCTCGCCGCGTCGCTGTCGCTGCTCTCGATCCTCCTCACCGCCGTGTTCGTGCCCAACCAGGCCGAGCTGGAGACGCTCAAGGCCCTTCACGGGACCGCGATGCCGAAGGCGTCGCCTCCGACGTCGGAGGCCGGAGCCCCCCCGCCCACGGGGCGGCGCTCGCTCAACTTCGCCAAGTTCCTCGCCCGCCCGCTGCCGCGGCGGCGGCTGCTCCAGTTCTTCGCCTACACCACCTCGTTCGCGGTGCTCCAGGGCGGCCTGGCGCTGTTCCTGCGGCACCGCTTCGACTTCGGGGTCAAGCAGGTCGGCTACGTGTTCATGCTCTCGGGCTTCATGGGCGTGCTCATCCAGGGGCCCCTGGGCCGCCTGGTGAAGCGGGTGGGCGAGCCGCGGCTGGCGCTCGCCGGCTTCCTGACCATGGCCATCGGCTACCCGCTGCTGGGGATCAACACGTCGCTCGGGGGCCTGATCGCGCTGGTGTGCTTCGCCGGCTTCGGCGTCACCGTGGTGCGCCCGTGCGTGACCACGCTGATCACCAAGAGCGTCGGTCGGCACGAGCAGGGCGAGGCGCTCGGCGCCAGCCAGTCGCTCGCCAGCATCTCGCAGGTGGTCGGTCAGCCGCTCGCGGGCGTCCTCATCGGGCACCAGCTCCTCGGCGCCTACGGCCTCGTCGCGGGGTTGTTCGCGGTCGTCGGCGCCGCGCTCTCCATGGCCCCCGAGCCGGCCGCCGACAGCACCGTAAGTTCCACGTGAGCGCGCTGGGCCACCCCATCCTCGTCGCCGCGCTGGCGATCGTCACCGCGCTCGCCCTCTTCGGCATCTTTGCCCGCGCCCACCTCCGCTACTGGGTCCGGCGTCTCACGCTCCCCCTCGAGTACGCCACCTGCGAGACCGTCGCGACCCCGGACGGCTCCCGCATCGAGCTGCGCCAGGTCCCGGTCCCGGTCGGGGTGATGCTCGCCACGCTGCCGCCGGTCCTGCTCGTCCACGGCATCGGGGCCAACTACCGCAACAACGATCTCCAGCCCAACTTCTCCCTGGCCCGCCACCTCGCCGCCCAGGGGCACGACGTGTGGCTGCTGACGCTGCGCAGCGGCCTCGGCCGGTGGACCCGCGCGGAGTCCCTGCGGGTGCGCTTCGCCGCCATGGTCAAGGAGGATGTGCCGCTGGCCGTCGCCACCGTGCTCGCGCGCACCGGGGCCGCGGCGGTCGACTACGTCGGCTTCTCCATGGGCGGCATGCTGCTCTACGCGGCGCTGGGGCGCACGCTCCCGGCCAGGCTGGTCCGGCGCGCGGTCATCGTCGGCTCGCCCGCGCGGGTGACCGCGCCGCGGCAGCTCCTCCCGCTGCTGCGGCGCCTGCCGCGCTGGGCCGTGCCGGGGGGCCACTACAAGCTGGGCGCGCACGCCTTCGCCTTCGCCTCCGAGTGGGTCCACACGCCGATCCACCGCGCGCTCATCAACCCCGACAACATGACCGCGGGGATGACCCGCGCCGTGCTCGTCAACATGGTCGAGGACATCCCGGCCTCCCTCAACGCCGACTTCCTCGAGTGGGCGGTCCACGACGGCGCCATCCGCGTCGACGGCGTCCCGGTCCTGCCCGGGCTCGCCGACATCGACGTGCCGGCGCTCTTCTTCGCCGGCAGCGCCGATCGCCTGGCGCCTCCCGCCGCGGTCAAGCTGGCCTTCGACGCCTGGGGCGCGGCGAGGGGCGACCGCGCGGTGAAGCGCCTCGTGGTGCTGGGCCGCTCGCACGGCTACCGCGCCGACTATGGCCACGGCGATCTGGCGGTGGGCGCGCACGCGACGGGCGAGCTGTTCGAGCCGATCGCGCGCTTCCTCGGGGAGGGGGAGCCCTTCGCGACCGAGCCTCGGAGCGGGATCGAGCGGCGTCTCGAGGGCCCGCTCGTCACCGCCTAGCCCTCGCCGAGCTTGCGGGCGAAGAGATCGATCACGAGCCGGTAGCAGCTGAGCGCGAGCGCCGGGTCGTAGCGCGGCCCCTCGTCGCGCATGAACGCGTGCTGGCCGTTCACCTCGTGCCAGGTGAAGCAGATGTCCGCCTCGGCGAGGCGCGCGTGGATCGCCCTGCGTCCCTCGCGGGGGACGTGGGGATCTTGCCGCCCCCAGATCAGCATCGTCTCGCCGCGGATCTCGCCTGCTCGGGCGAGGCTGTCGTCGCCTCCCTCGCCGAGGCTCCCCGCGTGGATGTCCGTCGCATAGAAGCAGGCGCTGGCGAGGACCTCCGGGTTCATCGCCGCGCGGAAGGCGAGGTGGCCGCCGATGCAGACCCCCATCGCCCCCAGCTTGCCGGTCGTGTGCGGCGAGCCCCGGAGGTGGTCGAGAACCGCGCGCGCGTCGGCGTCGTACGCGGCGATGGGCTTGCCTTTCTTGTCGGCATTCCCGCGGTCCGCGCCGGCCTGATCATAGGCGAGCACCGCCCCCGCCGGCTCGAGCTCGTGGAAGATCTCCGGCACGGCGACGACGAAGCCATGCCCCGCCAGGAGGGCCGCCATGCGCCCGATCGGCCCGGTGCGCTGGAAGATCTCCGAGAACAAGACGATCCCGGGGTGGCGGCCCGTCGCGGCGGGCCGGTAGACGTACGTGCGCATCGGCCCGGTCGGGGTGGGCAGGTCGACGTGCTCCTCGTGCAGGATCATGGGGCCAGCCTACTCGACGAGCACGGCCATGAGGAGTGCGCGGCTCGGAGCAACATGACTCCTGCGTGGTGAGCCCGACCTCCGGAGGGCCGCTCGTCACCGCCTGGCGCGCGCCTTCCTGGCCACCTCGTCGGTGTGCTCGAGCACCCCTTGCAGCGTCGAGTTCGAGGTGGCGAGCGGTCGCAGGGGCGCCAGGACTTCCAGGGCCTCGGCGATGTGGCCCGCCGCCTCCACGCCGTGCTCGCTCTCGGCCAGCATGGTCAGCGCGTTCACCAGATCCTGCCGGACCGCGGGGGCATCCGCCTTGTCCAGGTACGCTCGGAGCTCCGCGATGCCCCGCCGCAGCGCGCCCTGACCGGCGGCGATCCGGTGCGCCTTGAGCTCGAGCTCTCCCAGGGTGAGCAGCGCTGAGCCGAGCTCGTGCGCGGCGCGCCCCGCGCCCGGTGCCAGCGCCCGCAAGCGCTCCTGGATCGCGATGGCGCGCTGCACCTCCGCGCGCGCCTCGTCGAGGCGTCCGAGATCGCTCAGCGCGTCGCTGAGCGTGATGGCCGAGAGGAACAGGTCCCTCTGCCATTCCAGGTTCCCGGGGGCGATGGCCGCGACGCGCACGGATGCGGCGTCGCTCTCGCGGAGCCAGAGGAGCGCCGCCGCGGTGTCGCCGCGGAGCTTCATCAGGGCGCCCATCCGGTCGGTGTCGACGCTGATGGCGTGCTGCCACTGCACGTTCGACGGATCGCGGGCCGCGAGCGCCCGGTGCTCCTCCAGGGCCTCCCGGTAGAGCGGCTCCGGGGTCATCAGGTCCCCGCCGAGCTGGAGCGGGAGGCCGAGCAAGGCCAGCGCCGTGCCCGCGTCGTAGCGCGCGTCGGCGTCGTCGGGGCGGGCGCTGCGGCGGGCGCGGGCCAGCGCCACGGTCGCCTGCGCCTCGTCGCGGGCGGCGGCCACCTCGCCGGCGGTGAACAACGTCTGCACCAGCTCCCTGCGGAGGGTGAGGAGCAAGCGCGCGGCGTCGGCTCCGGGGCCCCCGGCCTCCTCGACGAGGGCGACGGCGACGGGGCGAGCCTCCTCGAGGAGGCGGCGCGCGGCGGGGAGCTCGCCGCGGATCCGCGCCATCTCCGCCAGCGCGAGGCTGCTCCGCACCGACAGATCCCGGAAGATCGGGCCCGGCGCGCTGCGGGCCAGCGCGGCGCAGGCGTCGTAGAACGAGGTTGCCGCGTCGAGGTCGCCGCGCCGCTTGCGCACGTCGCCGAGCCGGAGGGCGGCGCGGCAGCGGGCCTCGGCGGCGAGCTCCCCGGCACCGGCCTCCTCGGCGGCGCGCCGGCTCCGCTCGTAGCTCTCGTCCGCAGCGTCGAGGTTGCCCAGCGCGAAGGCCACGTCGCCCGCCAATCCGGCGACACCGGAGCGCCGCGCCGCCGCCGCCGCGTCCTCGGCGGGCGGGGAGCCCTCCTGGTACGCGGTCACCGCTCTGGCCACCCCCTCGAGCGCGTCGAGCCGCCCCACGCGCTCCAGTCGCCCGCGCAGATCGCCGAGGATGAAGCCCACCAGCGCCTCGGCGGCGACCCGCTGCGCCTCGGCGCGGCTGCGCTGGCTCTCCGCGCGCGCCTGCTCGGCGAGCGCCCGGGTGCGCTCGGCGACGACGCGCCGGAGGGCCACGCCCCCGAGCCCGACGAGCACCACCAGGGCCGCCCCGGCCACCAGCAACGGCGCGCGGTACCGCCGCGCGAAGCGGCGGAGCAGGTCGCCCGGCGAGTAGCGGTGGGCGGCCACCAGGCGTCCTGCCTGCCAGCGCTTGAGGTCCTCGGCGAGCTCCTGCGCCGAGGCGTAGCGAGCCTCGGGCTCCCGGGCCATGGCGCGCTCCACGATGGCCACGAGATCCGCCGGCACGTCCGGCACGCGCTGCCCGAGCGGCTCCGGCGCGTGCAGCAGCGCGCCGATCGACAGCGACTCCCCTCGCCCCGCGTGCGGGGGGGCGCCCGCGAGCACGTGGTAGAGGATCGCGCCGAGCCCGTAGACGTCGGAGCGCGCGTCCGCGGCGCTCCCCCGGGCCTGCTCCGGAGCCATGTAGGCCAGGGTCCCGAGCACCTCGCCGTCGCGCGTCGCGGCGGGCTCGCCGCCCGGGGGGCCGGAGGCCAGCGCGCCCGCGTCCGCAGAGCGCACCTCGTCGCCGCCCTCAGGGGCCGCGCCGAGCTCCCGCGCCAGGCCCCAGTCCACCACCACCACCTCGCCGAAGGGCCCCACGAGCACGTTCTGCGGCTTGAGATCCCGGTGCACGACGCCCTCGCCGTGGGCGTAGGCGACCGCGTCCACGACGCCGAGCAGCGACGGCAGGAGCCGCAGCCGAGCCTCCAGCGAGCGCGCCCTCGCGGCGGTGCGCTCGAGGTCTTCCCCCTTGACGAGCCGCATGGCGAAGAAGGGCTCGCCGCCGGGCAGCACGCCGGCGTCGTGGATGGGAATGATCGCCGGGTGCTGGAGCCGCGCCGTGACCCGCTGCTCGCGCAGGAAGCGGCGGGTGAGGCTCTCGCTGCTGCGGCGGAGCAGCTTGAGGGCGACCGTCCGGCCGAGGAGGCGATCCTCGGCGATGAGGATCCGGCCCATGCCCCCGCGGGCGATCTCGGCGCCCGGCACGTAGCGCGGCTGGCCGTCGGGGAGGAGTGGGCCGGGCGCGGCGAGGGGCCCCGGCTCCCCGTCGCCTCCCGGCGCCGCGGAGGTCTGCGCCAGCGCCGCGACGATCGCCAGGCAGGAGGGGCACGCGTCGAGGTGGACCTCGGCGCCGGTGCGCGCCGCGGGCGTGAGGTTTCCCTCGATGAGGGCGAGCAGCTCGGCGTCGGTCGGGCAGATCACCCGCCCATGGATGGTACAATCGCCGGACCATGTCGAGTCAGGCTTCGGCGGTGTCGCAGGACGAGGCGTGTGGCGCGCTGCTCGCCACGGCGCGCGCGGCCTGGCCCGGCATCGAGATCCCGGAAGACGCCTTCAAGGCGCTCCTCATGGCCCACACCACGGGCCCCTCGGCGCGGCCGCTCGAGGGGCTCCCGGCGGCGGACCTGTGGCTGGCGCTGGCGTGCGCGCGGGGCGACGCGCAGGCGCTCCGCGAGCTCGAGGCGCGCACCTTCCCGGGGGCACGGTCGGCGCTCGGGCGCATGGGCCTGTCCGCGGACGCGGTCGCCGAGGTGCTCCAGATCTTGCGCGAGCGGCTCCTCGTCGCGGAGGCCGGCACGGCGCCGCGGATCCTGGGCGTCGCGGCGCACGGGGACCTGCCCGGCGTCATCCGGGTGGCGGCGGTGCGCGCCGCGCTCAACCTCCGCCGCAAGGACCACCGGGTCGACCTCGGCGACGCGCGGCTCCTCCACGAGCTCTGCCCCGACGACGATCCGGAGCTCGCCGCCCTCAAGGGAGAGCACCGCGCCGCCTTCAAGGCGGCGCTCGAGGACGCCCTCGGCAGCCTGACGGCGCAGGAGCGCAACGTGCTGCGGATGAACCTCCTCCACGGGCTCTCCATCGACGCGATCGGCAGCACCTACCAGGTCCACCGCGCCACCGCGGCCCGGTGGCTCGCGACGGTGCGCGAGAAGCTCGACCGGGAGACCCGGCGCTTGCTCCGCGAGCGGCGGGGCCTCACCGACCCGGAGGTCAACAGCCTGATCCGCCTCGTGGAGAGCCGCATCGAGGTGAGCTTCCGCCGCGTCCTCGGTTCCGCCCACGAGTGACGCGAGGGGAGGGGGGGCCGCTCGCGACCGAGTTCAGGTAGCTTCCGGGGGGTGACCACTCGATCCTTCTTCGCGCCGGAGGCGCGCGGGCGCGTGCGTGATGCCGTGGCGGAGGTCGAGCAGCGGACGTCCGCCGAGATCGTCGTCGCGCTGCGCCGCACCTCCGGACACTACGGGCAGGCCGATCTGACGGCGGGAGGCCTGGCGGCGCTGGCCGCGCTGTGCGTCTTCCTCTACTACCCGGAGCCCTTCGACTTCACCTTTCTCCCCCTCGAGATCCTGGCGGTGTCGGCCCTCACCGCCGCGGCCTGCGCCCACCTCCCGCCGCTGCGCCGGCTCCTGACGTCACGACGGGTCCGCGACGAGAACGTGCACGACGCCGCCCGCGCCTTCTTCGTCGACCGCGGCGTGACGCGGAAGGCGACGCGCACCGGGGTGCTCATCTACCTGTCCGCGCTGGAGCACCGCGTCGAGGTGGTGACCGACATCGGCGTCGACGAGGAGGCGCTGGGGCCCCGGTGGAAGGCGTCGCTCGCGGTCCTGTCGACGGCCCTCGCCGAGGGCTCGCTCGAGCGGTTCCTCGATGCGCTCCGCGGGCTCGGACCCATCCTCGCCGAGAAGCTGCCGCACCACTCCGGCGACACCAACGACCTGCCCGACGAGGTGGCCCCGTGAAGCGCCCCGTCCGCCTGGCCCTCGCGGGCCTCGCCCTGGCCGCCGCCCTCTCCACGCCCGACGTGGGGGCGCGCCCCGGCGGTGGGCAGAGCTTCTCGAGCCCGTCGCGCCCGTCGACGCCCTCGTTCTCTCCGAGCCCGTCGCGGCCGTCGACGCCGTCGTTCTCGCCGAGCCCGTCGCGCCCGTCGACGCCCTCGTTCTCTCCGACCCTCCCGTCGTTTCCGTCGAGCCCGTCCAGTCCTTCGTATGCGCCTGGCTCGTCGAGCTCGCCCGGCATCCCCAACGACTGGTCCCCGATGCCGCCGGAGTCGAGCCGCTCCGACGGGACCATGACCGCGTTCTTCATTTTCTTCTTCCTCTGCGTCGCCCTCATCGTGGTCATCGCGGTGGTGGGGCAGCGGAGCCGCACCGGGCTGCACCAGCCCGAGTGGGAGACCGAGAACGACGTGCCGCCGCCGCCGCCGCGCGCCATCGCGGACCGCTACGGCTCCCTGGTCTCCGCGCTGGCATCGATCCGGCAGCGCGATCCCGAGTTCTCGTTCGTCCTCTTCGAGGACTTCCTCTACGCGCTCTACACCGAGGCCCAGACCGCCCGCGGCCAGGGTCGCCTCGCTGCCCTGGCGCCCTATCTGGCGGCCCCGGCGCGCGGCGTCCTGGAGGCGCTGGGCGCCCATCCGGTGCAGACCGTGATCGTCGGCGCCCTGCGGGTCGACGGGATCGCCGTCGACCGGAACGACGGCACCACCCGGCTGTTCGCCACCTTCGAAGCGAACTACGCCGAGGTCGACGCCGGCGGCGCCGAGCAGGGCTACTACACCGCCGAGCGCTGGGAGCTCTTTCGCCGCCCCGGCGTCCGCAGCCGCCCTCCCGCCCGCGCCCACACCGTCGATTGCCCGAGCTGCGGCGCTCCCCTCGACAAGCTCGTGGGCGGCGTCTGCGGTCACTGCAACAGGAACGTCGATCAGGGCGAGTTCGACTGGACGGTGATGTCCATCGAGGTCCTCTCCCGCGAGCCGCGCCCCCCCATCCTCACCGGCGACACCGAGGAAGCCGGCTCCGACGCCCCCACCGTCGTCGCCCCCGACGTCCAGGCGCAGTGGAAGGCGCTGACCGCCCGCGACCCCGCCCTCGACTGGAGGGCGTTCAACGCGCGCGTCAGCCTGGTCTTCGCCGCCTTCCACGAGGCCTGGACCGGGCGCGAGCCGCTCAAGGTGCGCCCCTTCCTGAGCGACAACCTCTTCCAGAGCCAGCTCTACTGGATCGACGCCTACCGGCGCCAGGCGCTGGTGAACCGCACCGACGGCGCGCACATCGTCGCTCTCCACCTGTGCCGCGTGGTCTCCGACGCGCGCTACGACGCCATCACGGTGCGCCTCTTCGCGACCGGGCGGGACTACACCGTCAACGAGGCGGGCGAGGTGGTGGGCGGCAACAAGGACCGCGAGCGCCACTACAGCGAGTACTGGACCTTCATCCGCGGCGTCGACCGGGGTGCCGGCGCCTCCGGGGCTCCTCGCGGCCCGCTTTCGTGCCCGAGCTGCGGCGCTCCCCTCGCGGTCAACATGGCCGGGAGCTGCACCTATTGCAGCGCCAAGGTGACCGCCGGCGAGTTCGACTGGGTGCTCTCCCGGATCGAGCAGGACGAGGCCTACGTCGGGTGAGCCCGCCGCTTCACATCGGCTTGGGCAGGCTCAGGATCGAGGCGCCGTCGACCCAGTAGACCGTGGAGGCGCTCACCGCCACGGCGGTGGGCGCGATCTGGCCGGTGGCGACCACCTCCGGCGTCCCGTTGCAGCCGCCGGGGATGGCGCAGCGCACCACCGTGGTCCCGCTGCTCCAGTAGAGGTAGCTGCCGTCGGCGGCGAGCGGGTGCTGGAGGCCGACGATGCCCTGCCCCGTGGCGAACGCGGTCGGGTTGGCGAGGCAGCCCGCGCTCGGACAGGAGAAGATCTGGTCCGGCGTCGCCCAGTAGACGTTGCCGCCGCTGACGACGAGGCCGCGGACGTTGACGGCCTGGTAGCCGGCCGGCGTGAGGAGCTTGGCGGTGGCGGCGCCGGCGCCGATGACGTTGCTGGAGACCGCCCCGCTGGCGGCGCTGGTCCAGTACACGGACGACGCGTCGACCGCGATCGCCTGCGCCGTGTCGAGGGCGACCGCGGCCGGCGTGCAGCCCAGCGGATCGCACCAGCTCACCTGGCCGTCGACCGCCCAGTAGATGTTGTTCGGGTCCGCCGCGATGGCGCTGGCGTGGGCCTGGTGGTCGAGCAGGATCATCCCCGAGTTGGGCGCGAGGCCGGCGGCGCCGACGCCGCCGGTGGCGAGTCCCGCGTCGCCGGTCAGCCCGTTGTTGGTCCAGAAGGCCTCGCCCCCGCTGGTGGCGATGCCGAGGGGATAGGGCTCGGCGACGGCGAGCAGGGTCGGCGTGGCGCACCCGCTCAGCGAGCAGGCGCCGATGACGCCGGCGCTCGCGGCGGTCCAGTAGACGAGGCTGCCGTCGATGGCGATGTCCTTGAGCGCGGCCTGCCCCGAGACCAGCACCTTGGGAGTCGTCAGGGTGCTCGCGTCGCCCGCGTCACCCGGGCCCGCGTCGGCGGCCCCACCGCCCGCGCCGCCCGCGCCGCCGGCGCCGCCCGCGCCGGCGTCCCCGCAGACGCAGGCCCCGTAGCTGGCCCCGCTGGCAGCACAGGTCTGGATGCCGATGTCGGCGCCCGTGCACGTACACGCGCCGGTGGCGCCGGGCTGGCACGTCGTCGGCGCGGTGCCGCCGGTCCCCGCCGGTGACGAGCTCCCGCACGCCGCCATGACCCCCAGGGCCGCGCCCACGAGCGCGCTTCGAAAGTAAGCCATCTCGGTACGCACCTTATCACGGGGGCCGCACCGCCCGCCGCCGCCGTGACCGTCCGGGCTCACTGGCAGCAATAGGTGAACGGGTTCAACGGCGTCACCGCGCCCGTGGCCGCGCCGCCGCCGGCCGGGCAGTTGCCCTTGGCCGTCGGGAGCGTCGCCCGGGCGCCGCCCAGGTCCGCGGAGACGTCGGTGCACTGCGCCGAGGCCACGCTGGTCGAGCCCATCGCCGGGTTGGTGGTGCACGAGGCGGAGCTGTAGAACGTGTAGTGGCTGTCGCCGCAGGTGGTGTCGCCACCGCCGCAGGTGCACGCGCCGCAGGCGCGGGTGTCGGTGGAGCTCCCGTAGCCCTGGATGACCTTGGTCCAGCCGGCGGGGCAGGTGGCGGTGCCGTCCTGGCGGATGCACAGGCTCTCGCCCGCCGCGCCCGAGCCGTCGGGCACGCACACCTTGCCCGCACCGCACGCGCCCGCCGAGGTGTCCGCGCCGCACGCGTCGATGCGGGTGGCCCAGCTTTGCTTGTTGGGGAAGTCGGTCGCGGAGGGCGCGCACGTCCCCGCGGCGCTGACCGTCGCGGGGCTGGTGAGCTTGCAGGAAGCCTGCAGCACCACGACGCCGGGGAGAGCAGGCTTGTCGCAGGCTCCGTTCTCGAGCTGGACGGTCAGGTCGGTGGCGGTGCCGGCGCAGGTGGTCGAGCCGGCGTAGCAGGTCAGGTCGGGCGGGGCGCACGCGGCGCCCTGGAGCGCACCGCAGGTGCACGCGGTGCACTGGGCGGCGCCGGCCGGCCCGGTGTGGTCGGTGTGGGCGGTGAGGTTGGCCGGGCACGCCGGCGCGGCCGCCGCGGGGAGCGCCGTCTCGGTGACGTAGTAGTGCCCGGTCCAGCCGGCCGGATCGGCGTCGACGCAGGTGTAGCCGGCCTGGCACGCGGCCACGCTCCCGCCCGAGCCCGACGAGGTGCTGCTGCTCGACGTGGTGCCGGCAGTGCCGCTCGACGTGGTGCCGGCGGTGCCGCTCGACGAGGTCGCCCCCGACGACGAGGTGCTCGCCGTCGTCGCCGTGCCCGCCGAGGCCCCGCCGCTACCGAAGAGCGTGTCGGCGCCGGTGCCGCCGCAGCCCACGACGGAGGCCACCAGCACCGGGAGCGTGAGGGACGAGAGGAAGCGGGTGGGGCGCGGACAAAGGAAGGATTTCATCATCAGACACCGTATCACCGCCCTGCCGTCATCGGGTCCGACAGCAGCGCCGGAGCGGGGGCAAAGATGCGCTTCCACACCGGATAGCTCCAGAGGACGAAGACCAGGTTGGTGGTGACGGCGCGGAGGAGCACCGCTCCCACGACCGCGTGGGCGCCGAGCGGCACGTGCGTGACGACCAGGTGATAGACGCCCCCGTTGAGCAGGAGCGTGATTGCCTCGGTCACCACGAAGAGCGCCGCCTGCCGCGCCAGCCCCCCCGAGCCGCCCCGGAAGGCGAAGTGCCGGTTGCCGAAGAACTGCACCACCGCCCCGGTGAGGAGCGCCGGCACGTTGGCGACCGCGGGGGCCAGGTGGAGGAGCCCCACGACCAGGGCGATGACGCCGAGATCGACCAGCGTCGCCGCGCCCCCGGTGAGGGCGGAGCGAGCGAAGGTGGCCAGGCGCGCGGTTCGAGAGGTCATGCCCGGCCTCGTTTTGCAAGCCCCGTGCAACCCGTGGGACCGCGGGAAATCTGCGGGATCTCGGCCCCCGTCGAGGCCTGGACGCCCGCGGCGGTCGCCGGGCTTCGCAGCGCGCGGTGCGCGGTGCGTGGGCCCCTTCGCACCCGAGCCGCCTCGACGCGCGGGGTCGCCGAACGTAGTACTAGCCGCGCATGGCCGCCGAAGATCCCCGCCCGCGCCCGCTCGACGTGGAGCCCGACGCCCCCACC
>Ga0302279_10001831_pt1 | contig 29390 bp, 27 predicted proteins | sample III_Bog_N3_3_FD_194541 | JGI IMG/M metagenome (GOLD analysis project Ga0302279, IMG submission 194541) | Peat permafrost microbial communities from Stordalen Mire near Abisko, Sweden - III_Bog_N3_3 | ecosystem: Environmental > Terrestrial > Soil > Wetlands > Peat | place: Sweden: Abisko... | reverse complement strand
GCGGAGGGGGGGTTATACGTATAACCCCCCTTCTGTTCAGGAGTGGGCCTCGACGGCCGCGTGCAGCTTCTTGAGTTCGGTGCGGAGAGCCTGAGCGACGTCGGCTGGGATGCCCCGCTGCGGCAGGTGTTCGAGCAGTCGGCGTGCTTCGACCAGTTTGCAAAGGGCGTCCTTGGTGTCCGTCGGCGTTCCTCTTACCTCGACGGGTGGAGTGACCGTACTCGCGGCTCCAGGTGTCGCCGGAGGCGGGGTCGCCATGGGAGTCGCGAGCCCTTTCAGGTCGTTGAGCGTGTAGTGCCCGCTGAGGGTGTGATTGAGAATGCGTGCCTGTTCGTGCGAACTGAGAGGTCGGGACGCCGACAACTTCTTGAGTGTTCGAGGGAGCTGATCGAGCGCCGAGAGAGTAGGAAGGGGAGGCGGCGCACCATCGACTGGCGTGAACCCCGTCTCCAGTAGGCGCACGACGTGGAAGCACTGCTCACGATAGAACTCCCAGGCGGCCCTACCTGCGCGGCGGTGCTTCTTCATCGTCGCCTTGTCCGTAATCCTTAGCCGGCGCCGAGCATAGTCGGCCATCGTGCCAAAGCCGGCGTCCTTGTAGAGTTTTTCGTTCTCGATGTGCACGTAGAGTGCGCCGAGGACGCCCGTGAAGTGGCGATGGAACTCGAAGACCGCCGGAGCGACGTCGACGAGAGGTCTAGCTTTGCGAGGTACGCCGTCGCCTCGGCTGGAAGGGGGGGCGCTCGGAGCCAACCCCATCGACTCTGGTCTAGGGATGGGGACTATCACTGGCTCGAGCTGCATCACCGGCTCTGGCTTCGCAGTCGGCAAGACTACGTTCGTACTCACCACCGTGGGCTCGGGCGCAGCGATGGCGAGCGTAGCGTTCGGGGACAGCACCGCCGGCTCCGGCGCCTTTGCCAGCATCTCCACGGGCTTCAAGGCGGAGTCTGGCGTCGGCATCATGTCGGTCGCCGCCTTCCCGGCGAGCTCCAAGGCTGCCTGAACGTCGGGAAGGTGAGCCCCCTTGAGCTTGCGATGCGCACGTTCGATCAACTGTCGGGGGTCGTCGCTCACGGCTTCACCGGACGAGGTGCCCTCGAGGCGCTGAGCCTGCGCCAGTGTTCCAGCGTTGGAAGAACGACTCGCCCGAGTGCGCTGAATGCCTCCTCGAAGCGAAGGCAATCTTCGAGTTTGCTCGGCAGAAAGACGATGACGTTGGCGTGCGTCGGTTCGGTCTGCGGCACGAGAACACCTCCCTCCTCCTTGAGGAAGCACGTGCGCTTGGCCGGGACGCAGAAGGGAAAGTCGAAGATCGAAAGCGGTGCACTTTGCGAGTGACGCATGATCTCGAGGTTGAACCCCATGAAGATGGCCGACTCGACATGGCCCTTCAGCCACTCGTCGCCGAGTTTCTCCCACCAGAGGGACTGCGTGCTCATCGTCGTTCGGCCCAGGCGGATTGTCCCACCGGGAGGGTTGACGTAGACGCTCCGCCCGAACCAGGGCCTGGTGAGCCCATCGTCCTCCAGGGTGAAGATGTGCTTCGCGCCGACGACGGTGTTCGCAAGGTGGGAGCTCGCCGGGTCGAGATCGATGCCGCCCTCGACGTGATTCACGCGAGCGATGAGGTCGTGGGGGGTGATGTGCTCGCTGTCGTGGCCAGAAGGGGTTGCCACTAGCTCACCACGGCCAGCTGCGTTCGCATCGAACTGCTCAAGCAGCTCCTTCGTGAAGACGATCTTCCGGTCTAGGGTCATGCCGGCCCACGCTTGTCGCTGCTCTTCGGTGTCCAGACCACCGAGCGGTTCGATGATCTTACGGAGGTAGAAGATCCCGATCTTCGAGAGCTTCGCGAGCGAGCGCGGAGCGGTCTCCGGCGTGATTGTGTCGGTGGTCCCGTTCATCTCATTCGGCTTCTTCGGGGGGGCTTTCGTTTCCGCGCCGATGTTCGTCGCACGACGGGTCATCACGGCACCTCGCTGGCGACTGGAACCGAGTGCTTCTTGAGCCAAGCCTCGATCTCTTGCGCTTGGAAGCGCACGAGACGCCGGCCGAGGCGCACGTACGGGATCTCCCCGCGAGCAACCATGCTGTACAAGGTTCCTCGCCGCAGCCCGGTACGGGCCTCGACTTCCCCGTACGTGAGCAGTGCGGGAGACGCTTCGTTCTTCGTTGTAGCCATCAGGACTCTCCTTTCGGCGCTGGAGCTTCAGCGCCTCGGAGAACCTTCTGCGACTCGCAGCGCAGACTTGCCCGTGCACGAATCCGTCGTTTCGCTGCACGAGCAACGACGCGTCGTTCTTAGGTGCCGTTTGCCATTTTTTCGGCCTGCCGCGCGATAGACACCACGACGCCCGGCCCGACGGTCAGGTCGGGAAACCGGGCGTAGTCCTCCCTGAAGGCGGTCGGCTGCAAGTGCGCGTAACGCTGCGTCATCTGTACTGTTTTGTGTCCAAGAATCGAGCGAAGCTTGTAGAGGCAGCCGCCCCGGAGGACCCAGTGACTCGCAAAAGTGTGCCGCAGATCGTGGAACACGATGTAGCGCCGCGCCTTCCCCTTGCGCTGGATGTTCGGGAGCTTGGCAGCTTCGAGGACTCGGTGCAGGACCTCTTGGAAGACCCTGGAAGAGGACAGGAGCATGCGCCCGTCACGGTTCGTGAAGACAAGTCGCCCAGGGTGGCGGAGCCGCCAGTCGCGGAGGACCGGGTAGAGCGCATCGAGGAGGGGCGCGTAGCGCACGTCGCTCGACTTCGTCGGGCCGTCGAAGCTGCGCTGGACGCAGATGAGGCGACGCTCGAAGTCGACATCCTCCCAGAGAAGCGCAGCGAGCTCACCGGCACGCATACCGGTAAGGATCGCGGTTGCGTAGAGGACGTACACGTCTTCCCCTTGCTGCCGCGCCGCCTCAAGCAGGCGACGGATCTCGTCGTCCGTGCGTAGGTACGAGAAGTCGGCATTGAAGATGCGGACGCGAGGCTTCCGGATCCGAGGCACGCGTTCTAGCCAACCAAGGTCGACCGCCACGCGAAGCATGGACCCGAGGAGGGACAGGAGGTTGCAGAGGGTCTTCGGATCGAGGTGCTGTCGCTCCACCGAGAACTTGTCGATGTCCGCGATCCCGATCGCGCGGAGCTTGAGGGGACCGAACGACGGCTCGAGATGGCGCTCGATGATGCTCTTGTCGTGGTGACCGCTCCGCTTCTGCGGCACGCGGTTCTCCTTCCAGTAGGTCGCCAGGTCGGCGAAGGTCTTCTCGAGGGGCGGGCCGGGACGGAGCCCACGGCGCCGTTCCTCTACCTCGAGTTCGCGCTGCTTCAACTCGAAGACGGCCTGCTTGTGGTCGGGGAAGACCTCGCTCTGACGGACGCCGTGCTCGTCGACGTAGCGGATGCGCCACGCGCGGTAGTGCTTGGTCGGCTTGCTCACGAGGGGGCTCCTGCGGCGAGCAGCGCCCCCTGTCCCGTGCATCGATCAACGCGATCGCTGCACGAAGTCCTCGTGGCCCGAAGAATGGCCCGAAACGAAAAACGCGAGGTGCCTTGGTCAGGGGCAACCTCGCGTTATCGTTTTGGTTGCGCGGGTAGGATTTGAACCTACGACCTTCGGGTTATGAGCCCGACGAGCTACCAGGCTGCTCCACCGCGCGACACGCCAGCGCCACTCAGGTGGCGTCAGGTCGGCGCACACTACTCGCGGCTCCGCGGGTGTCAAGCGAACGCGCGCGCCATGCCACGACTCTCGCTCTCTTTGCTCTTCTCTCGCGCTCGTCTCTCGCGCTCGCTCGCCGTTCTCCCGCGCTCTCTCGCCGCTCTTCTCTCGCGTCCCTCGCACACGCCTCTCCGTTCTTTCTTTCGTCTCGCTCTCGGGGTGCGCCCCCGTCCGCGATCGCACCTCCCTGCGCGCGCCTCCCCGCGATACGCTCCACTCTGACCCGATGAAGCGCGTCCCTCCGCCCTTGCCTCCCCGCGGCCCCAGGCCACCGAGCCCGAGCTTCCCCGCGGGCATGCCCCGGGTCCCCTCCCCGTCCACGCCGGACGCGAGCCCCCCCTCGAGCGCGCCTGCGAGCTCGACCGCGAGCGCCCGCGCCCCGGCGAAGAAGAGCGCGCCGGCCCCCGCGCAACCGCCCGCGCCCCCGGCTCGCCTCGTCACGCCCCCTGTGTCGCCGGCCGCTCGCATCGTCACCCCTCCCGCGTCCCCTGCCGCCGCCTCCGGCCCCCCTCCGCTCCCCGCATCCCCCGCCCCGCGCACGCAAGCCCGCGCCGCCGCCGACGTCGCGCGCCCCCCGACCCCGCTCGCGTCCTACAAGGCCAACCTTCCCCCAGTCCGCCCGCCGATGCCTTCCGACGAAGGCTTCATGACCCAGGGCGAGAAGCTCTCGCTCGCCGAGTTCGCCTTCGTCCTGCGCGACGAGCAGGTGCAAGCGAAGATCGCCCTGTACCGCGCCGACCTCGCGACCAACCCGGAGCTCGACGCCATCACCGCGCAGGTCATGGGCGAGCTGCGCTTGCTCCAGGAGAAGGTCGCACGCGAAGGGAGCGTCCCGCCGCCGGCCGATGCGAAGCACCTCGAAGCCGAGCTCACGCAGGCGTTCAAGTCGCACCTGCATCGCCTCTTCCGCGAGGGGAAGCTCGCCGCCGTCTTCGAGCGCAAGCTCGCCATCGCCAGCAAGCGCTTCGCGCGCCTCTTCTTCGAGAGCGAGCTCCACGAAAAGATCCGCGGCTCGCACGGCGAGCTCAAGACCATGCGCTTCGCCGAGCAGGCGCTGTTCCGCGTGCTCACGCGCTTCGAGCAGCACCTGCTGCTCGAGCTGGAGTCGTTCGAGTACGAGTCGGACGAAGTCCTCACGCGCGCCAAGGACCTCTACGAGGGCATCGTCCGCGAGCTTCGCAACAAGTACCTCGGTCGCACGACGCCCGAGCTGAACGCGCTCGTCTCGCACCTGAACGAAGTGCTCAACGCCTTCCTCACCGAGGAGTTCCCGCCGCACGTCGACGAGATCGCCGCGCGCGTGGTGCAGCAAGCGGGCCTCGCGCACTCGAAGATGAGCGTCTCGTACAAGGTGTCGGCCGAAGGTTTCGTGAAGCTGCGCGCCGCCTATGAGCGCGCCTTCCTCGAGCTGCTGGTCCCGTACGTCGGCGAAGAGATGCTCAAGCGCGTCCGCGCCCGCGACGCTGCCTTCCGCGTCGAGACCATCCGCTTCGTCGCCGACCCCCACATCTTCAGCGACGTCTGCGAGCTCATCTGCGAAGCGACGTACGACTCGCTCTACAACGAGGGGTTCCTCGATCTACCGGCGGACTGGCGCGCGCGGCTGACGGACGAGGCGTAGAGAATGCGGCCTTCCCCTGCCTCCCCACGTCGCCTCGTGATTCAGTCCCACCCGTCCCAGTCCCACCCGTCATTCAGAGCGGCGCGAAGCGCCGCGAAGAATCCAAGTCGGCGCTCGCGAACCGGGGTGTGATGACGGGAGAACGCGCGAACCGCGCGCCCACATGGATTCTTCGGCCGCAAGCGGCCTCTGAATGACGACCTTGGGTGATGGCGCGTCCCCTAACGCCTCAATGACGACCTGAGGTGATGCGCGTCCCTTCGCCCCCATCCCACCGTCGGCATGCCGACCTCGGGTGATGCGCCTCCCCTTCACCGCCTGAACGACGATCCGGGCGAGGCGCGTCGCCTGCCCTTCATGCGTGGGTCTTCGCGCTCGCCTCAGCCCGCCGCGCGCGCCGAGCTCCCGCCGACCCGCGCGTGCGCAATCGCCAGCACCGCGCACGGCCGCCCCCACACTTCCCCGTCGGTCCCGACCAGGTACCGCTTCAGCATCTCCTCCGCGTCGCAGTTCGACTCCAGCGCCAGCCCGTGCCGCGCGAGAAGCGCGGGCAGCGCCACCAGGTCCACCCCGAACTGGTACGGCTCCCCGTACTTCTCTCCCGCGGCGAGCTGCTTCTTCAGATCCTCGGAGGGCGCGTCGAGCGCGCTCCGGGAGATGTAGTCGAACACGATCGACGACCCCTCCGCCGTGCTCCCCACGAGCGCCAGCGTCGCGTCCACGGCCTCGGCCGTCAGGTACGGCGTCACCCCTTCCCAGAGGAACAGCGTCCGGCGCTTGGCGTCGAACCCGCTCGCGGCCAGGCGCTCTTCGACCTTCTCCTTCACGAAATCCACCGGCACGTACGTCACGTGCGTCGGCTTTGCCTCGACCACGCGGCGAAGGCGCCGCTGCTTCTCCGCGCTCGTGAGCGGATGATCGACCTCGAACACGCGCGCGCCCTTCAGTCGATCGGCGAACCGGTACGCCCGTGTGTCGAAGCCCGCACCGAGCACCGCGAACTGCGTCGTCCCTGCCGCGAGCTCGTCGCTCCAGATCCCGTCGAAGCGCTTGGTGCGCGCCTGGTGGTGGTAGTAGACGCCGGGCGCCCGCCGCTCGTACTCGACCGCGAATCGATCGCGAAACGGCCACCACAGCCCCATGCGGAACGGCATGCCGACGATGCGCCCTGCGAGGCTGTCCGGGTTGCGGAGGCGCGCGTCGGGATGAAGAGCGCCGTGCGCCCGCGCCGCGCAGGCCGCATCCGCCGTATAGCTCGCCTTCCGTCGGTTCTTCATTCGTTCCCCCCGTCCAGCGCGCTCACCCGTGGATACGGCACCGGCCCCGGCGCCCCCTGCGCCCGGTCCCGCATCGCGTCCACCCCCTGCATCGCCGCGTCCCGCAGCTCCTCGTCGATCGCCGACTGCGGCGCCGGCACGAGCGGCACGACGAGGAGATCGAGCTGCAACAGCGTCGTCTCGTCGTCGACTACGCGCATCGTCCACGTCGTGTTCGCCCGCTTCAGATTCCCCTTCACGAAGAACCCCTCGACGATCGCCCACCCCGGCGCCAGCGGATGCACGTCGTAGAAGCGCATCACCTGCCAGAGCGTCACGAGCCCGCGCATGATCGGCAGCTGCATGTACACGTCGGTGCCGCCCGCCTGCCGGCCGATGACGTGCGCGTTGTGGAACTTCTCCGGGACGAGCTCCTTGTAACGCCCGTAGTCGAGCACCTGCTTTTTCACCGCGGCGAGCGGCGCGTGCACCAGCACGTCGGCGTGCCCGTAGCGCTCCGTGTCGCCCGGCGGAACCCAGGTCGTCTTCTGCGACCGCCCGTCGCCGAGGCGCACGACGTCCGGGTCCTCGTTGGCCGCACGCGCATCGGCGAGCGCCATGAGCGGCGCCGCGAAGAGCGCACACGCGACGAGTGCCACGGCGACGCGAGAGCGGGCCATCGCTTTCGAGCTTAGCAGTCCTCGTCGCGGTCCTAGCGCCGCTGGAACCGCATGCGCCCGTCGGTCGCCCACCAGTCGCGGTAGCGCTGCTGCGCCTTCTCCCGCTCCTTGCGCGGCAGGTCGTCGTAGTACCCGAAGTACTCCTTCGTCAGCGCCTTCAGCTCGTCGCCGGCCGCGCGTCGAATCGCCGGCACTTCATGCATGAGCGCGTCGACCAGCCACTCGATCCGGTGGCGCCCGGCGTTCTGCGCCCACCACGCCTGCCAGCGCTTGGCATCGCGACCGAGGTCCTGTCGCGTCACGATCATGAGCGCCTTGCGCGCCGCGGCGGCCACGTCTTCCTGCTCGTCGCCCAGCGCGTCGATGAGCAGCGGCACCGCGAGCCGCTCGCGCAGCTCCCCCAGCGTCTCGATCATCTCGATGCGCCGTTCGAGCTGGAGCCCCGGGTCGCGGTAGTAGCGGACGAACCGCTCCACGAGCGCCTCGGGTGCCACCTCGGCCACCGCGCGCGACGCGAGGCGCGCCACCTTGCGCACCGATCGATCGGGGTCGAACAGCCGAGGCACGAGCGAATCGACCACCTCGGGGTACGCCAGCTCGGTCATCAGGAACGTCGCCCAGTAGCGACGCACCGGATCGCCGTCGCCCACGATCGGCAGCACGAACGGCAGCGCCGCGCGCCGCTGCCCCGCGATCAACCGCAGCACCGGCCCGCACTCCGCCGCCCGCAGCGAGCCGTCCTCGACGCGCGCGCGATCGACGACCGTGGGCCCGGGGAAGCGCGACATGATCGCCGGCATCGCCTTCTGCCCTTCGCGGATCAGCTCCGCCTCGGCCGCCTCGTCGCTCCCCATCGCGACGACGCGATCGACCAGCGCGCCCGCCGCCTCGTCGACGTCGACGATCACGGACGGGAGCTCCTGGGCGTCCCCCCCGGCGCGCGACGACGGCGGCCTGTGGGGCGCGACGGCGAACGACTCGGACGGTGGCGCCGAATCGCTCACGGTGGGCGACGACGGCAGCGGGCTGGGCGGCGGGAACGGCGGAGCGTCGCGCTCGTTCGGCTCTTCGCGCGGAATCGGCGGACCGCTCGGGCGCCGCACGGCGAACGAGTTCTCCGGCGGCGGGCGATCGTTGAGCACGATGATCCGCGACGACGTCGGCGGATCGAGGTCGGCCTGATGGATGAAGGGGGCGGGGGGCGGTTCCAGCACCATCACCGGCGGATTCACCGCCCGCATCGGCTCCGGAGCGGGCGGATTCGAGACGGAAAACGTCGGCGGCTCCGGCTCGGGGGGAGGCGGCGGCGGCTCCGGCTCGGGGGGCGGCGGCGGCTCTGGCTCGGGGGGCGGCGGCGGCTCCGGGGCGACCGGTTTCGGCGCAGGCTGTACGCCCGCACGCGCGGACGCGGGGCTCCCCGCCTTGGGCGGCACGCTCGGCGCGTGCGCCGGCTCGGCCGCGAGGGCCGGCGCGGGAGCCGGCCCCGAGGTGTACCCCTGCAGCTTCTTCCGCACGATCATCTTCTCGAAGCGCTGCCCGACGAGCACCGCGAAGCCGGTCACGTCGCGCGCCGCCGCCGCATCGACGCCCTCGTCTCCGCTATCGCCGTAGAGCAGCGCCACGCAGCGCGAGCGCACGACGATCGGCACCACCAGCACCTCGCCGCGCGTCTTCCGATCCATGTCGCCGAGCAACATCGCGTCGAGCCCGTCGTCCGCCGGCGCCACCCTCACCGCGGTCCCCGCGTCGCGCGCGGCCGCGAGCACGCTCGGCAGATCGAGCGGCAACCCGATCGCCAGCACCCGCTCGCGCGAAGCTCCGTCGCCGTACGCCTCGCGCCCCTCGGCGATCTCCGAGTGCACGACGAAGAGCGCCGAGTAGTCGAAATACTGCCGGGCGTAGTCGAAGAAGAGATCGAGGATCGCGTCGCGCCCCTCGGCCGCGGCCAGCTCGCGGCGCGCCGCCTCGGGGAGCATCGGCCCGCGTCGCCGCCGCGCCGTCGGACGCGGTGCCGACGAGTCGCGCTGCACGAACGTCGAGCGCTGCGCATCGACCGCCTCGGTCGCCGGATTCTCCGGGGGGGGAGCCGGGAACCCGTCGGCGGTCTGCGTGCGTGCGCCCGCCGCGGGGGCCACGCTCGGCGCCGCGGGGCTCGGGCTCGGGCGGAACGGCGCGTGAGCGCTGGGGGGGACCGAGCCACGCTCGAGCGGCGGCGCGTCGATCGCCGGGACGGGTGCCGCACCCAGCCGGAGGATCAACCGCTGCAACCTCCGCTCGATCGGCACGCCGTACATGCGCCCCAGCGACTCGCGCACCCGCACCATCGGCGCGATCCGCTGCACCACCCGCAGGCCGAGCGCGAACGAGAGCTCGTCCTCCGCCTCTTTCGGAAGCGGCTCTGCGACCGCCACGACGATCGCCCCGTCCTCGATCGCGAGCGGCACCATCGCCCGCGTCGTCGCCATCTCTTCGGGGATCATCCCGCGCGCCCGCTCGTTCGGCACCGGCAGAGGACCGAGCGTCGCCGCCGCCATGCCGAACGACTCGGCCAGCAGGATGGTCAGAGTCGCCTCGTCGAGCTTGGCGACCTCGAGCAGGTTGGTGACGAGATCGCCGCCGTAGAGCACCTGCCGCGCGAGCGCTTCCTCGACCTGGCGGATCGTGGCGATCTCGCGCTGGACGATGAGGGAGCTCAAAGACATGGGTTAGCGCCGTTCGCGCCAGAAAAAAGCGCGACACCAGGATCGCTGCCGGGTCCGCGCCTTGTCAATCAGACGCGACGGATTCGCCTTTTCCCGGCCCCGTCGCCCCCGTCTTCAGCGCGATCCCCGCTTCGATCGCCAGGAGCAGCCCCGCCATGGTGGCCTCGCGCGCGGTCACGTCCACGTGCAGCGCGTGCGCCGAGAGCGCTTCCGAGGTGACGGGACCGATGCTGGCCACGAGCGTCTTGGCGAGCAGATCGCGCGCGCGCCCCTCGCTGCCGGCCAGCGTGACGAAGTTGTCGACCGTGCTGGCCGACGTGAACGTGACCGCGTCGATGTCCCCCGCCGCGAGCTGGCGCAGCACGTCGTCCACCTCGCTCCCCTTTGCCGGACGGGTCTCGTAGACGGCGACGACGTGCACGTCGTGCCCCGCGTCGCGGAGCGTATCGGGGAGCACGTCGCGCGCGACCTGCGCGCGCAGGAGGAGCACGGTCTCCCCGCTCCGCTTCATCGCCTCGAGCATCGCCTTGGCGAGCCCCTCGCCTCGCTTCTCGGTCGCGGTCACGTCGACGCGCAGGCCGCGCGCCTCGAGCGCCGCCGCGGTCCCCGGACCGATCGCCGCGATCTTCGCGCTCGCGAACGCGCGCGCGTCGAGCCCTGCGGCCACCAGCGCGGTCCACGTCCACTCCACGCCGTTGGCGCTCGTGAACGCCACCCACGCGTAGGCGCTCGCGCGCTGGAGCGCGTCGGCGACCGCCGCCGGGTCCTTCGGCGGAACGAGCTCGATCGTCGGAAGCAGGACCACCTCCGCGCCACGCGCGAGAAACAGCGCCGCGCTCTTCTCCGCTTGCTCCTTCGCGCGCGTGATCACGATCCGCTTCCCGCGCAGCACCCCCGTCGCAGTTTCCCCTTCCACGCGCTCTCCGCCCCTTCCGTTCGTGTCGATCATCGCGCCGGCGCGCAGGTCGAGACGCCCGCACCATCGATCCGCTCGGGCCACGTGGCAATGTTCGTGAGCGAGCCGTCGTTGGGGTTGTAACGAGTCACGACCGAGCTCAGGTCGTCGGGCGCCGTGAACAGATAGAAGTTTCCCCCCCAGAAGGCGAACGCCCAGGCGTTTCCCTGGGTCACGGTCGGAAGGAAGTTCTGGGCGGTCAGCGTGGCGTTCGTCTTGTCGATCTGCGCGACCGTCATGCCCACGGTCCCCGCGACGTCCCCACCGGGAGCAAAGAATCCGAAGAGACGCCCGTCGGCGGTCCCGGTGAGCTCGGACGCGGGCGCGGGAGGCGAGAACGACCCGACCGGCGTGAGCGTGAGCGTCTTCTCGTCGATCGCGCCGAGCTCTCCCGACGCCGTATCGTCGGATGCGACGTAGAGCGTCTCGTTCGTGTCGGTGGTGTCCGCGGTGAACGCCATCCCGAAGCTGGCGAAGCCCCCCTGTCCCGGAACGTACGTGCTCGGCGTGCAGGACGCGTCCGCGAGGCTCACGCGGAAGATGCTGCCCGGATCGCTGCCGTCGAAATAGAGGACGTACGCGACTCCGGTGCGATCGACCGCCATCGAGAACGGCGCGCTGTTCGCGGGGGCGGGGCAGTCGAGGAAGCCGATGGTGGTGAACGTGGCCGACTGTGGATCGAAGCGCAGGAGGCGGCTGCTGGTCGTGACGACGTAGATGAGCGTGTCGGAGGCGTCCGCGCAGACCGGGTTGTAGACATCCGGCGCGTTCGTATCGATCTGCGGCAGGTCGTCGACGACGTCCTCGCTCGCGTCCTCGCCCTCTTCGGGGACGTTCGCGTCTGCGACGGGAACGATCGCGCCGTCCGGCTCGACGGTCACGTACTCGGGCACCAGCAGCTCCGAGCGGGCGCCGCACGCCGCGATCGTGAACGCGGGCGCGGCGAGCCCGAGCGCGACCACCAGCGTCATTCGATTCACGCGCGTACCGTACCGCGCTCAGCGGTCGCGAGCCACGCGAAGCCGCCGCCGCCGTGCTATGCCGCAACGAGGCCGCATGAGCACCTTCCCCATCGTTCGACCCCGCCGCCTTCGCGTCACCGCCTCGATGCGCACCCTCGTCCGCGAGACGACGCTGGCGCCGAGCGATTTCATCTACCCGATGTTCTTCAACGCGGCGCTCGACACCCCGAGCCCGATCGCGACGATGCCCGGCATCTCGCAGCTCCCGGTGAGCCACGCGAAGGCCCAGGCGAAGCTTCTGGCCGAGCGCGGCATCAAGTCGGTGCTCCTCTTCGGCCTCCCGAAGACGAAGGACCCGCGCGGCGAGAGCGGCTGCGATCCCGACGGCCCCGTCCCGCGCGCCATCGCCGAGATGAAGAGCGCCGTCCCGGATCTCGTCGTCGTCACCGACGTGTGCGTCGACGAGTACACCGACCACGGCCACTGCGGCGTCCTGCGCAAGCGGCGCGACGGCTCGATCGAGGTCGACAACGACGCGACGCTCGAGGTGCTCGCGAAGATGTCCGTGATGCACGCCAACGCCGGCGCCGACATCATCGCGCCGAGCGACATGATGGACGGCCGCGTGGGCTTCATCCGCGCCGCGCTCGACGGCGCGTCGTTCGAGACGACCGCCATCCTCAGCTACGCGGTGAAGTACGCGAGCTGCTTCTACGGCCCCTTCCGCGACGCCGCCGACTGCGCCCCGAAGTTCGGCGACCGCGCCGGCTACCAGATGGACCCGGCCAACGCGCGCGAAGCGCTCCGCGAGGCCGCGCTCGACGAGGCCGAGGGGGCCGACATGCTCATGGTCAAGCCCGCCCTCCCCTACCTCGACGTCATCCGCGCCGTTCGGGAGAAGACGAACCTCCCGCTCGCCGCCTACAACGTGTCGGGCGAGTACGCGATGGTGCACGCCGCGGCCGCCGCGAAGATGCTCGACCTCGATCGCGCGATCATGGAGGTGCTCACCAGCATCCGGCGCGCGGGCGCCGATTTGATCCTCACGTACCACGCGATCCGCGCGGCCGAGATTCTCGGCGGGTAGGCGCGGGCGCGACGCGATCGCGCTGCGCCATGCGACACGGGAGGCGAGGCTGGCGTAGGCCAGGGGACGCCGCAGGCCGGGACCCGTCTGGAGGCGGCGGCCAGCCCGCCCACCCACGCCGCCTCCAGACGGGTCCCGGCCTACGGCTCGTCGGGGCTAGCGTTCATGATCGATCCTCGGCAACGAGTGACCCATCTTCGGCGACCGATGGCCCTCGAAGCGCAGCCGGGGTCGGGGGCCGTTCGACGGCGGCGTGGGTGGGCGGGCTGGCCGCCGCCGTCGAATGGCCCACGACCCCGGCGGCTGGCCTGCAGGAGCCTCTCTCCTCCGAACGACCCTGCGTTCACCCCCGTGGAGCATCGACTCCCCCCCAGGATGCAACGCTTCTCCCCGCCTTTATCGACTCACTTCGCGAAGCAGCTTCTCATGCACCGCTTGTAATCGCGCGCGCACCCGTCGCACTTCGCACCGGCACCGCAGGTCGACTTGCACCGGCTCCAGGTCGCGTCGCAGCTCGTGCCGCACGCGCTCCCCGGAGGCTCGGCCGGCGCTTCCTCCTTCACGAACCCGGCGCCGCCATCGATGTACCCGGGGAGCGTCTGCTCGGGGTGCGCCGAGCTCGCGGCCATCACGCCCGGAGGGGGGGCGAACGCGCTCGTCGGAGCGGGCGCATCGACGTTCGAGAGCAGGCGCCCTTCGCCGGGAGCCGCCTCCATCAACGCCTCGTCGGTGGGGGCCTGCGGCGCCCGCTGCAGCGCCCGGAGCCGCGCGGCCGCGTACTCGATCCGGTCGCGCGTCTGCCCGTAGGTGTACCGCGCCGTCCAATCGCGCCAGCACTCGCTCTTCTGGGGCATCGACGCCTGCCCCCCCTCCTCGAGCGCGTAACAGTGCTCGAACCGCGCGTCCCCCTCGTAGAGCGCCTGGTAGCTCGGCCCGCACGCGACCGCGCACACGCACCACGCCAGCACCGCCAGCGGTCGGATCGCACGCGCAGACCTGGGGGACATGGCGACAGAAGGATGGCTCGCCGGGGCGCGCGCGCGCAACCCTTTGCGGTCCGCGGGCTTCCGCGCCTCTCATTCCGGTCCCGGGCTGGACTGAGGGCCCCCCGTCCACTACATGCCAGACCGTGTTCACGGGTCTGGTCGAAGAAAAGGGAACCCTCCGTACCCGCACCCCCCGCGGCCCCGGCGCCCGCATCACCGTCGGCTGCACGCTGGCGGCCCTCGAGCTCGGTGAGTCGATCAGCGTGGACGGCGTGTGCCTCACGGTCGACACCGTCGTCCCCGGCGGCTTCGAAGCCGATTGCTCGCACGAGACGCTCGCGCGCACCACGCTGGGCTCGCTTCCGCTCGGCGGCCACGTGAACCTCGAGCGCGCCGTGCCGCTCGGCGGGCGCATGGGGGGGCACATCGTGAGCGGGCACGTCGATGGCGAGGGGGTGGTCGCGTCCGTTCGCCCCGCCGGCGACGCCTTCCAGGTGGACTTCACCGCGCCGCACGAGCTCTCGCGATACGTCGCCGAGAAGGGCTCCATTTGCATCAACGGAGTGAGCCTCACGGTGAACTCGGTGGCGGGCGACCGTTTCTCGGTCGTCCTCATCCCGCACACGCTCCACAAGACCACGCTCGAATCGCTCGCCGCCGGCACCCGGGTGAACCTGGAGGTCGACGTGCTCGCGCGGTACGTCGCGCGGCTCGTGGAGGTCGGACGCGCCGACGCGACGGGCTCCTCCGACGCCTCGATGATCGACACGCTGAAGCGCGCAGGCTTCGCGTGACCCGGACGTAGCCCCGAAGGAACCTCCCCCATGCCCCCCGCGCTCAATCTCGAGCCCGCGCTCCTCGAGCGGGTCAACGTTGCCCTCGCCGACATCCGCGCCGGACGCATGGTCATCCTGGTCGACGACGAGGACCGCGAGAACGAAGGCGACCTCTGCATGGCCGCCGAGCACGTCACCGCCGAGGCCATCAACTTCATGGCCATGCACGGCCGCGGCCTCATCTGCGTCACGCTCACCGAGGAGCAGATCGACCGGCTCGGCCTGCCCATGATGCAGTCCCCCGGTCGCGGCGGTCCTCCGCTCGGCACGGCGTTCACGGTGAGCGTCGAGGCGCGCACCGGCGTCTCCACCGGCATCAGCGCCGCCGACCGCGCGCACACCACGCGCGTCGTCTCCAACCCGGGCGCCAAGCCCGAAGACCTCGTGACCCCCGGCCACGTCTTCCCCCTGCGCGCACGCAAGGGCGGCGTCCTCGTGCGCACGGGACAGACCGAGGGCTCGGTCGACCTCGCCCGCCTCGCCGGGCTCACCCCCGCCGGGGTCATCTGCGAGATCATGAACGAGGACGGATCGATGGCCCGCATGCCGGACCTCGAGATCTTCTCGAAGAAGCACGGCCTCCGCATCCTCACCGTCGCCGACCTCATTCAGTACCGCCTGCAGACCGAGCGCCTCGTGAAGCGCCTCGCGTCGCACACGGTCCGCCTCGACGCGACGGGGACCGACTGGCGCGCGATCGTCTACGAGGTGCTCGTCGACGGACGGCAGTTCCTCGCCCTCGTGAAGGGGGACCTCGACGGCGACCGCCCGACGCTGTGCCGCGTCCACGCCGGCTCCACCATCGCCGACACGTTCGCCTCGACCCCGTTCGACGGCGGCCACCACCTGCGCGAGGCGCTCACGCGCATCGAGGCCGAGGGGCGCGGCGCGCTCGTCTACCTCCCCTCCCGCGGCAACACCGCGCGCGAGCTCGAGAGCTACGTCGCGCTCCAGCAGGGCGCGTCGGCCGACGGCCCCGATCAGCCGCTCCGCGAGTTCGGCCTCGGCGCGCAGGTCCTCAGCGACCTGGGGCTCCACAAGATCCGCTTGCTCACCAACAACCCGCGTAAGATCGCCGGCATTCACGGGTACGGGCTCGACGTCGTCGAGCGCGTACCGCTCCACTCGATGGGCAACGGCGTTCCCCCGGAGCGCGCGTCCGCCCACAAGGTCGAAGGTCACTCATGAGCAACCACCGCGTCATCGAAGGGACAGTCGTCGTACCGAAGGGGGCGCGCTTCGCCATCGTGGCGAGCCGCTTCAACGGCTTCATCGTCGAGCACCTCGTCTCGGGCGCCCTCGACGCCATCGCGCGCCACGGCGGCGACGCGGCGAGCGTCACGCTCGTGCGCGTCCCCGGCGCGTGGGAGATGCCCGTCGCCGCCCTGCAGATCGCGAGGAGCGGCCAGGTGGACGCCATCATCGCCCTCGGCGCGGTCATCCGCGGCGCGACGCCGCACTTCGACTACGTCGCCGGCGAGGCGGCCAAGGGGCTCGCCAGCGTGCAGACGAGCACCGGCCTGTGCGTCGCGTTCGGCGTGCTCACCACCGACACGATCGAGCAAGCGATCGAGCGCGCCGGCACCAAGGCGGGCAACAAGGGGTGGGACGCGGCCGTGAGCGCCATCGAGATGGTCTCGCTCGCGCGCGCAATCGACGGCGCGCTCGGCGCCGCCAAACCCGCCAAGTCTTCGAAGTAACGCGCGAACGAAGCGCGACAGCAGCGCTACAGAAACAAGGGTGAAGCGAGTGGGTGCGAGGCGTTCCGGGCGCGAAGCGGCGCTGCAGATGCTGTTTCAGATCGAGGCGTCGGGCGTCGACGCCGATCACGCCATCACGCTCTTCTGGCGCAACTTCGAGGCCGACCCCGAGGGGCGCGCGTACGCCGACGAGGCGGTGCGCGGCATCGAAGAGCGCATGGCCGACGTCGACGCGAAGATCCGCGCCGCCTCGGCGAACTGGCGCCTCGAGCGCATGACGCGCGTCGACCGGAACTTGCTCCGCCTCGGCACCTGGGAGCTCGCTTACCGCGCCGACGTGCCGCGCGCGGTCGTCATCGACGAGGCGGTCGAGCTGGCCAAGGAGTACGGCACCGACGAGTCGAGCGCGTTCGTGAACGGCGTGCTCAACGAGGTCGCCGAGCGCATCGCCAAGATGGGCGGCGGCACGCGCGGAACGAGCGGCAACGAGAGCGCGTGACGTGGAGCTACGGTTCGTCGCGCCCGACCTGCACCGCCTCGACGACACCCCCGCCGAGGTGATCGCGTGCACCATGTGGAGCGACGAGCGCCCGATGCGCGGCCTCGTCGGCCTCCTCGACTGGCGGCTCGCGGGTCGCGTGAGCAAGCTTGCGCGCGAGAAGTTCACGCGCGGCGACGTGGGCGACGTGCTCTGCGTGCAGGGGCGCCCGCGGCTGCCGTACGAGAAGGTGATCGTGATCGGCGCCGGGGAGCGCGCGAAGTTCGACGAGGACGCTTTCCGCGCGGCGGTCGGCACGCTGCTCCGCACGCTCGAAGGGCTCCACGTGCAGCGCGCGGTGGTCGAGCTCCCCGGGCGCGCCGGTGACCGAATCGCGCCGGAGCGGGCCGCCGACATCGTGCTCGAAGCGGTCCGCGCCTCCGACCTCCACGACGCCTGGTGGCTCGTCGAAGGCCCCGAGGCGCAGGCGAAGATCGCCGCCCGGGCGGCCGAAGAGCGAAGGCGCGCGGTGCGAGAATGAGGACGGCGCACTATTCACGTCGTCATCCCGAGGAACGCGCCTCGGAATGACGGAACGCGCCTCGGAATGAACGCGCCTCGGAATGACGGAACGCGCTAAGTCAGGGAGCGTGCTTCTCGAAGACTTCACCCGCGACCCTCACCCCCCAAGCGTTTCCCACGACGCTTACGTGCCCCCTCTCCCACGAGGGGAGAGGGGGTTGTTGCCGCTGGATTTCCCCCTCTCCCCTCGTGGGAGAGGGGGTGCGCGCGCCCTGCTCGCGAAGCTGGCGGGGGTGAGGGTCGCGAGGAACCGCGCGCGCGCCCTGCTCGTGAAGCTCGCGGGGGTGAGGGTCGCGAGGAACCGCGCGCGCGCCCTGCTCGCGAAGCTCGCGGGGGTGAGAGTCGCGCGGAACCGCGCGCGCCTTGACCGCGAATCACGCTCCCCGTCTAGGAAAGAACAGCGATGGTGAAGCTCGATCTCGACCCCGCGCGCGAAGTCGTCCCGCCGCGCGACGCCGCCACGATCATCGTCGTGCGTGACGCCGCGGACGGCATGGAAGTCTTCTGCGTCGAGCGCCACCCCAAGAGCGGCTTCCTCGGCGGTGCCGTCGTATTCCCCGGCGGCAAGGTGGACGCAGGCGACGCGAGCGACGAGTGGAGCACCGTCGTCTCCGGCGGCGAGGACGATCGCGCGCTGCGCATCGCCGCCTGCCGCGAGGCGCTCGAGGAAGCGGCGATCCTCCCTTTGACCGGAGGCTCCGTGACGCACGACGCCCTCCTCGATCTCCGCGCCCGCCTCGCGCGCAAAGAGGCCAACCTCGTCGCCTTCCTCCGCGACCACGCCCTCCGCCTCGATCTCGGCGCCCTGCACCCCTTCGCCCGCTGGATCACCCCGGTCCCCGAGGCCCGCCGCTACGACACGCGCTTCTACCTGGCCACGCTCCCGCGCGATCAGTCCGGCGCGCACGACGAGCACGAGACGACGTCGAGCTTCTGGGCCCGCCCTGCCGACGTCCTCGCGCGCTGGGAAGCCGGCACCGTGGCCCTGGCTCCCCCCACCCATCGCACCCTCGAGGTCCTCGCGGGCGTCCGCACGACCGCCGACGCGATCGCCATCGCCGCCGGGGCTTGCCTCGACCCCATCTGCCCCCAGGTCGTGACGCACGACGGGACCGTCGCGCTCGTCCTCCCGGGCGATCCCGAGCACGACGTCCGCGAGTCGCGCGTCCCCGGGCGCTCCCGCTACGTCCTGCGCGGCGCCAAGTTCGTCCCCGAGGACGCGCCCGCGCGATGAAGCGAGCGTCGGACCTCTTCACGGCCGCCGACGCCGCCCGCTTCTGTCGCGTCGACCTGAAGACGATTCACAACTGGTCCGCGCGCGACAAGCTCCGCCACGCCAAGACCAGCGGCGGTCACATCCGCATCCAGCGCGCCGACCTCGTCGCGTTCATGCGCGCCTACGAGATGCCGCTCCCCCGCGAGCTCGCCGCGGGGACCCCGCGCATCGTCGCGATCGATGCAAACACCGGCGCCCTCGCCCGACTGCGGCGCACGCTCGAGCGACAGTTCGCGCTGGAGACGTACGAGGACCCGATCGACGCGCTCCTCGCCATCGGGCAGGAGCCGCCGCAAGCGCTCGTGATCACGACGCCGCTCGCGGGCGTCGATGCCGCGCACCTGATCGCGCGGCTCCACGAGGTCCCCCGCACCGCGCACGTGCGCGTGGTGGTCGTGGGAAACGACGACGTCGAGGGGGCCGAGGAGACGATCGAACGCAGCCCGCAGGTCGCCGTACACGTGCGCGACGCGCTGGCCGCGATCACCGGGCTCGCGTGATCGCGGCCACCACTAGGGCAAGCGTCGCTTGATTGGGTCAACTCGCGACCGCGAGCCCTCACCCTCAGCATTCGTCGCATCTCGCTGGGAGAAACCCCATCCCCCCCGCCCCTTCCCCGCAAGCGAGGAAGGGGAGCGCTCTCAACGCTGGCTCGCTGAACCACACGGCGGAGTCCTTCCGCCCGCCGTTCCTTGGCCCGCCCAGACCCCCCTTCCTCGCTTGCGGGGAAGGGGACGGGGGATGGGGTTTAGGCCGCACCGTCTCCCTACCGTCCGATGCGCGGAGTGACGGCCGCGAGCAACAGCCCGATCGGCCCCAGGAACGAGCACAGCAGGAACCAGAAACACCCGCCGCGCCCCTTGGACGTCGCGATGAACGCGCCGATGATCCCGAAGACGAACCAGATGGGGAGACCGAGCCATTCTCTGTGCACGGCCTCGTCGTAACACGATGAGATAGTCTCGGCGACCGGCGACCCGCGCATGTCCACCGTCCACCTGAGCTCGAGCCTCCGTACGACTCCACCGTCGGTCACGCTCGAGCGTGCGCGCGCGCTCGCGCCCACGCTCGGGATCTCGCGCGTCACCGACGTCACGCGCCTCGATCGCGTCGGCATCCCCGTCTACTCGAGCATTCGCCCTTCGGCCGCGCCCGGCTCGCTCTGCGTGAACGCGGGCAAGGGGCTCCACCCCATCGAGGCCGAGGTGGGCGCGTACATGGAAGCGATCGAGTTCGCGCTCGCCGAGCCGGGCGCCTCACCTCACGTGACGATCGTGCGTGCGACCGCGCGTGACGTCCTCGACGGCCGCACGCGACCCGAAGCCATCCTCGACCTCTGCCCCAGGCTCGGCGAGAAGATCCGCCTCGACGCTCCCATGGACTGCGTCGAGGCCGAGGACATCCGCACGGGCGAGCGCGCTCTCGTCCCCGCCGAGCTCGTGTTCCTCCCGTACCGCCCGCGCCCGGGATGGAAGGGGCTCTTCGGCACGAGCACCAACGGACTCTCGTCTGGCAACACGCTCCGCGAGGCCACGGTCCACGGCCTCTGCGAGCTCCTCGAGCGCGACGTCTGCTCCTTCGAGGCCGTGCGCGACACGAGCGACCTCGTCGACCTCGACACGGTCGAGGGCCCCGGGCGCACGCTCGTCGACATCCTCCGCGCCGCCGACCTCGACCTCTTCGTCCGCACCGCGAAGAACACCTTCGGGATGCCGTACTTCTTCGCCATCATCAACGATCGCGACTCGTACGCCCCCCACCTGCTCAACGGCGGCTTCGGATGCCACGTGCACCGGAGCGTCGCCTTCGTTCGGGCCGTCGCCGAGGCCGCGCAGAGCCGGCTCTCGTTCATCCACGGCGGCCGCGACGATCTCACCAACGTGCACGATCGCTACCGGGGGTGGTCCAAGAGCCGCAAGCGCGCCTTCGTCGAGATGGTGATCGCGCGGGCCTCGCGCGGAGAGCCGATCCCCATGAGCGCCGTCGACGACCACAGCGCGACGGTCACCACCGTCGAGCGGGCGGAGGCGTACATCCTCGACCGCCTGGAGAGCCTCGGCTTCGCGCGGGCCTACCGGGTCGCGTACTGCGCGCCGGGCGACGACCTTCAGGTCACGCGCCTCATCGTCCCGCGCATCGAGTTCTTCAGCGACACCATCTCGCGCATCGGCGTGAGACTGAGAGACCATGCCCGCGCGAACGCCTGAAGCCAGAACCGAGCTCGTGATGTTCGTCGGGCCGACGCTCGCCGCCAGCGCGCGCATCCGCGCCCTCGCCAAGCCGTACAAGCTCCGCCGCCCCGTCCGGCGCCACGACGTCGACGCGCTCGTCGCCGCGCAGAAGAAGGCGCGAAAGAAGCCAGGAGTCCTCGTCATCGTCGACGGCGTCTTCCACGACACGCTCGCCGTCGGTCACGCCGAGATCCGCGACGCGCTCTCCGCCGGCTGGCGCGTGTGGGGGCTGTCGTCGATGGGCGCCATCCGCGCGCGCGAGATGTCCCATCTCGGCATGCGCGGCTTCGGCCACGTGTACGAGCGCTTCTGCGGCGCGGACGACTTCCAGGACGACGAGGTCGCGCTCCTCCACGAGCCCACGTCCCCGTACCGCGCCGCGAGCGAGCCGCTGATTCACCTGCGCGCCGCGATCGATCACCTCGTCGCGCGCGGCACCGTGAGCGCCGAAGACGCGCACACGGTGATCACCGATCTCAAAGCGCGCTGGTACGGCGAGCGGACGATCGCTCGCGCAAAACATGCGCTGAAGCGGTGCCCGCGCGTGGAGCCGGCCGTGGTGGATCGAGAGCTTCGCGACTTCGATCGCTTCCGGTGGAAGACGCTCGACCTCGTCCGCTTTCTGACGGAGCAGCCGGAGCGCACGTAGTCGTCACGCGACTCGTTATCGCTTGACGAGCGCCTCTCACCTTCCGAACATCGCGGGCTCGCACTGCGAAACACAACAGAGGAGGGACTGCATGGCTTCCAAGAAGAAGGTCACGATTGAGGTCGATGCCGAGACGCTGAAGCAGCTTCTGAGCGCAACCGATGCGCTCTCGGAGCTAGCCAACGCGCTCGCGACGGGGTCGGAAGACGCAGTGCTTCGGGCGCGAGCAGGAAAGAAGACGGCGGCGAAGAAGCGCGCCAAGTAGGACATCTCTGAGACTCCCGCACGGGATCTGAGACTCCCGCGCGGGAGTCGATCCATCCGGAGCGACGAGAGGGTACTCTCGTCGCTTCGGATGGTCCCCATCAGACCTGGAAACGTCATCGCCGATCGCTTCGAGATCGTGCGCGTGGCCGACTCGGGCGGAATGGGCATCGTCTATCAGGCGCGCGACCGCACGACGGACCGAAGTGTCGCGCTGAAGGTGCTCCTACACGGCGACGAAGCCCCGGCCGATCGCTTCGCCGCCGAGGTCGAGCTTCTGTCGACGCTCGAGCACCCGCACATCGTCGGCTACGTGAGCCACGGGACGACGGAGGACGGCATCCCGTTCCTCGTGATGCCGTGGCTCGAGGGGATCGACCTCGAAGAGCGCCTGCGCGGGGAGCCGCTCTCGATCGAAGAGACGCTCACGCTCGCGCGACGCGTCGCCGACGCGCTCGCCTACCTGCACGGGCGCGGGCTCGTTCACCGCGATCTCAAGCCGAGCAACCTCTTCCTGCCGGGCGGCCGGGTGGAGCACGTCCAGGTCATCGATCTGGGCGTTGCGCGCGCCAGCCTCGGGTCGCGCGCGCTGACGATGTCCGGCGTGCTCATCGGAACGCCGGGCTTCATCGCGCCCGAGCAGGCGCGCGGCGATCGCGACATCGCTCCCGCCGTCGACATCTTCGCGTTCGGCTGCGTGCTCTTCGAGTGCCTCACCGGGCGGCGGCTCTTCAGCGGCGCGCACGTCATGTCGGTCCTCGCGAAGATCTTGCTCGAGGACGCGCCGCGCGTGCGCGAGCTCCGGCCCGACGCTCCCAGCTCCCTCGACCTGCTGATCCACCGCATGGTCGCCAAGGAGCCGGAGAAGCGCCCGCGCGACGGCGCGCAGCTCGCGGAGTGGCTCGACGACGCGGTCCCAGCTCCGCTCCGCGAGAGCGATCCCCCGACCCTCAACGCGCTCACGGCGAGCGAGCGACGCGTCGTGACCGTGCTCGTCGTCGTCCTCCCGAAGGACCGCTTCTCGATTCGACCGATGGCGGACGAAACGCGCGTCGAGGCCGACCCCCTCGGAGCAGCCGCCGGGCGCTTCGGCGTGCGCGCACAGCGGCTCTTCGATCACACGGCCATCGTCCTCGCGCCGGCGGGGGTCGCCGCGGCCGATCAAGCGGCGATCCTCGCGCGCTTCGGACGTCACGTAGCGCAGACGATCCCGGGCACGAGCGTCGCGCTCACCACGGGCAGCGCGATCACCGGCTCGCCCTTGCCGGCTGGCGAGGCGCTCGATCGCGCCGTCACGCTCGTGCGGCGCGCGTCGCCGCACACCGGCCTGCTGGTCGATGACGTGACCGCGGCGCTCATCACCGCGCGCTTCGACATTCGTTCCGACGGGGGGAAGCTCGTCGTGACGAGCGAGCGCATCTCGCTCGACCCGACGCGCCCACTCCTTGGCCGGCCGACCTCGTGCGTAGGCCGAGAGCACGAGCTCGCGGTCCTCGAGGCGACGGCCACCGAGTGCGGCGAGTGGCGCGGCCCGAAGGTGGTCCTCGTCACGGCCGCGGCGGGCGCGGGCAAGTCGAGGCTTCGCCATGAGCTCGTCCGGCGGCTAGGCGCCCACGCGTCGCCGCCGATGGTTCTCCACTGCCAGGGCGATCCGCTCCACGTCGCCGCACCGTACGCGCTGGTCGCGCAGGCCGTTCGCCAGGGACTCGAGCTCCACGCCGAGGACTCGCCCGAACGGCTCCGCGAAAAGCTCGTCGAGCGCGCTTCGTCGCTCGTCGCCGAGGCCGACGCACCCCGTCTGGCGGACTTCCTGGGTGAGCTCGTGGGCGTGCGCTTCGACGACGAGGGGCACCTCCTCTTGCGCGCGGCGCGCAGCGACGCGGCGGCAATGAGCGACCAGATCGGACGCGCGTTCGAAGAGGTGCTCCGCGGCTGGAGCGCGCGGAGGCTCGTCGTCTTCGTCCTCGAAGATCTGCACTGGGGCGACACCGCGTCGGTGAAGCTGCTCGAACGCGCACTCCGCAAGCTGGAAAGCTCGCGACTCTTCGTGCTCGCGCTCGCGCGCCCTGAGGTCCGCGACCGCTTCCCGCTGCTGTTCGCCAACCGAGACGTGACCGAGGTTCGCCTGCCGCCGCTCACGAAGCGCGCGTGCACCACGCTGGTCCATGCGGTGATGGGGGAGGACGCGCACATCGACGTCGCCGAAATCGTCGATCGCTCGGAGGGGAACGCATTCTTCCTCGAAGAGCTGATCCGCGCGGCCGCCGAGCGCGTGGGAAGCGGCGACACGTCAGCGATCTCTCGGGGCGGCGATCTCCCTGCGACCGTCGTCGCGCTCGCGCAGGCGCGCCTCGAGCGCCTCGAGCCCGCCGTGCGGAAGGTGCTCCGCGCAGCAAGCGTTTTTGGAGGGGTCTTCTGCCGAGAGGGCGTCAGCGCGCTGCTCGGCGTCACCCCCGAATCGATCGAGCGAGAGCTCGGCATGCTCATCGAACACGAAGCGATCGCCGAATCGGAGCTACCGCGGCTCGGCGGTGCACGCGAGTTCGTCTTCCGTCACACGCTCCTCCGTGGAACCGCCTACTCGACGCTGACGGACGAAGACCGAGTGCTCGGCCACCGCCTCGCGGCACAGTGGCTCGATCAGGCGGGCGAAGACGGGGAGGTGGTCGCACTGCACTGGCTCGACGCGCAGGATCGATCGCGAGCGGCCGCCCGTTTCACGCAGGTGGCCGAAGGCTGGTGGTCGGGCGGGCACGCGGACGTAGCCGCGCGCTGTGTCATGCGCGCGTTGCTCGTCGGCGACGCGACGGTCGAGACGGCCATTGCAATCTCCACGCGCATCCATCTGCTCGCGAGCGCCCTGGGAGCGACGAGAAGCCTCGACGCACGCGAGGTGATCACGGGCCTGGAGCGTCACGCTCCCGCGCTCGAGACGAGCTCGCGCGAGCAATCGGGAAATGTCGTAAGCATCGTTCTCGAGCGAACGCTCGACGCCCTGCGCGCGGGTCGCGAGAGCAGCCATCTCGCGGGAATGCTCGCGGACGCTGCGTGCGCTCTGGGCGCTCTCGCGGATTTCGTGGGTGCGAAGAGACTCCTCGCCGAAGCGACCGCACGCGACGCCGAGGACTACGCGCGACTTCGAGCCACCCGCTACGCCGCGGCGAAGATCGCCTACTGGGAGAATGATGGAGCGGCTGCGGTCGAGCTCCTCGCGGAAACGGTCCTGCCTGCGGATCCCGGCGAACGTTTCGATATACTGCTGATCCTCGCCTGGGCCGTCGTCATGGTCGACGGTCGCGCAGCGCTCCCACGTGCCCTGGATTTCGTGAGTCGTGCCGAGGCGATCCGGGGTGCCGGCGGCGATCTCCGCTCGTTGCTGGAGGATCCCATCGGTCGACTTCAGTGCGCGAAGGCGCGCGTAGTGAGTTTCTACCTTGCAGGCGAGTACGCCAGTGGCGCGGAGGCTGCGGAGGAAGCGATCGCGCTTGCCCGCCGCAGCGGACTCAGATTCGACGAGTGCGTCCATCTTCACAACGCGGGTGACCAGTACTTGCGCCTCGGGAAGCACGATCAGGCTCGCCTGGCGCTGACCGCATCCAGTGAGCTTGCGGGTGATCTCGGTGCGCCCCGGATGGCGAGACTCAACGACGTCGTCCTCGCCGTGCTCGACGGGCGCGCCGAGCGCCTGTCGTTGCTAGCCGAGGACGCGCGACGGGCAGCCGACACCTGGCGCGAACTCTACGCACGCTACTGGCTCGGCCGTCTCCTCGCGTCCTCGGGCGCTCCCGACGCCCGCACCGCCCTCGAGCACGCCCTCGACCTGGCCCGCAAGCTCAAGGTCCGCACCATGACCGACGACTGCACCCGCGCACTCACGGAGCTCGATCGCGTTCCGGCGTGAAGGGCATCGACGCGCCGGTCCGAACGCACCTCGATACCCGGACTTCGACGCGCGCCGTCCCGCGCGTGGACCCGAGGGGATTCTCCCTCGGTATCCCAGGCATCCGCCATAGGGCACGTGGGGGTCCTCGTCATGCACCCCACCGGGTCACGTCATGCATCCCACGGGTCCTCGTCATGCACCCCACCGGGTCACGTCATGCATCCCACGGGTCCTCGTCATGCATCCCATCGGGTCACGTCAGGGACCGAGGGCATCGTCCCTCGGTATCCCACGGGTCCGGCTCATGACCCCGAGGCTCCCTCGACAGGGCCCGAGGGTATTCTCCCTCGGTATCCCGCTGGCCATGGTGCGGCCCTGCGGGGGTAATCCCCCGGTATCCCAGGGGTCCTCGTCATGCATCCCAGCCTCCCGGGTCAGGTATCCCAGGGGTCCTCGTCAGGTATCCCAGGGGTCCTCGTCAGGTACCCCAGGCTCCCCTGTCCGAACCGCCGCTACCGCCCCTCGCGGTACGCCTTCACGGCGTTCACGATCCCGTCCGCGAGCCTCTGCTCGTACTCGTCACTCGCGAGGCGCGCCTCTTCGGTCGGGTTCGAGATGTAGCTCGTCTCGAACAGAACCCCCGGCATCCGCGCGCCGACGAGCACGTAGAACCCCGCCGTGTGCACGCCACCGTCGCTGACGTCGCCATACGACCCGCGGAGCGACGCCAGCGCCGCCCGCTCGAGCAGATCCGCCAGTCGCGCCGAGCGCGTCGCCTGATCCGCCAGGCGCATGCTCGCGAGGATCGCTCCGATCTCCGCCCCCGCCGCCTGGCTCGTCGCGTTCTCGCGCGCCGCGATGCGCCCCGCCATCTCGTCGCGCGCCGTGTCGAGCACGTACGTCTCGATGCCGTGCTTCGCGTGGTTGTCGGCCGCGTTGCAGTGGATGGAGACGAACAGGTCCGCGTTGAAGGCGTTCGCGCGCGCCGTGCGCTCTTCGAGCGAGACGAAGCGATCGTCGTTGCGCGTGAGAAGCACCTGCGTGCCGTCGCGCGCGAGCAGCGGGGCCACGCGGCGCGCGATCGCCAGCGTCACGTCCTTCTCCTTCACCCCCGCCGGGCCGATCGCGCCCGGATCGTAGCCGCCGTGCCCCGGGTCGAGCACCACGCGCGTCACGTTCCGCTGCCCATGCCCGGCGACCCCCGGCGGGTGGCGCGCGATGTCGACGATCACGCGGTACGGCTCCGGCAGGTAGAAGACGCGCCGGAACACGTGGCCGTCGAGGTCGAGCACCACGCGCGCACCGCTCGACGTCGCCTCCGATCGCACCCGCGACACCACGCCCCCCATCGGTAGATCGCGCGCCACGGTCCCCACGTCCACGCCGTCGAGCTCCACGAACGTGCGCGCCGTGCGCCCCCCCGGCACCGACTCGTCGGCCGCCCGGAAGCGCGCAGGGCGATCGAGCGAGATCACGACGCGCGCCGATTCGTCCCCCGGCCACGCCTCGATCCCCACGATCCGCGGCGCCACGTTCACGACGTTGCCGGCGTCGACCGGCAGCACGGCCCCCTCCCCCGCGAGCCCTTCGTCGATCGTCTCGATCACGCGCGCGGGAGGGCGGAACGCTTCGAGCGCCGCCAGCGCCGAGGCCACGCTCTTGGCGCACGCGCCCAGCTCCCCCTTGCCGCGCGCTTGCGCCGATGCGACCCGCCGCTCCACGCGGTGCAGCTCGCCGTACGTGATCGAGGCGTCGCGCGCGACGTCGCCCGCGAGCTGCGCCCCGCGGAGAGCTCCGTCGCACGCCCCCGCAGCGGTGATGTCGCGCGCCGAGGCCGCGTACAGATCGAGGGCCTCCTTCGCGTCCTGCGCCCGCCCCTCGATACGCCACGCGCGCTCGACGATCCGCGCCGCCAGCACGTGGAGGTCCGCCGCGCGCGCCCCTCCCCCCTCGCGCACGGCGCGCGCTTCGATCGACTGCGCCACGGCCAGCGCCTCCGCCCTCGGCGGCAGCGCACCGCCCGCGACCAGCGCGCGCCCCTCGGCGACGACCCCCTCGGCGTCTCCCGCCTCGCCCCCCGCGGGCGCCGTTCCGGAGCCACAGGCGAGCGCCAGCGTCGCCGCGGCCAGCGCGATCCGCAAGATCGCCTTCCCACGCAGGTAGGAGCTATCCTCGCCTTCGTGAGTCAAACGCCTTTACCCACTGCACCCGTGTACGCGGATCGCACGACCGGCCAGACTTTCGACGACGCGCGCTCGATGGTCAACGCGTACCTCCAGCGCTTCGCCGCGCGCGCAGGGACGGAGATCCCGCCGCTCGACGAATCGGGCTACGTGCAGATGCGCAAAGGGTCGGTCAACGTGAGCGTGAATGCGCTCGAGGACCACGGCGTCCTCTTGTTCCTCGCGCCCGTGATGAAGGTGCCGAAGCTGCGCCGCGAGGAGTTCTACCGGCGGCTGCTGGAGCTGTCGTTCCTGGCCACGAGCGACGCCGCCTTCGCGATCGATGCGCAGAAGGATGAGGTTTTCGTCCGCGCGCTCCGCCGCCTGTCCGCGCTCGACTACGAGGAATTCGAGGATTTGCTCGATACGGTCGGAAAAGTGGCCGATTCGTGGGACGACACCCTGCGGGCAGAGTTCGGTAGCTAGGCGCGTACAACCTGAAGAACGAGCCTGCGCGAGAGCTCCGGTAGAACTTTCGAGCAGGCTCGTACGTCCATCGAATTGCGAGGCGTTAGAGTCGCCCCGCTTCGTTGTTCCATGGTCGGCCGGGTGCTACGTTTTCCTTTGAATTCAACGCGCCCGCGTCCCCCGGGAAGGCCGCGCGCGCACGTGAGACGAGACCCCACGATGACCACGCAGGCAGGTGACTTCTCCGAATTGGCTATGAAGCCCGAGGTGAGCTTCGAGTCTTCGGGACTGTCGCCGGAGGAGGCCGAGCGGCTCGCCGCGTCCTTCAAGCCGTCGTGGGAGTTCGACGACGCCCCCTTCACGCAGGCCACGGGGCTCCCCCAGTCGGACCTCGAGGAGCTCGAGGCGGGGGGCGTGAACAGCGACGTTCGCCGGAACATGCGCGTCCGGGACTCGGAGCGCTCGCAGGCGGTCTCCGCCCACGCCGTTCCGCAGCGTGTGCAGACGAACGAGCCCGAGGTCTCCGTCATCATCGACCGGAGCATCACGGCGCCGTCCGAAGAGCCCCCCAGGCCGCCGCCGCCGTCGGCACGCCCGCCCGCACCGGTCCCGTCACCGTTCGCCGCGCAGATGGCCGCCGCGGCGCTCGCGCCGAACCGGATCGTCGCGCCGGTGGCGCGGTCGCGCATGAACGCGGACGAGAGTCTCGAGCTCCCCGCGTCGCTGAAGAAGTCGAACAAGGGGCTCTTCATCGGCGTCGGAGCCGCGGCAGCGGCCGCGGTGCTCGTCTTCGCCGTTCGCGCAGCCACCGGGTCCTCGGACACCCCTCCCCCGACGCCCGCCGTCGCCACCGCACAGGCGTCGGACACGTCCCGCGCGGCAACCGCGAACATCCCCCCCG
>Ga0302279_10001827_pt1 | contig 29454 bp, 24 predicted proteins | sample III_Bog_N3_3_FD_194541 | JGI IMG/M metagenome (GOLD analysis project Ga0302279, IMG submission 194541) | Peat permafrost microbial communities from Stordalen Mire near Abisko, Sweden - III_Bog_N3_3 | ecosystem: Environmental > Terrestrial > Soil > Wetlands > Peat | place: Sweden: Abisko... | reverse complement strand
AACGTCATTGAGGCTCTCGACGTGCTGGATGTTGAGGGTCGTATAGACGTCGATTCCGGCGGCCAGCAGTTCCTCGACATCCATGTAACGTTTGGGATGGCGGCTGCCGGGGGCGTTGGTGTGGGCAAGCTCATCGACCAACGCCAATTGCGGGCGGCGGGCCAGGATCGCGTCGAGGTCCATCTCCGCCAGCTTGTAGCCGCGGTAGTCGATTTGCCGGCGCGGAATGAGTTCGAGGCCGGCGATCAGCGCGTCGGTTTCCTGACGGCCATGGGTTTCGACGACGCCGATCACGACGTCGGTGGCCTCGCGCTTCCGAGCCTGCGCGGCAGAGAGCATTTCGTAGGTTTTGCCGACGCCGGGCGCGGCGCCGAGAAACACTTTCAACCGGCCGCGCTGGGTACGTTGGACCTCGCGGAGCAGGGCTTCGGGGGAGGGGCGCCGGTCACTCATGGCGGTGATCCCGATGTCTCCACGCGAGAGGATTTTTCACTCGGATTGGAAGGGCGTGCCCCAGACGCATCGGGACAAGCCTGGCCATGACGGTAAACCGCACGGTTGTGCTGCGCACCGGGCTTATCCTGATGCCTATGCGGCGCACCCCTGCGGTCACAACGTGATGCATGAGGCCCATCGTTTACCCTTGAACATGGCCGCGCGGGGCGCTCCAGCATGCGGATATGCCACGTTTGCCACCGCCGCGCAGTGACTTTGTGCGGCCGAGCGGCCCGTCCCGGTTCGGCCGCGCCGCTTCGGCCGCCTCTACCACAATAGCACAACCAAGCGGAAACGGCTACCGGGGGTTGTGTTGCCGATTGATCACGGATTACGATAGACCGACGTGATCGCCCGATTCGAACCGAATGGGAGATTGAATTGCACGGCCAGGCTCTTGCGGGCGGCAAGGACGCCGCCACGTCCCCACCGCTGTCGCGGCGCGGACTGGCCGCGGCCGCGGGGTGGGCCTCATTGGCCTTTCTGGCGCTACCCGGCATCGCCTATGTCCCATCGATTCCCTTCCTGCTCAATCAGGACAACTATCTCGCGGTGCACTCCCTCATGGAGGCATTCGCCTGCGCAGTCTCCGTCCTGATCTTCGGCATTGGCTGGTATGCAGCCCGCGTCGGCCAGTCGACGCGGATGGCCGTGCTGTCGACGGCTTTCCTGTCGGTGGCGTTGCTCGATTTTGCTCATCTTCTATCCTTCCAGGGCATGCCGCGCCTGGTCACAGCCGCCGGCCCGGACAAGGCCATCGACTTCTGGCTGGCGGCCCGCTACGCGCAGGCCTTTGGCTTGCTTGGCTTCGCGCTCTGCCCGCGCCCGGGCCGGATCGGCCGGCTCGATCCGTTTGCGTTCCTGGTTTTGTCGCTTGCCGGCACCCTGCTCGTCTTTTGGGTGGTGTTGCTGCATCCCGACGCGTTGCCGCCGGCCTTCATTCCAGGCACCGGACTGACCCGGTTCAAGATCGCCGCGGAATACGGCGTCATGGTGTTGCTGGTGATGACCGCGGTCGCCCTGGTGGCACGACGCCCGGGCCGCCGGGATTTTCCCTTGCCGCCGTTGTTCGCGGGCGTGCTGGTGCTGGTGGCCTGCGAGTTCGCGCAGACGCGGTATGCCAACTTGAGCGACAACTACAACATTGTCGGCCATGTCTATAAGGTCGTCGCGTTCTGGCTGATCTGCCGAGCCGTCTTCGTGCGGAGCGTGACCCAGCCCTATCGTGACCTGGCCGCCTCGGAGGCGCGGTATCGCCGGCTGACCGATCAGGCGGCCGATGCGATCCTGGAGGTGGACCGGGCCGGTCGGATCGTGACGGCCAATCCGCACGCCGAGCAGCTCACCGGGTGGCCGTTGGCGACGATCTTGGGGACGCCGCTGGCCGATTGGCTCGTTCCGCATACGGGCGAATGTCCGTTCACCGCCGGCGGCGTGGTCGAAGGGGGGACAGCCATCTTCGAGGCCGCGATGACCTGCCCGGACGGCGGCGCCGTTCCGGTCGAGATCAGTATCAGCGGCCTCGACGACGGCGGCAGCCTCGCCATCGCGCGCGACATCCGTGAGCGCAAGCGGTCCGAACAGGCCATCCGGATCCGCGACACCGCGTTTGCCGCGGCCATGACGCCCATCGCGATGGCGACCCTCGATGCCGAGATCAGCTATGCCAATCGCGCGTTCCTCGATCTTTGGGGCTATGACAGCGAGAGCGAAATCCTGCACCGTCCGGCCAGCGAATTCCTGGCCGACCCGGCGATGGCGGAGGTGCTTATCGGCGGGTTGCAGGCGGTTGGGCAATGGAGCGGCGAGTTCCGCGGCCGGCGGCGCGACGGGACGGTCATCGACGTGCAGGTGTCCGCCACCGTGGCCTATGGCACCGACGGCACGCCCATCTGCCTGATCGGCTCCTTCAGGGACATCACGCAGCAAAAGGCCATGACCCGGGACCTGCGGGAGAGCGAGCAGCGCTTCTCCAGCTTCTTCAATGCGTCCCCGACGGGGATGGCAATCTTCGACACCGAGGGGCGGTGGACCCACATCAACACGACCACGGGCCGGCACACGCCGGCGGATTTTCTCGGCCGGCGGCCGAACGACATTTTTGAGCCGGATACCGCCGAACGCGTGGAAGCGGGTATCCGCGAGGTCCTGGCCACCGGCCAGCCGATCATCAATGCCGAGTTGAGCGGCGGTCTGCTGGCCGAACCCGGCCGGACCTACCGCTGGCTGTACTCGCAATTCCCGCTCGCCAACAGCGAGGGGGTCATCACCGGCGTCGGTGCCGTGGTCGTCGACATGACGGCCCTGGCGGACATGGAGGTGCAACTTCGCCAGGCCCAACGCATTGACGCCCTCGGCAAGCTCACCGGCGGGCTGGCGCATGATTCCAATAACTATCTGGGCGTCATCATCGGCAATCTCGATCTGCTGCAGGCAACCCTGGCCGGCAATTCCAGGGCGCTTCCCCTGATCGAGGACGCGATGGCGGCTGCGTTGCAGGGCGCGGACCTGACTCGCAGCCTGCTGGCCTTCGCCCGCCGCCAGCCGCTGGATCCGCAGCGCATCGACCTGAACCAACGGATCCAGACCGTCACGAACCTGCTGAAGCGGACATTGGGCGAGGATATCACCATCGCGACCTGTCTGTCGGCGGACCTTCGGCCGGTGATGATCGACGGCGCGCAGTTGGATAGCTGCATCGTCAATCTGGCCAACAACGCGCGCGACGCGATGCCGGATGGCGGCAGCCTGACGATCGCGACCCGCAACGTCCACCGTGGCGAGCCGCCAGGGCAGACGGCTGACGTCATCGGAATCCGGGACTATGCGCTGATCGAGGTCTCCGATACCGGGGTCGGCATGCCGCCCGAGACGGTCGCCCGCGTGTTCGAGCCGTTCTTCACGACGAAGGCGGCCGGGGCGGGAACCGGCCTCGGGCTTTCGATGGTCTACGGCTTCGTGAAGCAATCGGGTGGACTGATCGAAATCGAGAGCAAGCCCGGCCAGGGGACGAGCGTGCGCATCCATCTGCCGCATGTGCGCGAGCCGGTCCCATCCGAAGCGACCCGCCTCGCCGCGGATCCCGGGAGGCCGGGGGGGACAGAGACACTGCTGTTGGTGGAGGACAATGACGCCATGCGCAAGATCGTGGCCAGACAGCTCCGGTCGCTGGGTTACCAGGTCGCCGAGGCCACGGATGCTTCTGCTGCATTGGCGATCCTGGCACAGCCCGACCGGCATTTCGACCTTCTGTTCAGTGATATCGTCATGCCCGGCCGGTTGAACGGAACCGCCTTGGCTCGGCTCGCGCAGCGGCGCCGGCCGGGGATCAAGGTGTTGCTCACGTCCGGGTTTTCGGCCGATCTGGTGCATGACAACGGATCGGCCGGACCGGCGTTCACTTTGTTGCGGAAACCTTATCGCATCAACGATCTCGCTCTGGCGCTCAGAGCGGAACTGAGTGCCGAGCCCGTTCCGCCGGCCTGATTGTCAGCCTTTCGCCAGCGCGTCCAGTGCGAGGTTCAGTTGCAGGACGTTGACGTGCGGTTCGCCGATGATCCCTGCCAGGCGGCCCGCGGTTTGGGTCTGCACCAATTGCCGGACCACGGCGTCCGGCAGTCCGCGGGCCTTCGCCACCCGCGGCACCTGGAACAGCGCCGCCGCCGGGGTGATGTCGGGGTCGAGGCCGCTGGCCGACGTCGTGACCAGATCGACCGGAACAGGTGTGCCCGGATTTTCCGCGGCCAGCTTCGCCGTATCATCTTTCACCCGGTCCACCAGCGCCTGCGAGGTCGGGCCGAGGTTGGAACCGGACGAATTGGCGGCATTGTACGGCGCCGGAATGGTCTTGGTGGCATCGTTCGGGTCGGTATCGGTGGTCGCGGAGGGGCGGCCATGGAAGTATTTCTCCGACGTGAAGGACTGCCCGATCAGGGCAGAACCGATCACTTTGCCGTTCTGCTCGATCAGGCTGCCGCCCGCCTGGTGCGGAAAGGCAACCCTGGCGATGCCGGTCATCGCCAGGGGGTATGCGAGGCCGGTGATGATGGTGAAGCCGAGGATCATCACGATGGCGGGACGGATTTGCTGGATCATGGTTGGATGTCCGATAGGGGTGTCAGTTGAGCAATTTAGTCGGCGGGGTCGATGGGCGTTTTGCCCGGCGGCGGAGCGTTATCGGCGGAGCCCCCTCCCCCTGCCCCTCTCCCCCTGCCCGCCTCCCACGGGGGGAGGGGGAAGACTGGGTCATGCCAACCCCACGGCGGTGACGAGCATGTCGATCAGCTTGATGCCGACGAAGGGCGCGATGATTCCGCCGAGCCCGTAGATCAGCAGGTTCCGGCGCAGCAGCGCCGCCGCACCGATCGGCCGGTAGGCGATGCCTTTCAGTGCCAGCGGGATCAGGACCACGATGATCAGCGCGTTGAAGATGATCGCCGACAGGATCGCACTGAACGGGTTGGTCAGGTGCATGACGTTCAGCGCCGCGAGTTGCGGATAGATCACGATGAACATGGCCGGGATCATGGCGAAATATTTTGCGACGTCGTTGGCGATGCTGAATGTCGTCAACGCGCCGCGGGTCATCAGCAACTGCTTGCCGATCTCGACGATCTCGATCAGCTTGGTGGGGTCGCTGTCGAGATCGACCATGTTGCCAGCCTCGCGGGCCGCCATGGTGCCGGTGTTCATCGCCACGCCGACATCGGCCTGCGCGAGCGCCGGCGCATCGTTGGTGCCGTCGCCGCACATGGCGACCAGCTTGCCAAGCGCCTGCTCGTCGCGGATCAGCTTCAGTTTCGTTTCTGGCGTCGCCTGGGCGAGGAAGTCGTCCACCCCGGCCTCCGCCGCGATCGCCGCGGCGGTCAGCGGGTTGTCGCCGGTGATCATGACCGTGCGGATGCCCATGCGCCGCAGTTCGGCGAAGCGCTCGCGGATGCCGCCCTTGACGATGTCCTTCAGGTAGATGACGCCGAGCAGCCGGCCGTCCTTCTCGACTGCCAGGGGGGTGCCGCCGGCTTTGGCGATCTCCTCGGCTTTGGCTTGCAGTTCGCGCACCGCCGCATCGGTCATCGACGACCGTACGGCTGTCGTGACTTCGCCACCCGCCGCCGCCCGGTCATTCAGGGCGCGGACCCGGGACAGCACCGCGTCAACGGCGCCCTTACGGATCGAGGCGCCGTCGAAGTCGATGCCGGACAGCCGGGTCTGCGCCGAAAACGGAATGAAATGCGCATCCATCGGCGCCATCTCCCGCCCGCGGATGCCGTATTTCTCCTTCGCCAGTACGACGATCGAGCGGCCCTCGGGGGTTTCGTCCGGCAGCGACGACAATTGCGCCGCGTCCGCCAGCTCCGCCGGGCTGACGCCGGTCAACGGGAAGAACTCGGTCGCCTGGCGGTTGCCCAAGGTGATCGTGCCGGTCTTGTCCAGCAGCAAGGTATCGACATCGCCCGCGGCTTCGACGGCTCTGCCGGACATCGCCAGCACGTTGAAGCGCACCAGCCGGTCCATGCCGGCGATGCCGATCGCCGACAGCAGCGCGCCGATGGTGGTCGGGATCAGGGCGACGAACAGCGCGACCAGGATCACCACCGACAGCGCGCCGCCGGCATAGGCGACGAAGCTGGGGATGGTGGCCACCGCGAAGACGAAGATGATCGTCAGGCCGGCCAGCAGGATGTTCAGCGCGATCTCATTCGGCGTCTTCTGCCGTTCCGCGCCTTCCACCAGGGCAATCATTCGATCCAGGAATGTGTACCCCTGGGCCGCGGTGATGCGCACCTTGATCCAGTCCGACAGCACCCGGGTGCCGCCCGTCACCGCGGACCGGTCGCCGCCTGATTCGCGGATCACCGGCGCGGATTCCCCGGTGATGGCGGATTCATCGACCGAGGCAATGCCCTCGACCACCTCGCCATCGCTGGGGATCAGCTCGCCGGTCTCCACCAGCACGATGTCGCCCTGTTTCAGTTCCGGCGCAGCCACCATCTCGAACCGGGTGCGGTCGCCGTTGGTCAGGCGCTTGGCGAGCGTCTCGGTGCGCGCGCGCCGCAAGGTTGCGGCCTGTGCCTTGCCGCGGCCTTCCGCCACCGCCTCGGCGAAATTGGCGAACAGCACTGTCAGCCACAGCCAGACGATGATCTGGAAGGTGAAGCCGAGATGCGCCCCCCCTGTGACCAGGTCGCGGATGAAGATCACGGTGGTCAGTGCGGCCACGACCTCCACCACGAACATCACGGGATTGCGGATCATCAGCCGTGGATCGAGCTTGGTGAAGGATTGCCCGATCGCGGGCAGCAGGATCGCGGGGTCCAGCATGGTGGACTGGGACCCGCGCTTGTTGGTTCTCGTGTCCATGATCATGAACCTGTGTTGAACAGAGTGCCCGCCTGCATCGCCAGATGCTCGACCACCGGGCCGAGGGCGAGGGACGGAAGGAAGGTCAGGCCGCCGGTGATCAGGATCACCCCCACCACCAGGCCGACGAACAGCCCGCCGTCGGTGGGGAAGGTGCCCGCGGAGATCGGGACGATCTTCTTGCGCGCGAGCGATCCCGCGATCGCCAGCATGGGGATGATCATCAGGAAGCGGCCGATGAACATCGCCAGCCCCAGCGTGGTGTTCCAGAACGGCGTATTGGCGGACAGGCCGGCGAAGGCGCTGCCGTTGTTGCCGGTGGCGGAGACGTAGGCATACAGCGCCTCGGAGAACCCGTGCGGACCGGCATTGGCCATCGCGTCGGTGCCGGCCGGGATTGCGACCGCCAGCGCGGTGAAGCCCAGCATCGACAGCGGCAGGATCAGGATGCCCAGCATGGCCATCTTGACCTCTTTCGCCTCCAGCTTCTTGCCGAGGTACTCCGGTGTGCGCCCGACCATCAGCCCGGCGACGAACATCGCCACGATGACGAACAGCAGCATGCCGTACAGGCCCGATCCGACGCCGCCGAAGATGATCTCGCCCAGCATGATGTTGACCATCGGCACCATGCCGGCCAGCGGCAGCAGGCTGTCGTGCATGTTGTTGACCGCGCCGCAGGACGCATCGGTGGTGATGGTGGTGAACAACGCCGAGTTGGCGATGCCGAAGCGGACTTCCTTGCCCTCCATGTTGCCGCCGGCTTGCAGCGCGGATGGTGTCTGGTCCACCTGCAAAGCGGCGAAAGCGGGGTTGCCGGCGGCTTCGGCCCAGTAGGTGGTCACCGTTCCGGCGAGGAACAGCACCGCCATCACCGCGAAGATCGCCCAGCCCTGGCGCTGGTTGCCGACCATGCGGCCGAACACATTGGTCAGCGCCGCGCCTATCGAGAAGATCAGCAGGATCTGGATCAGGTTGGTCAGCGCACTCGGGTTTTCGAAGGGATGCGCGGAGTTGGCATTGAAGAACCCGCCGCCGTTGGTGCCGAACATCTTGATCACCTCCTGCGAGGCGACCGGGCCCTGCGCGATGATCTGTTTGGCGCCTTCCAGGGTGGTGGCTTCGGTGTAGGCGTTCAGGTTCTGCGGCATGCCCTGCCAGACGAACAGCAGACCGACGACGATGGCGACCGGCAGAAGTATGTACAGGGTGCAGCGGGTCATATCGACCCAGAAATTGCCGATCGTCTGCGCCGAACGACGCGAGAACCCGCGGATCAGCGCGACCGCGAGCGCGATGCCGGTCGCGGCGCTGAGAAAGTTATGCACCGTCAGCCCGGCCATCTGCACCAGGTAGCTCATGGTGGTTTCCGGCACGTAGGATTGCCAGTTCGTATTCGTGATGAAGCTGACCGACGTGTTGAACGCCAGGTCCGGCGACACCGGGTCCAGGTTCTGCGGATTGAAGGGCAGCAGGTTTTGCAGGCGCTGCAATCCGTACAGCACGACGAAGCCGGCGAAGCTGAAGGCGAGCATCGCGACTGCATAGGTCACCCAATGCTGCTCCTGCGCTTCATCGACGCCGCTGAGCCGGTACAAGCCGAGCTCGGCCGGACGCAGGACGGGGGAAAGCCAGGTGCGCTTCCCGTTGAACACGGCGGTCATGTAGCCGCCGAGGGGCTTGGTCAGCAAAACCAGCAGAACGCAGTACAGTGCGATCTGCAGCCAGCCGTTGACTGTCATGCGGATGGCTCCTCAGAATTTTTCGGGGCGGATCAGGGCATAGATCAGGTAGGCCAGCAGCCCGGCGGTGACGGCTGCCCCCAGGACGTAATCGAGTGACATGGCGACGGCCTTACAAATGGTCGCAGGCGAGCGCGTACAGCACGCACACCGCCAGGAAGAGGGCGCCGATCGCCAGGAAGGCAACATCAAACATGGAAACTGCTCCTGTTTACAGTCAAGCTTCGGGCGGACCGGCCCCCGGCCGCCGCCTCATGCGACGCTGAGGAAATAGAGATTGCCGGGTATAGAAGCCATGCGTGTCGCTGCGGCGCAGCATAGGAAAGCCGTATAGGCGGCGGTCGACGGGCGAAGCGATTTACGCTCTGATATCAGGATGCCCGGTCGGCGATGACCTGTTGCAGTCAGTGGCGCCCAGGCTGCGGGAGTCAACCCGGGACCCCGGCACCGAGGCGGGATGCGGTGGCGGCCGTGCGATCCCGCGTGCATTGCTCCCGCACTGGCCCTATCCTGCCCGCCGCCAGGTACTGCGGAGGGAGAACAAGCATGGATACGCCGATCGGGACAATCGCGCCCATGCAAGCGGTCTTGCCGGAACGCGAGTTGCACATCCTGAAGCAACTGGAGCGCAAGCTGCTGTGGCTGTCGGCGTGGATGATCCACAACGCCAACAACATCCGCCCCAACCGCGACGGGCTGAAGGTGGGCGGTCACCAGGCGTCCTGTGCCTCGGCGATCTCCATCCTGGCGGCCTTGTATTTCGACATCGCCCGGCCGCAGGACCGGATCGCGGTGAAGCCGCATGCCGGGCCGGTGTTCCACGCGATCAACTATCTGTTTGGCCGCCAGACGGTGGAGAAGATGCAGGGCCTGCGCCAGTTCGGCGGCGCGCAGCCCTACCCGTCGCGCGTCAAGGATGGGCCGGAGGTTGATTTCTCCACCGGGTCGGTGGGGCTGGGCGTGGCCATGACGACGTTCGCGGCGCTGATGGCCGACTATGTGCGGCTGCACGGGCTGGGCCGCGACGACATTCCGCCGGGCCGGCACATCGCGATCGCCGGCGATGCCGAACTGGATGAGGGCAACATTTACGAGGCGCTGCTGGAGGGCTGGAAGCACGACGTCCGCAACCTGTGGTGGATCGTCGATTACAATCGCCAGAGCCTGGATTCTGTGGTGCCCGACCGGCTGTTCGGCCGGATCGAGGGCCTGTTCCGCGACATGGGCTGGAACTGCGTCACGATCAAGTACGGCCGCAAGCTGGAGGCCGCCTTCGCGCGCGAGGGCGGTGAGGGCTTGCGCCGTTGGATCGATGATTGCCCGAACAGTCTTTATTCGGCCCTGACCTTCCAGGGCGGTGCGGCGTGGCGGCAGGCGCTGCTCGCCGATCTCGGCCGGTCGCGGGCTCGGGGATTGATCGACGAGCTGACCGATGCGGAGCTTGGCGCGCTGATGACCAACCTCGGTGGTCATGACATTGAAACAATGATAGAGACCTTGCGCGCGGCGGCCGCCGACGGCGACCAGCCGACCTGTTTCATTGCCTATACGATCAAGGGCATGGGGCTGCCATTCGCCGGCCACAAGGACAACCACGCCGGGCTGATGACCCGCGAGCAGATGAACCTGTTCCGAACCGAGATGAACATCCGCCCCGGCCACGAATGGGACCTGCTGGAGGGGCTGGATGTGCCGGAATCGGAACTGCGCCAGTTCCTGCGCGATTGTCCCTTCGCGACGCCGCTGACACAAGAGGGGCGGGCGCTGAGCGCGCCGGCGGTATCGGTGCCGGCGGTGCTGCCGACGCCGAAACTCGCCGGACGAAAAATGTCCACCCAGGGCGGCTTCGGCGACATCCTGGCCGAGATCGGCCGCGGCCAGGGGGACTGCAAGGACCTGGCAGAGCACATCATGACGACGTCGCCCGACGTGACGGTGTCGACCAATCTGGGGCCGTGGGTGAACCGGCGCGGGATCTTCGACCGGCACACCCGCAACGACGTGTTCCGCGACGCCAAGCTGGCGAGCGCGCAGCGCTGGGGCATGTCGCCGAAGGGCCAGCACGTCGAACTCGGGATCGCCGAACAGAATTTGTTTCTCCTGATGGGGGCGGCGGGACTGGCGCCGGCGATGACCGGGGCCCGGGTGCTGCCGATTGGCACGGTCTATGATCCCTTCGTCAATCGCGGACTCGATGCGCTGATCTATGCCTGTTACCAGGATGCCCGCTTTCTGCTGGTATCGACGCCGTCCGGCCTGACCCTGGCGCCCGAGGGCGGGCAGCACCAGTCGGTGAACACGCCGCTGATCGGCATGGCCGCGGACCGGCTGGCCAGCTTCGAACCGGCGCACGTGGACGAACTGGCCGTGCTGCTGCGGCATGCCTTCGATTTCATGCAGCGTCCCGACGGTTCCGCGGTCTGGCTGCGGCTGTCCACCCGCACCCTGGAACAGCCGTCTCGGGAACTGGACCCGGCGGCCGTCATTTCCGGTGCGCATTGGGTCGTCGCGCCGTCGCCGGGTGCCCGGATCGCGCTGGGCTACCAGGGACCGGTGGCGCCCGAGGCCCTGGCGGCGTTTGCCGAACTGGCGGCGGAGGAACCAGGCGCCGGACTGCTGGCCATCACCTCGCCCGACCGTCTGCATGCGGGGTGGTTGGCGGCGATGCGGTCGCGGCGGGCGGGACAGCGGGACGCGCTGTCGCATATCGAACGGCTGCTGGCGCCGCTGGCGCCGGGCGCGGCGCTGGTGACGGTGCTGGACGGGCATCCGGCGACGCATGCCTGGCTGGGCGCGGTGCGGGGGCAGCGGGTCGTGCCGCTGGGCCCGGATCATTTCGGGCAGAGCGGCGATATTCCGGACCTGTACCGCGAATACGGCCTTGATACCGATGCGATCCTGGATGCCTGCGCCCAGGCGATGTTGGGGGCCTGAGGCCGGCGATCACCGGCGTCCCGCCGCCGGGCGATGGGGAGCGCTGACTTCGCGTGATCATGCGATCGGAGGCATGCATCGATGGCGTATGTCGTCGGCCCCGGAACCCGACCAAACGGCAGCCGCAACCGACCGGACCATACGGACATATGCGAGCCGTATTGCGGGCAACTTTTATGATCTAACCCGAGATTTCTCCATTAAGACACTTCAAGTCATTGAAAAAACGCTGTTCGCCATCCAAAATTCCCCGCACCTGGCCATGTCATGGAAGGGTTGGCAGCCGAAACGGGATTGGTCACCTTCCAGCAAAATTCCGCCGAATTCCTCGGACAGACTGCAGCCAGCAGAAGACCGGTCGGTTTTCGGAAGGTCGTTTCCGACCAAGGGGTTGCGCTCGACGACAATGGGAAGTTCGGTTTCACAAACTGCCATTGGCCTGTGCCGGCAGCCTGGAGCTGCGATTATCCGGAGTCCACGGCCAGAAAAGATTAGACAAGCCATGATTACGGTTACATTGTGCCTCCGTCGGCTGACGAAGGTGGCACCGACAATTTGGCAAATGACAATGGAAGGTGCTTTGGCAATGTCCTGATGACGCACATTCTGTTCCGAAACCGATGCATATTCGCCAGGCTATGAAAACAGGCATACGGCAACGATTTGATGAAGATCAAAAGTGCCTCCGACTCAGACCAATCGCGTCTGACACTGATCCTTGGCGCTCCACGTTCGGGAACCACATGGCTTGCGAAGATTTTCGACAGTCATCCGGACGTCCTTTATCGGCACGAGCCTGATCTGGTCGTCCCGGACAACCGCATTCCATCCATTTGCGCTGACGAGAATGCGCCCGCACTGATCGAGGCCGCCCGCGGGTTTGTCGCAGATCTGATGCACACGCACACCCTGAAGACGGCGGGCAGCCTGCCAGTCTTCCCCAAGCGGCATGACCGTCCGTGGACCCGCGTCGGCCGCACCGCGGCAATCGTGTCGCTTCGCCTGGTGCAGAAAACCATCGGGCTGGACCCGCGTCGTCGCATTGTGTTTTTGGACCATTTCGACCGGGACAACGACCCGTCCTCTCATGTCGTGCTCAAGTCCATCAGCGCGCTGGGACGCGCCGGCCTGTTCGCCGAAGCGCTGCCCGAGGCGCGGATCATCCTGATCATGCGCCATCCGTTCGGGCAGATCGCCTCGCGTTTGGACGGCCTCGCACGCGGCAAGTTGCTGGACGCCCGCCCCTTCAAGGAACTGACCTCCATCCCGGAGGCTCGGCGCTTCGGCCTGTCCGATGAGCGTCTGCGGAATCTGCCGCCCGTCGAGCAGATGGCCTGGGAATGGGCCATCCTGCACGAGAAGGCTTACGCCGACCTGTCCGGCCGCCCGAACGCCACCATGTTGCGGTATGCTGATCTGGTGGCCGATCCCCTGGCCCGCGCGCGAGCATTGTTTGCGTTTGCCGGGCTGCCATGGCATGTGGCAACGGAACGTTTCATCCGAACCAGTACCAGCTACGGCGGACCCGACTGGTATTTCGACGTCCGCAAGCAGGGCCTCACCCCTTTGCACAAGTGGCGGAAAATCCTGAGCGCCGCCGATCAGGCCCGTATCGCCGCAATCGTTCGCAACACCTCGGTTGGACAGCTTTGGCCGGATTATTTCAGCGCCCCGGAGCGCGCTACCCCTTTATGGCCCACCGAAGTCCGGCTCCAGGCCGGAGCGTCCGCGCCGTAGCGCTATTCGACGCCCGTACGGATCAGCGCCTATGATAGCGGCTTGTCCAGCCACACCCATTGGAGGCACTCGGCCATGGCGACGATTCCGAAGACCCTGCAGCCGCATATCGATACCGCCTTCCCCGAACATGTGTGCCTGGTGGGCAGCGTCCTGCCGAACGGCTTCGCCCAGGTGAGCCCTCGCGGCAGTACCATGGTGTTCGACGACGCGCATCTCGCGCTGTGGGAGCGCGGCAAAGGCTCCACCAGCGACAATCTGGCCGATGGCAGCAAACTCACGATCTACTTCCGCAAGCCGCAACTGCGCGCCGACGGCGTGCTGCCGAAGGGCGGCATCGCTCGGTTCTACGGCACGGCGCAGGTCGTGCGGTCGGGCCCGGCCTATGAGGAAGTGTGGCGGAAACTGGTGCAGCCGGAAAAGGACCGCGATCCCGACAAGAAGGGCTACGCCGTGCTGATCAAAATCGAACGCGCCGAAGACCTGGAAGGCCTGCCGCTGACCCTGGCCTGACCGGTCCCACCGTCGCAGCAACAGGAAACGACCGTGACCCCAGATCCATCCTTCGCCCTCGCCGAACACGTGGCAGGCACCGGCTTTGCCGACCTGCCGGCGTCAGCGGTGACGGCGGCGAAACGCGACATCCTCGATACCTTCGGCTGCATGCTGGGGGGATCGGGCGCGCCGGGGATCGATGCGCTGTGCGCGATGCTCGATGTCTGGGGCGGACGCGCGGAGAGCCGCGTGCTGCTGCGCGGCCACCGCCTGCCCGCGCCGCAAGCCGCGCTGCTGAACGCCAGCATGGGGCATGCGCTGGATTTCGACGATACGCTGGACCACGGCGGATCGATCCATCCCGGCGTTTCGGTGCTGGGCGCCAGCCTGGCGACGGCGGACCTGCTGGGAACTGTCAGCGGGGCGGACTTCATCACCGCGGTCGCGCTGGGGCTGGATGTGTCGTGCCGGATCGCTCTGGCCTCGACCCTGGACCGGGGCTGGCATCGCACTGCCGCCATCGGCATTTTCGGCGCCACCGCCGCGGCGGGGAAACTGCTGGGCCTGACGGCAGAGCAGATGCGGCACGCGCTGGGGATCGCTTACAGCCACGCGGCGGGCAACCGGCAATGCATCCTGGACGGCGCGCTGACCAAACGGCTGCAAGCCGGGCAGGCCGCCAGCGGCGGGGTGTTTTCGGCCTTGCTGGCGCAGCGGGACTTCACCGGCGCGCACAACATCTTCTCGGGCCGGTTCGGCTTCTTCGCGCTTTATCAGCCGAACGGTGCCGATCCGTCGCGTCTGCTGGACGGGTTGGGCGAGGTCTTCCGCGGCGAGGAACTCAGCTTCAAACCCTACCCCTGCGGCCGCCCCCTGCACGCCGCCATCGATGCCGCCCTGGCCGCTCGGGCTGAGCTGGGCGTGAAAAGCGCCGCCGATATCGCCGCCGTCACCATCGCCGCCGAACCGGCCAATCACGCCGACCAGTTCGCCAGCGGCCCGCACAAGCGCCGGCCGACGCAGGTGGTGGAGGCGCAGTTCGCCGAACCCTTCCTCGTCGCCGCCGCCCTGGTGCACGGCCGCGTCGGCATTGGCGAGGTTTCGGGCTTCGACGATCCCGCCGTCCTGGCGCTCGCCGCTCGTATCCAAGGTGAGGCGCGCGCCGGTCGGCCCAAGGGCTGGCTGGAGATTACTCTGCGCCACATCGATGGCCGCAGCGTGACCATCGCGGCGTCCGGTCCCCTCGGATCGCCCGACAAGCCGCTTTCCGAGACGCAGATTGCGGCCAAGTTCCGCGATTGTGCCGCCATTGCCGTCAGCCCGGTGGGTCCGGCGCAGGTGGACGCGGCGTTGCGGCTGATCGGTGCGCTGGAGCGGGCGGAGGACGCGACCCGGCTGCTTGGGATGTTCAGCGGAGCAGGAACCACAGAATGAACCCGGCAATCCCGGCCAGATAGATGGCCAGAGCGCCGATCCGGATCTGCCGGGCCCGGCCGGGGACCAGATAGGCACCGACGAAGGCCGCCATGACAAACCCGGTCAGCAACTGGCCGGCCCGCATTTCATCCGCCGTCACGGTTGGAAACGTCATTGCCGTCGGTCCCCCGGCTTGCCAGGCTTGCGCCATCGGGGGCATTTAGCCGAGCCCTTTCGGAGTTGACCATGTCCGACCCGCTGACATTCCGCCCCTTCACACCCGGCACGCAACCGCCGCTGGATGTGCCCGCTTATCGCGGCACGACGAAGCGGCATCCGAAACAGAAACTCCACCCGATCCCGCAGACCATCACCGAGACCGCCGGCCCGCGCTTCTCCGAAACGCTGTTTCCGGCCTCGGTCGATCTGACGCAGAACTCCACCGGGAAGCCGGCCATCGGCGAGCGCATCATCGTCGCCGGTACGGTGATGGATGAGGACGGGCGACCGGTGCCGCACACCATGGTCGAGATCTGGCAGGCCAACGCCACCGGCCGCTACGACCACCCCGCGGACCAGCACGATGCGCCGCTGGACCCGAATTTCCATGGCGAGGGCCGGGTCTTCACCGATGCGCAAGGCCGCTACCGGTTCCTGACCGTGAAGCCCGGCGCCTATCCCTGGCCGAACCACCGCAATGCCTGGCGGCCGAACCACATCCATTTCTCGCTGTTCGGCCCGGCGTTTGCCACGCGGCTCATCACCCAGATGTATTTTCCCGGCGATCCGCTGCTGCCAATCGATCCGATCTTCAATGGCGTGCCGGACGAGGCCTCGCGCAACCGGTTGATCGCCCACTTCGACCTCGACATCACCGAGGCGGATTACGCGCTGGGCTACCGGTTCGACATTGTGCTGCGCGGCCGCGACACGACGCCGATGGAGGGCTGATCCCATGCCGATCGCAACCGCCAGCCAGACCATTGGCCCCTATTGGCACATCCTTGAGGACAAGACCTGGGCCGACCTGACCCGCTTCGGCGCTACGGGAGAAAAAATCGTGCTGACCGGCCGGGTGCTGGATGGCGACGGCCAGCCCTGCGGCGACGCCTGCGTGGAGATCTGGCAGTCCGATCCGCCGGCCTCCGACACGTTCACCGGCTTCGGGCGGGCCAATACCGATGCAAACGGGACTTTCCGGCTGGTGACGATCAAGCCCGGCCCGGTGCCGGGACGCGGCAATGCGCAACAGGCGCCGCACATCGCGATCTGCCTGTTGTCGCGCGGGCTGATGAAGGGGCTGGCGACGCGGGCCTATTTTCGGGACGACCCATTGAATGAAACCGACCCGCTGCTGGTCTCGATCGAGGATCCGGCGCGGCGGGGAACGCTGATCGCGGAACCCGACGGGGCTGGGGTATGGCGGCTGGACATCCGGCTGCAGGGTGACGGGGAGACGGTGTTTCTGGACGTGTGAGGTGCGGAGGGCGGGGTCAGCCGTCCAGCAGCCCGCGCACCGCATCATTCCATGCCAGCTTCAGGCTCGCCGGCACGTCCGGCCCGCGCAGCAATGAGATCATTTCTGTAGTGAACACCGGCCGGTTGCGCGTGCCGATGGTTGCCAGCGACTGCACCAGCCAGGTGCGGACCGGCAGGAAGCTCATGTCGTGGCCCTGGGCGAAGTAGCGGCGCGCGAGGGCGCGCGCCTCGGGCGAGGGGACGGCGTCGCCGAGGAGGAACAGGTAGTCCGTCAGGCGGTGGGTCAGCACCTTGTGGTTGAACGTTGCCTCCACCCGGGCCCGGTCGATCGGCCGTTCCGTCACTTCCACCGACAAGATGACCTCATCACCCACCCGCACCGTAATGTCCCCCCCGACATCGGAGGCTCTGTCGGCGACGTTGATGCCCTGCCATTCGATCGTCCAGCCGGTGTTGAAACTCTGCTGCAATGTACGGAACATCGCGACCGCCAGCAGCACCGGGAACCGTCCGCCGCTTTGGACCTGCAGCAACCGTTCCAGCAGCAGGTCATATTGCTCCAGGCTCAGCCGCTGGACATGAACCAGCGCGATGTTGGAGGCGTCGCGCAGCGCCACGAAGGCCCCCAGCAAATGGCGCAGATAGCTGTGCGCATCGGCGGGACCCGTGTCGCTGAGCAAGCCGATGAAGTTCAGCAGTGCATCGAATCCCGCCTTGTCGCGCAATCCCGAGCGGATTTCGGGGGTAAAACGAACGCTGCGGCGAAAGACCGACAGGAACGGTCCGCGCGAGGCCGGTACCTGGTGCTGTTGCAGAAACGGGTTGACGACGGCCTCGTCGAGGCTGCGCCCGTTATAGGCGGTCTCGCCCTGGTTGGCGTAGGGCAGATGCACGTCGGTCGCTGGATCGAGGATGCGGGCGAGGCAGCAGCCGACCAGGACCTCACGGTAGGCCTGGGTGGCCGATTTCAGCAGGGTCTCCGAGGCGCGGACGATCTCGGCGGGCACCAGGGATGGCGATCCCGTTGCATAGTCGGATTCCGCGGCGGCGAAACTCGCCTCCAGCAGGTCGCGGGCCGCGGTGTAATCCAGGTTGCGCGCCACCGGCGCCTCAGTAGTTCATCCAGAGGCATTCCTGGCGAAGCTGCTTGATCGAATGGCAATGCTTCGCGTCCGCATCGAACCGACGCCATCCCTTGTACAGCTTGTCCATCAGCGCGCAGCGATAGCCCGACACCGCCGCCTTGCCGCTGATCCGGTGCAAGGCGGCGGCGAGGTCGCGGTGCTGCTCCTGATCCATTTCGAAGCCGTAGGCTTTGCTGTCGCCGCGCGTTTCGTGCAGGTACGGCGGATCGCAATAGAACAGCGTGCCGGGGCTGTCATACAGGCGGATCACGTCGAGCGCGGGCCGGTTTTCAATCTGCACTCGCAATAAGCGCTCGCCGATCTCGGTCAGCGCCTCGATGCCCCCAAACCAGCGGGAGATGACGCCGGACATGCCGCCCCGGCTGGTGTTCTTGCAATTCGCCCAGCGGCCGAGGGTCGCGGTCTGCGCCAGCCCGGTGCGCGCCTGGCGGGCGCGGACATAGAAGCGGCGGGCGCGCTCCATGCTGGAGATGCCGCGGCCGGAATCGTTGACCGCGACGAAAAATTCCTCGCGCGAGAAAGGGGTCAGCTTGATCAGCCTTGTGAGTTCCTCGGGATCCTCCCGCAGGACGCGGAAGAAGTTGACCACGTCGCCGTCGATGTCGTTGTAGGTTTCAACCGGGGCCGGGGTCCGGTTGAGCAACACCGCACCCGAACCGGCATAGGGTTCGCAATAGTGGTGCATGTCGGGCAGCAGGGGCAGCAGCCAGTCCAGGTGGCTGAACTTCCCGCCGTACCAGCCGAACACGATGCGCTTGGACGGGTTGCGCCGGGACCGGATTTCCGGCTGCGCGTCGGCTTCGGTCCGATCCAGGTAGATCGGTGACAAGCCACGTTTTCCGGTCGCCACCGCCATGGGGTTGAAACCTCCGAGTCGTTCGGCTGCGCGTGTGTGGGAAGACCGGCACCGGCACCATGCCGCACCGATTCGCCGACTATATGTGGACGCAAGCCGCTGAAAATGCCAGAGTTGATCATGCGGGTGCCCGCCGCGGATCGGTGCGGGCCGTCCGGGAGTGGTTTGTGACCGTCTTGGCGCTGGATACGCATGAGGGCGTGAAGGAACTCCAGGCCGCCGGTTTCACCGACGTGCAGGCCGAGGCGGTCACGCGCGTGGTGCGCCGGGCACAGGATGTGGACCTTTCCAACCTGGCGACCAAGGGCGTTCTCGCGGCGGTCAGGGCGGACCTTGCGGCTGTGAAGGCGGAACTTCAGGCAGAAATTGCGGCGGTCCGTTCGGAGGTCCATCTTGGTCTTGCGGGCGCCAAGGCGGACCTGGCCGCAATCAAGGCGAGTTTCGAGCGGAGCCTGGCCGACACCAAGACCGAACTCCTCAAGTGGATTACCGGCGCGATCGGGTTGCAGACCGTCCTCATCCTGGGCGCCGTCGTCACCCTCGTCCGAATGATGCCCTGACACCCCCGGGCATGCCAGGGGTTTGCCAGACCCCCGCCGGTTGCGCTTAGGTCCGCCTCCGCGACCAGGAGTCCCCCATGCCCACCAACCCCGCCGATGGCCCCGTCCTCGGCACGCTGTACGGCAGCGACGCCATGCGCGCCGTCTTCGACGAGCAGACCTATTTCCAGCGCATGCTAGACGTGGAGGCCGCGCTCGCCCGCGTCCAGGCCCGTCTCGGCATCATCCCCCCCGCGGCGGCCGAAACCATTGTCGCCGCCGCCCAGGCCGCGAACCTGCGGACAGAGGTCCTCGCGGCCAGCGCCCGCAACGTTGGCTATCCCGTGGTCGGCCTCGTCGCCGAGCTCTCGCGCGCCGCCGGGGAGGCCGGCGCCTGGACGCATTGGGGCGCGACGACCCAGGACATCATGGATACGGCCACGGTCCTGCAGGTGCGCGACGGACTGGCGCTGATCGACGCCGAACTGCAAGCGGTGCTGGCCGCGCTGGCCGGCCAGGCGGAGACGCACCGCCATACCGTGATGGCCGGGCGCACCCACCTGCAGCAGGCGCTGCCCATTACCTTCGGCCTGAAATGCGCGACCTGGGCGCTGCCCTTCATCAGTCACCGCCAGCGCCTGGCGCAACTGCGCCCCCGCATCGAACAAGTGGAGTTCGGCGGTGCCGCCGGCACGCTCGCTTCCCTGGGCGAGCAGGGCATCGCGGTGATGGAAGGCCTGGCCACCGAACTCGGCCTGGCCATCCCGCCCGCCCCCTGGCACGTCTGCCGCGACGCGCTGGCCGAGGCGACCGCCTTCCTCGGGCTGGTCTGCGGCAGCCTGGCGAAGATCGCCACCGACATCATCCTGCTGGCGCAAACCGAGGTGGGCGAGGTCGCCGAACCCTATGTCGCCGGCCGCGGCGCCTCCTCCACCATGCCGCAGAAGCGCAATCCGATCGCTTCGGAATATATCCTGGCCGCCGCCCGTTCGGTGCAGGGGCTGGTTCCGGTCATGCTGGGCGCCATGGCGCAGGACCACGAACGCGCGACCGGCCCCTGGCAGGCCGAGGCGCTGGCCCTGCCGCAAGCCTTCGTTCTGACGCACGGCGCCCTGCTGCATACGCGCGCGATCGCGGAGGGGCTGGTGGTGGACGCCAAACGCATGCGCCGCAACCTGGACCTGACCAACGGCCTGATCGTGGCCGAGGCGGTGATGATGGGCCTCGCCCCCGTTCTCGGCCGTGCCGAGGCCCACCACGTTGTGAAACACGCCTGCGACGTGGCCCTGACCGACGGCATTGGCCTGGCCGAGGCGCTGGAACGCGACCCCGCCGTATCTCAGCGCCTTGACCGGCCGGCCATCGAGCGTTTGACCGACCCCGCTGGCTACCTCGGCAGCACGCAAGCCTTCATCGACCGCGTGCTGGCGGCAGCACGGCCGCAACGGCCATAAAGTCGGTCCGCAGCAATACCCCCACGTCCCCATGGAGTGTCCTGATATGCCGCCTTTGCTGTCCCGCTTTTTTGGCAACACGTCCGAACCAGTTTGGATCGATCCCGCCGACCTGGCCGCCGGCCTCGACGAGGCCAGCCCACCCCTGCTCGTCGATGTCCGGCGCCCCGATGAATTCACCGGACCGCTTGGCCATATCGAGGGGGCGCTGAACCTGCCGCTCGACCAATTCAGCGACCATATCGCCGATCTGAGCGGACACCAGCGCCCGGTCATCCTGATCTGCCATACCGACCGTCGCTCTGCCGCCGCGGCGGCCCAATTGCGTGCCGCCGGTGTCAGGGAGGTGGCCGTGCTGCGGGGCGGGATGGTGGCCTGGCGGCAAGCGGGGTGGTCTGGAAAATAACAATGTCTTGACATTGCGCCGGTCCTTAGTTAATTTTACTATCTAATTACCGGAGAGAAAGATCGTGCCCGACGCCCTGACAGCCAGCCGGTCCGACGTGACCGGCCATCCCATCCCGCCGCGCGGCCGCCCCGCACCGCTTAACTTCCAGGTCCGTGGCCCCTCGCTGCAACGGCGGGCCGCGCTGCGCGAGACGGGGGCCCATCTGCTGGCGACCTGCGGCGGTGACACCGCGATGGGCGAGATTGCCCGTTCGGTCGGCCTGCGGCCGGCTTCCATCACGAACTTCTACCCGCGCAAGCACGACCTGACTTTCGATATTCTGCACGCTCATATCGACGGCCTGATGGAATACGTTGGCAATACCGCGGACGATTGCAGGTCGCCAGACCCGTTTGTACGACTAACGTGCATGGTGCAGGCCTATCTGGATTTTGTGATAGCTTACCATGACGAGCAGCGCGTCGCCCTGACCTTGCTCGACAACCTTCCCGCGCCACTGCGCGACCCGCTGCGGTACCAGTTGCGTCTGCTGGCCCATCGCCTTGCCATGGCCATCGAGGGTGTGGTCCCGAAACTCAGCGACGCCCCTGCCTTGCGCCGGCCGGTCAGCCTGAATCTGATGGCGACCCTGAATACCGCCGTGCTGTGGTTCCACGACGACGGCGCCCTGTCCCGCGATGATTATGCCCAACTGCTCGCGCTTCAGGCGGTTGCCAGTGCTCGGGCTATGTTGGACTTGTAAGCGATGGCCCGTCAGGGCGTTCGACCCGCGCCGGCCATAACGGCGACGGCCTGGCGAATCCGCCCGTCACGATCCAGCAGCGCCTCCAGTTCCGCCTCATGGTCATAATCGGGCATCAGCCGGCATAACAACGCGTCCTGTTGCACGGCCGGATGGAAGTAGATCTCGCTGCACCCGTCGGGCAGGGCAGTGACTAACCGGAGTAGCCGAACCTCGGTCATGTGTCCGCTCCAGGCCAGGCCGAAACAATGGTCGTTGGTCGCCATCCCGGCGGCGCGCGCCTGATGCCGCAGCAGCGCGGTCCAGGCGTGCAACAGGCGGTCCGCGAACCCGGCCGGCGTGCCGCAGCGTGCCAGCACGTCCGGTGGTTCCGCCGGCACGCGTACCCGCCCCAGTCCGAATGCGCGGCCGATCTCGATCATCAGCCGGCCGACGGTCGGATGCAGATGCATGTGCTTGTGGGCGTTGGCATGGTCCAGGGTCAGGCCGGTGGCGGCAAACGCGGTGAACTGGGCCCGGATTTCCGCCGCCAACTGACGGCGGATGCGCGGGCGGACGAAATAGTTGATTCCGAGCCGAAGCTGATCCGACGGGAACTGACCCGCCGCATCCACCAGGTCCGGGATTGCCGCGGGCGGCAGCATCGCGGGCCCCTCGATCACCACCAGATGCAGCCCGACCTTCAAATCGGGCAGAGCGCGCGCCCGGCGGACCGCGTCGTCGGCGGCGGGAGCGGCGACCATCAGACTGGCGGCGTTCAGGATGCCCTCGCGATGGGCGCGCTCGACCGCCTCGTTGACGCTTTCGGACAGGCCGAAATCGTCGGCGGAGAACACCACCTGCTTCACGGCACCACCGAACGGGTCGCCAGGTCGAAGGGCTGGCCGCGGACCAGGGGGAGGTAGGGCCGGCCATCGTGATCGGCGCCGTCGGTGATCAGCACCACGTCACGGCCGAGGACTGTGAGGCGGCTGCTCTGGACCAGGATCGCGGTGGCTTCGTCGATGCCGATACCCAGCAGGGCGGGATGCGCCGCGACCACCAGGGACAGATCGGTTACGCGGTGGCGCGCGATCACGTGCTGGTCCACGGCGCTGTCGGTCAGGTGGCCGAAACCGGTCTCGTGACCTGGCGACATCAGGATCGTGTTGCCGGCGGGGGCGCCTCGGACGAGGTCGGACTGCTGGATCGTTGCGCCGGCCGAGGTGCCGGCGATCAGCCCGTCGCGATCGAGCGCGCCGCGCAAGGCCCGCTCTGTCCGGGTGGCCTGGATGATGTCGTCCGTTCTTGTGCCGCGGGTGGGGCCCGCGGACTGGGACCGGGCTGGTCCGAGCGGCGGCAGGAGCAGGGCAGCCAGCAGCAGAAGTCGGGTCATGCGGCGGCGCGGGATCGGTTGAGGTCGAACAGGCGGGACAGGATTTCGTTATCCGACAGATCGGCGGGCCAGCCGTAGGCGGCGGCGACCGCTTCATCCAGCCGGCGGTGGAGCGTGTCGAGCCAGGTACCCTCCGGCGTGCCACGGGTGTTGTAAAGATTCGTGAGGGTGCGGGTTTTCAGGATCGCGGCGGCTTTGGGGTTGCGGGGGACGAGGCGGTCGGGGTAGCCGGGGACGACCTCGGGGAGGCGCTCGACCAGGTCGGGCGGGTTGAGCCAGAGGTCGCGCTTTTCCACCAGGTCGCGGGCGGCGGCGGCGATGTCTTGCGCGCTTGGATCGTTGGCATAGGTGGCGGCGGGCAGGTTGGGGGTGAGGCCTTCGGGGAAGGGGAAGGTTTCGAAGGTGGTGGTGGGGGTGTAGCGGGGCCGGTCTTCGAGCGATGTGCCCATGCGGAGAGACCACGATTCGTGGAACCGGCTGTGCAGGATACCGAAGGTGGTGTCGCTGTCGAGGGCGATCGCGATCGTTGCGGAATCCGGAAGTGTTGGCGACGTCATCCACACGAATAGCCGATGCTTTGATACACGCGGGGTTACGATGAACCGCGATAGACGGTTGAACCGCGCGACCATGCCCGGCCGCGGTTCCATATGCCGCCACCAATGCAGACGATACGTTTCGCGGTTGTTCTTGTCACGGGCCGGCTTTACGTTGGTCAGCACATATCCGAATGGACGTTCATAATAAGACGCATCCGTCTCGCTCATCACCCAGCCGAAATCGATGATCCAGGTGTCCGATGGCCGCCGCGTCAAGTCCATGCCGTTAATCCATGGACGCAACACATCCGCGTTCGGCCTGCCATTCGCATTGGTTGGCAGTGCCAACCACTGGCGTGCCAGATCGCCGGCCACATCAAATGCCCCGCCCTTTGTGTCGCCCATGAAGGCAACACCGCGATTTTCCGACAGGCTGGTGGCTTGTGTCAGATCAACACCATTGCTGCCAGTCAGGTCGGAGAAGATTTCATTAACCGGATGACCGTTAAGCTTAGCTGGCACGGCTCTGTTCGGATCAGCGAAGCAGATCAGCGACACGCGAACTGCCGCGCCTTCGACCTCCCAGGACTCGTCGTTCCAGGCCGTGTGGATCACCGCAGTCTGACGGATGTGGTTCAACACCTCGCGGTTGGTGCCGCCGCGTATGCTGTTTGTTGCAACCAGCCCGACATTGATTGCGTGACCCTGCGCAAGTTGGTCACGCGCAAGTTCAAACCAGTAGCAAACGAGATCTGACTCTGCCGGAACCCGGCTGGCGTAAGCCGTGAACAGGTCACAGCAATAATCATCACCCAGAATCCGCCGCATCAGCTTGCCGCCGAGAAATGGCGGGTTGCTCACAATAGCATTCGCCTTTGGCCACGCTGCGATTTGCCCACCCGGTGTCAGCACAGCGTCCCGACACTCGATCGTATCCAATGCCTGCAACACAGGATTGGACGGCGCCGCGTATCCGTGCGCCCTGGTCCACTGAATATGCCCGATCCACACCGACACCCGCGCCAATTCCGCGGCATAGGGATTGATCTCGATGCCGAGCATCGTCTCTGGCCCTACCTGCGGAAATTCTCGTTGCAGACCGAGTGCTTCGGCTTCGACGCCGGCCTGATGTTCCAGATCCTTCAATGCCAGAAGGCTCAGGTACAGGAAATTCCCCGACCCGCAGGCCGGGTCCAGCACGCGGAACTTCCGTATCCGTTCCAGATAGCCGCGATATAATGTCTGCGCCGCATTCTTTCCGTTGCCCGCGCGCCGTCCACGGACCGGCGGTGTTGCCAGTGCCGTCTCGATGTCTGACCGCACCGCGTGCCATTCCGCCAGCAGAGGGCGGCGGATCACCGGATCGACGATCATTTCGATCTTTGTCCGGTCGGTATAATGTGCGCCCAACTGGCTGCGTTTGTCCGGGTCCAGCCCGCGCTCGAACAGGGTCCCGAGGATCGATGGGTCGATCTCCGCCCAATCCAGTTTTACGATGCGTTGCAGCAGCTCGAGGTCCTTCAAATCCAGCGGCAGGGCGGTATCGTCATCGAACAGGCCGCCGTCGAACCATGCGACCTCGGTGAAACCGACAATGCCCCCGCTGTTCGCCATCGCTCGGAACAGCTTGCTGGCGAATTCGGCGGACCGGGCGTTGCGCCGCCGGGAGATCGCCAGCATCTGCCCGAACAACCCCTCGGGCAGCAGCCCCACGTCGTTGGCGAACATGCAAAACACCAGGCGGTTGACGAAATGCGCCACCCCCTGCGGATCGTGGCCCCGGTCGCGTAGCCGGCGCGCCAGTTCGGCGAACTCGGTCGCCGCTTCCTCGGTCAGCGCCTGCCGCGTGCGCGCCGGGCGCAACTGGTCGGGGTCGGAGAAGGCCCATTTCAGCAGCCGCAGCCGCTTCGGATCGGCCAGCTCCGCCAGCGCGATCGTGTGCGTTTCCGTGACCGCATTGGTCCAGTTGGTGCGGATCACGATGCGCGCGATATCGCTGACGATCAGCAGCGGCGGGTTCCCCAGCGGGCCGGCGTAGAGCAGCAACTGGCGATAGGCGACGTCCAGGTCGCCGCGCTTCTTCTTGTATTCCCAGGCGAAGCGCCCGGCGCGCCAGACGTCGGCCCAGCCGCCGTCACCAGTGAACTTCGTCGCGCCTTTCTCGAAGGCGTAGGACTCACCGGTCGGATCGCTGTTCGGCGTGGGTTCGTCCAGCAACGCGCACAGGTCGATGAAGTGCTCCTGGCACGCCGCGCGTTCGTTGCGGGTGCTGGCCTGCCATTTGGCGATGAAGTCGGCGGGAGTCATGACGGCAGGGTAGGGGGTCGCGCCGATTCCGGGAAGCGGACATTGCGGGTGCTGCGGCGGGTGAGTTGCCGCGACGCGACGGACGCGTCAGGATCGGCCCGAAACGTCACGGCCATCCTTCGCAGAAAGGACCACACCATGCTGACACGCCGTTCCGCCACCGGTCTGTTTGCCGGCATGGCGATGACTCCGGGCATTGCCAGGACGGTCAATGCCCGTGCGCGCGCGGTGTTTTACAACGCCGTCGGTCCGACTTTGACCGCCTGGCATGCGGACACCGGGACCGCCGCCTTGACCCGCCAGGGCAGCGTGACCTTGCCGGCGCTGATCCAGTATGCGTGGCGGCATCCGTCGAAGCCGGTGTTGTATGTTGCTTCCAGCAATTTCGTGCCGATGGACAAGCCGGACGGGAAGCATCATCTGACGGCCCTGCTCATCGATCCGGCGAGCGGCGCGCTTCGTCCGTTTGGCGCGCCGGTGCCCATCCGGGCCCGGCCGATCAATATTTCGGTTGACACGAGCGGCCACTGGCTGCTGACGGCCTATAACGTGCCCAGCACGATGACGGTTCATTCCATTCTGCCGGATGGCGCGATCGGGGCGGAAGTGCAGCAGGCCGCACCGATCGACGGTGGTATCTACGCGCATCAGGTGCGCATGATGCCCTCGAATCGCGCGCTCATTCTGGTAACCCGCGGCAATAACGCGGCGGGTGGGAAGCCGGAGGACCCGGGGGCACTGAAAGTGAAGACTCTGACGAACGGGCAGTTGACGGATGTCGCGTCCATTGCGCCAAATTCTGGCTATGGGTTCGGGCCGCGGCATCTGGATTTCCATCCGGCAAAGCCGTGGGTTTACGTTTCGATCGAGCGGCAGAATCAGTTGCAGATGTACCGGTTGCACGGCGACAATCTGGAACAGAAACCGGCTTTTGTGACAACAACGCTTGCCGATCCCGCGAATCTGCGGCCAGAACAGATGGTTGGTCCGATCCACGTGCATCCGAGAGGGCATTTTGTTTATCTGGGAAATCGCGCGAGCGGTCTGACGGAGGCCGATGGCAAGAAGGTTGCGGCTGGCGGGGAGAACACGGTCGCGGTTTTTGCCATCGACCCCAATAGTGGTGTGCCGCGCCTGGTGCAGGCGATCGATACGCACGGGTTCCATCCGCGGACTTTTTCGATCGATCCGTCGGGCCGCATGCTGGTGGTCGCTAATCTGTTGGCGATGCCGGTGCGCGATGGGGACGGGATCATAACCCAGCCGGCGACGCTGTCCACGTATCATATCGGTAATGACGGGCTGCTGGCCTTTGTTCGGTCCTATGATATTGAAACAAATGGGCTGACGCAGTGGTGGAGCGGGTTTGTCCGACTTTAGCGCAGGCCGTTTGCGATTGACGACGGGCGATTCGGTCGATATCCCACTAACAAAAGGACGGTGCTGGCTGCCAGGCCGTCCCGAACCGAGGAAACGTGGGTCATGGTCGGACGGAAAATTTTCTATCTCGGCACTGCCTTGTCCACCGTTGCCGTGTTGGCCGCGCCGGGTCCCGTATTTGCAGCAGGTTACGAACTGCTGGAACAAAGCGCTGTGACTCAAGGCAATGCCTATGCGGGTGCCGGGGCGCGGGCGGACGATCCATCGACGATGTATTTCAATCCGGCCGGTATCACGAAGTTGCCGGGCATTGAGGTGAGCTCCGGGGTCAGCGGGATTTTCCCCCAGGGCAGGCTGATCAGCGGGACAGCGGCAGCGCCCGGTGGTTTCCCGACTTATGCCGGCGTCGCCGGCACCAATTCCGGTTCGACCGCTGCGCTGCCGAATTTCACCGCGACCGCACAGCTCACCGATTCGCTGTTCGTCGGGTTGGGTCTGACGTCACCCTTCGGGCTTGCAACGAAATATCCCAGCGATTCAGTGGTTCGGTACTATGCGCTTACCACGCAACTCAAGACCATCAACATCGCGCCGACCATTGCCTGGCAGGCTCTGCCACAAGTGTCTTTGGGTGGCGGCCTGAATATCGAGACGGCACAGGCGCATTTGTCCAATGCCATCGATTTCGGCGGTCTTGGCTTCGTGCATGGCATACCCGGCCTGTTTCCGGGATCCGCGGATGGCTCCGCCACGATCCGGGGCAGCGATACAGCGCTGGGCTGGAACGCCGGTGCGCTTTACGAGCCGGTTGCCGGTACCCGAATTGGTTTGACCTATCGCTCCGCGGTATTCCATGACCTGAGCGGCACCGTGAACTATTACAGTGTGCCGACACTGCTTGCGGCCGGTTTTCACAACGGTCCCGCGACCGCCAAGCTGCCGGAACCGAGCCGTGCGGCGCTGAGTGTGGCGCAGGATATCGGCGACTGGACGCTGCTTGGCAGCCTGACTTACACCGGCTGGTCGATTTTCCACAGCTTGACGGCGTTTAGTGGAACGACTGCGATCAGTTCCACGGCGGAAAATTTCCATGATACCGTTGCAGTCGCGGTCGGTGCGGATTATCGAGTCAACGACAAGCTGACACTACGTACCGGCACCATGTTCGATCCGACGCCGGTGCGGGACAATTTCCGTAACCCAAGGCTGGCCGACAATGACCGTTACTGGTTGTCGATCGGTGCGACTTACCGGCCGATCCCGAACCTGGCGCTGTCAGCGGCATATTCGCATATTTTTGCCAGCAACGCATCGGTCAATGGGGCAACCAGTTCGGCGGGCAGTCTCAGCGCGATGTACAGCCTGTCGATCGATATCGCGTCGGTTCAGGTTGCGTACCGGTTCTGAGTTGGACTTTCCGAAGCCGCCTTGTGCCGCTCCCGCGGGAACTGGAAGAACGCTCCTGCCGCCAGCAATCACCGTTTCATCACCTGTGGACTGCGCATCATTTCCCCACGGTCGCAGCGACCGCCTGGCGTTCGCCGCTATCGCCCACCGGTCGCCGGATCAGGCTTTTACGAGCAACTTCAGGAGGCGGTTTGCGAGGTTCCCAAAGTCTTCCGGACATTTTTGCCGGATTGCGCGGACGCGTTTTGATGCTCGTTCCCCCAATGCCCGCCGACCGCCGCCAGGGCCATCGGCAACTCCAAGTTGACGGGCCAACGGTACAAAATAGCGTTCCTTGACCGAGACTTCCGCACGCACCGCGGACCAGGACCAGTCGGCCGGAAGATCCAGGCCGGCGAGCGTCCATGTCTCGATTTCCTCCCAGGCATTTTCCGCGACGAAGATGTTCGCGGCCGCAAGCTCTTTCTCGATGTCGTCAAGGCTTGTTCGTCTGCCTGTTTCTCCATCCCTGTCCACACATAAAATGAAGATATCGACCATCGGGTACATACCGATGATTTCGCGCAAACGGGCCTTGCTCAGAGCTTCCCGAACACCGCGTAATCGAGGATTTTGACAAACTATGACTGTCTGCGGTCGTTCA
>Ga0302279_10001826_pt1 | contig 29455 bp, 18 predicted proteins | sample III_Bog_N3_3_FD_194541 | JGI IMG/M metagenome (GOLD analysis project Ga0302279, IMG submission 194541) | Peat permafrost microbial communities from Stordalen Mire near Abisko, Sweden - III_Bog_N3_3 | ecosystem: Environmental > Terrestrial > Soil > Wetlands > Peat | place: Sweden: Abisko... | reverse complement strand
GAACTTGAGCAGCGAGACGGAGAAGGGAAAATAACGGCGGCGGAAGCGCATCACCAGCTTGTAGGAGCGCCCGCCGTAGTCGAAGTGCTGCGGCATGGGCAATTCGGAGGAAACCAGCCAGGTGCCGAGCGAGCCCTCCGGGCCGACCAGCTCGATGAAGGCGGCCGGCAGGTTGCGGTCATCCTCCTTGGCCGTCGCCGGCAAAGGCGTGGCCGCGATCTGGGGTCCGATGCCCTGGGTGGCGGGGGAGGGCGGGGCCTCCGGCGCATCGCGGCGCAGCCGCAGCCCGGCATTGGGGTAATAAAGCCGGGGCACGATCCGGAACGGCAGGTGCGGGCTCTGCACCGGTTCCCCGGCTGCCAGGATCGCCTCGGGCACGGCCACGACCGCGTCGGTCGTCGGATCGGTCGTGTCGATCACGGCCAGCTCGTTGTCGCGTTCGCTCTCCGCGTAGTTCTTGGTCTGGCCGTTGTCGAGGACGAGATCGTAGTCCTCCTGCCAGAGTCCGCTCAGCAGTTCGCCGACCAGGAGCAGGATCAGGCCCAGGTGGGTGAGCCAGATGCCGGTTTTCCGCGCCGTGTAGCGGAAGCGGTAGGCGTGGGCGCAGACCAGGTTGATCAGGAGCAGCCCGCCGATGAAGTAGCCGCCGGGGAAGACCGGGATGGGAATTTCCGTGCCGGGAATCTTGAGCAGGACGAAGAAGCTGTGGAAAAACTTCTCATGCACCCCCCAGACTCCGAGGTCGGTCTGGGCGAGGGTGGCCCAGAAAATCAGGCCGATCGACAGCCCGAGGAGGACGACCGTCAATTCGAGCGAGACCAAGAAGTCGCGGACTTGGCGGAAGAAGCCCTTCATGGCGCGGACGGGGCGACCGTCTGGAGGAAGGCGAGGAACTCCGGCTTGGCCGCGGTCACCACCGCGTCCGGCCCCATCAGCTTGAAGAACCAGGTGCTGTCGCCGTAGGGCGCGATCGCCCCGAGAATGCGCTGGCCTGAGTTCGCGCTCTTGGCTTCGACGATCGTGAAGGGGAGCCCGTTATAGGTCTGGTGGGTGACCGCCGCGGCCAGATCGGCCGGGGCCAGGGCCGGCAGCTGGACCTGGCCGCGCCAGCGGTTGACGTTGGCCAATTCGCCGCCGACGTCGCCGGGAAAGGCGGTGATCGACAGGTCGGCGTCCGCCCCGCCGCTGCCCGCCACCGCAAAACTGCCCTTGCGCATGGCCGAGAGCGGCTTCGCCTTCCAGCCGGCCGGCGCCGTCCAATGCAGGCCGGCTCCGCTGGCGGTGGCGACGGGGGTTTCGGCCATGCCGCTGCCGTTGGCGGCAAAGGGGGCGGCCCCCTCGGCCGGAGCCGTGGTCGCGGCGGCGGCGGGTAACTCCGGATCCTTTTCCCGCGGCACGCGGTAAAATTCGACCGCCGGCTTGCTGCAGCCGGCGAGGAGCAGCGCTCCGGCTAGGACGGCGATGGGACGGCGGGCGGACATGGGTGGGACTCAGGTGTTAAAACGGAAGAGAGCCACGTCGCCGTCGTCGAGAACGTACTCCTTGCCTTCCAGGCGGTACTTGCCGGCCTCGCGGGCGGCGGCGACGCTTCCCAGCCGGGTCAGGTCGGCGTAGGAGACGATTTCGGCCTTGATGAAGCCCTTTTCGAAGTCGGTGTGGATGACGCCGGCGGCGGCGGGCGCCTTCCAGCCCTTCTTGATCGTCCAGGCCCGCACCTCTTTTTCCCCGGCGGTGAAATAAGTCTGCAGGCCCAAGAGGGCGTAGGTGGCGCGGATGAGCGAGGACACGCCGGAGTCGTCGACGCCCAGGTCCTTGAGGAAGGCCTTGGCCTCGTCCGGCGGCAGGTCGACCAGCTCCGACTCGATCCGGGCGCTGATCGGCACATAGGCCGCGTCGTGATGGGCCTTGACGAAGGCGGCCACTTTCTGGACGTAGGGGTTCTCTTCGGCCTTGGCCAAGTCGTCCTCGGCCACGTTGCAGGCGTAGATGACCGGCTTGCCGCTGAGCAGCTGCATCAGCTTGAGCAGTTTGGCCTCGTCTTCGCTCGCCGGCAGGGTGTTGGCGGGCTTCCCGGCATTGAGATGGGGGAGGAGGCGCTCGAGCAGAACCACTTCGGCCTGAGCTTCCTTGTCGCCGCTTTTTGCCTTCTTCTGCGTCTTGTCCACCCGCTTCTGCGCCATGTCCAGGTCGGCGAGGACCAGTTCGGTGCCGACGACCTCGATGTCCCGCACCGGATCGACCGAGCCCATGGTGTGGATCACGTCGGGATCCTCGAAGCAGCGCACGACGTGGACGATGGCGTCGACTTCGCGGATGTTGGCCAGAAATTGGTTGCCCAGGCCCTCGCCCTTGCTCGCGCCCGCCACCAGGCCGGCGATGTCGACGAACTCGATCGCCGCCGGGATGACGACATGGGTCTTGGCGATTTTTTGCAGGACCGCCAGGCGCTCGTCCGGCACGGTGACGACGCCGACATTCGGGTCGATGGTGCAGAACGGATAGTTGGCCGCTTCCGCCTTGCGCGAGCGGGTGAGAGCGTTGAAGAGGGTGGACTTGCCCACGTTGGGCAGCCCGACGATGCCGGCTTTAAGCATGAGTGAGATTTACCGCTACCATACAATGGCAGCGACCGAAAACCTAATTCCGCCCCCAATCCGGTTCAGCCGCGGTTAGTAGGGGGGCGATTCTTGCCCGCAAAAACCGCTAGCGCCGGGGGGAAAGGAGCATGGCCGCGTCGAGGTGGGCATCGGCTTCCGCGGTGCGGCCGACCGAGCGCAGGGCCTGGCTCAGGTAGTAATGCACTTTGGCCAGGCCGGGGTCGAGTTGGAGGGCCTGTTCGTACTGGGCGATCGCCGCCTGCACCTGCCCGGTGGCCGCCAGGGCGTTGCCGAGATTGGCCCGGGTGGGGGCGCTGCCGGGCTCGATCCGGAGGGCGGCCTCAAAGTGGAGAATCGCCTCCTGGGGACGGCCAATCTTGGCCAGGGCGTTGCCGAGATTGTTCTCCACGCCGAAAGCGCGGGGATTCTCCCGTTCGATCCGCTGGTACTGGGCGATCGCCTCCGCCGGCTGCCCGTTCTGGGCGAGCTCGTTGGCCAGGTTAAAGCGCGCCTCGCGATAGGCGGGCTTGAGCTTCAGCGCCTGCTCGTATTCGCCGACGGCACCCAGGGATTGCTCGGAGAGGGACAGGGCGTTGCCGAGGTTGAAGTGGGCTTCGGCATAGTCCGGCTTGAGCCGCACCGCCGCTTCCAGATGGTCGATCGCTTCGCGGCGCTGCCCGGCCGGGAAGAGCAGGGCCCCGAGATAGTTATGGGCCATCCAGCAATCGGGATTCTGCCGGAGCGTGGCGGCAAAGAGCGTGCGGGCATCACGAAAGGTCGCCGCCTGCCCCCAGGTGGCGGCCATGAGGAGCGCAACCGCCGCCGCGGCCGCGGCCCGGGGCAGCTGGCTGTCGGACTCGGCCGCCTGCTGCTGCCAGCCGGCCCAGGCCGCCGCCGCGCCCGCCGCGACCCCAACCACGGCCAGGTACGCGTAATGGTCGGCCACCAGGGAGTACCGCATATAGTAGACGTCGGTGAACCCCATCACGGGAAAGAGCATGAGGCAGAAATACCCCCAGGCGAAGCGGGGGCCGCGGGAGCGCACCCGCCGGAGCAGAAACCAGGTCAGGGCGAAAACCCCGCCGAGCGGCAGCCACCACAGCAGGTGGTCCGCCCGGACGACCCAAAGGGGATAGACGAAGGCGAGGCCGACGGGCAGGATGGACTTGGAGAGATAGAAAGCGACGGCCGCCGCCGCGCCCAGGGTGCGGCTAAGCCCGTTGGCCTGGCGGATGACTTCCGCCGTGCCGTGCTGCTGAAACCACACGTCCACGGCGACCAAGACGGTTCCGACCAGGAAAAACGGGGCGAGCGCCCACCCGTCCGAGCGCCGCCGCGGACGAACCCAGGCGATCAGGCCGACCAGGACGAGGGGGAGGGGAGCGACGGAGCCCTTGCTCAGCATCCCGAGCGTGAAGGCGCCAAGACTGAGCCAGTACCAGCGCCGCGGCGGCGCGGGGCCGGCGGGCGCCCCCAGGGCGCTGCGCAGAAAGCACGCGATCGAAACCAAGAAGAAGAAGGTCGCCAGGAGCGTCTTGCGCTGGGCGATCCAGGCCACGGCCTCGACGTTGAGAGGGTGGACGGCAAAGAGCAGGGCGGCCAGATAGGCTCCGGGGACGCGCAGCCGCTGCAAAATTGCCCAAATCAGGAGCGTATTGCCCACATGCAGGGCGAGGTTGGTCAGGTGATAGCCCAGGGCATGCAGGCCCCAGAGGCGCCATTCGATCCAGAGGGAGGACGAGGTGACCGGCCAGTAGTCGGCCCCCTCCGTGGTGAACCAGAGGCGGTAAAGCCCGCTGCCCGCCCGAATCAGGGGATTGCCGGTCAGGGTGCTGGCGTCGTCCCAGACAAATCCGGCTCGGAGGAGGGGAAGGTAGGCGACGGCCACGGCCAGACAGAGCCAGAGGGCCCGCCGGGTTTCCTCGGCCCCCGCCCGCTGCGGGGCCGCCGCGGCGTCAAGGTCCGGGCTCATCGGGCGGCGCCGGCATCGAAGGCCGGGTGAGGCGGGGGCTCGAGTTCCCGGCGCGGACCGAGGTCGCCGCCGCCGGGGAGCGGGCGGATCCGAAAGGAGGGAAGCAAGGTCCAGGTCGGGGCGATCCCCGAATCCGAGGGCGAATCGCCGCGGAGGGCGACACCTTTTTGCCGGGGTTCCCTTCGGGACCGCTTGCCTTCACCCACCCCGCCTGTGGGGCACGACCCCATATTCCCGGCGCGGGTTCGGACTTAGGCTCTTGGCCTCCATGATATCCCTCCGCTCGCCGTCCACCTTTCACGCTTGTGCGAGCGCCGCCCTTAAGCTCTGCCTTCTCGCCGCTGCCCTTTTGTCCCCCCGGAGCGAGGCGGCCTACACGGTCTCGACCCTCATTGGCCTGCCGCCGGGCTCGGCCGATGGCGTCGGTTCGGCCGCCCGCTTCGACCTTCCGAACGGCGTGGCCGCGGATGCCGCCGGCAATGTGTATGTGGCCGACAGCGCCAACGGAACGATCCGCAAAATCACGCCGGGCGGGGTGGTCACGACCCTGGCCGGGACCGCCGGCGTCCTGGGCAGCGCCGATGGGACGGGCCCGGCCGCTCGCTTCAATTATCCGCAAGGGGTGGCGGTGGACGGTGCCGGCAACGTCTATGTCGCCGACCAAATCAATTCGACCATCCGCAAAATCACCCCGGCGGGGGTGGTCACCACTCTGGCCGGGTCTCCCGGCGTGGCCGGCGGGGCCGACGGGACGGGTCCGGCCGCCCGCTTTAACGAACCGGAAGGCCTCGCCGTGGACGGCGTGGGCAATGTCTATGTCGCCGACCAGTTGAATGCCGCCATTCGGAAGATCACGCCGGCGGGCGTGGTCACGACCGTGGCCGGCGCCCTCACGGTGGCGGGCAGTTCCGATGGCACCGGGGCGGCGGCGCGGTTCAACTATCCCGCCGACGTGGCGGTGGACGGCGCCGGCAACCTCTATGTCGCCGACGAGCTCAACTCCACCATCCGCAAGATCACGCCCGCCGGCGTGGTCACGACGATCGCCGGGACGCCGAGCCAGTACGGCAGCGCCGACGGCACCGGCGGGGCCGCCCGGTTTCATTTTCCGAACGGAGTCGCCCTCGACGGGGCAGGCAATCTCTATGTGACCGACACCGCCAACGACACGCTGCGCAAAGTCACGCCCGCTGGCGTGGTCACGACCGTGGCCGGAACCCCCGGCCTGTATGGGGTGGCGGACGGCACCGGGGCGGCGGGGCTCCTGAACCAGCCGCTCGGCGTGACCGTCACCAGCACCGGCCTGATCTTTTTAGCGGACACGAGCGGCACCATCCGGACGGTCACGCCCGGCGGCGCCGTCACCACCTTCGCCGGCCTCGCCAGCGACGGCTCGGTCGATGGCCCCGGTGCGGTCGCGCGGCTGAACCAGCCCCAGAGCGTCCGGTTCGACAGCGCCGGCAATCTCCTCATCGCTGACCAGCAAAACGACACCATCCGCAGGATGACCCCCGCGGACGTGGTCTCGACCTTGGCCGGTGCGCCGGGTGTGGCCGGCAGCAACGACGGCCCCGTGGCCTCCGCGCGCTTCTTTTACATCAGCGACATGGCCCCCGACCCCGCCGGCAATCTTTACATCGTCGACGAAAACAACAACACGATCCGCAAGCTGACGCCGGGCGGCCTGGTCTCGACCGTGGCCGGCCAGGTGGGCGTTGCGGGTGCTGCCAACGGCACCGGGTCGGCCGCCCAGTTTAATGATCCCGAGTCCGACGGGGCCGATAGCCAGGGCAACATCTATGTCGCCGACTGCGGCAACTCCGTCATCCGCAAGATCACGCCCGGGGGCCTGGTCACGACCTTTGCCGGCCTCGCCGATGTGCCGGGCGCGGCCGACGGCCTGGGTGCGGCGGCGCGCTTCAACTATCCCGAAGGGCTGGTGGTGGACACCGCCGACAATATCTACGTGGCGGACACGGCCAGCCACACCATCCGCAAAATCACGCCCGCCGGCCTGGTCACGACCCTCGCGGGCACCGCGGGCTTGTTCGGCAACGTTGACGGCACCGGCCCAGCGGCCCGCTTCAACGCCCCGCAGGGCATCACGGTCGATGCGGCCGGCAACGTCTTTGTCGCGGACACCTTCAATTCGACCATCCGGAAGGTCACGCCGGCCGGCGTGGTCACGACGATCGCGGGGGTTCCGGGCAAGCCGGGCAGCGCCGATGGCCCCGGGGCGACCGCCCAGTTCAATTTTCCTTCGGGGATCGCGGTCGACTCGGCCGGCAATCTTTACATTGGCGACGAGCTTAACTCCACGGTCCGCTTGGTCTCTCCGCTCCCCCCGCCGGCGGTGACGACGGCGCCCGTTTCCCAAACGGTGCGCGCCGGCACGAGTGCCACCTTCACGGTGGCGGCGAGCGGCTCGGCGCTGACCTACCAATGGTATTTCAACGGGGCGGCGGTCAGCGGGGCGACGTCGGCCACCTATACGGTCGCCTCGGCCAATGCCGCCAACGCCGGCTCCTACACCGTGACGGTCGCCAACCCGCAGGGCACGGTGACGAGCAGTGGCGCCGTCCTGGCCGTTGCGGCGGTCGGTGCGCCCGTCCTGGCGGCCCAACCGCAAGCGCAGACGATGAGCGCCGGATCTATCTTGGCTCTCGCCGTTTCGGCCCCGGGCACCGCGGCCACTTACCAATGGTATTTGAATGGTGTCGCCCTGTCCGGCGCCACCCGGCCGACCCTCGTGATCTCGAACGTGAGTGCGGCGGCAGCCGGCAGCTACGCCTGCTTGGTCGCCAACGCCGCGGGTTCGGCGCTCTCCCAGGCGGCCGCCGTGACCGTCACGGCGTCGGCCAGCCCCGGACGGCTGGTCAACCTCTCCGTCCTCCAAGCCGTGTCGGGCAGCCTGGCCCTCGGCTACGTCGTGGGCGGGGCGGGCACGAGCGGCTCGGAGAACCTCCTGATTCGCGCGACTGGCCCGACGCTGGCCCTGCCGCCCTTCAATGTCGCCGGCGTCCTGGCTGATCCGACCCTGGCCGTGGTGCGCCAGACCGACAGTGTGACGGTGGCGGCAAACGCGGGGTGGGGTGCGCCCGCCAGCAACCAGGCGGCGGTGACGGCGGCCGACGCCGCGGTCGGGGCCTTTGCCCTGGCCAATCCCGCCAGCCTCGATTCCGCCCTCGTCGCCCTCCTGCCCGTCAGCCCGGGGGGCTATTCGGCCATCGTCAAGGGCCAGTCGGGCGACTCCGGCACGGCGCTCGCCGAAGTCTACGATGCCACCCCGGCCGGGACCTATGGCGCTACGACGCCGCGCTTGGTCAATCTCTCCTGCCTGACCCGGATCGCCGCCGGCGGGACCCTGACGGTGGGTTTTGTGATCGGCGGCTCGGCCTCGGAGACGGTCTTGATCCGGGTGTCGGGACCGAGCCTGGCGGCCGCGCCCTTCGGCATGTCGGGCACGATGGCCGACCCCCAGCTGGCGGTGCAGCCGTTGAACAGCCCCGGCACGATCCTGGCCCAGAATTCCGGCTGGGGCGGCGATGCGCAGGTGGCGGCCGCCGCCCTTTCCGTGGGGGCCTTTGCCTTGGCGAGCCCGGCCAGCAATGACTCGGCCGTGGTGGTGACTCTCGCCGCCGGGGTTCCTTATACGGTCGAAGCCAACAGCGCCAGCGGCGGGGCCGGCACGGTTCTGGTCGAAATTTACGAGCTTCCGTGAGCAGGGGAGGGACCGGCGGGGCTGGGATCAGAGGCCCCGGTTTCGGACCGCCCCGAAGAAGTGAAACCTACGCTTGGCCAAGAGGTTTTGGATCCGCACCCACCCCCGTTCTCCGACTGCTTGACAAGGTCGCCCCAGCCGGTTGTGCTTCTCCCCTTTTCACCGTTTCCAGGCCGTTAATTTTTCTCCATGGCACTCAAAATCCGTCTCACCCGCATCGGCACCAAGCACCAGCCGCATTACCGTATCGTCATCGCCGAAGCGCGTTCCCGCCGTGACGGTGATCCCACCGAAGTTATTGGCACCTATGATCCCCGAAGCAAGACTTCCCAGTTCAAAGTGGATTTCGCTCGCGTGGATTACTGGCTGAGCAAAGGGGCCAAGCCGACCGAGAGTCTCAACGGCCTCCTGAAGCGCGCCCGCCGGGCCGCCTCGGCTGCTCCCGCCGCCGAAGCCGTTCCCGCCGCCGAACCTGCTCCCGCCGCTCCGGCGCAGTAAGGACCGACCCCTTTTAGCCTCGCAGGTGCATGGCCTCGGTCACGACCGGGGCTATTTTTTTCCGCCATGCCGCGCATCGATGTCCTGACCCTCTTTCCGCGGATGCTCGACGGTTTCCTGACCGAGAGCATCCTGGGCAAGGCCTGCTCCCAGGGATTGCTCGAGGTCAAGGTCCATGACCTGCGGGCCTGGACCCTGGACAAGCACCGGACGGCCGACGACCGCCCGTTCGGCGGGGGGGCGGGAATGGTGCTCAAGCCTGAGCCGGTCTTCGCCGCCCTGGAGCAGCTCCAGACCCCGGTGTCCCGCCGCATTTACCTCACCCCCGACGGCATCCCCCTGTCCCCCGCCCTGGCCCAGGAACTGGCCGTCCAGCCCCATCTCATTCTCCTCAGCGGCCACTACGAAGGAATCGACCAAAGGATCCGTGATTCGGTCATCGATCAGGAGATCAGCATCGGTGATTACGTGCTGACCAACGGCACTTTGGCGGCGGCTGTCCTGATCGACGCCCTGGCCCGATTCATCCCCGGGGTATTGGGCACGGAAAATTCGTTGACGCACGAATCCTTCAGTGGCAATTTGCTCGACTTTCCTCAATACACGCGTCCCGCCGAATTTCGCGGCATGATAGTGCCGGAAGTCCTTCTTTCCGGGAACCATGCCGAGATCGAGAGCTGGCGTCAGGCGCGTGCCCGGGAAAAAACCCGCCAAGTCCGACCCGATTTACTCAAATAAGGCATCGCTCATGAACCCGATTATCAAACTGATCACCGACGAACAGGTGAAAAAAGACATTCCGACCTTCAAAGTCGGCGACGGCGTGCGCGTGCACACCAAGGTCCGGGAAGGGGACAAGGAGCGCATCCAGGTTTTCGCCGGCATCGTCATCGCCCGGAAGGGCAATGGGATTCATGAGAACTTCACCGTTCGCCGCATCAGCTACGGCGAGGGCGTCGAGCGCGTCTTCCCGGTCAATTCGCCCAACATCGAGAAGATCGAAGTCGAGCGCGAGTCCGAGCCGATGAAGCGCCGCCTCTACTACCTGCGCAACCGCACCGGCAAAGCCGCCGTGGCGGTCAAGGAGAAGGAGCGCCGGGTGGCCGAAGGCGCCAAGCGCGAACCGGAAGCGGCCAAGCCCGCCGAGGCCGCTGCGACCTAAGCCCCGTTCGAGCGGCTCCGCTTTATGCCCTTGCCGACCCACCTGCTCGCCCAAGCCGCCGATCAGGCCCGCGGTCTGGCGATCGACGCCGTCCATGCCGCCAATTCCGGGCATCTCGGCCTGCCCCTGGGCTGCGCCGAAATGGGCGCGGTCCTCTACGGCCACGCCCTGGTCCACAACCCGGACGATCCCCGCTGGCTCAACCGCGACCGGTTTGTGCTCTCGGCCGGCCACGGCAGCATGTTCCTCTACGCCTGGCTGCATCTGAGCGGGTACGACCTGCCGCTCTCGGCGATCAAGCAGTTCCGCCAACTTCACAGCAAGACTCCCGGCCACCCGGAATTCGGCGACACCCCCGGGGTCGAGGCCACGACCGGCCCGCTTGGCCAGGGGATTGGCAACGCAGTCGGCATGGCGGTCGCCGGCCAGATGGCCGCGGCCCGCTTCAACACGGCCGAGCACCCGCTGCTCGACTACCACGTCATCTGCCTGGCCGGCGACGGCTGCATGCAGGAGGGCGTGGGGATGGAGGCGGTGGAATTCGCCGGCCATCAGAAGCTGGACAATCTCATCCTGATTTACGACTCGAACTACGTCACGCTCGACGCCATGGCGGACAAGACCCAGAGCGAGAACACCGCCGGGCGCTTCCAGGCGATCGAGTGGGATGTGCAGACGGTCGACGGCCATGACATGGCCGCCTTCTTGAAGGCCCTGAACAAGGCGAAGAAGGCCAAGAGCGGAAAGCCCCAGCTGATCATCGCCCACACGATCATCGGCCGCGGCATCCCCGAAGTCCAGGGCACCCAGAAGGCCCACGGCGAAGGCGGGGCCAAGTTTGCCGACCAGGCCCGGGCCGGCCTCGGCCTACCGGCCGACCAGCATTTTTACGTCAGTTCCGAGGTGACGGAGTACTTCAAGCGCCACAAGCAGAGCCTGGTCCGCCGGGCCAAGAAATGGCAGAAGCTCTACGCGGCCTGGCGCGGCGCCAATCCGGACAAGGCCGCCCTCCTCGACACCGCCCGCCACACCCCGAGTGCGAAACAGCTGCTCGACGTCGTCCCGCTCTTTCCGCCCGACGCCAAGCTCTCCGGCACCCGCGCGGCGGGCCGCGATGTCCTCCAGCCCATCGCCGGCCGCATGCCGCTGCTCATTTCCGGCAGCGCCGACCTCCACGGCTCGACTTACAACTACATCATCGCGGACAAGGATTTCGACCCCTCCAACCGCGCCGGGCGCAACATCCGCTACGGCATTCGCGAACACGGCATGGCTGCGATCAGCAATGGCATCGCCTACGACGGCATCTTCCGGCCCTCCTGCGCCACCTTCCTCGTCTTCTCCGACTATTGCCGCGGCTCGATCCGGCTGGCCGCGCTGGCCAAGCTGCCGGTCGTCTACATTTTCACCCACGATTCGATCGGGGTGGGGGAGGACGGGCCGACCCACGAGCCGGTGGAGACCGTTTCCGCCCTGCGGCTGATTCCCTGGCTGGACGTGATCCGCCCGGCGGACCTGGAGGAGACGGCCGGGGCCTTTGCCGCCGCCTTCGCCCGGACCGACGGGCCCACCCTCCTGGCCCTCTCCCGCCAGGCCGTCCCGAATCTCAACGACATTCCCGCGGCCACCCGCCGCGAGGGCGTGCTCCACGGCGGCTACATCGCGCAGAAGGAAACTTCCGCCCTCGAGACCATCCTCCTCGGCACCGGCAGCGAGCTCCAGCTGGCTCTGGCCGCGGCCAAGCAGTTGGGTTCGGGCACGCGGGTCGTGTCGCTGCCGAGCTTCAAGCGTTTCGACGAGCAGCCCGCGAGCTATCGCGAGAGCGTCCTGCCCGCCGCCTGCCGCAAGCGGGTCGCGGTGGAAGCCGGGGTGCGCGACCTGTGGGACAAGTATGTCGGGCTGGACGGCGCCGTCGTGGGCCTGGACCGGTTCGGGCTCAGCGGTCCGGCGCCCGAGGTCTATCAGGCCCTGGGCATCACGGCCGAGGCAGTGGTGGCGGCGGCCAAGAAGCTCTAGGGGGATGGGCGCCAGCGCCGGGCAGCGCGGGCTTGCCTTTTTCTTGGTTAGCCCCCTTACTATAAGCTACCTTACTTTTCCCGCGCCATGCCTCATTTGTTGCTCAAAAGTCTGCCGCGTTACGAATGCATTCTGGAGGCGGCCCAGCGGTTTCCCGACCTGGACCCGTCGGCCTGCGAGGCCTTCCTGCATTTGCTGCGGGCGGGCGACGACGTGGCCCATTCCCGCGAGCTCTATCTAGCCCGGCACAACCTCTCCCAGGGGCGGTTCACGGTCATGATGCAGCTCCTGGACAAGGGCGCGGACCGCGCGATTTCCCGCACCCCGGCGGAATTGGCCGACCTGACGGGCGTGTCGCGGGCCACCATGACCGGTCTGATCGATACGCTCGAGCGCGACGGCCTGGTGACGCGCAAGCCCGATCCGGTCGACCGGCGGATGATGTCGGTTCACCTGACGCCGCGCGGGCACCAGACGCTGCATGAGGTGCTGCCCGGGGCTTTCCAGAACATGGCGGCGATGCTCGCCCCCCTGACGGAGAGCGAGCGCAAGACTCTGGTTCGCCTTCTTTCCAAGATCATGCGGACGGCCAAAGTCGCGGAACCGAAGATCGCGAGTGTGGCCTAAAGCGGCTGGACTCCCCTCGGCGAACCTATTTTTTTGTCCGTTGCTGCTTCCTTCATTCGTCTTCTAAGGCTGGCGCGAGAACTGCATCATTCTGCGGCCGCCTCTCCTTCCTCAACCCAACTCCCTAACTAGATGAGTCCTGCCATCGTTTTTGTCATAACGGCCGCCCTGGTGGCGGCCGTGTTGGTGCTGTTCCTGCTGCGCGTGCTCAACGCCGTCGGCTTCATCGTCTTGGCCGCCATCGTTGTCGTGATCGGCGTTTTGGGCGGAATCAAATATTCCCAGATCCACAAGATGATGACGTCGAAGTGGAGCATGCCGCCCACGGCGGTTACCGCCGCGGAGGTGACAGAGGAAAGCTGGCAGCCCGTGCTCTCGGCCGTGGGCTCGCTCACCGCCGTGCAGGGTGTCATCGTCTCGGCCCAGCTCGACGGCAACGTGACCAAGATCGCCTTCGAGGCCGGCTCGACCGTGCGGGCGGGCGACCTCCTCGTCCAGCAGGACGTCACCTCCGAGGTGGCGCAGCTGCACGCGGCTGAAGCCTCCGCGGAATTGGCCCGGATAAACCTCAAACGCTCCCATGAGCTCCTGGCGAGTGAGACCATCTCCCAGTCGCAATACGACACCGACGACGCCACCTACAAGCAGGCGCTGGCCCAAGCGGAGAACATCCGCGCCGTCATCGCCAAGAAGACGATCCGGGCCCCCTTCACGGGGCAGCTCGGCGTCCGGCTGGTCAACCTGGGGCAGACGCTGAAGGCGGGCGATGCCATCGTTTCGCTCCAGGCCCTCGATCCCATCTATGCCGACTTCTATCTTCCGCAGCAGGATCTGGCCACGATCGGCAAGGGGCTGACGGTCCGGATCTCCGGCGACCGCAAGGTGGGAATCGTGGAAGGCAAGATCACCGCCATCAATCCGGACGTGGACAGTGCCACCCGCAATGTCCGGGTCGAGGCCACCTTCGCCAACCCCGGCGGCCGACTCCATCCCGGCATGTACGTCGACGTCGACGCCGTCCTGCCCTCGGTGCAAAAGATCCTGGCCGTGCCCGCGACTTCCGTCCTCTACGCGCCCTACGGCGACTCGGTCTTCGTGGTCGACGCCAAGGCGGATGGGAGCAAGGTGGTGCGCCAGCAGTTCGTCCGCCTGGGCGAGCGCCGCGGCGATTTTGTCGCCGTCATCACCGGCGTGAAGAAAGGCGAGACGATCGTCACCTCCGGCGCCTTCACCTTGCATAACGGCGTCGCCGTCCGCATCGACAACAGCCTGGCGCCCGCGGCCAAGATCGCCCCCGAACCGGACGATTCCTGATGAAATTCACCGACCTCTTCATCCGGCGGCCGGTCCTGGCCCTGGTCATCAGCTTCGTCATCCTTTTCGCCGGCCTCCAGGCCGTCTTTAAGCTCAACGTCCGCCAGTATCCCCGGAGCCAGAACGCCTCGATCACCGTCACCACGATCTACGTCGGCGCCAGCCCGGATTTGGTCCGCGGCTTCGTCACGACTCCGCTCGAGCAGGCCATCGCCGCTGCCGACGGCATCGACTATCTCCAGTCCCAGAGCTCCCAGGGCCAGTCGCTCATCACCGCCCGGCTCAAGCTCGACTACGATCCGACCAAGGCGCTGGCCGACATCAACGCCCGGGTCGACCAGGTGCGCAACCTCCTGCCGCCCGAGGCGCAGATCCCGGCCATTTCGATCCAGCCGGCCGACAGCCAGTTTGCCTCGGCCTACATCAGCTTCACCTCCGACATCCTGCACCAAAACGAGATCACCGACTATTTGGTCCGGGCGGTGCAGCCGCGCCTCTCCGCCCTGGACGGCGTGCAGAGCGCCCAGATCCTGGGGGCGCGCACCTTCGCGATGCGCATCTGGCTCAAGGCCGACCGCATGGCGGCCCTCAATGTCACCCCCTCCCAGGTCAGCACGGCGCTCGCGGCCAACAATCATTTGAGCGCCCTGGGCACGACCAAGGGCTCGCTCATCCAGATCAACCTGACGGCCGACACCGACCTGCGGTCGGTCGAGGAGTTCAAGCAGCTGGTCATCCGCCAGGAGAACGGGGCGATCGTCCGCCTCCAGGACGTGGCCGACGTCGTGCTCGGGGCCGAGGACTACAACACCGAGGTCCGCTTTTCGGGCGAGACCGCGGTCTTCATGGGCATCTTCGTCCTGCCTAGCGCCAACTCCCTCGACGTGATCCGGCGCGCCCGCGCCGAATTGGACTCGATCCAGCATGACCTGCCGAGCGGCATGCAGACCCGCATCGCCTACGACGGGACCGAGTACATCAACGCCGCCATCCACGACGTTTTCCACACCCTGGCCGACACCCTCCTCATCGTCGTGGTCGTGATCTTCCTCTTTCTCGGCTCCTTCCGCTCGGTTTTGATTCCGATCGTGGCGATTCCGATCTCGATGATCGGCGGGGTGTTCCTGATGCAGGCCTTCGGCTTCACCATCAACCTCCTGACCCTCCTGGCCATCGTGCTCTCGGTCGGCCTGGTGGTGGACGACGCGATCGTCATCGTCGAAAACGTCGAGCGCCATCTGGCCGAGGGCCGCACGCCGCTCGACGCCGCCTTGGTCGGCGCCCGCGAACTGGTCGGGCCCATCATCGCCATGACCATCACGCTGGCGGCGGTCTACGCCCCCATCGGCCTCCAGGGCGGGGTGACCGGTTCGCTCTTCCGCGAATTCGCCTTCACCCTGGCGGGCACGGTCGCGATTTCCGGCCTGGTCGCCCTGACCTTGTCGCCCATGATGTCTGCGACCCTGCTCCGGCCCGGGGACGACCACAAGGGCTTCGCCGGCGTCGTCGGCCGGCTCTTTGAGCGGCTGCGCGAATCCTACGGCCGGGGTCTGGCCACGACCCTGCAGAATCGCGGCTGGATTTACGCCCTCTGGATCGTGGTCGGATTGGTCGGCCTCCTGATGATCACGCAGTCGCCGGCCGAACTCGCCCCGGCCGAGGACCAAGGCGTCGTTTTTGGCATCATGACGGCGGCGGCCAACGCCACGCTCGATCAGACGAGCCAATTCGCGGCCGCCGCCGGCCGGGCCTTCCGCACCATTCCCGAGACCGACTTCACCTTCCAGCTCACCTTCCCGAACAACGGCTTCGGCGGCTTGGTGGTCAAGCCCTGGAGCCAGCGCAAGCGCAGCATCTATCAGATCCTGCCGGAAGTGCAGGGCAAGCTGATGGCCATCCCCGGCATTCAGATGTTCGCCGCCCTGCCGCCGGCCCTGCCCGGTGGGGATAATTTTCCGATGGAGTTCATCGTTTCGGCCACGGCGGACTTCGACCAGATCCTCCCCCTCGCGCAAAAAATCGCCGACGATGCGGCCAAATCCGGCATGTTCGCCTTCCCGCCGATTCTCGACGTCAAGGTCGACCAGCCGCAGGCGGAAGTGGTGATCGACCGCAACAAGGTGGCGGCCCTCGGTCTCAACCTGCAGCAGGTCGGCACCGACCTGGCTTCGGCCGTCGGCGGCAACTACGTCAACTTCTTCGACATCTCCGGGCGCAGCTACAAGGTCATCCCCCAGGTCAAGCGCTCGGACCGGCTCAACCCCGGCCAGCTGCGGAACATCTATGTGTCCGGGCCGGGCGGAAAGCTGATCCCGGTCAGCACTTTTGCCACCCTGCGCAACACCACGGTGGCCCGGTCGCTCAATCGCTTTCAGCAGCTCAACGCCGTCCTAATTTCCGGGGTCCCGTTCGTGCCGCTCGACACCGCCCTCAAGCTCCTCGAGGCCGACGCGGCCAAGATCCTCCCCAAGGGCTACGTCATCGACTACATGGGCGAATCCCGCCAGCTGCGCCGGGAAGGCGGCAGCACCCAGTTCTATGAGATGCTGGGCATGGCCGGGCTGCTCATTTTCCTGGTCCTGGCGGCCCAGTTCAACAGCTTCCGCGATCCCTTGATCATCCTGGGCGGCTCGGTGCCGTTGGCGCTCTTCGGCGCCTCGCTCTTCATGTTCCTGCGCATGCCCAACCCCAATATCCCCTATTGGACCAACGCCTGGACCACGACCCTCAACATCTACTCCAAGGTCGGCCTGGTCACGCTGATCGGGCTCATCTCCAAAAACGGCATCCTCATCGTGGAATTCGCCAACAAGCTTCAGCTGGCGGGCAAGTCGAAGATCGAGGCCGTCCATGAAGCGGCCATGACCCGGCTCCGGCCGGTGCTCATGACGACGGTGGCAACGGTGGCGGGCCACTTTCCCCTCACGATTGTGACCGGCCCCGGCGCGGCGGCCCGAAATTCCATTGGCCGGGTGCTGGTGGGCGGCATGTCGATCGGGACGATGTTCACCCTCTTCGTCGTGCCCTGCGTTTACGTCCTGCTGGCCAAAGACCACGCCCGTGATCGCGCCCGGGAAGAGGCGGTTACCGCCGCCCTCGAACACGAGCCCGCCAAAGCTTAACTCCCCTCCGCATGAAAATTGACGTTGTTCGCAGTCTTCTCCTTGGCGCCACCCTGGTGGCCAGCGCGACGCTGGCCGCGGCGCAGGCCGCTCCAGGCCCCGCTCAGCCCGCCGCCGGTCTGCCCGAGCAACTCGACCTGGAGACGGCCGTCCGCTACGCCCTCGACCATAACTACACCATCCTCCAGGCCCGCGAGGTCATCCGCCAGCAGGAAGGCCTGATCATGCAGGTGCGCGGCCAGGTGATCCCGAATGTGGGCGCGACCGGCGGATATCTCCGCAACGCGGCGGCGATTTCCACCATCATCCCGGCCGAGAACCAGGAGTGGACCGTCCTGCTCAAGGCCACCCAGGCGATCTACGCCGGCGGCGGCATCGATGCCTCGATCCGCAACGCCAAGTCCCTGCGCGACGCCGCCGCCTTTGACCTCCAGACCACGATCGACACTGCCCTCCTCGACGTCCGGACCAAGTTCTACAATGTCCTGCTCGGCCGCGAGCAGGTCCGGGTCCAGGAGGAGAACGTCCAGCTCTACCAGCGCCAGCTGACCGACGCCCGGCACCAGTTCCACGCCGGCACGGTTTCGAACTTTGAGGTGCTGCGGGCCCAGGTCTCCCTGGCCAACGCCCAGCCCGACCTCATCACCGCGCGCAACAACTACCGGCTCGCGATCGAGCAGCTGCGCCAATCCCTCGGCGTGCCCTCCGGCCCGGCCGGCGGCGAAACCCATTTCCCGGAAGTGATCGGCACCCTGGCCTACACCCCCGAATCCATCGATCTGGATTCGGCCCTCGCCACCGCCCATGACCGCCGGCCCGAGCTCCTCCGCCAGGGCAAGGTCAAGAACGCCAACGCCGAGGAAGTGACGGTCGCCCGCTCCAATTACTACCCGAATCTGTCCGCCTACGGCGGCTACGAGTTTGGCGGCATCGGCCTGGCCCAGGGCGGCAGCTTTAACGCCAACGGCTGGGAGGTCGGCCTCCAGGCCGCCTGGTCAATTTTTGACGGCCATTCGACGGCCGGCCGGGTCGTCCAGGCGAAGTCGGTCCTCCGCCAGTCCGACCTGGCCTATTCCTCCGAGGAGCTGGCCGTGGACGTCGATGTCCGCCAGGCGCTGTCCACCCTGCAGGATGCGACCGAACTGGTTCAGGCCTCGCAGAAGACCGTGGAAGAGGCGGCCGAAGCGCTGCGCCTGGCCAACGCCCGCTATCATGCGGGCTCGGCCACCCAGTTGGACGTCCTCACCAGCCAAGTCTCCCTGACCCAGGCCAAAACGAACCAGCTCCAGGCCTATTACACCTACAGCGTCGCCCTGGCGACTTTGCACAAGGCGATGGGCCTGACCGACGCGCTGGTCGCCCGCTAGCCCGGCGGCATTTTTCTTCTTTTTTCCGTACCGCGACCGCGGCTCCCGCCGTCATTCCATACCAACCCAAGGCATGGAATGAGGCTGATCCGCATCGTCCTTCTCTTCGGCGCCGGGCTTCTGGCCCTGCTGCTGCTCGGCGCGGTCCTGGCGCTGCAGTCCGGCGTGCAGACCTGGGCCGCCCGGCGTTACGTCGCGGCCCATCCCTCCTGGCGGACCTCGGTCGGCTCCGTCTCGGCCGGCCTCGATTCCGTCCGCCTGCGCGACCTCCGCATCGAGCGGCACGGGGTCGTTTTCACCCTGCCGGAACTCGAGGCCGAGCTGCCGCCCTGGGCGCTGCTTTTGGGCCGGCCGGTGCCGATCCGCCGCCTGGTGGCGAAAGGATGGACGCTCGACCTGACCCGCTGGTCCGGACGCTGGGGCCGCGCCCCGGCCGTCCCGGCGGCGACCGCCTCGGCTTCCTTGATTGCCTCGGCCCGTGCCGAGCCGGCCGCGGCCGCACCTCTGCCGCCGGCGGAGAGCGAAACCGTGTTTCGGGGCCTGTTCGACCGTCTCAATCTGCCGGCGGATTTGCGCCTGGAGAATCTGGACGGGGAGGGCGACATCCTCCTCGCCCCGCCGGTCGGACCGGCGACGGTCGCCCTCCGGGTCCATGTCCGGGTGAGCGGCGGCGGGCTGGCCCCCGGGCAAACCGGGCGGTTCGCCTATGACCTCGCGCAATCCCTGCCCTCCGGCACGGCGTTACTCAATTCCGTGACGGCCCAGGGGACGATCGAGGCGACCCTCGGCGCCCCCGGCACCTTCACCCGCCTGAACCTGCGGATCCAGGCGGCGGCGCACGGCGGCCGGCTCCCCGGTGAGGTTCGGCTGGCGGGCGATCTTGGCGCCGTCCGGGGACCGGCGGGCGAGGGCTATACCGCCACCTTGCGCCGGGACGACAAGGAACTGGCCTCCGTCTCGGCGGATTTTGTCGCCGCCTCCCCCCGGCTGGCCGGCGCCTGGAAGTTCAATCTGGCCGACAGCGACGTCAGCCCCTTCGCTCTGGGCCGGCTCCTGCCGGTCTTTGCCTTGGTCGGCGATGGGCGCTTCGACACCGACGAAACGCTGGCCCTCGCCCATGTCAGCGGCGAACTCAACGCCACCTTCGACCATCTCGGGGTCGTCTGGCCGCAGCTGAGCGAAGTCGGCACCGCCTCGCTCAAGGCCGATTTCGATCTGACCCATCGGCATGGTCTATTCCGGGTCGACCATCTCCGCGCCGTCGTTACGGGGGAAGAGCCCGTCCTGACCGTCCAAGCGCTCCAGGCCTTCGCCTTCAATGCCGCCTCCGGCGAACTCCAGGTGGCCGACGCCACCCGCGACCTCCTCAGCATCGACCTCGAGGGCATTCCCGTGGAGTGGATCTGGCCTTTCCTGCCGAACCTGCGCCTGACCGGCGATCCGATCCGCGGCCATTTGGTCGCTTCCGCCCGGGGCGGCGGCCTGGCGCTCCATTCCACCGTGCCCCTGGGGATCGCCGGTCTGTCGGCCGCCCGCGGCGGCCGCCTGCTGGTGCAGGATCTGGACGTGTCGCTCGGGCTGGCCGCCGATTACACCCCGCAGGGCTGGCAGGCGAATGTGGACGGCCACGCCTCGGATGTGGCCGGCGGCTCGGGGCGCGGGCTGACTCCGGCCCTCGCGCCCCTGTTCTCTGTTTCGGCCAAAATCGGGCGGCTGGTCGGAGCGGCAGAGCCGATCAAGATCACCGGGCAATTCTCCGGCTACCTTCCGGCCTGGGCGGCCCAGCCTGGCTTCCCGGCGGTGCCGGCCCTCATGCTGGCCAGCCCGCAGAGTCCGGGCGGCCTGGCCCGCGTGACCGGCGGGGCCCTGACGGGCGATTTTTCCGCCAGCGTGGCCGCGGAGAGCTCGCTCGAGGCCAAGGTCCTCCTGACCGACCTGGCGCTTGCGTCCGACCTAGGGGTCGAGCGCTGGCCGCGCGTCACGGCCGAAGTGCGGGCGAGTTCGGACCGGGCGGGCCGGATCGCCTTTACCGCTCCCTGGACCTTCGAGCGGGCCGATCACGGCAAATCCGACCTGACGCTCGAGGGCACGCTGGCCCCGACTCGCCGCGGCTTGGCCTTTGACGGCCGGGCCGCCAGCAACCGCCTGGTGCTGGATGACGCCAAGATTCTCGGGGTCCTCTGGGTGCTGCCGAAGATCGTGGCGGCCGAGTCTCCCGACGGACGGCTGGCCCTCGCCCTCAAAGAGGTCGAGAACGGCCGCTGGACGGCGACGGGGGTCAAAGGGCAGCTTTATGCCGTGCCCGGAGCTCTGGAGATCGACGATGTGGCGGGGGCCTTCGCCGGAGGCGGCGACTTCAAGATCAACGGCGCCTTCAGCCATGCCGGTCCGGCGACCCCGTATGCGCTCCAGGCCGAGGTCGTGGTCAATCATTTCGAGGCGGCGCCGGTGTTTCGCGCCATCGACCCGGAGCGTCCCCCCATCCTGGAGGGTCGCTGCAGCGTCACGGCCCGGGTGGCGGGGCGGGGCGCCAGCCCGCATGAGATGCTTTCCCGCATCAGCGGCGACTTCGCCCTCAGCAGCCAGGAGGGCGTGATCCGGGCCCTGCGGGCGGAAGTGGTCGACGACATCAAGCAGGCCCCCTCGCGCCTGTCCAAGGCGGTGGACAGCGTCACTTCGCTTTTCGGCAAGTCCGAAGCGGCTCAGAGCTACATCGACAAGCAGGGCCGAGTCGTGGTCAAGATCACCGAGGCCTTCAAGGAGATCCGCTACGACCAGCTGCGGATTCGCGCCCAGCGGGACGAGGGCTTGAGCCTGCATCTGGCGGAATTTTCCCTGATCTCGCCGGAGATCCGCCTGGCCGGCAACGGCCAGATCACCCACCAGGACGGGGTCGCGATCGGCGCCCAGCCGTTGGACCTGACGATCAACGTGAGGGCCCGCGGCCAGCTGGCGGAGCTGATGAACGAGGTCGGGCTGCTCAACGGCCGGGAGGACGACCTGGGCTACACCGGCCTCACCTCCGCCGTGGTCCTGGGCGGAAGCCTGGACGACATCGACGAGACACAGTGGAAGGAGCTGTTGATCAAGGCGGCGATGCGCAAGGCGGCTGGCAGCCTGCTCGATAAATTGCTGGGGAAATAGGCCAAAGCCTTGCTATAAGGGCTGGTGGCTGCACGTCGCACGTATTTGCCCCTCTGGCTCGAAGCGTTCGGCCGGGCCCTGGCGCGGCTGCTCTATCGGGTGCGGACGGCGGGGGCCGAGACGTTTCCGGCCGAGGGCGGGGTGGTTCTCGTGTCCAATCACCTTTCCTATGTCGATGTGGTGATCCTGCAGATGGCCTGTCCGCGGCCCTTGCGCTATTTGGCCTTCCGCGGGTCGGAGCCCCATCCCTTTTTCGATTGGATTTTCCGGACGGCGGGGGTGATCCCGATTTCGGAGACCAATGCGGTCGGAGCCGTGCGGAGCGCCGTGGCCGCCCTCAGTCGCGGCGAAGTCGTCTGCGTGTTTCCAGAGGGCAGCATCTCCCGCACGGGGCAATTGATGCACCTGCGCGCGGGCTTCGAGGTGATGGCCCGGCGATCCGGCGCCCGGGTCGTTCCGGTCGCCATCGACGGACTGTGGGGCTCGATCTTTTCCTTCTCGGGTCATCGCTATCTCTGGAAGCGGCCTCGGCTGTTGCCGACGCCAGTCGCGGTCCATTTCGGGGCGCCCCTGGCCGCGGCGGAGGCCCAGGTTGCCGGAGTGCGGCAGGCGCTGCTCGATCTCGGGGCCGAGGCCTTTGCCGAGCGGCCGCTTCTGCGCCGGCATCTCGGCCGGGAGGTGGTGCGGGCCCTGGCGCGGCGCCCCGGCCGGGTCGTGGTGGTCGACCGGACGGCCGAGCGCCGGGAACTTAAGGCCGCCCAGCTGATCGGCGCGGCCGCCGTCCTGGCCCGCTGGCTGCGGCGCCAAGTCCCGGAAAAGCGGGTGGGCATTGTCCTGCCGCCGGGACTCGGCGCCCTGATCGCCAACCTGGCGGCTCTCTGCGCCGGCAAGACGCCGGTCAACCTCAACTTCACCGCCTCCCGTCCGGCGATCGAGGCCAGCCTTCGCCTGGGCGGGGTCCGCACGGTGATCTCGGCCGAGGCCATGCGGGAAAAAGTGCCGCATTTTCCCTGGCCCGAGCGCACCTTTGATCTGCGGAGCGTTCTGCTCGAGGCCGGCGGCAAGCGGGCGATGGCGCCGTGGCTGCTCGCGGCCTGGATCCTGCCCAATCAGTGGGTCGCGAATCTGCTCGGGCTGCCCCGAGGCGGGGGCGACGCGGAGGCGGGACTGCTCTTCACCAGTGGCACGGCCGGGGACGCCAAGGGCGTGCCGCTGTCGCACCGCAACATTTTGGCCAATTGCGACCAGGTATCCTCGCTCTCCATCCTGCCCCGGTCCTGCACGCTGCTCGGCTGCCTGCCGATTTTTCACAGCTTCGGGTTCACCGTCACGGTCTGGTACCCCCTCCTGCTCAGCCGCGGCCTCGTTACGGTGCCGAGCCCGCTCGACACCCGGAAGATCCTCGACGCGATCGCGAGCGAAGGGGTGACGGTGTTGGTCGGAGCGCCCACCTTTCTCCGGCCGGTTCTGAAAAAAGGCCGGCCCGCCGAGCTGCGTTCGCTCAATCTTGTCGTCTCCGGCGCTGAGGCCCTGCCGGCCGAACTGCAGCGCCGCTTCCGCGAGGCCTTTCATCTCGACATCATCCAGGGCTATGGCCTGACCGAGACCGCTCCCATCTCGAGCTTGAATCAGCCGCATCCGCCCATCGCCACCGCCACGGCCGAGCACCAGCTGGGCAAGCGGGACGGCACGGTCGGCCGGCTCATGCCCGGGATGACGGCGCGCATCCTCCACCCCGAGACCGGGGCCGAACTGCCCTCGGGGCAGACCGGCATCATCGCGTTGCGCGGCGCCAATGTCTTCCGGGGCTACCTCGGTTTGGACGGCCGGATCGCGGAAAATGGCGGCTGGTTTGCGACCGGCGACCTCGGATCCTTCGACTTGGACGGCTTCCTCACGATCGCCGGGCGCCTGGCCCGGTTTTCCAAGATCGGTGGCGAGCTGGTGCCGCACGCGGCGGTGGAGCGGGCTCTGGCGGAAGCCCTCCGCCTGGACGAGAGCGACGATCCGGTCTTCGCCGTCACCGCAGTGCCCGACGCCGCCAAGGGGGAGGCGCTCGTCCTCCTCTCCGCCCGAGAGCTGACGGCGGAGACGGTGCGCGAAACCCTGCACGCGGCCGGCCTACCGGCCCTGTGGATTCCGAAACGGGTCGTCCGCCTGGAGAAACTCCCGCTGCTTGGCTCGGGCAAGCTTGATCTTCGCGGCTGCCGGGAGGCCGCCCTGGGGGCCCGCCCCCCCGCGCCTTAGCGGACCACGCGGGCGCCGCCGCCGGCCATGACCTTTTCGACTTCCTTCAGGGTCGCCATGGAGGTGTCCCCCGGTGTCGTCATGGCGAGGGCGCCGTGGGCCGCGCCGTATTCGACCGCCTTTTGCGGGTCGCCCGTGTGGAGAAAGCCGTAAATCAGGCCGCTGGCGAAACTGTCGCCCCCGCCGACCCGGTCCATGACCTCCAGGCGGGGATAGGCCCGGCTCTGGTAGAATTTGCCCTGGGCCCAGCAAATCGCGCTCCAGTCGTTGATCGTGGCGGTGATGACCTGGCGCAGTGTCGTGCCCACAACCTGGAAATTGGGATACTCCTTCACCGCCGTTTCGATCATGTGCTGGAAGGCGGCCGTCTCGACCTTGGAGAGATTGGCGTCGGCGCCCTCCACCTCGAAGCCGAGCGAGGCGGTGAAGTCCTCTTCGTTTCCGATCATGACGTCGACATAACGGGCGATCTCGCGGTTGACCTCGCGCGCCTTGGCGTGCCCGCCGATGCTCTTCCAGAGGGAAGGGCGGTAGTTGAGATCGTAGCTGACGATGGCGCCGTGGCGGTGGGCGGCTTTGACCGCCTCGATCGTGAGGGCGGCGGTCGAGGCGGAGAGGGCGGCGAAGATGCCGCCGGTGTGGAACCAGCGGACCCCGAGTCGGCCGAAAATCTCCTCCCAGTCAAAGTCGCCCGGCTTGAGCTGGCTCGCGGCGGTGTTGCCGCGGTCGGGGATCCCGACCGCCCCACGGATGCCGAAGCCGCGCTCGGTGAAATTCAGCCCGTTGCGGACCGACCGGCCGATGCCGTCGTCCGGCCGCCACTGGATGTAGTCGGTGGCGACGCCGCCCTGCATGATGAAGTCCTCGATGAGGTGGCCGACGTCGTTGTCGACGAAGGCCGTGCAGACCGCCGTGCGCAGGCCGAAGCATTTGCGTAGGCCGCGGGCGACATTGTATTCCCCGCCGCCCTCCCAGGCCTGGAACTGGCGGGCGGTGCGGATCCGGCCCTCGCCGGGATCGAGGCGCAGCATGATTTCCCCCAGGGAGAGCTGGTCAAACTTGCAGTCGTCGGCGGACTTGATTTTCAGGCTCATGGTTTACGTCAGCACCATTCCTGTCCCAGGGGAATCTAAATTCGCCCGCGAGGCCGCCCCGACCATCCGACCGTTCGTTGCCGCCTTAGGACCGTTTTACCGCAAAGGCGAAGGGGACCTGCGCCTTGGTTAGGACTGCCTTGCCCCCCACGGTGGGCGGATCGAACCGCCAGAACTGCGCCGCCTGGGCGGCGGCGTAGCCGAAGGCCGGATCGTCGGCCTGGACTACCCGGGGAATCCGGGCCCGTCCGTCCTTGTCGATCACGATTTCGATCAGCGCCGTTCCATGGTCTCTCTGGCCGATCAGATTGGCCGGAAAGACCGGGGGCCGACGGGAAATCGGGTGCAGCGGGTGGTCGAGTTGTTTGGCGCTGACTACGCTGTTCGGATCCTTTTCCACGTGGCGCAACAGATAGTAGTCGGCGTAGAGGCTGTCGCGGTCGGTGTCGGGCGCCACTTGGCTCAGCCGGAAGGTCATTTCCTGCTTGAGCAGGGCCTGGGTCGGCTTGCCGTCGCGCAGGGCCGGATCGAACCGATACATCTCCAGCGCGGCGGCCAAGGCGGCCCCCAGTTCCGGATGGTCAGCCTCCAGAACCTTGGTCCGGGCGACCTTGCCATTCATGTCGACGAGGATCTCCACCGTCACGCTCCCTTCCGTCCGAGCGCGGAGCAGCTCGTAGGGGTAGGCCGGCAGGATCGTGCCGCGGATCACGGGCGGAGTGTCGAAGCGGTACTCGGGCGGGAGATCGGACTGCTGTCCGTTGCCCCGCACCTGGTATTCGTCGCGATTGTCCTTGAAGAACTGAAAGTTGATCGGCACGGCCATGTGGGCGACCACGGGTTGGCCCGCCTTGGTCGCCGGCTGAAACTTCCATTTTTTGATCGCATAGACCGCCTCCTCCTCAAAGACGGGATTGGTCGAGCTCCGGACGGCGACATCCTGGGGATTGCCGTTCACGTCGACATTGAACTCGACCACGACCGTGGCGCGCAGCCGCAGGCGGCGGAGGGCAAAGGGATAAAACGCCCGCACCCGCTTGAGCACGCGTGGCGGGACATATCCGCCTTGGGCGAAGAGCTCGTTGGGCTGGGCCGCGATCACAACCGGCAGGCTGATCGTCGCGGCGGCCGGCTGGCCGTTGTGCCGCGCCGGCGCGAAGCTCCAATGCGCGGTCCCCTGCTGGATCGCGGGGAGAAAGACGGCGTCGGCCGGCGATTCGACTTCCGCCCGGGTGACGGCGCCTTGGGCGTCGATCGTCAGCCGGGTCGGGACGGCGGGGTGTCCGCGCAGGCTGCCAATATTTTTGCCCGGGACAAAAATCGGGGCGACCTGCAGGAGCCGCGGGCTGGCCTCGGGACCGGCGTCGCTGGCTGAGGCAGGATTGAAAATAAAGGCGTACCAAATGTCCGCCTCCACCGGCTTGCCGCCCTGCTGCGCCGGCTTCATCTCGTTGATCCAGGGGTCGTCCATGACGGCGCGCGCCAGGATGACCTGGCTGCCGACGATCATGTAGTTGAAGCCATTGCCCTCGGCCGCAATGTGCCGCTCGAGGAAGACATAGCCGATTTCGCCGGACTTGCGGGCTTCGCGGGGATAGCTCGGCATGGTGTGATGCCGGCGTTCCGGCAGATGCTCGGGCGGGGCGTCCTCCCGCAGCCAGACCGGCGGGTTGAAGGTCACTTCTTGGGCGTGGGCGGCGACGGCCAGTGCCAGCAGAGCCAGGGGCAGGGTTTTCATGGCGGGCAGGATGACGTTTTGGAGGGCAAGACGTTGCAGAAAAATCCCGCTGCTGCCGGGGGCTGTCGCGCTTCGCTGGACTCAGACGCCGGCCTGCCAGAGCGCGAAGACCAGCAGGGAGGCGAACAGGCAATAGTACCCGAAATACTGCCACCGGCCCTGCTCCAGCCAGCGGGAGAGGAGGCGCAGGCCCAAGAGCCCGGCGAAGAAGCTGGCCGCCATCCCGACCAGCGCGGGGGCGGCCAAATGGGCGAGGTGGTGCTGCTCGGTTTCGGAGGCATGCAGCTTGATCAGCCGGTGCAGCTCCACGACGATCAAGGGCGGGGTGAGGATGACGGCGAGGACGAAGCTGAAGTCTTCCGCGGCCCGTCTGCCCGTCCCGGCGAAGAGCCCGACCGAGATCGTGCTGCCGGAGCGGGAAAAGCCGCGGAAAGGCAGGACGAGCCCTTGGACCAGCCCCATCCAGGCGGCCGAGCGCGCCGTCACGTCGGCGCCGTCGGCCTCCACCCGGCGCGCGTAGCCGGCCGCCAGGATGAGGACGCCCGCAGCGGCCAGGCCGGCTCCGATCAGCCAGAGCTTGCCGAAGAGCTCCTCGACCTCGCCCGGCGAGGTCGAGGTCCCGAGGACGCCGCGCTCGATCACGAGCTTCAGGCCCTCGCCGATGACGCCGGTCAGGGCGGTGGCGACGACGGCCAGGACGGCGGTGCGGCGCAATATTTCTCGGCTGGAAAAGTACCGCTGGTACCACCGCCGCCAAAAATAGGCCAGGACGGCGAACATGGTCCCGGTATGGAGCATGATCAGGAGGAAGGTGGCTTCCGGGCTGGTGGGATCGATGCCCATCAGTTTCTCCGCCACGATGACGTGGGCGGAGCTGGAGACGGGCAGGAGTTCGGCCGCCCCTTGGATCAGGCCGAGCAGTATGACTTGGAGGAGGCTGATGACCATGGCAGTGAGGGGGGTTAGGCGGAGACGGTCTTGAAACTCTCGGGCTTCCAGGCGGGCTGGCCGATCTCGGTTGCGATCTCGTTGAAGGAATGGACCTCGGCCGACGTGAAGAGCAAACCCTGGGCCGCGGCGGTCTTTTTCGCCCAATCCGCCTCGGGCTGGCCGGGCAGGAGGACCTGCTCGTTGCCGTGGCCGAGGATGTCCTGGAGCACGGCCTTGACGTTGTCCGCCTGGCTGCGGCCCTGGGCGAAGGCCCCGCCGCTGACCGCCTCGGGGTGGATGACCTGGAAAAAGAAGGCGCAGGTGTGCTTCTCCTTCGGATCCTGCCAGCGGCTGCGCAGCGTCGGAAGCGAACCGCCGATCATGGCCCCGACCAGTTCATCGATCAAGGCGAGGCCGTAGCCCTTGTGCCCTCCGAATGGGAGCAGGGAGACGGCGGCGTTCGCATCCGTCGTGGGCCGGCCGTCCTTGTCCACCGCGGCATTGGGCGGGAGGGGCTTGCCCTCGCGCTTGAACTGCTGCACCCGGCCCATGGCCACGACGGAGGTGGCCCAGTCCACCACGATGGGGAAGCCCACCGCCGCGGTCGTGGGAAAGCCCCAGCTGTGCGGATTGGTTCCGAGGGTCGGAAACTTCCCGCCGAAAGGCACGACCTCGGCGATGCTGGCGGTGCAGTTGGTGTACGCGATATAGCCGCGCTTGGCCGCGGCCATGACGTAGCCGCCGCCCCATAGATAGTGGAAGGCATTGTCGACCGAGACCGTGCCGACGCCGTACTGGTCGGCCATCTTAATGGCCGCCTCGATCGCGCGCATCGCCACGGACTGCCCTAGCTTCTTGTTGGCGTTCCAGACCTTGGCCGCGGGAAACCGGGAGGGTTTCTCCTCGATCACCGCTCCGGGCACGCAGCCGCCGATCGTGCTCCCAAGCAGATGGTCGAGATGGAGCGCCTTGATCCCGTTGTGGGTCCGGATGCCGTGGCGCGAGGCCTCGGCGCAGACCCGGGTGCCTTCCTCGGCCTCGTCGGCCTGGTAGCCGCGGTGGCGGTAGGCCGCGGCCAAGAGGGCGTTGTGCTGGGCTTCGGGAACGACGTAATAAGATTCCATGGAGGAGGGGGCGGACTAGATCAGGTTGGCTTGGGCGTGGGGTTTCTTCCCCGCCAGATAGAGGGTGAGGTTTTCCACGGCGCAGGTCGCCTGGCGCTGCACGCTTTCGAAGGTGCGCGAACCGATGTGGGGAGTGAGGATGACGTTGGGCAGTCCGAGCAGGGGATGGTCCGGCGGCGGGGGCTCCCGGTCGAGGACGTCGGCCGCGTAGGCGAAGAGCCGCCCGCCCTTGAGCGCCGCCACCAGGGCCGCCGTTTCGACAATTTCGCCGCGGGCGCAGTTCACGATCACGGCATCCGTCCGCAGCAGCGGGAGATTGCCGGCGTTGAGCAAATGCCGGGTTTGCGGCGTCAGTTTGGTGTGCAGGCTCACGATGTCGGCTTCCCGGAGCAGCTGGTTGAAGTCCAGGCAGCGCCGGATGCCGAGCTCGGTCGTAAAATGCTCCTCCCAGTAATGGCCGTAGCCGATGAGGGTGAGGCCAAAGGCCTTCCCCCGCTTGGCCACTTCCTGGCCGATCCGGCCCAGCCCGACGATCGCGAGGGTCTTGCCCGCCAGTTCGCGGCCGGTGATCCGGGTCCAGCGACCCGCGGCGACGTGGTTGGCCTCCGGCACCAGGTGGCGGTAGGCCGCGAGCAGGAGAGCGAAGGTGTGCTCGGCCACGGTCGTGTGGTTGACGCCGGGCGTGAACAGGACCGGCACTTTCAGCTCGGTCGCCGCGGCCACATCGATCCGGTCCAGCCCGATGCCGTACTTGCTGATCACCCGCAGGCGCGGGAGGGACT
>Ga0302279_10001825_pt1 | contig 29463 bp, 19 predicted proteins | sample III_Bog_N3_3_FD_194541 | JGI IMG/M metagenome (GOLD analysis project Ga0302279, IMG submission 194541) | Peat permafrost microbial communities from Stordalen Mire near Abisko, Sweden - III_Bog_N3_3 | ecosystem: Environmental > Terrestrial > Soil > Wetlands > Peat | place: Sweden: Abisko... | reverse complement strand
ACGACATCGGCTACGCGCTGACCCGGCGGCTCTTCACCGCGGTGGCCCTCCGCCTCCACGACACCCGGCTGCAGCTCCTCGACATGTTCGCCAGGGAGGCGCGCTGAGCCGTGCTGGCCCTCGCCCACGCCGAGCTCGGTCGCCTCTTCGACGCGCTCCACGCGGAGGGCTACCGCGTCATCGGCCCCACGGTGCGGAGCGCCGCCATCGTCTACGAGGAGCTGGACGGCCCCGCCGATCTCCCCGTCGGGTGGACCGACGAGCAGGCCCCCGGGCGCTACCGGCTGGTGCGCCGCGACGACGACGCCGCTTTCGGGTACGTGGTCGGCCCCCACACCTGGAAGGCGCACCTCTTCCCGCCCCGCGAGCGGCTCTTCCAGGCCCGGCGCCGCCCCGACGGCCGGGTCGGCTTCGATCCCGTGCTGCCCGACGAGCCCCCCACCGCCTTCCTCGGCGTGCGCGCCTGCGAGGTCGCGGCGATGGAGGTGCAGGACCGCGTCTTCCTCGAAGGCCCCCACGCCGAGCCGCGCTACGCGGCCCGCCGCCGGCAGGCCTTCCTGGTCGGGGTGAGCTGCCTGGAAGCCGGCCAGCTCTGCTTCTGCGCCTCCACCAGCACCGGCCCGCGCGTCGACCACGGCGTCGATCTCGCCATGGCCGAGCTGCCCGGCGCCTACCTGTTCGAGGCCGGGACCGAGCGCGGCCGCGCCGTGCTCGATCGCCTGTCGGCGCGCCCGGCGACCGCCGAGGAACACCGCCACCTCGACGAGGGCATCGAGCGAGCGCGCGGGCAGATGGGGCGCACCCTCGCCACGGACGGCCTGCCCGAGCTGCTCTTCGGCAACCTCGACCACCCCCGCTGGGCCGCGGTCGCCGAGCGCTGCCTGGCCTGCGGCAACTGCACCTCGGTGTGCCCGACCTGCTTCTGCTCCTCGGCGCACGAGGAGTCGGACCTCACCGGCGACGACGCGGCGCGGGTGCGCACCTGGGACTCCTGCTTCTCGCTCGAGCACGCCGAGATCCACGGCGTCAACGTCCGCCCCACCGTCGAGGACCGCTACCGCCAGTGGCTCACCCACAAGGTCGGCTCCTGGGTCTCGCAGTTCGGAGTGTCCGGCTGCGTGGGCTGCGGGCGCTGCATCGCCTGGTGCCCGGTGGGGATCGATCTCACCGAGGAGCTCGCCGCGATCCGCGCCGATTCCGCCGCGCCCGCGCCGATGCCGGTGCGGCAGGCCCCCGCCGCCGCCACCGACGACGCCCTGGTGCCCCGCGCCGCCGTGGTGATCGGGGTGACCCGCGAGAGTGCCGACGTGGTGACCCTCCACCTCGCCTGCGATCCGCCCCTCGCTCTCCGGCCCGGGCAGTTCACCATGCTCTCCCTCCCCGGCCTCGGCGAGGCGGCGATCTCGGTCTCCGGCACCTGGGGCGACGCGTTCGAGCAGACGATCCGCGACGTGGGCGCCGTCTCCGGCGCGCTCTCGGCGCTCCGCCCCGGCCAGCAGCTCGGCATCCGCGGCCCCTACGGTAACGGCTGGCCCCTCGACGCCGCGCGCGGCCGCCCGGTGGTGGTCATCGCCGGCGGCATCGGCCTCGCCCCGCTGCGGGGCGCGATCCGCTTCCTGCTCGAGCACCCGCTGGACTACCCCGACGTGCGCCTCGTCTACGGCACGCGCACGCCGGACGACATCCTCTTCGGTCACGAGATGCTCGGCTGGGCCAGCCGCCCGGGCTTCCGGATGGCCATCACCGTGGACCGCGCCGATCTCTCCTGGCGCGGCGACGTCGGCGTGGTCACCCGGCTGCTCCGGCGCGAGCCGCTCTCGCCGGAGGCCACCTACCTGATGTGCGGCCCCGAGGTGATGATGCGCTTCGCGGTCGAGGCGCTCACCGCCGCCGGGGTGCCCTCCGATCACCTCTACCTCGCCATGGAGCGTCACATGAAATGCGCCGCCGGCTTCTGCGGTCGCTGCCAGTACGGCCCCTTCTTCGTCTGCAAGGACGGGCCGATCTTCCGCCACGACCAGGTCGCTCGCCTCTTCGGGCGAGAGGGCTTCTAGCCGTGGCCGCCGCGACCCGGCCTCGCCTCGGCGTCTTCAAGCTGGCCTCCTGCGACGGCTGCCAGCTCACCCTCCTCGACTGCGAGGACGAGCTCCTCGCCGTGGCCGGCGCCGTCGACATCGTCCGCTTCAGCGAGGCCAGCTCGCGCCCCGACGACGGCCAGCCGTTCGACCTCACCCTCGTCGAGGGCTCGGTGTCCGCCCCCGAGCACGTCGAGCAGATCCACCGCCTGCGGGCGCGCTCCAAGCGCCTGGTCACCATCGGCGCCTGCGCCAACGCCGGGGGCATCCAGGCCCTCCGCAACTGGGTCGACGCGGAGGAGGTGATGCGGGTGGTCTACGCCCGGCCCGACTACATCCGCTCGCTCGCCACCTCCACGCCGATCTCCGCCCACGTGCCCGTCGACTTCGAGCTGCGCGGCTGCCCCATCGCCAGGGAGCAGCTCCTCGAGCTCATCACCGCGATGCTCACCGGCCGCCGGCCCGCCCTCCGCGACGAGAGCGTGTGCATGGAGTGCAAGCGGCGCGGCAACGTGTGCGTGACCGTGGCGACCGGCGAGCCCTGCCTCGGGCCGGTGACGCACACCGGCTGCGGCGCCCTCTGCCCGAGCTACGACCGCGGCTGCTACGGCTGCTTCGGTCCGCGCGAGCGCGCCAGCACCGGGTCGCTCGCCTCGTGGTTCCTCCAGCAGGGCATGGTGCCGGCGGAGGCGCTGCGGCGCTTCCGCGGCATCAACGGCTGGTCCGAGGCCTTCCGCAAGGAGAGCGAACGCCATGAGCGCTGAGGAGAAGGTCTACCAGGTCGACCTGCTCACCCGCGTGGAGGGCGAGGGGTCGTTCTACCTCCGCGTCCGCGAGGGCGTCGTCGAGGAGGCGCGCCTCTCCATCTTCGAGGCGCCGCGCTTCTTCGAGGCCCTCCTCCGCGGCCGCTCGATGTTCGAGGTGCCCGACATCGTCGCCCGGATCTGCGGCATCTGCCCGGTCGCCTACCAGATGAGCGCGCTCGCTGCGATCGAGGGCGCGCTCGGCGTCGCGCCCTCCCCCGAGGTGCGCGCCCTGCGCCGCCTCCTCTACTGCGGCGAGTGGATCGAGAGCCACGCGCTCCACGTCTTCCTCCTCCACGCGCCGGACTTCCTCGGCTACCCGAGCGCGGTCGAGATGGCGAAGGACCACCGCGCCGTCGTCGAGCGCGGCCTCTCCCTCAAGAAGGCAGGCAACGCGCTCATCGCCCTGCTCGGCGGGCGGGCCATCCACCCGGTCTCGCCGCGCGTGGGCGGCTTCAGCAAGGTGCCGCGGCGGCGCGAGCTGCTCGGGCTGCGCGACGCGCTCCAGCGCGGCCTCGACAGCGCGCTCGAGGCGGTGCGCTGGACGGCGTCCTTGCCGGTGCCCGACTTCGAGCAGGACTACGTCTTCGTCGCGCTCGCCGGCGGCGACGCCTACCCGCTCGAGTCCGGGGATCGCATCGCGGTGAGCGGCCGCGCCGACGTCCCGGTCGCCGACTTCGAGACGCACTTCGTCGAGGAGCAGGTGCCCCACTCCAACGCGCTGGCGTGCCGGCTCGCGGACGGCACCCCCTACCTCTGCGGGCCGATGTCCCGGGTGAACCACCACGCGGACAAGCTCCACCCCCTCGCCGCGGCGGCGCTGCGCGAGCACGGCCCCCCCTTGCCGGTGCGGAACCCGTATCGCTCCATCGTGGTGCGGGCGATCGAGATCGTGCACGCCTTCGCCGAGGCGCTCGACGGGATCGACGCCTACGTGGAGCCGGAGCGCCCCTTCGTGGAGGTGACCGCGCGCGCCGCGATCGGCGCCGGCGCCACCGAGGCGCCACGGGGCCTGCTCTGGCACCGCTACCAGCTCGGCGCCGACGGCCTGGTCGTGGACGCGCGCATCGTCCCGCCGACCTCGCAGAACCAGGCCCGCATCGAGGAGGACCTCCGGGGCGTCGCGCCCGCCCTGCTCGCCCTCCCCCACGAGGCGGCGACGCGGCGCTGCGAGCAGCTCATCCGCGCCTACGACCCCTGCATCTCCTGCGCGACCCACTTCCTCCGGCTCCGCATCGACCGCGCCGGCGAGGAGGTGCCGTCGTGAGCCTGGTGCGGGTGATCGTGCTCGGCAACGAGGCTGCCGGCGACGACGGCGCCGCGCTCGCAGCGGCCCGGATCGCGGCGGCGGGGGGGGCCTTCGAGCTGCTCCTCGCCGGCCGGCCGGGCGTGGCTCTCCTCGACCTCCTCGACACCGGAGCGCCGGTGGTGCTGGTCGACGTGGTGCGGACGGGCGCGCCGCCGGGGGCGCTCCTGGAGGTGCCGCTGGAGGTGATCCTCGATCGGGCGCTGGCCTCGTCGCCCGCCTCGTCGCACGGCTTCGGCCCCGCGGAGGTGCTGGCGCTGGGGGGGAGCCTCGGGCGCGCGCTGCCCCGCGGCGTCTTCCTCGGCGTGGAGGGGGCGCGCTTCGAGGCCGGCGCCCCGCTCACGGTCGGCGTCGAGCTCGCGGTCCCCGCGCTCGCCGCCGCGATCCGCCGCGTCGTCGAGGCCCTCGGGAGGAACACATGCACGAGCACGGGTTGATCACGCGGCTCCTCGGCCTCGCGCGCGAGGAGGCGCGCAAGCGCGGCGGCCGCGTCGCCGCGGTCAAGGTGCGCCTCGGCGCGCTCTCGGCGTCCACGCCCGAGCACTTCCGGGAAGACTTCGAGCACGTCTGCGACGAGGACTGCGCCGGCGCCGTGCGCCTCGACCTCGAGCTCTGCCCCGACCACCCGGCGGGCGTCGAGCTCGTCTCCGTCGACGTCTCGGTCCCGTGATGCGCCGCCTCGGGGAGGTCCAGGGGGTCGTGCAGGGCGTGGGGTTCCGCCCCTACGTGGCGCGCCTCGCCGTCGATCTCGGCCTCGCGGGCCTGGTCCGCAACGGCGGCCACGCCGTGCACATCGCCGTCGAGGGCGACCGGGGGGCCGTCGAGCGCTTCGCCCGGCGCCTGGAGCGGGAGGCGCCGCCCGCGGCCCGGATCGAGCGCGTCCTCTGGACCGACGAGGCGCCGCAGGGCGAGCGCGGCTTCCGCATCGAGGAGAGCGCGACCGAGGGCGCCCCGCGGCTCACCCTCGCCGCCGATCTCAAGGTCTGCGCCGACTGCCTCGCCGAGATCGACGACCCGACCGCGCGACGCCACGACTACCCGTTCACCACCTGCACCGCCTGCGGCCCTCGCTTCACCCTCGCCCGCGCGCTGCCCTGGGATCGCGCGCGCACCTCGATGGCGGGCTTCGCCCTGTGCCAGGCCTGCCGCGGCGAGTACGCCGACCCCGCCGATCGGCGTCACCACGCCCAGCCCATCGCCTGCCCGGCGTGCGGCCCGACGCTGGTCCTCCGCAGCGCCCGGGGCGCGCCGCTCGCGGAGGCGGGGCGGGCCCTGGACGAGGCCGCGGAGCTGCTCCGGCGCGGGGAGATCCTCGCGCTGAAGGGCCTGGGCGGCTACCAGCTCCTCTGCGACGCTCGGACCGAATCGGCGGTCGGGCGGCTCCGGGCGCGCAAGCAGCGCGAGGAGAAGCCACTGGCGGTGATGGTGCCCGACCTCCCCGGCGCGAGGGCGCTGGCGGTCCTCGACCCGCTCGAAGAGGAGGCGCTCGGCAGCGCGGCCGGCCCCATCGTGCTGGTGCGCCGCCGCGGCGAGGGCCTCGCGCCCTCCGTCGCGCCCGGGGACGCCCGCGTCGGGCTGCTCCTGCCGACCACGCCCCTCCACCACCGGCTGCTCCGTCGCCTCGGCTCTCCCGTGGTGTGCACCAGCGGCAACCTCCACGACGATCCCATCGCCGTCGACGACCAGGATGCCCTCGCCCGGCTCGGCGCGGTCGCGGACGCCTTCCTCACCCACGATCGGCCCATCGTGCGCCGCTGCGACGACGCGGTCGTCCACCTCCTCGACGGCCGCGTGCGCGTGCTCCGCCTCGGGCGCGGCACGGCGCCGGTGCGGGTCGCGCTAGGCGGCCGCGAGGGCTCCCCGCTCCTCTGCCTGGGCGGCCACCTCAAGAACGCGCCGGCTGCCGTCGTCTCCGGCGAGGCCGTGCTCTGGCCGCACGTCGGGGACCTGGACACGCCGCTCTCGCGCCGCGCCTTCGAGGACGCCGTCGCCGGGCTGTGCTCCTTGCTCGCCCTCACGCCGGCCGGCGTGGTCACCGACGCGCACCCCGACCACGTCCCGACCCGCTGGGCCGAGGCCGCCGGGTGGCCGACGGCGCGCGTCCAGCACCACCACGCGCACGTGGCGGCCTGCCTCGCCGAGCACGGCGAGACCGAGGCGCTCGGCGTGGCCTGGGACGGCGCCGGGCACGGCGACGACGGCACGATCTGGGGGGGCGAATTCCTCCACGTCACGCCCGCGGGGGCCCGTCGCGTGGCGCACCTCCGCACCTTCCCGCTGCCCGGCGGCGACGCCGCCGCGCGCGACGGGAGGAGAGCGCTCGTCGGCCTGTGCGTCGAGGCGGGCCTCCCGCTGCCAGCCTTGTCCGCCTCGCCGGACGCGGACCGCGAGCTCCGCACGTTCGCCGCGCTCGCGCGTTCGCCGCGGCTCGCCCCTCGCACCAGCAGCGCCGGGAGGCTCTTCGACGCCGTCGCCGCGCTCACCGGGGTGCGCGCCCGGTCGTCCTTCGAGGGCCAGGCGGCGAGGATGCTCGAGCAGCTCGCCGCCCCCGGCGCCGCGCCCTATCCCTTCCGGGTGCTGGACGGCGTGCTCGACTGGGCTCCGATGCTGGCGGCCATGCTCGAGGAGCGGCACGACGCGGTCTCGATCGCCTCCCGCTTCCACGCCACGCTCGCCGCCGCGATCGCCGCCATCGCCGCGGGCTCCGGCCAGCGCACCGTCGCCCTCACCGGCGGCTGCTTCCAGAACGTCCTGCTCGCCGAGCTGGCCGCGACGGCGCTGCGCGCGCGGGGCCTCCGCGTCCTCCTCCCCCGGGTGGCGCCGCCCGGCGACGGAGGTCTGGCGCTGGGACAGGCCTGGGTGGTGACGCACCGCCCGGACCTGCTCCGGAGTCAGGAGTAGCTCTACCCATGTGCCTCGCCATCCCCGGTGAATTGCTCGATCGCTCGGAGGGCCCCTCGGGGCTGCCCTTCGGCCGCGTGCGCTTCGGCAGCGTCGTCAAGGAGGTCTGCCTCGCCTACACGCCGGACGCGCAGCCGGGCGACTATCTCATCGTCCACGTCGGCTTCGCGATCCAGACCCTCGACGAGGCCGCGGCGCGGCGGGCGCTCGCCCTCTTCGAGGAGGCCGGCGCGTGAGGTACGTCGACGAGTTCCGCGATCCCGAGCGGATGCGGCGCGCCCAGGACGAGCTCTGCCGCATCGTGATGCGGCCCTGGACGGTGATGGAGATCTGCGGCGGGCAGACCCACACCATCGCCCGCTGGGCGCTCGCGGATCGGCTCCCCGCGCCGCTCACGGTCGTGCACGGGCCGGGGTGCCCGGTGTGCGTGACCCCGCTCGAGGTCATCGAGGCCGCGCGTGCTCTGGCGCTGCGGCCGGGCGTCATCCTCTGCTCCTTCGGCGACATGCTCCGGGTCCCCGGGGCCGCGGGCGATCTGCTCCAGGCGCGCGCCCTTGGCGCCGACGTGCGGGTGGTGCTCTCCCCGCTCGACGCCGTGCGGCTCGCTGCGGCGACCCCGGACCGGCAGGTGGTCTTCTTCGGCGTCGGGTTCGAGACCACCGCGCCCGCGACCGCCATGGCGGCCGAGCTGGCGCGCCGCCTCGACCTCGACAACTTCACGCTCCTCGCCGCCCACGTCCGCGTGCCTCCGGCCATGGAGCTGCTCCTCGGCTCCCCCTCGTGCCGCATCCAGGGGTTCCTGGCCGCCGGCCACGTCTGCACCGTCGCCGGGACCGGCGAGTACCCTGCCATCGCCGCGCGCTTCCGCGTGCCGATCGTGGTCACCGGCTTCGAGCCGCTCGACATCCTCCACGGCCTCACCCTGCTCGCCCGTCAGCTCGAGGAGGGGCGCTGCGAGGTCGAGAACCAGTACCCCCGCTCGGTGCGCGACGACGGCAACGTCGCCGCCCGCGCCATGGTCGAGGCGGTCTTCGCCGTCGCGGACCGGCCCTTTCGCGGTCTCGGGATCGTCCCGCGCGGCGGCCTCCGCCTCCGCGACGCCTACGCCCGCTGGGACGCGGAGCGGCGCTTCGAGCTGACCCTGACGCCGATCGAGGAGCACGGGCGGTGCCGCGCCGCCGAGGTGCTCCAGGGCTTGCTGACGCCGACCGACTGCCCCGAGCTGGGCGGCCGCTGCACGCCGGAGACCCCGCTCGGCGCGCCGATGGTCTCCACCGAAGGCGCCTGCGCCGCCTACTTCCGCTACCGCCGCCGGGCCCGCTGAGAGCTCATGGCCGACGATCCCGAGCTCTCCTGCCCGCTGCCCTTCGCCGGCTACGACCGCGTCGTGCTCGCCCACGGCGGCGGCGGCCGCCTGATGCACCAGCTCGTCCGCGACGTCTTCCTCGCAGCCTTCGGCGATCCGCTGCAGGCGCGCGGCCACGACGGCGCCGTGGTGGAGCTGGGCGGCCGCACCGCGCTGACCACCGATGCGTTCACGGTGAGGCCGCTGTTCTTCCCGGGCGGCGACATCGGCAGCCTCGCCGTGCACGGCACCGTCAACGATCTGGCGATGTGCGGCGCCCGGCCGCTCCACCTGACGGCCTCGTTCATCCTGGAGGAGGGGCTCCCCCTCGCCGACCTGCGGCGCATCGTGGGATCGATGGCCGGCGCGGCGCGCCAGGCGAGGGTCGGGATCGTGACCGGCGACACCAAGGTCGTGGAGCGCGGCAAGGGGGACGGGGTCTTCATCGCCGTCACGGGCGTCGGGCGCGTCGAGAGCCGGCACGAGATCGCGGCCCACCGCGTGCGACCCGGGGACGCGCTCATCGTCAGCGGCCCGGTCGGCGATCACGGCGTGGCGGTGATGCTGGCGCGCGAGGATCTCGCCATCGAGTGCGACGTCACCAGCGACTCCGCCTCCGTGGCTCCGCCGGTGCTGGCGCTCCTCGACGCCGGCATCGACGTCCACTGCCTGCGCGATCCGACCCGGGGCGGGCTGGCGACGGTGCTCTGCGAGATCGCCTCGGCGGCGAGGCTGGGCGTCCACGTCGTCGAGGCGGCGATCCCGGTGCGCCCCGGCGTGGCCGACGCCTGCGAGCTGCTCGGGCTGGATCCGCTCTACATCGCCTGCGAGGGGCGCTTCGTCGCCTTCGTCGCCGGGGAGGATGCGGAGCTTGCCCTCGAGGTGCTGCGGCACACCCCCGGTGGCGAGGAGGCGCGCCGCATCGGCCACGTCCGCGCCGAGCACCCGGGGGTGGTGGTGCTCGAGCAGCCGCTGGGCGGCGAGCGGGTCCTCGACATGCTCACGGGCGAGCAGCTCCCCCGGATTTGCTAGATCACCGTGCACGATTCTGCAACGGCAGCCCGCACCGCGAAGCGTCAGCGAGCGGAGGCCATCGGTGGCACCAAGCCTGGGTGCCCGCCCGAGCCTCCGCTCCCTCACGGTCGCGGTGCGGGTGGCACTGCCCGCACTGTTCGAGAATCTCGGTCGGTGATTTAGCGGGCCGCACCTCGCCGGCCACGCCGTCGAGATGCGGCAGCCTCGGGCGTCACCCTACGAGGCCCGGTGCGCTCACGGCCCCGCCGCCGGCCGGAACCCGATCGCTCCATCCCTCGCGTCGAAGAGGTAGTCGTACGCCGCCAGCAGGTGCCGGCTGGTGTTGATGTGCAGCGTGCCGTCGGTGCTGTCGCGCAGGTACACGTAGTCCGGGGTGCTCGGGTCGCCCGCGCCGATGACGAACGAGTACGTGGCCACCGCGGGGGCGGCGGGGACGGTGATGTCGACCTCGACGCCGAGGTCGAGCTGGCCGGGGCTCTTGGTGGCGAGCTGGGTGGGCCGCATCGCCGCAGGCGTCGTGAGGATGCCGCCGGCGATCCCGGTGTCGATCAACGGGCGCCCGCACTGCGTGCCCCACGAGGGCAGCGCCGGGAGGGTCACGCACCCTTCGACCGAGGTGCTGTCCCACTCGCCTGGATAGCCACTCTTGGGCGCCAGCGGGAGCGCCTGGAAGCCGCTCTGGACCGCAGCGTCGAGCCCCACGATCACCTGGGGTGGGTGCTGCGAGACGACATACCCGGCGTGCATGGTGCCGGCCGCGATCTCGGCCACCTGGAGGAACGGGTTGATGGTCATCGGATACTCCGGGAGCCCGCGATCGAAGCCCACCCCCATCACCCCCACGCCCTCGACGTCGCCGTTGGTGGTGCAGGCGGGGAAGGCCGGATCGCAGGTGACCGTCTCGACGACCCCGAAGCGGAGGGGGACCGTCGTGGCGTAATTGCCGGGCGACCCGACCACGTAGTCCGCCGGGACCCCGAGGCGGACCGCCGCGGTGGCCCAGTGTCCACCCTCGATGATCCCGCTGCTGGTGTACTCGAGCGAGAAAGGATCCGTGGTGATCTGCGCCCCGGGACCGAGCGCCGAGGCAGGCACGACCAGCCCGGTCGAGCCGGTGTCCATGATCACGTCGTGCGCCGGACCGCCGCCGACGCTGACGTGCAGCCGGAAGCTGGTGTCGAGGGTGGTCGCGGGGTCGAAGGGGATGGTGTAGGTGACCGGCGGGGGCGTCGCCCCGTCGGGTGCGGAGGCGTCGGCGGTGCCGCTGTCGTCGGTCGCGTCGGTGCCCGCGTCTCTCGGAGGCGCCGTGGTCGACGAGGACGAGCCGGGGGAGGAGGTGCAGGCCGCGAGGGCGACCAGCGAGACGAGAGGCCAGCGCATCGACCCACGCTATGCGAACCGCGCACCCGCGCGCCGAGATTTGCGCGCCGTCGCCCGCGCCGCCCGCGCGCTCCGCGGCTCACCGCGCCGCGACGTTGACCCTGGCGGTCCAGAAGGGCGCGAAGCGCAGGGCCCCGTCCGCGGCCGGTGCCTCGGCCCCCACGGCGACCAGGTACGACTCCCCCGCCTCGAACCCCGGGAAGGGGCCGCCCTTCACGGCGTCGAGGGACACGGTGTCGAGCACGATCTGCTTCCCGGAGAAGCTGGCGCGGTGATAGCCGGACGATCCGTGCATCACGTGGACCGCGTCGGGCGTCGCGGGGCCGCCGTCGCGCTGGAGGAAACGGTGCTGTCCGACGTCGAGCAAGAGCTCGGCCGAGGGCGCGATGACGTACGGGGGCGCATCCTTCACGGTCATGGCGTCATGCCCGGCGTCGATGCGGATCACCGCCCGCGTCGCGGCGCTCGCCGTCGTGGCCGGGCCGGCGCTCGCCGCCGGACTGCTCGGCGCGGGAGGGTCGTCACAGGCAGCGAGCGAGAGCGTCGCGGAGAGTGCCATCCCCAGAGCGTGCCGACCCCGCGCCATGCGGGCAACGTATCCGAGAAGGGAGGCCGCGGTCGTGGCACGCCGGCGCGGGTTCCCAGCGGCACACCGGGCGCGGCCCCCGAAAAACCGCCCGAGCGGGCTGGACAAGCTCGCATAACAGCGTTACGAAGAGCCGCGTAACAACGTTATGCACGACGACGAAGCGCTCGACCGCCTCTACCAGCTCGTCCGGGAGGGCACGCTCGCGGAGAGCGATTTCTCGGCGCGGGGCATGGCCGCCCTCCTCGGCAAGACCACGGGCGCGCTCTATCACCGCTGGGGCTCGTTCGACGCCCTGCTCTTCGCGATCGGCCAGCGCGGCTTCGCGGACCTCGCGGCGCTGCTCGACGCCCGCTGGGAGGAGACGCGCGAGCTGGCCGCGTGCGCCGAGGCCTACGTCTCCTTCGGCCTCGATCGCGGGCAGCTCTACCCCCTGATGTTCGAGCGGCGCTTCGACTGGGCGGCCCTCCGCGCGGCCGGCGCCTTCGAGAAGACGCTGCCCGGGAACGAGCTGCTCCTGCGCATCGTCTGCCTGCTCGAGACCGCGGGCTCGAAGCGCGCGCTCGACGACACCCGCCTCCTGATGGCGGGCCTCCACGGCATCGTCTCCCTCGCCGCCAGCGGCCGCATGAACACCGGCGCGCTCAGCTCCACCGATCGCCAGGTCGCCGTCGCCTCCGCGCGCGACCTGGCCACCCGCATCCTCCCCGCTCCCCCGAAGCAGAAACGAGACCGCTCATGACGACCTCGACGCCCCTGTCCCTCTCCTCCCCGCTCACGCTCCCCGGCGGAGCCACGCTCCCCAACCGCCTCGCCAAGAGCGCCATGAGCGAGCGCCTCGGCCTCCCCGACGGCCGCGTCAGCGCCGAGCTCGTGACGCTCTACGAGCGCTGGGCCACGGGCGGCGCCGGCCTGCTCATCACCGGCAACGTGATGGTCGACGGCCGCTCGCTCGGCGAGACGGGCAACGTCGTCATCGAGGACGCGCGCGACCTTCCGGCGCTGCGCACCTGGGCGCGGGTGGCGAAGTCGGGCGGATCCCAGGTGTGGATGCAGCTCAACCACCCGGGTCGCCAGTCGCCGCGCACGCTCACCCGCGATCTGGTCGCTCCTTCCGCGGTCGGCGTCCGGGGTGCGGGCCCCCTCTTCGCGGTGCCGCGCGCGCTCACCGGCGACGAGATCACCGCGATCCTCGGGCGCTTCGCGACGACGGCACGCGTCGCCGAGCGCGCCGGCTTCGACGGGGTGCAGCTCCACGGGGCCCACGGGTACCTGGTGAGCCAGTTCCTCTCGCCCCTCACCAACCGCCGCGACGACGCCTGGGGCGGCGACGCCGTGCGTCGGCGGCGCTTTCTGATCGAGCTCGTGCGCGCGGTGCGCGCGGCCGTCGGCCGCGGCTTCGCGGTCGGGCTCAAGCTCAACTCGGCGGACTTCCAGAAGGGAGGCTTCGAAGAGGCCGAGTCGATGGAGCTGCTCGAGGTGCTCGACGGCGAGGGGCTCGACCTCATCGAGATCTCGGGCGGCACCCACGAGTCGACCAAGATGTTCGAGGAGACGATCCCGACGCGCGCGAGCACCCGGCGCCGCGAGGCCTTCTTCCTCGACTACGTCGAGAAGGCGCGCGCCCGCGTCCAGAGCCCGCTGATGCTCACCGGCGGCTTCCGGACGCTCCGCGGCATGGAAGAGGCGCGGGGCAGCGGCGCGGTGGACGTGATCGGGCTCGGGCGGCCCCTCGCCCTGGAGCCCGCGCTCGCCGCGGCGCTGCTGTCGGGCGAGCGGGAGGCTGCGCTCCCGGTGCAGCTCGCCACCGGCATCGCCACCCTCGACGCGGTCATCCAGGGCTCCTGGTACCAGGCGCAGCTCGACCGCATGGGCCACGGCCTGGCGCCCGATCCCGGGCTCGGCCGCTGGTGGCCGGTGCTGCGCTACCTCGCGGGCCGCCGCATGACCGCGCTCCCGGTCGCCTCGGGGGTGCCGGCGGTGGCCGGATGAGCCTCGCGGGCGAGGTGAACCCGGGGAACCTGCACACGGATCACTCACCCTGCGCCCGTGCGACTCACGCCTGCGCACCGCCAGCCGTCCCCCGGTTTTGATCACGGTCCCCTGGCGTGGAGAGACTGACCCCGCGGAATGTTCACTCACGCCTGCGCAGGGACCTCTGTCCCTCCACAGCGGACAGTCATCCCTGCGTCGGGACAGCGGTCCCTGGCCAGCGACGACCGTCCACGGGCAGAATGACGACTGTCCGCTGCGGAGGGACAGGCGTCCCGCCGCAAGGCTCACTCACGCCTGCGGAGGGACGACGTTCCCTCCACAAAGATCACTCACCCGCCCGCACCAACGAGTGTCTCCTCGACCGGTCTCGTCGACCCACGCCGAGGGACAGTCCCCACGGGCAGAATGACGACTGTCCGCTGCGGAGGGACAGGCATCCCGTCGCAGTGTTCACTCACGCCTGCGGAGGGACGACGTTCCCTCCGCAAAGATGACCGACATCGCGAAAACGCCGGGCAAATCCGGTCCCTCGGCCTTCCCGGTCGTCCTGGCGCCCGCCCGTCCTCACCCCGTGCCGCCCGAGCTCCCCACCGCCGCCACCACCGCCGCCAGCAGCGCCTCGTCCTCGCCGGGCAGCACCGTCCGCGCATCGAGGAGCAGCCGGCCCTGATGGATGCGCCCCACCACCGCCGGATCGCCGCCCCGCAACCGCGCCGCCAGCCCCTCGGCATCGCCCTCGATCGCCACCCCCGCCGACGCCACCGGCGCCTCGGCCAGCGCACCGCCGCCCACCGCACCCTCCAGCTCGACCACGCTCGCTGCCACCCCGCGCGCCACCAGCACCGCGCACCACCCCTCCGCCCGCGCCCGCACCTCGGCGACCGGACGGCGCAGCGCGGCGAGCGCGGGGATCTCCTCCAGGCGGCCCTCCAGGTAGAGCGCCACCGTCGCCTCGAGCGCCACCAGCGGCAGCCGGCCCAGCCGCAGCGCCCGCGCCAGCGGATCCCGGCGCGCCCGCTCGACGACCGCCGCGCGGCCGACCAGGGCGCCTCCCTGCGGGCCGCCGAGCACCTTGTCGGTGCTGAAGCACACCACGTCGGCGCCCGCGGCCACGCTGGCCCGCACGGTGGGCTCGCCCTCGAGGCCGTGGGGGGCGAGGTCAATCATCGCGCCGCCGCCGAGATCCTCGACCAGCAGCACGCCGCGCGCGTGCGCGAGCTCCGCGATCGCCGCCGCCGGGGGCCGCTCGACGAAGCCAATCTGCCGAAAATTCCCCGGGTGCACCCGGAGGATCGCCGCCACGCCCGGCACGTCGAGCGCCTGCGCGTAGTCCGCGAGGCGGGTGCGGTTGGTGGTGCCGACCTCGACCAGCTCGGCCCCGGAGCGCGCGCACACGTCGGGGACGCGGAAGCCGCCGCCGATCTCGATGAGCTCGCCGCGCGAGACGATCACCTTGCGACCCAGCGCCAACGCGCTGAGCGCGAGCAACGTCGCGGCGGCGTTGTTGTTGACCACCAGCGCCGCCTCGGCGCCGGCGAGCTGGGCCAGCCCCCCCTCGGCAAAGGCGCCGCGAGCCCCGCGCCGCCCGGTGCCGAGATCGATCTCGATGGACGTGTACCGCCCCGCCGAGGCCGCCAGCGCATCCACCGCCGGGCCCGCGAGCGGAGCGCGCCCGAGGTTGGTGTGAAGGACGACCCCGGTGGCGTTGATGACCGGGCGAGCCCGCGCGGCCAGCGCCTCCCGGGCGAGGGCCGCCGCCCGGGCCGCGACCTCGTCGAGCGTCGGGCAGGCCGCGCCGCCGCGCACCGCCAGCCGGGCCTCGTCGATGGCACGGCGCGCCATCAGCGTCATCGCCTCGGCGCCCAGCCTGCGCCGCACTGCATCGAGCGCGGCATGACCCGCGACCCGATCGACCCGAGGCAAGCCGGCGAGAGGTGAAGCGGACATCGCGGGTTACCGGCTTACTCGGCTCCCCCCGACGATGATAGGTTGTTTGGCCCCCTTTCGTGCGTCGGCACCCCGTCTGGATCTGAGGAGACATTCCCTGATGCGAAGCTTCACCCGGCTCGAGCGCCTCTCGGCGCTGCTCGTCCTCGGCGTTGCGGCGAGCCCCCTGGTCCCGGGTCACGCCGCGGCCGGCTGGCCGCCGCCGCCGACCGCCACCGCGGTGGACGTCGCCGATCCGGCCAACTGGCCCAACGATCCGGGCTACGCGTGGTCGCCGACCAGCACCGGGCAGTGGAACCTCTACGGCTTCATGCCCAGCAGCGCCACCAACGTCCGGCCGCAGGAGACGGCGTCGGGCATGTCGATCGATCTCGCCTGGCGGCTCACCACCGGCGACGACAGCATCCGCATCGCCATCACCGACTCCGGCATCGAGTGGGACGACACCGATCTCATCGAGAAGGTCTGGCTCAACTACGCCGAGCTGAAGAACCACAAGCCGCTCCACTCCGACGGCACCGCCTGCGGGGGCACCGGGGTGCTCGCCGGGTTCGACTGCAACGGCGACGGGATCCTCACCGTGTCCGACTACAAGGACACCCCCAACCTGACGCCGGCGGCGAGCGCGGGGCACCCGCTCGGCGATCGCAACGGCAACGGGGTGCTCGACGCGGGCGACCTCATCCTCAACTACTCGGACGGCGTCGACGACGATGGCAACGGCTACATCGACGACATCGCCGGCTGGGACTTCATGAAGGACGACAACGACCCGTACGACGACACCCGCTACGGGCACGGCACCGGGGAGGCGCGCGACTCGACGGCCCAGACCAACAACATGATCGGCGACGCCGGGGTCTGTCCCAAGTGCCGCTTCATCCCCACCCGGGCGGGCGACAGCTTCATCACCGACGTCACCGACTTCGGCAAGGCGGTGGTGTACGGCGTCGACAACGGCGCCCGCATCGTCCAGTGCGCGCTGGGCACCATCAACAACAACCGCTTCTCCCAGGCGGCGCTCGACTACGCCTACGCGAGCAACGTGCTGGTCATCAACAGCATGGCCGACGAGGACTCGCGCCACCACAACCTGCCCGGCACCAGCAACCACACGCTCACCGTGCACGCCATCTCCTACGACGGCGCCGGCCTCGCCGACTCGACCAGCTTCCTCGCCTTCAACCCGTGCTCCAACTACGGCGGGCAGAACATGCTCTCCGGCTCCGGGTCGGCGTGCTCGAGCGAGGCGACCGGCAAGCTCTCCGGCATCGCCGGCCTGCTCTACTCGGCGGCGCTCCAGTACAACGTCTCGCCGCCGCTCACCCCGGGCGAGGCGCAGTCGATCTTCTTCGGCACCGCCGACGACATCAACATCCCCGCGTCGCAGCTGCCGGGGTCCAACTACGACTGGTCGCAGCCCGGCTTCGATCAGCGCTTCGGCTACGGCCGCATCAACGCCACCCACGCCGTCGAGGCGGTGCGCGACGGCAAGATCCCGCCCTCCGTCGACATCACCTCGCCCACCTGGTTCAGCGTCCTCTACAAGGACCAGGCGCCGGCGGTCATCGACGTCATCGGCACCGTGTCGGCGAAGCGGGCCACCTCGTTCGACTACGTCGTCGAGTGGGGCCCCGGCGTGCAGCCGCTCGACAGCCAGTTCCAGAACGTCCAGCCGCCGGTGCTCAACGTGCCCTCCTCCACGGTGATCGGGGGCCCGGGCTCGCCGCTCGCCAAGCTCGACCTCGCCACCATCAACCCGGCCCACGTGCAGGACGTGGACAGCCCCGAGGGCGAGAACGACACCGCCATCACCGTGCGCGTCCAGGCCACGGCCCACTACGGCGGCGCCGTCGGCGACGTCCACGGCGAGATGCGGCGCACCTACTACGTGCAGAGCGACCCCACCCTGGTGAAGGGCTTCCCCATCTACGTGGGCGACAGCGGCGAGAACAGCCCGAAGCTGGTCGACATCGACGGCGACGGCATCCGCGACCTGGTCTACGCGACCTCCGGCGGGGTGCTCCACGTCTACAAGATCACGCCCTCGGGGCCGGCCGAGCTGCCCGGCTTCCCCTTCAAGTCCAACGTGGAGGACGGGCTCGTCTCGCCGGCGCCCACGCCGAGCACGCCGGTGTACCTGGCGTCCAAGGGCTACTCCAGCGGCGGCATCGATCCGACGCTCGCCAACGATCCCTTCTCCATCGCGCCGGCGATCGCCGACATCGACGGCGACGGCAAGCCCGACATCGTGCTCTCGACCTGGTCGGGCACCCTCTACGCGGTCGACAACACCGGCAAGATCAAGCCGGGCTGGCCGCAGCGCCTGCCGCTGGTGCCCTCGTGCACGCTCGACGCCAGCCAGCCCAAGGTCTCGCCGTGCATGGACCAGACGACGCGCATCGCGCGCGGGGCCTTCGCCGCGCCGGTGCTGGTGGACCTCGACAACGACGGCAAGCTGGAGATCCTCCAGGCCGCCTTCGACGGCAACGTCTACGCGTTCCACGCCGACGGCACCGCGGTGGCCGGCTGGCCGGTGGCCATCCACTACAACGGCAAGCTCGCCGCGGAGCCGGCCACCAACCGCGTCCTCACCACGCCCGCCGTCGGCGACTTCAACGGCGACGGCATCCCCGACCTGCTGGTCGGCTCCAACGAGCTGCTCGGCGCGGGGCAGCAGACGGGCGCCATCTACCTCGTCGACGGCCGCGGCAACGCGGCGCCGAGCCTCTACTTCCCCCACTGGCCGGTCACCATGACCTCGTTCCACCTCTTCCCGCTGGTCGCCGAGGGCGTGCCCAACGCCGGCGTGGTGGGCTCCTTCGACGGCACGCTGTCCGCCGTCATGCACGGCAACGCCACGCTCCCGCTCATCCTCCCCTTCGATCCGGGCGCCCAGGCGCAGCTCAACGTGACGCCGCCCAACGCCATCCCCCAGCGGCCCGATCCCAACAACCCCGGTCAGATCCTCAAGGGCGTGGATCCGGCGGCCATCTTCGGGGTGCTCTCCAAGGCCCAGACGCCCGACACCATGCTCCCGCTCTTCGCCCAGCCGTCGCTCGGCGACATCGATCAGGACGGCACGCTCGACGTCGTCGCCTCGGGCGGGTCGCTCAACCTGGCGATCAACCTCCAGTCCACGAGCAACACCGGCCTCAAGGGCGCCAACCTCCTGGCGATCTGGAGCGGCAAGACCGGCGCGATGCTGCCGGCCTCGCCGATGGTCCTCGAGGACTTCACCTTCTTCAACAGCCAGGCCATCGCCGATCTCGACGGCGACGACTACCCGGAGGTCATCACCGGCTCGGGCGGCTACTTCCTCCACGCCTTCAACGGCTGCGGGGTCGAGCCGGCCAACTGGCCCAAGTTCACCGGGCAGTGGATCATCTCCACCCCCGCGGTCGGCGACGTCGACGGCGACGGCAAGCTCGAGGTGGCGGTGGGCACGCGCGACGGCTGGCTCTACCTCTGGCACACCGAGGGCAAGAGCGACGGCATCATCGAGTGGGAGAGCTTCCACCACGACGCGCGCAACACCGGCAACCACGAGGTCGCGCTCACCCAGGGGACCGCGAGCAAGCGGGCGGCGACGCCCCTCACCGTCGCGTCGTGCATGGCCAGCGCGGGCACGGGCGGCTCGTCGAGCAGCAGCAGCGGCGGCTTCTACGAGGCGGGCGGCGGCTGCACGTGCACGACGCCGGGCTCGAGCGATCGCTCCCTCCCGCTCGGCGCCGCCGCCGGTGCGCTGGTGGGGCTCGGTTTGCTGGGCGCCCGCCTCCGCCGGCGGCGCGCATCATGAACGAAGGCCCCCAGCCCTCGATGCCCTGGGATGACCAGCCCCTCGCCTCGCCGCGGGGGGGCCACGGGCCGCCGAGCTTCGCCCCCAGGGCCCCGGGCGCGATCGGCGACACCCCGACGCCCGGCGACCTGCCGCGGCGGCGCCGCTTCGTCGGGCGCGACGCCGAGCTGCGGGCCCTCGACGAGGCGCTCGCGGGCCGCGAGGTGGGCCCTCGCGATGGGGGCTTTGCCCCCAGGCCCCCGGCGGAGGGCTCCGGCGTGGCCACGCTGTTCGGGCTCGCGGGGGCGGGCAAGACGGCGCTGGCGCTCGAGTACGCCCACCGGGCCCTCGCCCTCCGCACCTGCGTGGGCGGCGTCTTCTGGCTCGACGCCGAGGGATCGCCCGTCCAGGCGCTGGCGCGGCTCTACCCCACCCTGCGCGCCGCGGCGCCGGCCGCGGTGAAGGCGACGCTGGCGACGCTGCCTCCGGGCGCGCCGGCGGCGGAGATCGCGGCGGCGGTGCGCATCGCGCTGCAGTCCCAGCGCGGGCCGACGCTGCTCGTGCTCGACGGCATCGACGCGGTCGGCTGGCGCGCCCACCTGCCCGGGGGCGACGTGCGCATCCTGGCCACCGCGCGCGACGATCGCTTGGCGCTCGGCCGGGCGCTGGCCGTGGGCGTGCTCGCCGCGCCCGACGCGCGGGCGCTCGCCGTCGCCCTCGCGGGCGAGCCGACCGGAGAGAGCGAGGAGGCGGCGCTCGGTCGGGTGCTCTCGGACGGCCTCGGCGGCCTCGCCGTCGCGGTGGAGGCCGCCGCGGGGACGGTGGCGCGCTGGGCGCGCTCCTGGTCGGAGTACGAGCGCTACATGTACTCCGAGCCGGGCGCGCTGCTCGACGAGCACGCGGCGCAGGGGGACTACCCGGGCAGCGTGCTGTCCGCGCTCGACGGCTCCCTCGAGGGCTGCTCGCCGGGGAGCTGGGCGCGCGGCTTGCTCGACGGGGCCGCGGTGTTCGCGCCCGAAGGGGTGCCCATCCCCTGGGCGGTCTCGGCGGCGCTGGCCGAGTCGACCGGCCACGTCGAGGCGTCCGGTGTCGAGACCAGGCGAGCGCTGGCGACGCTGCGCGGCCTGGGGCTGCTCCAGGTCGACGACGACGCGGCCTCGGTGTCCATGCACCGCCTGGTGCACCGCCGCGTGCGCGAGCTCTCCTCGCCCGAGACCTCGCGCGAGCTCGACCGGCGCGGCGCCGCCTGCGTCGCCGCCTGGCTCGAGGAGAACGTCGATCCCACCCGCACCGCCGAGGTCGAGGCTCGCCGGGCGCACATCGACGAGGCCCTCGCGGCCGCCGATCGCTCCGGGAGCACCCTCGAGTGGCTGACCATCGCCGACCGGCTCGGCGCCCACCTCCGCCACCTCGCCCTCTACCCCCAGGCGCGCGCGCTCCTCGAGGGCGCGGTGAGCCGCGCCGAGCGCCTCGACCCCCCGAGCCCCGCGCGCCTCGCCGAGAGCCTCTCCGCGCTGGCGTCGCTCCTCCGGGACCTCGGCCTCACCGCCGCCTCGCGCCCGCACCTGGAGCGCGCGCTGGCCATCGACGAGCAGGTCCACGGCCCCCGGCACCCCGCCGTCGCCCGCGATCTGCAGAACCTCGCCGCCGCCCTCAAGGAGCTCGGCCAGGTCGCCGAGGCGAAGGCCCTCCTCGAGCGCGCCCTCGCCATCGACGAGGAGGTCAGCGGTCGCGATCACCCCAACACCGCCCGCTCGCTCGCGGCCCTGGCGACGCTGCTCAAGGACCTGGGCCAGCTCCCCGAGGCCCGCGCCCACCTCGAGCGCGCCCTCGCCATCGAGGAGCAGGCGTACGGCCCCGATCACCCGAGCGCCGTGGTGCGCCTCACCAACCTGGCCATGGTCCTCAAAGACCTCGGCCAGGCCCCCGAGGCCCGCCCCCTCCTGCAACGCGCCCTGGTCATCCTGGAGCGCACCTACGGCCCCGACCACCCCATCGTGGCCACCAGCCTCACCAACCTGGCCCTGGTCCTCAAGGACCTCGGCCAGATGGCGGAAGCCAAGCCCCTGCTCACTCGCGCCCACCGCATCGCCGAGCGCTCCCTGCCCCCCACGCACCCCACGCGCGTCAAGATCGCCGCCCACCTGGCGCAGACCATGCCGCCCCCGCCGGCGTCCTCCCGCCCCGGCCGCTCCGGGCCCTGAGTCACCGCGCACGAATCTGCAACGGCAGTCCGCACCGCGAAGCGTCAGCGAGCGGAGGCCATCGCTGGCACCCAGCCTGGGTGCCCTCCCGAGCCTCCGCTCCCTGACCGTCGCGGTGCGGGTGGCAGTGCTCGCACTGTTCGGGACTCTCGCTCGGTGATTTTGGAGAATTCAGCTATCGGGGAGAGAGGACAGCTCCAGGGCGCCACCGCCCCGGAGCCGTCTCGAGCCGTCAGCGCTTGATGTTGACCTTGGTCTTGTCGGTGGCGGTCTCGGGGAGCTTCTCCGCCATCACCAGCTTCGGGTTCATCAGCTCGTGGAAGGCCTTCTTGGCCAGCTCGCCGGTCTCGCCCTTCTCCTGGCGCAGGGCCATGAGCACGCCCTTCTCCTTCATGAACTGGAGCGTCTCGACGGCGCCCTTCCTGGTGGCCGAGTCGCCGCTCTTGGCCGCGGTGAGGAGGCGGTAGCGGAGCACCACGCGGGTCTCGGAGTGCGGGCCGTTGTCGAACTTGAGGTTGTCGAACTGGCTCTGCAGGCGCTGGCGGGTCCAGTCCTGGGGCACGTCCTTGACCTTGACGTGCGTGACGGCGATGGCGTTGCCCACCCAGCGGTAGAGGTTGCCCTTCTTGAAGTCCTCGTCGGACCAGTAGCCGAAGGCGCGGAAGTAGTGGTCCTTGAGGTCGCTCAGCGAGTCGTCGCCGAAGTCGGCGAACATGGCGACGGTGCGCGCCGCGGTGTCGGGGCTGCCGCCCATGAGCAGCGCCAGCGCGGCGGCGTTGCGGGTCTCGGGGTTCTGGAGCTTCTCCATCAGCTTGGCCTCGGTGGCGGCGTCGAAGCCGCTCTCGCCGATGGCGCGGGCGATGGACATGCGGACGCTGAGGTCGACGTCGGGGGTGAGCAGATCGACCAGGCCCGGGACGGCGCCCGGCACCGGGCGGATCGCCAGGGTCATGGCGTAGCAGGCGCCGATCACCTGCTTGGGCTTCTCCTTGCGGGCGGAGAAGTCCTTCGCCTTCTTGGCGACGTCGGCCATGGTCTTCTCGTCGGCGCACCAGGCGAGCGCCTCGCAGGCGGCCTGCCGCGCCTCCTCGTGCCAGGTCTCGTCCTCGATGAGCTCGGTGAGCGGCTTGATGGCGCGCGGATCACCCCACTGGGCGAGGCCCTGGGAGGCGCCGTAGGCCACTGCACGCAGAGCCATCCCCAGCATGGCGATGCCCGCGCCTTCGAGGCCCGCCTGGGTGATGTCCATCTTCTTGTCCTTCTTGCGCTTGAACTGGTCGACGATCTTCCCGAAGGAGGGCTCGTCCTTCATCCAGCCGAGGTAGCGGAGCGCGCTCTGGGCGGTCTCGTACTCGGAGGGGAAGGGCGGCTGCGCGCCCTCCTTGGGGAGCTCCTTCTTGGGGAAGGACCAGTCGCGCATGTCGTTGAGCGCCTTGTCGGAGCCGACGGCGGCGAGGAAGCGCAGCGCGTTGGCGTGCGGCTGGGGCTTGTCCTTGGCCCAGGCGAGGACGGTGTCCTCGGCGGCGGCCTTGAGCTGGGCGCGCGCCTCGGGGTGCATCACCGCGAGGTCGGCGAGCATGCGCGAGGCGACGACGCGCGGCAGGTCGGTCTTGGAGAGGTGGCCGCCCTCGTCCGACTCCCAGAACTTCGCCTGCTGGTAGACCTTGGAGGGGTCGTACTTCATCCGCTCGCCGAGGTACTTGGCGGCGCGCACGTCGCCGACCTCGGCGAGGCGCTGGCCGACCTCGCCCATCCAGTGCACGGAGGGCTTGGTGGTGTCGGCCCACTTGACCAGCGCGTCGGCGCCGCGCGGGTCGGCGAGGTCCTTCATCATCTCGAAGAGCTGCTTGGTCTGGAACCAGCGCGTCTCCTCGGGGTCGGTCTTCACGCTGTCGAGCGCGAGCACCAGGCCCTCGCCGCCGATGCCGTCGCGGAGCGCCTCGAGGAACTTCTGCCGGCTGTCCTTGTCGGCGTTCTTGAGCGCCTCGAGCAGCGGGCCGCGCGCCGACTCGTCGGCGATCTTGCCGAGGCCGTTGGCGGCCTCGCGGCCGACCTCGGGGTCGGGATCCTTGACCAGCTTGACCAGCACCGAGGTCCACTTGGGCTCGGCGTTGCGGGAGAGCACCGTGGCCACCAGCTGGCGCACGCTCGAGCTCTTGTCGTCGGCGAGCTTGGAGAGCTCGTCGAGGGAGACCAGCCCGGAGAGCAGATCGGTGTCGAACGCCGAGCCGCCGCCGAGGCGCTCGACCTTGCTGAGGAAGCCGCCGCGGTAGAGCTCCATGGCCTGGGTGAACGCGGCCGGCTCCTTGAGCGTCACCAGCGACCAGACGATCTGCGGCTTGTCGCTGTCGTCGGCCTCCTTGAGCGCCGCGAGCAGGCCGGGCCGGGCGCTGTCGGCCTTGGGCGTGCCGTAGTAGGCGAGCACCTGCGCGGCGACGCCGCGGACCCGGTGATCGGAGCCGGCGAGCGCCTTGATGGCGAGGTTGACGCCCTCGGGATCCTCGGCCCAGGCGAGCTGGATCAGCGCCTCCTGCTGGAGCAGCGGCTCGTTCGAGGCGCTGGCCCACTTGCGCCAGAGCGGGACCTGGTCCTTCTGCGAGAGGACGAAGATGTTCTTCTTCTCCTTGGCGATTTGCTCGATGGTGAGCTTGTCGCCCTCGCTCTTGGCCCCCATCCAGAGGAAGCCCCCGAGCCCGACGGCGAGCAGCAGCCCGAAGACCACGGCGAGCGGGCCGACCCGCCCTCTCTTGAAGTTGCCGTCGTCGGCGCCTCCACCCCCGGAGCCTCCCCCGGAAGCAGCCGCCGGCGGCCCGGCCGGGATGTCATCGTCATCCGGGGGCCACTTCGCGAAGAGGATCGACGGGGGCGGCGTGGGGCGGCCCTTCTGCGGTGTCTGGCTGCGATCGAGCATGATCCCTCGTTTTTCGGCGCTGTGGCGCGCACGATACCAGGACGGCGCCCCGATTTGGGGCGCTCTCGTCGGCCCCGCCGCACGCGCACCGAGCGTCGCGGTCCAGATTTGCTAAGAAGGAGCGACCCATGGCGGTCCCCGAGTTCTACTCCGGCAAGCTCCTCTACCCCGCGATCGCCGTCCTCATCGGCCTGAGCGCCCTCTTCGGCGTGGCAATCCGCCCCCGGCTGGCCTTCCAGGGCAGCGGAATGATCGGCCAGCCCGCTCCCGCGCTCGGGCTCCCGGTCGCCGCCAACGGCGCGGCCGGCACCCAGATGGGCCTCGACGAGCTCAAGGGCCACCCGATCCTGCTCGACTTCTGGGCGAGCTGGTGCGGCCCCTGCGCCATGGAGGCCCCCATCGTCGACCGCGTCGCCCGCCGCTACGCGAAGAAGGGCCTCACCGTGATCGGCGTCAACGTCTCCGACACGGCCGAGGTGGTGCGGGCCTACGCCGCCCAGAAGGGCCTCAGCTACCCGATGGTGCTCGACCCCGCCAGCGGCGCCTCCAACCGCTACGGCGTCCACCAGCTCCCCAGCCTGATCGTGATCGACAAGGCGGGGAACGTGATCGCCTTCCTCACCGGGCTGGTGGACGAGGCTTCGCTGAACGACATCGTCGAAGCGGCGATGTGACCGGAGCTCGCTCATCCTGCGGAACGCCCGAGAGCGTTCCGCGACCAGCTCCGCCGGGGTCCCTGAGAGCTACCGCCCCTTCGCCTGATTACCGTACGAGATTCTGCAACGGCAGTCCGCACCGCGCAGCGTCAGCGAGCGGAGGCCATCGGTGGCACCCAGCCTGGGTGCCCTCCCGAGCCTCCGCTCCCTGACGGTCGCGGTGCGGGTGGTAATGCCCGCCTGTTCGCGAGTCTCGCTCGGCGTCTAGACCGTCGCCTCTTCCTCTTCCGCCGTCCCGTGGCAGGTGCGGAACGGCTTGCCGCTGCCGCACGGGCACTCCATGTCGTCGGTGATGGCCGGCGCCGCCGGCTCGGAGGCGGCCGCGTCGAGGACGGGCTCCTCGTCGTGGCTGGCCACGGCCACGCGCATCGCGTCCTGGTGGCGGGCGAGGTCGTCGAGCTCGAGGCGCTCCTCTTCTTCGGGCTGCTTCACCTGCATGGCGAAGAGCTTGGTGACCACGTTGGAGGAGACGCGGGCGACCATGTCGATGAAGAGGTTGTAGCCCTCCTTCTTGTACTCCTGCTTGGGGTCCTTCTGGCCGTAGCCGCGGAGGCCGATGCTGTCGCGCAGGTGGTCCATCTCGGTGAGGTGCTCGACCCAGGCCTTGTCGACCTCCTCCAGGTAGATGTGGCGGAAGATGCGGAGGACGAGCTCGGTGCCGACCTCCTCCTCGCGGGCCTTGTAGGCGGTCTCGGCGCGGGTGAAGAGCTCCTGGGCGAGGGTCTCGGGGTCGTGGAGCTCGGCGATGGTGTCGGCCAGCTCGACGCCGAAGTGCTCGCGGAAGCCCTGGAAGATGCCGCCCCAGTCCCAGTCCTCGGGCGGCTTGCGGGCCGGGCACGACTCCTCGACCATGGCGCCGATGATCCGGTCGATCAGATCGAGCAGGCGCTCGCGCTGCTCGGTGAGGGCGAGCGGCACCAGGGCGCGCAGCTCGTCGTAGATGGCGAGCACCTCGTCCTCGCGGTCCTCGAGGGTCTCCTTGACGCCCCACTTGGTGTAGATCTCGCGCTGGAGCGTCTCGATCTCGACCAGCTTGACGTCCTTCGCCTCCTCGAAATCCTTGCGGGTGATGGCGCGGGGGTTCCCCTCGCGATCGCGCGGCATGATCGGATCGCTAAGGAACATCCCGAGCATGTAGCCGACGTCCGGCCCCGCCACCTCGTCGATGGTGGTGAGCGGCTTGATCTTGCGCTTCTGCCCGGTGGCCTTGCCCTCCTCGTCGAGGACGTCGGGCTCGTAGCGGCCGACGAGCATGGCCTGGCGCATGTCGTAGATGGTCTTGCGCTGGGCGCTCATCACGTCGTCGTACTCGAGCAGGTTCTTGCGGATGTCGAAGTTGCGCTCCTCCACCTTCTTCTGCGCGTTCTCGACGCTCTTGGTGACCCAGGGGTGCTCGATGGGCTCGTCGTCGGGCATGCCCATGCGCTCCATCAGGTTCTTCACCTTGTCGCCGGCGAAGATGCGCATCAGGTCGTCCTCGAGGGAGAGGTAGAACTTGCTCATCCCGGGGTCGCCCTGGCGACCGGCGCGGCCGCGGAGCTGGTTGTCGATGCGGCGCGACTCGTGGCGCTCGGTGCCGACGATGTAGAGGCCGCCGAGGGGCTCGTCGTCGGAGGGCGCCCGCTTCTCGCGGAGGACGGGCTGGCCCTTGTCGTCGGTCACCACGTGGACCTCCTGGCCTTCCTTGTGCCAGCTCATCCGGGGGGTGATCGGGGTGCCGCCGGCGTCGCGGAGGACGCGGATCTCGTCGCCCTCCTTCTTGCAGCTCCGGGTGAGCTCCTCGAGCAGCTCCTCGAAGGCGGCGGGCTCGGCCTCGGGGATGCGGTTCTGCTCCTTGAACTTGAGCTTGGCGAGCATCTCCGGGTTGCCGCCGAGCACGATGTCGGTGCCGCGGCCGGCCATGTTGGTGGAGACGGTGATGGCGCCCTTGCGCCCGGCCTGGGCGACGACGAAGGCCTCGTTCTCGTGGTGCTTGGCGTTGAGGACGTGGTGGGGGATCTTGCGCTTGGCGAGGATGCGGCTGATGGCGCCGCTCTTCTCGACGCTGGTGGTGCCGACGAGGATGGGCTGGCCGAGCTCGTGGTGCTCGATGATCTCGGCGATGACGGCGGTGAACTTCTCCTTCTCCGTCTTGTAGACGAGGTCCTCGTAGTCGACCCGGACCACCGGCTTGTTGGTGGGGATCATCACCACGTCGAGCTTGTAGGTGGCGTGGAACTCGGCGGCCTCGGTGTCGGCGGTGCCGGTCATGCCCGAGAGCTTCTTGTAGAGCCGGAAGAGGTTCTGGAAGGTGATGGTGGCCATCGTCCGGTTCTCCTCCTGGATCCGGACGTTCTCCTTGGCCTCGACGGCCTGGTGGAGGCCGTCCGACCAGCGCCGGCCCACCAGCACGCGGCCGGTGAACTCGTCGATGATGAGGACCTTGCCCTCCCGCACCATGTAGTTGACGTCGCGCTTGTAGAGCGTGTGCGAGCGCAGGCACTGGTTGAGGATGTGCAGCGTCTCGAGGTTGACCTGATCGTAGAGGTTCTTGCCCTTGAGCACCCCCAGGCCGTTGAGGAGGCGCTCGGCCACCTCGGTCCCCTCGTCGGTGAGGCTGACGGAGTGCCCCTTCTCGTCGACGTTGTAGTGCTCCTCGTTCTTGAGGCGGGGGATGATGTCGTTGATGATCCGGTACTTGTCGCTCGACCGCTCCCCCTGGCCGCTGATGATGAGCGGGGTGCGCGCCTCGTCGATGAGGATCGAGTCGACCTCGTCGACGATGGCGTAGTGGAGGGGGCGCTGGGCGTAGTCCAGCGCCGAGAACTTCATGTTGTCGCGGAGGTAGTCGAAGCCGAACTCGTTGTTCTGGCCGTAGGTGATGTCCGACCGGTAGGCGACCTTCTTGTCCTCGTCGTTCTGCTGGTTGACCACGGTGCCGGTGGTCATGCCGAGGAAGCCGTAGAGCTTGCCCATCCACTCGGCGTCGCGCTTGGCGAGGTAGTCGTTGACGGTGACGACGTGCACGCCCTTGCCCTCGAGCGCGTTGAGGTAGCAGGGCAGGGTGGCCACCAGGGTCTTGCCCTCGCCGGTGCGCATCTCGGCGATGCACCCCTCGTGGAGGACCATGCCGCCGATGAGCTGGACGTCGTAGTGGCGCATCTTGAGCGCCCGGCGGGAGGCCTCGCGGCAGACGGCGAAGGCGGGGACGAGCAGATCGTCCACCTTGGCGCCGTTGTCGATCTTCTCCTTGAACTCGCCGGTCTTGGCGCGAAGCTCGGCGTCCGAGAGCTTCTTCATCGACTCCTCGAGCCGGTTGATCGCTTCGACCCGCGGCTTCATCCGGCGGATGGCCCGCTCGTGGGAGGTGCCGAAGATCTTCTTCATCGCCCAGGTGATCATGTCGTTGTGCTGCCTTGGCTCGCGGTGGGAAGCGCGCGGGGGAGTCTCGGGGATCGGGGCGCAAGGTAGTCGCCCGGCGGACGCGGCGCAATTCGGACCCCGCGCCCCCACCCTGCGGAACGCCCGAGAGCGTTCCGCGACCAGCCTGCAGAACGCCCGAGAGCGTTCCGCGACCAGCCTGCAGAACGCCCGAGAGCGTTCCGCGACCAGCCTGCAGAACGCCTTCCGCGACGGTAGCCTCCCAGGGGGCCCCCTTGTTCCCGCGCCCCTGGACGGTGGTCGCGCCGGAGGGTGGCGGGGCGCCCTACTCCCGCCGGTGCCAGCGGAAGATGACCTTCTTGCCCAGCTCGAGCGTCGCCCCGGCCTCGTCGAGGCGGTGGCGGCGGATGCGCTGGCCGCCCACCCGGGTGCCGTTGGTGGAGCAGAGGTCGAAGGCGAAGATCTCGCCCCGGTCCTGGACGAGGAGCACGTGGGCCCGGGAGATGGCCTCGCAGAAGATGCGGCGGAGGCCGCCGTCGAAGCAGTTGAGGGCGCGCCCGAGGAGCACGCCCGCCTCCAGCGCCGCGGCGGGGAGCTCGACGGAGGCGCCCATGCCGCCGCGCTCCAGGGTCACCCGGATGCGGTCGCTCGCGGCGTTGGGCCCGAGCAGATCCTGGATCTGCGAGACCGGCACCCCGGGGAGGAAGGTGGTGAGCTCGTTGACCGCGGGCGGGGAGGCGGCCGAGAGCACCGCCACGGCGCCGCCGAAGGACATGCCCGTCTCCAGCACCCCGGTCGCGTGGATGTCCTTGCCGCGGGCATCGCCGCGAGCATCCGGAGAGGGCGCCCGCGGCCCGGCCCCGTCGACGCGCGCGTTGTCGGTGGCGGCCGCCCCGATGGGGAAGCCGCACACGACGTGGCGGCCGAGGCGCATCGCGAAGGGCCCGCGCGCCAGGACCGACCAGCGCGGGGTGTCGTCGTCGAGGAAGAAGGGCAGGTCGGTCTTGAGGTCGATGAGGCGCAGGCCGACGCTGTCGTCCTCCAGCCGGACGCAGATCGCGGCCAGGTGGCGGAGCCACACGCCGGCGTCGCTGGAGAGCACGAGGTCGCAGCGGTCGTGC
>Ga0302279_10001824_pt1 | contig 29474 bp, 24 predicted proteins | sample III_Bog_N3_3_FD_194541 | JGI IMG/M metagenome (GOLD analysis project Ga0302279, IMG submission 194541) | Peat permafrost microbial communities from Stordalen Mire near Abisko, Sweden - III_Bog_N3_3 | ecosystem: Environmental > Terrestrial > Soil > Wetlands > Peat | place: Sweden: Abisko... | reverse complement strand
GCGGCCTCCTTCTGATCGGCTGACCGCGCCGGTTCTGCTGCACTCCGCACCGGCGGGCGGGACCGTTCTGTCCTCGATGCCCGAGACGACGAGTACGCGCCCGATGCCCGGCGCCGACCTGATCAGCGCCATCGCGGCCGAGTCGAACGAGGAACTGGCGGCCGCCATGGAGGAGGACTTCGCCGAGATGACGGCCCGCCAGGGGCGCTTCCTCTTGCGCCTGGGCGAGATGGACCGGCGCCAGGCTTATCGAAACGAGGGGGCTGCCTCGGTGCAGGCCTGGGTAGCGGAGCGCTTCGGGGTCTCGGCGCCCACGGCGCGCGGCTACGCCCAGGTGGGGGAAAAGGCCTGGGACATGCCGCACCTGGTGGGGTCCTTGTGTGCGGGCGAGGTGTCCTTGGACAAGGTGCGTGCCGTCATCGACGTGGCCACCCCCGAGACCGACGAGGAACTGTGTGACCAGGCGCGCCGGTCCAGCGTGCGTGAGCTGGCCCAGGTGGCCCAGATGCGGGCGCAGAGGTCAGCGGGGCGTGGGACCGGGCCCGATGCGAGCTCTGCGCACCAGGGTCGCTACCTGCGCTGCAATGACCAGCACCGCACCATGACGCTCGGGCTGCCGGCCGAGTCCTATGCGCTGGCCCGGGCCTGTGTCGACGCCTGGGCCGAGACGGTCCCGACCGAGGGTGGGACCCCTTTGGACCAGCGCCGCTGTGACGGGTTCATGGCCATGGTCCACGCCGTGACACCGGGTGGATCGGGCCGAGCCGCTGGAACAGGCCGAGCCGGTGGAACAGGCCGAGCCGGTGGAACAGGCCCGGCCGCCGTGCCGAGCCCCTTCGTCGTGGTGCTCCACGCCCCCCTCGAGGCCGTGGTCGACAACACGGGCACGGCCACGGACCTGGCCGGCGAGCTCGAGCGTGACGGGCTGATCGATGCCCCCACGGTGCGTCGGATCGCCTGTGACGCCACCGTGGTGGTCGCCCTCGACGACGACGTGGGCCACACCATGTACGAGGGCCGGGCCCGGCGGTTCCCGACCGGTGCCCAGCGCCGGGAGGTCATGCGACGGGACCGGCACTGCCGCTTCCCGGGCTGTCCCAATGTGACCTTCACCAATGTCCATCACATCGTCGCGTGGAAACCGGGGGGTCGGACCGACCTTCCCAATCTGGTCCTCTTGTGCGAACACCACCACGGGGTGGTGCACCGCTTGGGCTGGACCATGGCGGGCGACGCCAATGAGGAGCTCACCATCGTCGGCCCGAGTGGCCGGGTCATGACGTCGCGCCCTTCGGCCCTGTGGACCAGGGTGAGCGCCGGGTCACGGGCGCGACCGTCGGGCTGAAGGCTGCTACACCACCTGCATCAGGAGGGTTGCGGCGGTTCGTCCGCCAAGGCGGTGACCGCCTGATTGACACTCGGGTAGAAGTGGTTCTCGCCGATGCGCTGAGACAGGCCACTGCGGTCGAGGATGTCGCGCGCGTGGCTGCCCGCCCGAGCAACGCCGAAGACGACGTGCGCGCGCTCGCAGGCGTCGAGCACGTGGCTCAGCTCCCGCGAGCCGGTGAAGTCCACGTCGGACATCCCGAGCGCATCGAGGACGAGGGCCGTCGTGTCGGGTTTGCGGGCGAGTGCGCCGGCCACCTCCTCCCGGAAGCGCACCGCATTGGCGTACCAGATCGGAGTGGCGAACAAGAGGACGAGGACGCCGGGGAGTTCGGCCGCCCGAGGTTCGGCCGAGAGCGGCGCCCAGCTGGTGGTCCCCGGAATACGCCCGAGCTCGTGGAGCTGCGGCCGGGCACTCAATCGGATCCGGTCCAGAATGGCCAACCCCACCGCGACGCCGATCCCCTGCTCCACTCCGATGAGGACCACGGCGAGCAACGTGATCGACGTGAGCCCGAACTCGAAGAGGTCGAAGCGGGCGATGGCCCGTAGATCGCCCGGCTTGAAGAGCCGGAGCGCCACGTAAATGAGAATGGCCGCCAGCGTGGCCAGCGGCAGGTCCTGGAGGACATTGGCCACCGGAATGAGGAGCACCACGACCAACGCCGCACCGAGCGCGCCGGCCTGGGTGCGGCCGCCTGCAGTGGCGACGGCCCCGGTCCTGGGCGGGCTGGCGTCGACGGGGAACGATCCGACGAGTCCGGCCAGCACGCTCCCCGCGCCGACGCCGAAGAAGTCACGCCCGGCGTCCACGTCGTAGCCGCCCTGCTCGGCGAAGGCGCGCGTGGTGGCCGCGGTCTGGGTCACGACGACCAGTGCGACCACCGCAGCCAGCGGCGCCAGGCTTCCGAGGGTGGACCAGGACAGCCCGGTCAGTCCGATGTGCGGGGCGCCGCTCTGGATTTTGCCGAGCACGGCGACACCGTGTGCCTGCAGCCCCAGTGCGGCCACCAACGCCGTGGAGCCGACGAGGCCGATCAGCCCGCCGGGAATGCGGCGGTCGATGCGGGCGCTTGCGAACACCACCACCAGCACACCGACGCCGATGGCCAGTGTCCACCCGTTCACCTCGCCGAGATGCGTGAAGACGGACCCGACGCGTTGGGCGTTCGAGCCGGTCGTGGAGGGCAACCCCAAGAAGTCGGGCAGCTGATGGATGATGATGATGACGGCCACGCCGGACAGGAACCCGGTGACGATAGGCGTCGAGAGGAACTCGGCGATCCAGCCGAGCCGAAGGACGCTCACCAGCATCACCATCAGCCCGATCATCACGGCCAGGATCGCCACGAGCTCGACGTAGTGGGGGGAACCGGTCAACGCGAGGGCGGACACCCCCGAGGCGAAGAGCGGCGCAATGGTCGAGTCGGCCCCGACCGACATTTGGGGGTTGGAGCCGAGAAGCGCAAAGACCACGGTCCCCGCCACGAAAGCGTAGAACCCCGTGATGGGCGGCATGCCGGCCAGCCGGGACGTAGCCAGCTGCTCGGGAACGGCGATGACCAGGAGCATGAGCCCCCCCACCAGGTCCCCACTCACCCAGGCCCGCTGGTAGCCGTGCAGCGAGGTCAGCAGGGACGGACGTGGCACGGGGCCATCATCGTCGACCGGAGCGCCCACACGATTGACCCACTGATCCGCATTGATCCGGTTGATCCGCACGATCGACCCGGTTGCATAGTCTCGGGACCGGGAGCCGAGACGCCGAGACGCCGCGGCGGTCGGCGTCCACCCGGCCATGCCCGAAGGACGGCCATGCCCGAAGGAGAGGTCACACCGATGAGCGACTACCCGTACGCCGACCGTTTCGCCGTCAACCGCGTCCTCCCGGAGAAGGGCATGAGTCGGGAGGAGGTGCTCGCCGAGCTCCGCACCATGGCCACCGAGGAGGACGCCTTCTGGGAGACCGGCAAGTGCTCGGGCACCATGTATTGCGGCGACCACGACCACTACCACTTCATGAACGAGGCCTTCGGCCTGTTCGCCCACGTCAACGTCCTGCAGCGGGACATGTGCCCCAGTGCGACCAAGTTCGAGGCGGAGATCATCGCCATGACGCTCGACCTGCACCACGGTGCAGCGGCGGTCGCCGCCGGCGACGATCCCTGCGGCCTGGTTACCACGGGTGGGACCGGCAGCATTCTGCACGCCATTCTCGCCTACCGCGAGTACGCGGCGCAGACGCGTGGCGTGACGCGACCGAACGTGATCAAGCCCGAGACGGCTCACCCCGCCTTCGACAAGGCGTGCCACCTCTTCGGCGTCGAACTGCGGCGGGCACCGATCGACCCGGTGACGACCCAGGTGGATGTGGACTGGGTGCGGGACCACATAGACGACCAGACCGTGGCCCTGATCGGGTCCGCCTGCAATTACGGCTACGGCACCGTCGACCCGATCAGCGACCTCTCCGACCTCGCACTCGAGCGCGGCGTCGGGCTCCACGTCGACGCCTGCCTGGGTGGATTCATCCTGCCCTTCGGCCGCGAGCTCGGGTACGACATCCCGCCCTTCGACTACGCGCTCCCGGGTGTGACCTCCATGTCGGCCGACACCCACAAGTACGGGTATGCCTTCAAGGGATCCTCGGTCCTGAGCTTCCGGTCCAAGGCCATCAGGAATGCTCAATACTTCTACCTGACCGACTGGAGCGGCGGGAAGTACACCTCGCCCGGCATGGAGGGCTCCCGCTCGGGCGGGTTGATCGCGGCAACCTGGGCCGCCATGGTGCAGTACGGCCACGCCGGCTATCTGGGCTACGCGCGGGAGATCTTCGAGACGTCGGTCGCCATGCAGGAGGCGGTGCTGTCGCACCCCGAGCTGCGCCTGGTGGGAAAGCCCACGTTCCTCTTCTCCTTCACCTCCGACGAGTTCGACATCTACCACGTGAACGACTTCATGCGGACGAGGGGATGGCGTTTCAACGGGCAGCAGTACCCCAACGCGCTGCACATGGCGGTCACGAGGCCGCAGACCCAGCCCCAGGTGGTGCCCGAGTTCGCGGCCGACCTGGCCGACGCGGTCGCCTACGCCAAGGAGCACGCGGACCAGGCGCCCCGTTCCGGCGCCATTTACGGTGGGGTGGCCGGTGGCATGACCGAGGAAGCGGACGAATTCATCCGCGCCGTCATGGCCGACATGCTCGACGGGCAGTCCACCATCCCTGCGCCATGACAGGATCGGGCGCGCCGACGGTCCTCGTCGACGGGTGCACGGCCGCCCACGCGACACTCGTGGCCGACATCGCCGGACTTTCCGATGACGTCGCCCGCGGGCCGAGCCGGCTGCCCGGGTGGTCTGTCGGCCACGTCCTGACCCACATCGCCCGCAATGCCGACAGCGTGGTGTGGCGGTTGGAGGGCGCGACGCGGGGCGAGCTGCGGGACCAGTACCCCGGGGGACTGGCACAGCGGGCCGCCGACATTGAGGCCGGCGCCGGCCGTCCGGCGGCCGAGCTGGTGCGCGACGTCCAGCGGACCGCCGACGCCGTCGAGCGGACCATGGCCGGCCTCTCCCCCGCCGCCTGGGATGCCCCGTCGCGGACATCGAGAGGTGTGGTGGAGGACTCGCGCGACGCCGTGCTGTCGCGTTGGCGTGAGGTGGTGGTGCATCACGGGGATCTCGGGCTCGGGCCGGTCCCGTTCCCGCCCGCGTTGGTCGAGGTCTGGCTGCCGCGGGAGCTGCCGCGTCTGGCGGAACGAAGCGACCCCGCCGCACTCCTGTCCTGGGTCATCGGACGCGGCGATCCACCCGATCTCGCCCCCTGGTAGTCAGCTCGAGACGAACGCGTTGCCCGAGCGGTCCACGGCCACGCACGAGGACACCGTCGGGCACGAGATGCTCGTCAGTGCGTGCCCGTTGTCGATCTCGGTGCCGGCGCTCCACGTCGTGCCGTTCCAGGCGAAGACCCGCCCGATGGAGTCGACGGCGCGGCAGAAGGTCGCGGTGGGACACGAGACCGCGGTCAGGCCCGAAGCGTTGCTGCCCGTCAGAGGCGGCTCGGTGGCGATCGACACGGGGCCCGAGAAGCTGGTCCCGTTCCAGGTCAGGACCGCTCCGTTGCTGTCGACGATGATGCAGAAGGTGGTCGAGGCGCAGGAGACGGAGTTGAGCTGCCCCTGGCTGTCGATGTCGTTCGGTTGGGTCCAGGTCGAGCCGTTGAACATCGAGGGCCCGCCCTCCGCCGCCACGCAGAAGGAGGGGGACACACAGGAGATCTGGTTGGCCGCCCCCCAAGCGCCGATGTTGCCGGACCAGCCGCTGCCTTTGTAGGCGAACGAGTTCCCCTCGCCGTCGATGGTGATACAGAACGTGGGCCCGGTGCAGTCGATCGCTGTGATGCCCTGGGCAGCCGGAATGGTCGCCGGCGGCTGCCACGACGACCCGTTGAGGAACGCCACCTGGTTCAGGTTGGGCGCCGCCGCGCAGAACCCGGAGCCGGCGCACGAGACGTAGGCGCCGCCCTGAGGTGAGGGGGACGGAACGGGTGGGCCGAGCGCGCTGACCTTGTCCAGGAACAGCCGATAGGTCTGGCCGGTGGTCGAACCCATCACGCACGAGGAGGGGGCGGAGCACGTCACGACGGAGAGGTCTGCGCCGGCGGCGACACTGATCGCCTTGGACCATGCGCCCGCCGGCCCCACCGTCGTGGTCGTGGCGGCGCGGGTGGTCGTGGTGGCGGCGCTTGACTTCCCAGGGCTCTGACTGCTGCATCCGGCCGCCAGGAACAACAATGCGATGACGGCGACCGCGGCCGTGATCGGCCCCGCCCGGTACCGTTTCGGCACTACGTGCGAGCCGGGAGGCCGTTCGCCTCGAGGGCGCGGTGACGTGACCACGTATCGAGCACGATGAGGGTCTTGGTTCCCGTGACGCGGCCGCGCCGGCGCAGCTGCTCTATGACCTGCCCGAGGCGCTCGACGTCGGGCACCTGGAGCCACACCAGCGCGTCCGGATCACCGGCAGTGGTGAACACGGCCTGCACCTCGGAGAGCTGCATCGCGGTCTCCTTGATCTCCTGCAGGTCGGCCGTGCCGGCAAACCGCACCTCGGTGAAGGCCTGAATCGGGCGACCGGCCTTGCGGTGGTCGACGACGACGGTGTAGCCGGCGATCACGCCGTTGCGTTCCAGCCGTTCGATACGCCTGGTCACGGCGGAGGCGGACAGTGAAACCTGCTCGCCGATGTCGGCCATGGTCCGGCGGGCGTTGTGCGAGAGCAATTCAATGATGTGGTGATCGATCGGATCGAGGTCCTCAGTTGCCATGTCCGAAGACTAACGAAATGGGGTTGTCCCGCACGTTCAGTGCACCAGGGGGCCAGGAAGTTGCTGCTCTGTTGCGCGGCGGGTCCTGAGCGGGCTCAGACCTCCCGCCGGTGCACGGCCACGGCGTAATGGCCGGCCGGCGTGAAGGGGTGCTGGTCCCACGTCGACCAGCGGTCCTCGAGAACGAGCCCCGAACGGGCCGCCACCATGTCGTGCCGGCGGGGGCCGAAGGCGTCCGCGCCCGGCCGCAGGGAGTAGCCCGTCACGAGGCGGCCTCCGGGGCGCAACCACTTCGCCGCGTTCTCTATGACCTGGCCCTCGGTGCCGTGCGGGACGAAGATCAGGACGTTGCCGGCCATCACCACGACGTCGAAGGTCCGACCGAAGTCCAGCCCCGGGTCCGTCAGGTCGCCGTGCACCCATGTGAGCTCGGGTGCCTTGGCGCGGGCCGCCTCGAGCATGTCGACATCGACATCGACCCCGACCACGGTGGAGCCACGCCGGCTGAGCTCAATCGCTACTCGGCCGGTACCGCACCCTGCGTCGAGCACGGAGTCGGGTTCGTAGGAGGTGACCAGTGCCGCCTCACCGTGCATGTCCATCCCGGCGGCGGCCAGGTCCTCGAAGCGCCGGTCGTAGTCGGCGCCCCTGGGGACGCCACTCTCCTGCCAACGGTCTGTCATCGGTCCGGCACGGTAGCCCTTCGTCGGCAACGAGGGGGTCCGTCGTCGAGCGGCTGGGGGCGTGGCCCGGGCGGGCGCTCGGTAGGGTGCACAGCGTGTGCCTGCTCGTTGTGGCATCGCGAGTGGTGGACGGAGAGCCTCTGATCGTCGGCGCCAACCGCGACGAGGTCCTCAATCGACCATCGACTGCGGTCACGGTGCTCGACCAGGGACCACCGCGCGTGGTGGGGGGCCGGGACGAGGTGTCGGGTGGCACGTGGCTCGCCGTGAACGAGCACGGCGTCTGCGCCGGCCTGACCAACCAGCCCTTGGGCGACGCCAAGGATCCGTCCCGGCGATCACGGGGTGAACTGCCGTTGGAGCTCGCCCGCCATGCCACCGCAGCCGGCGCGGTTGCCGCACTCCTCTCGGCCTTCCACCCCGCCGACTACAACGGCTCCTGGCTTCTGGTCGGGGACCATGACTCCTTGTTCTTCGTCGATTTCACGGGCTCAGGCGATGCCGCGGCGATCGCCCTGCCTCCGGGGATCCACGTACTGGAGAACCGCGCCCTCGGGGAGACGTCACCCAAGGTCGACCTGGTGCGGGCCGGGCTCCATGTCACCCCCGACGGTGACGAGGTGGCGGCAGCCTTCCGCCGGGTCCTGGCGGACCACCGAAACCCTGAGGGCGAGGAGCGGCCGAACGCGGCCAACTGCGTGCATCTCGAGACCTTCGGGACCCGTTCGTCCTGCATTGTGCGGGTGCAGTCGGGGGACGGTGCACCGCCGCCACGCATGTGGGTGGCCGCTGGCCCCCCCTGCACGACGGCGTACGAGGACGTCAGCGCCCTGTGGGAGATGCCCGCCGGGTCGCGTCCCGCTCAGTCGCGGACGAGAGGCTTGTAGCGCAGACGGTGAGGCTGGTCGGCGTCCACGCCCAGCCGCTTGTGGCGATCCGCCTCGTAGTCGCTGAAGTTCCCCTCCCACCACCGGGCTTCGGACTCCCCCTCGAAGGCGAGCACGTGGGTGGCGATGCGATCGAGGAACCACCGGTCGTGGCTGATGACGACCGCGCAACCGGGGAAGGCCAACAACGCATCCTCCAGCGCCCGCAACGTATCGACGTCGAGATCGTTCGTGGGTTCGTCGAGCAGGAGGACGTTCCCGCCGCTGCGAAGGACCTTGGCCAACAGCACCCGGTTGCGCTCCCCCCCCGAGAGCTGGCCCACCTTCTTTTGCTGGTCGCTCCCCTTGAAGCCGAACCCGGCCACGTAGGCGCGGCCGTGCAGCTCACGCCCCCCGACGATGATCCGATCCACCCCGCCGGTGATCTCCTCGTAGACCGTGGCGTCGGACGTCAGCGACTCACGCGACTGGTCCACGTAAGCCAGCTGGACCGATGACCCGATCGTGACGGTGCCGGCATCGGCCTTTTCCTCGCCGACGATCATCCTGAAGAGCGTCGTCTTGCCGGCGCCGTTCGGTCCGATGACGCCGACGATGCCACCGGGCGGAAGGGTGAACGACAGGCCATCCATCAGCAGGTGGTCCCCGAAGGCCTTCACGACGCCGGTCGCCTCGACGACCTGGTCGCCCAGCCGGGGGCCGGGCGGAATGGTCAACTCGACCTTGTCGGCCCGCCGCTCGGCGGATTCTGCCTCGGTCACCAGTTCGTTGAAGGCCGTGATGCGTGCTTTGCCCTTGCTCTGCCGGGCGCGGGGCGACATCCGGATCCATTCGAGCTCGCGTGCGAGCGACGCCTCGCGGGAACGGTCCGCCTTTTCCTCGGCCGCCAGACGCGCCTGCTTCTGCTCCAGCCAGGAGGAGTAGTTCCCCTCCCAGGGGATGCCCGCACCGCGGTCGAGCTCGAGGATCCAGCCCGCCACGTTGTCGAGGAAGTAGCGGTCGTGCGTCACGGCGACCACGGTGCCGGGGTAGACCTGCAGCGTCCGCTCCAGCCAGGCCACGGACTCGGCATCGAGATGGTTGGTCGGCTCGTCCAAGAGGAGCAGGTCGGGCTTGGACAGGAGCAGCCGGCAGAGTGCCACCCGCCGTCGTTCACCGCCCGACAGCGTGCTGACGTCGGCATCCCCCGGGGGGAGACGGAGGGCATCCATGGCGATCTCGAACGTGCGGTCGAGCTCCCAGGCGCCGGCGGCATCGATCTTCGCCTGCAGGTCGGCCTGCTCGGCGAGGAGCGCGTCAATATCCGCATCAGGATCACCGAAGGCAGCACACACCTCGTTGTAGCGGTCGACCAACTGCTTGGCTTCGCCCACGCCCTCAGCCACGTTCCCGGCAACGTCCTTCGACTCGTTGAGCTGAGGCTCTTGCGCCAGGTACCCGACCGTGAAGCCCGGAGTCAACCGGGCCTCTCCCGAGAACCCGTCGTCCTCACCGGCCATGATGCGCAGCAGCGACGACTTCCCTGAGCCGTTGGAGCCGATGACACCGATCTTCGCCCCCGGATAGAACGAGAGGTTGATGCCTTTGAGCACCTCACGATCGGGCGGATAGAAGCGCGAGAGACCACGCATGGTGTAGATGAACTGAGGAGCCACGGCGACCAGTGTGCCCGATACGGGACGGCTGGCGCGCCGGCGGGTGCGTCAGTGGCCGGAGGACCAGCGGATCCGGCTCGCCCTGCTCTCACGGACCATGCCCGCTTCGACGAACCAGCGGGCGGACGCCTCGAGCGCCTCGAGCGCGGGTCGGGGCGCATATCCCAGTTCCTCACGGGCCCGCGAGGTATCGAAGGACATGCGCGAGGTCGACATCCGCGCTGCCTCCAGGGGCACCGACGGGTGCCGACGGAGGAGCCGACCCTCGACCAACTCGGACACGGCGGCCACCGCCAAGGCCAGCGAGTTCGGCACCTTGCCATACGGAGCCGGGAGCCCCGTGAGCACCGCCAACTCGGCGAGCACCTGCTCCAACGTCATGTTCTCCCCGCCGAGGATGTAACTGCGACCGGTCCGGCCCTTCTCGAGCGCCAGCACCTGTCCGGCAGCCAGATCGTCGACGTGGGCCACGTTCAACACCGTGTCCACGTAGGCCGGCATCCGGCCGTTGAGGAAGTCGAGGACGAGCTTGCCGGTCGGCGTGGGGGCGCGGTCCCCGGGCCCGACCGGGAACGTCGGCAGGACGATGGAGGCCGGCAGGCCCTCGGCGATAGCCCGCAGCACTTCGTGTTCGGCGACGTACTTCGAACGTTTGTAGGAGCCGTAGAGATGGCGCACATCGGGAAAGGACCGTTCGTCGGCCGACTGGGAGCCCGAGACGTGTTCGAGCCCGAGCGTGCCAACGGTGCTGGTGTAGACCAGCCGTTCGACCCCGGCCTCCGTTGCCGCCCCGAGCACGTTCCTCGTGCCGTCCACGTTGATCGCATAGAAGACGTCGGGATCACGGGCCCAGAAGCGGTACAGCGCCGCCACGTGGAAGACCGCCCGGCAGCCGTTGACGGCGCTCTGCACACTGTCGAGGCTGCGGAGGTCACCGACCACCTGCTTCACCTCGAGCCCCTCGAGGTTCGTGGTATCGGCGCCCGGCTCAACCAAGGCAATGACCTCTTGCTGGCGGGCGACCAGTTGGCGCGTCACCGCCGAGCCGATGAACCCACTGGCCCCTGTGACGAGGACCCGGTCTCCGGAAGCGAGCTTCACTGCCGGGCCCGATGCAACGCGCCCTTGGCCATCGTCCGGCCGAACTCGAAGATCAGACTGGACCCTCGCTCGGCGCTGGCCAAGACGTCCTCCAGCGCGTCGGCGAACAGCTCGACCTCGTCGTCGCCGGCGATCAAGGGCGGCAGCAACTTGATGACGTTCATGTTGTCGGCCGCCACCTGGGTCAGGATGTGGTGGCGGTGGAACAGCGGGGTCACCACCATCTGTGAGAACAGAGCGGGGCGGACCGCTTCGACCATCTTGAAGCGGCGGCGGAGCCCGGGGGTCGTTGGCTCACCGAAGACCAACCCGATCATCAGTCCCTTCCCGCGCACCTCGTGGAGGAACTCGTATTTCTCGACGAGCGGTTCGAGCGCCTTGGTGAAAGCCTTCCCGGTGCGCTGGACCCGGTCGAGGATGTCCTCGTCGTCGAACGCCGCCAGGGTGGCCAGTCCCGCCACCATCGCGAGCTGGTTCGTGCTGAACGTCGAGGAGTGGACCACGGCCCGCTCCATGGAGCTGTAGACCGCATCGGACACCGGGGCCGTGCTGAGCATGGCCCCGACCGGGACGAAGCCACCGGAGAGCGCTTTCGAGACGGTGATGATGTCAGGGGTGATGCCGAATTGCTCGTGGCAGAAGAAGGTGCCCGAACGACCCATGCCGGCCTGCACCTCATCGAGGATCATGAGGGCTTTGTGCTTGCGGCAGAGCGACTCGGCCTCCCGCCAGAACTCGTCCGGCGCCACATTCACGCCCTTGCCCTGGATCGGCTCGGCGATGAAGGCCGCCACGTCGCCACGTCGGAGCTCCCGGGCCAGGGCGGCCGAGTCCCCGAACGGGATCATGTCGGCGCCCGGGAGGAGCGGACCGAAACCGGTCCGGAACTCACGACCACCGTTGAGCGCGAGCGCCCCCGTGGTGAGGCCGTGGAAGGCGTGGTCGCAGTAGAGGATGCGCGTGCGCTTGGTAGCGGCCCGGGCGAACTTGATCGCGCTTTCGACCGCCTCCGCTCCGGAGTTGGTGAAGAACACTCGCTCGATCCCCGGATGTGATCGGGCGACCAACTGCTCCGCCAGGACACCGGAGAGCAGGGAGCAATCCAACTGCACCAGGTTGGGCAGGTCTGCGTCGAGGGCGTCGTGCAGCGCCCGAACGATTGTTGGATGACTTCGTCCGAGTGCGAAGACGCCGAAGCCCGACAGGAGATCCAGGTACCGGTCCCCTTTGTCGTCGACCAGATAGCAGCCCTCGCCATTCTCGTAGAACCGGTCGAATTCGATCTGGGCGAGAATCTTGGGGAGTTGGGGGTTGATGTACTTCGAGTGGAGGGAGAAGTTCTCACCTCGACGCTCGTCCAACACCTGCTTCAGGTCAAAGGGCATGCAATGGGCTCCAGGGGTCGCTCCGGCGGTGGCGTCAGGTTAGTGGCGTCGTTCATTCTTCCGAACCACAGGAACGAAGCTGCGAGTGGTTTCATGCGATGATCATTTGCATCCACCCATACCAACATTCGATCGGACGAAAAGGACATCAGCATGGCCACCGGCGCCCCCAATATTTTGCTTGTCATGTCGGATCAGCACCGGGCCGACATGATGGGGTGCGCGGGGGACGCCAGCGCTCTCACCCCGTCCCTCGACGCGTTGGCGGCGCGGGGCGTCCGCTACTCAAGGGTGTCGTGCCAGGGCCCGCTCTGCATGCCGGCGCGTGCGTCGTTCATGACGGAGCGCTATGTGCGCGACCACGGCGTGTACACGAACTCGTCCGAGATCGCGCCCGACAGCCCGACGTACGCCTGGGCCCTTCGGGAGGCCGGCTACCACACCGCGCTCCTCGGTAAGGCACACCTCTACCTCGACGAGCAGCTTTCCGTGTCCCACATGGACGACATGGCCGGACGGCTCGAGGCATTGGGATTCGCCGAAGTCTTCGAGACGGGCGACAAGTTCATCGGGAAGATCCCGACCCGCTACACCGACTACCTCTCCGATCACGGCCTGCTCCAGGCCTACAAGCAGCACGTCGCCGACCGCAGCTATCAGGGTGAGAACGAAGACGGTCAGAACGCGACCAAATGCGTGCCGATGTGGGACTCCACGCCCACGCCCATCCCGCTGGAGTCCTACGTCGATGCGTGGCACGGCCGACAGGCCGTGCAGTGGATTGAGAACTACGACCGCCAGGAGCCGTTCTTCCTTTTCGTGGGGTTCCCTGGGCCGCATGACCCCTGGGACGCGCCGGCAGAGGCCGTGGCGCGGTACCGCGGCGTCGACATCTCCATGCCCATCTCGACCCGGCGACCCGTCATAGAGGGCACGGGCCGCTACGGCGCTCTCTTGAATTCGTTTCTCTGGGTCTCTGACTCGGAATCGATGACCGACGACGCCATCCGGGGTATGCGGACCTCTTACGCTGCCGACATCTCTGTGATCGACCAGGCCGTGGGCGACATGGTCGGCGCATTGGAGCGCAGGGGCCTCCTGGACACCACGTGGATCATCTACACCAGTGATCATGGTGAAATGGGGGGCAACCACGGGATGATGTCCAAGTGCGTGCTGTACGAGCCGGCGGTGCGCGTCCCGCTGATCATCCATCCGCCCGGCGGCTGCTCCCCGCACGTGGTCGACTCGCTGGTGGAGCATCTCGATGTACCGGCCACCATGCGCGACATCGCCGGCGCGCCCGACGTGGCGGCCTCCGAGGGGCGCTCGCTCCTGGCCAGCGTGCGCGATCCGGCCGCGCCGTCGTCGCGTTCCCTCACCGTGAGTGAGAACTGGGGCTTCGCCGCGTTCGAGACCGAGCGCTACAAGCTCGTCGTCGACGAGGACGCGTTGGAACCATGCCAGCTGTTCGACCTGTCCGAGGACGCCGCCGAGGACAGCAACCTTCTGCCCGATCCGGCGGCGGGACCGATCGTGGACGAGATCATGGAATCCCACGTCCGCCCGTTCTTCCGGACCCCACCGGCCCGCCCGATCCCGAGCATTTTCACCGGCGGTTACGACACCTGAGTGCCGCGACCTCCCAACGGCCTCGGCCTGGTGTGGACACGCGTCTAGGTCACGGACCGTCCGACCGTTCGGACACGCCGGGCGCTCCAGGCATGTCGGGCGCCCCGGAGCCCCTGTTGAGCCAACTGAGGCCGATCAGCGGATAGATCAGGACTGAGAGCATGCCGGCGGCGACGAGGGCGGCCGCATTCTGCGGTTTCATCCGGTGTTCGCTGACGCCCAATGTTGTGATGACCACAATGAGGGGTAGGCCCGTCGCCGACAAGACCGCCAACGAACGAGCCTCGACCTTGGTCACGACGCCACGGAAGAACACCCACGTGGGCAGGCTGCGGGTGAAGAGGAAGATGATGGCGAACATCGGCACCAGCAAGAGGACCTTGGGCATGTGGATGAGGGCATGCAGGTCGAACTTGATTCCGCTGTCGATGAAGAAGATCGGGATGAGGAAACCGAAGCCGATGGCCTCGAGCTTGCTCGTGATCGGGGCACTGTCCTCTCCTTGGATGAAGAGTCGCACGACCACACCGGCGGCGAACGCACCAAGGAGCACATCGAGGCTGAGCTTGTCGGCCAGGAAGACGAGCAGGATCACCAGCAAGACCGAAATCCGAACCGGCAGTTGCGCCGTCGAGTGGAGGTGCTTGCGCATCAGGGCGATCAGGCGAGGCGGATGCACCATGGTGGCCAGGAGGGCGGCGATCACGGCGACGACGACGAAGAGTGCGAGCAGGAGAAAGGTCACCCGGGCATCGCGATTGGTGAGCAGCACTGCGACCGCCACAATCGGCGCGAACTCGCCGATGGCGCCCACCGACAGGATGGATGGTCCCAGGGGAGTGCGCAGCACCCCGTTGTCGTGCAGCATGGGAAGGAGTGTCCCGAGCGCCGTCGTCGTCAGGCAGAGGGCCACGACCGTGTGGTCCAGCACCAGGCCAGTGGCGCGGAGAACCTCGCCGATTGCGAGGGCCAGCGCCAGCGAAACCACCCACGAGGCGGCCGATCTGCCGAGGTGGCCCTGGCGCATGGTCGAGAGGTCGAGCTCGGTCCCAGCCAGGAACATCAGGTAGGTCAGGCCGAAATCGGACAGGGCCGCCACAATGCTGTTCGGGTGCGCGATGTCCAGAACATAAGGTCCGAGCAGGATCCCGAAGATGATCTGGATCACCACCTCCGGTATGGCAATAAACCGACGCGACCATTCGGCGACGATCGGCGCGAGGACTGCCGCCAGCCCGATGAGGACCAGCGTGGGGATGGCGCCTTCGATCATGTGTCGTCCACCCGAACCTTGACCACCCGCTGTGGCACGCCGCGCCACCTCCCGGCACCACGCTACGCGCCACGCCGTCGCCTGCGTGTGATTTCGGAGGTTTGACGACCCCCCTCCCGCGGGGGGAGCATGGCCGGACTTACTCGCTCCGGGGGTCCGCGCATGAGAAATTCGCCAGTGGTTCGCACGCGTGCGACGGGAGCTTCATGACGTCCGCGTTCGTCAACCCGTCCTGGATGCCGCACTCGGTGGGCGAAGCTGGCCGCGCCGGGGACGCCACCGCGGAAGACCTTCTCACGGGACGCGCCTGGTCCCATCTACTCGATGGCCTGCGCAGGGCTTCCGAGGTCGTACTGGCCGACCAGAGCCGCTACAACGCGGCGGACATGGCGGCGGGCTTCCGCCATCTGCTCGTGCTCCTCGGCATCGGACTGGACAACGCCCTCCGGGAGGAGTCCGGCTCAGTGCTCGCGGTCAAGCCCTCGAGCGTCGACTCCATCTACAAGTGGGGCATGGACTGCCCTGACTGCATCTACACGGGTGCGGGCCTCCGAGGCGGCGAGACCTACCGCCTGTGGGGGAACCGCGGCACGGCCCGTTATGTGGGCCTGCAGTCGATGGCCGGCATGGCCTCGTCGGCGAACGTCCTCCTCGACGAGCTGGATCTCGGCCCTCACGGGGAGGTTGACCTCATCCTCTCGGCCGAACCCCACGAGGGCAACTGGTTGGCGATCGATGAGAAGGCCACGGCGCTGGTCGTCCGCCACTTCTTCTACGACTGGGATACGGAGGTGGCGTCATCCCTCTCCATTGAGCGGATCGGGGCCACGAGGGAGAAGGAGAAACGCCCGGCGGAGGACCCCCGGGCCGTGGTGGCCCGGCAACTCATCGCCTTGGGAGACTTCGTCGTCGCCAACCTTGAATTCTTCCTGCAATTCGCGCGACCGGAGAAGCCCAACTCATTCAATGCTCCCCTCGACGGGACGGCGATGGGCGCCGCGGCGGAGAACCGACCTGTCATCGGGTCCTGGGAGATTGCCCCCGACGAGGCGCTCGTCGTCGAGGTCTCGCCGCCGCAAGGTCTCTACTGGAGCTACTCGCTCGGGAATCCCTGGTGGGAAACCATCGACTACGGCTCGCACCAGAGCAGCCTCAATGGACACCAGGCGACGGTGGACGACGATGGCATCCTGCGTACCGTGATCGCGCACGAAGATCCCGGAGTGGCCAACTGGCTCGACACGGCGGGACACAGTGTCGGTCCGATCATCTTGCGTTGCGTCCGCACGGAGACCGCACCCGTGCCCACCATGCGACTGGTCAAATTCTCAGAGATAGACAAGGCGGTGCCGGCAGAGTCCCGCCGGGTCACCCCGGACGAGCGCCGCGCCATCATGGCAGCACGACGGCTCGCCGTGAGCAACCGGTTCTCCCGGTGAGGAGAGGCTCGGGCCGTAGGGGCAGCGCCTCGGAGGCGAAGGGGGTGGACCGACGTGGATCTCGGATTCGCTGACGCGACAGCGGTGGTGACCGGCGGGAGCAAAGGGATGGGACGGGCCGTGGCCGAGGTCCTGGCCGCAGACGGGGCCCGGGTCGCCGTGATGGCGCGGGGACGCGATGCCCTCGACGAGACCGTCGCCACGCTGCGGTCTCTGGGCAGTCCCGACGCCGTCGGGATCAGTGTGGACATGACCGACCCCGCGTCCATTGCGTCTGGCTTCCGTGAGGTGGGAGATCGATGGGGCTCGTTGAACGTCCTGGTCCACACCATCGGGCCGGGAGCGGGCCGGTTCGAGGACCTCGAGGACGCTGACTGGGATGCGGCCTTCACCCTCGGCACCATGTCCGCCGTGCGGAGTGTGCGCGAGGCCGTGCCGCTGCTCCGTGCCGCGGCGTGGGCCCGAGTCGCCATCTTCTCGGCCCATTCGGTGCAACGACAGAGCCCCATATTGGTGGCCTACACGGCGTCGAAGGCTGCCGTGACGAGCATCGCCAAGAATCTCTCCAAGTCGCTGGCCCCCGACGGCATCCTCGTCAACGCGGTGTGCCCCGGCTCCATCGTGACGGCCAGCTTCACCGAGAACCTGCGGGACATTTTTGCCGCCGAGGGCCTCGACCCGTCCGATCCGTACGACGTCATGCGGTGGATTGAGCAGACGTTCCACCAACCCGCCGATCTCGGGCGGGCTGGACTCCCCGACGAGGTCGCATCCCTGACCGCCTACCTGGTGTCCCGTCGGAACGGCTACGTGACGGGAGCGTGCGTCAATGTCGACGGAGGGTCCGACTTCGTCTGATCATCTCCAGGTGTGGATGGAGCGGCGCAGCTCGCCGGGATCGGCCCACATTTCCTGGACCTCTTCGAGCGTCATTCCCTTTGTCTCCGGAAGGAACCAACGGACGTAGACGAAGGTCACCACGCAGAAGCCGGCAAAGAGCAGGAACGTGCCCTCGGTGCTGATCGCGTTCACCAGTGACAGGAAGGTCTGCGCCACGACCCAGGCGGCGAACCAATTGATGGCCGTGGCGATGGCCACGCCGCGGCCTCGCACGCGAGACGGGAAGACCTCGTTGATGACGGTCCACACCACGGGCCCCAGCGAGAAGGCGAACGAGGCGATGAAGACCACCAGCCCGATGAGGGCGAGGATGCCTGCACTCGACACCGCATGGGTGGCCCGCTCCGACGAAGTCACTTTCTGCAGTTCGAAGAAGGCGCCAGCCACAATGAGCAAACCGGCACACATGCCCGCCGAGCCGATCAGGAGCAGCGGCTTGCGGCCGAAGCGATCGACCCAGATGACCGCGATCAGCGTGGCCACCACATTGACGGCCCCGACCGCCCACAGCGTGGCCAGGCTCTGACTGGTGGGGTTGTTGAACCCGGCCGCAGCGAAGATCGTGTCGGCGTAGTAGATGATGGCGTTGATACCGGTGAGCTGCTGCAGAATGGCCAGGAGCGCGGCGACCGAGAGAGGCTTGCGCCATTGGCGGGCGAACACCTCGCCCCAACTGGCCTGCGTGTCGGTCTGAATTGCCTCCTCGAGACGCGTCGCCTCCGCCATGGCGTCCCCCGAGGGGTCCACCTTCTTGAGGACGGCCTCGGCTTCGGACCTCCGGCCCACCTTCAGGTACCACCGCGCTGAATCCCCAAGAGGCCATACAGCCAGGAGCAGGAGCACGGCGGGGATAGCCGACACCCCGAGCATGATGCGCCACGCGTTGCCGCTGACGAGGAGGTAATCGGCGAAGTAGGCCAGAAAGATGCCGACGGTGATGGCCATCTGGTACAGCGAGACGAACCGTCCTCGCACGTGCGCTGGCGCGTTCTCCGCGCCGTACAAAGGAGCGGCGACCGAGGCCACGCCGACGCCGGCACCGAGCACAAGGCGCCCGATGACGAGGGCGAATGTGTTCGGGCTCAGTGCCTCGAGCAGTGCCCCCACGACGAAGACGGCGGCAGCGAGCAGGATCGACGCCCGGCGCCCGTAGCGCTCGGTCAGCGCACCCGCGGCCAGGGCTCCGGCCATGGCACCGAGGGTGACCCAGCTCGTGATGATCTCGATCACGAGGGTGCCGGGGTGGAACGACTTGTCGATCCCCGACAGGGCACCCGAAATGACGCCTTGGTCGTAACCGAACAGGAGACCGGCCAACATCACAACGAGGCCGATCGCCAATAAATACCGACTCAATCGCTGCGGCGCTGGAGCCTCGCCCTCTGTCGGCGTCGTCGGCGTCGTCTGTGTCGTCGGTGTGGATGGGGGCATCCCGACCGCTTCTTCTGGACCTGCCACCGTCCCCTCCTCCCTCGGTTTGTCCGCCAAAGGCGTGGAGGCGTGGCGAAGAGTGCGCCGCCGTCCGGCGGTCATCGTGTCATGCGCGTCGCATCTGGTGGCGGATCACGCGCCCGCCACCAGCGATGGATCAGCCCTCAGGAAGCGGCGATACCGGAGAGAGGTGCGACCAACCCGTCGCCGCTGAGGGCTCCGAGGAACGAGGCGTCGCCGTAGGAGTACACGGCGCCGCCGGTACCCACCAACCAGTAGCCCGACCCGCTCGGCGTGCGACTGATCCCGACGATCGGTGGTTGACCGACGATCCCCTGGCCCGGCACCGAGCCGAAGAACCCGGCATTCCCGTAGTTGAAGATGCCGCCGTCGGACCCCAGGAGCCAGTAGCCCTGGCCATTCGGCGTGCTCGCGATGGCGGTCACTGGAGCATTCAGGCGGTGACCGCCCAGAGAGCCGATGAACGGGGCGTCGCCGAAGTTGAAGACCCCGCCGTCGGCCGCGGCCAGCCAGTAGCCCTGCGTATCGGAGGCCGCCATGCCGACAACCGGGGCGTTCAGGTGCGTGCCCCCCATGGAGCCGACGAAGTCGGCGTCCCCGAAGTTGAAGACGCCGCCATCCGCCGCCACCAGCCAATACCCCCGGCCATCGGGAGTCGAGGCGATGCCGACCACTGGCGCATTGAGATGGTGACCCCCGATTGACCCGTAGAACGTGGCGTCGCCGAAGTTGAAGACACCACCGTCGGCGGCAACCAACCAGTAGCCACCCCCGTCCGGCGTCTCCGCCATGCCGACGACCGGCGCATTGAGGTGTCGGCCGCCCATGGAGCCGACGAACGGCGACGCCCCGTAGGCGAAGACGCCCCCGTCGCGGGCAGAGAGCGCCAGACCCTGGCTCTGAGCCGGTGGAAACGTCATCTGCTCGGCGAGGACGCGCAGGCCCGGGTCATTCCCCTGGGTCTCTGTGGCGACGCTCCCGGCGGCCAGGCACATCACTGCCCGCACACAGGTGACCGTGTCCAAGAAACTGAGCGCCGCCACGTTCGGGCTCGGCTCAATCGACCAGGCGGATCCGTTCCAACTCTCAATGATTGGCTGCGGCCGGAAGTTCCCGCCGCCGCCGCCGCCGAACGGACCCAGAGAGCCGACGGCCCAGCACTGCACCGAACTGACACAGGAGACGCTGTTGAGGATCCCCGAAGGAGAGCCGCCCGGAACAGAGGCCGACATATCGATCCATGTCGTGCCGTTCCAATGCTGCAACAGGAATCCGGATGCCATACCGCTCGAGTCGGTGGTCGCCCCCGACGCCCAGCAGTCAGCGGCGTCGACGCATGTGACGCCGTAGAGGAAGCCGCCGCTGGGACTCGGCTCGGTGGTGCTGGGCACGAGTGACCACGACGATCCGTCCCAATGCTCAATCAGCCCTTGATCCCCCGCCGCACCCGGGAAGATCGGGAGAAAGTTCGGATCCTGCTGGGCCGGGCCGGCGTTGCCGACAGCCCAACAGTCCGTGGAGGAGACACAGTCGACGCCCGACAGCTGATCGAACGTCTGGCCTGTGTCGGCCCCCGGAACCAGAGTCCAGGCCGACCCGTTCCACTGCTCAATGACGGCATGGAGGTTGGCACCGGTGCTGTCCGAGGAGAACCCGACGGCAACGCAGTCGGACACGGATACACAACTGATGCCCTGCAGTGCCGCGCCGACCACACCGGGGTCGGTCGGGGTCGGGCTGGGCACGATCGACCAGGACGTACCGTTCCAGTTTTCGATAAGCGTGGCGGTGGGGTTCCCGTTGCCGGCCGCACCGATCAGGGCCCCGACGGCCCAACAGTCGGATCCGCTGACGCAGGCGACATCGAAGAGGCCACCACCGTCTCCGGCCGGGAGAACCGGCTGTGCGTCCAAGTTCCACGACGAGCCGTTCCAACTCTCGGCCAGCGGGGCATCCGTCCCGTCGGCGGTGATGTTCTCGATGGAAATGCCGACGGCCAGGCACAGCTGCGCATTGGCACAGCTCGATCCCAGGACGATGTCGTCCGCGCCCGTTCCCGGCGCCGGTGCGATGTACCACCCCGCTGTGGCCGCTCCCCCGGTGGTCGCGTCGAGAACGAGACCGGTGCCGAGAACCGTCATGGTGAGCGCGGCCACGAACGCCAGACGCGCCACGTTCGATCCGGCGCGACCCTTTCTTGTCGAAACACCGTGAGATGCATTCGCAAAAAGTTGCATCGAACCATCGTCGCACCGCTCGTCCGGGAGCCCGTGGATGCCCGCGCCATATGCCCGTTTTGCGCAATGCCATCTGCCAGGCTCTTGCCGGTGGTGACCGAAGACGAAGACCAGGACATGCCAGGCATCGACCGCCTGCTGGCGCTCACCGACGGAGTCGTCGCCATTGCGCTGACTCTCCTCGTGTTGCAGCTGCAGGTGCCTGTCACCGCCGTGCTCACGAAGCATCCCGACTCGGCGGAGGCGCTGTGGCACGCGCTCAACCCCGACGTCTCGGAGATGACGAGCTACCTGGTCTCGTTCCTGGTCATCGCCCAATTCTGGATGGTGCACCACCGCGTCCTCCGCGGCATGAAGGGGCACAGCGAGGGCTTGGCGTGGCGCAACTTCGGCTTCCTGCTCGCCCTCACGCTCATGCCGTTCACGTCAGATCTGATCGGCCGCTACGGCACGAACCCGTTGGCCATCACGCTCTTCGGGCTGAACCTGGTCGCCATCAGCCTGAGCACCCAGTGGATCTATCTCTATGCCGCCCGCCACAAGCTCATTCGGGATGTGGCCAGGTCGACCCGTGACGAGCGCATGGCGAAGGTACGCGTCATCTTGGTGATCGGCATTGTGGGCGTGTCCATGGTGCTGGCCTGGACGGCCTCACAGTTGGCAAAGTTCGTGTGGCTGCTCTTCCTCGTGGTCCCGCTCATGGCTGAGCGGATCACGCGAGTGTTGGACCGGCGGCCGCGGCTCCACCCGATCGCCAGCGAGGAGCCCAGCAACACCGCTGGTGGATAGCGCATCGGCCCCACCTCAACCGGGTGGCAGTACGGCCACCCACGCGCCCAACACCGTCGGCAATGACAACACCGGCGGGCCGGACTCCCAGGCGAGAGGCTCCCGCCAGGGACGAGGCAAACCCATGCCGGCGACCTGACCTGGTCCAACGCCCTTACGTCGAGCTGGCGATCCCGACCACGGGTGACGTCAGCGGCGTGCCTCCCATCGACCCTGCGAACTCCGCAGACCCAAAGGCGAAGACGCCTCCGTCGGTCCCGACCATTCGGTAGCCGGCGCCGTCAGGCGTTCCGGCGATCCCCTGGATCGGGCTGCGCAACACCTGTCCCCCCATTGAACCGACAAGCGGAGCGTTGCCTTCGGCAAACACGCTGCCGTCGGACGCCACCTCCCAGTACCCACCGCCATTCCCGACGGCCGCCATACCGACGACGGGCGAAGTCAGGTGAAGGCCGCCTGCGGAGCCCAGGAACGGGCTACTGAAGGCGAAGATGCCACCGTCGGAAGCCACCTCCCAGTAGCCGCCGGTGGCTGCGTCGGCCGCCATGCCCACAATCGGGGCGTTCAATGGCTTCCCGCCCATCGACCCGCGGAACTGGGCATCGCCAAACGCGAAGACCCCGCCGTCCTTGGCCACCAGCCAATAGCCGGCTCCGTCGGGCGTCGAGGCGATCCCGACGATCGGGGCGTTCAACGGGGTCCCACCCATCGACCCATAGAAGTGGGCATCGCCAAACGCGAAGACACCACCGTCCTTGGCCACCAGCCAATACCCTCCGCCGTCGGGCGTGGCTGCCATAGCGACGATGGGGGCGTTCAATGCCCTCCCACCGGTCGACCCGTAGAAATGGGCGGTTCCGAAGGAGAAGATGCCACCGTCGGAGGCCACCTCCCAGTACCCCTGGTGAGCGTCGTTGGCAATACTCAGGCTCCGCGCGGATGAAACGGAACTCTGGTAATTCCCGTCGCCTTCATAGTTGGCGGTCAGCGCGTATGTGCCGGGCGGGAGTTGGGTCGCACGCAGCGGGGGACAACTCCCCCCTGCTGTATTCGGGCCCGTCGGTTGGAGGGCAATGGTGCAGACAGCAGCGCCCCCGTCTTGCACGGTGACGGAACCGGTAGGTGAACCGGTGGTTCCCGACGTCACGGTTGCCGAGAGCGTGACCGAGCTCTCGTCCCCGTAGGAGGTGGAGGCAGGTGAGACGGTGAGAACGGCCGAACTGGTCGCCTGGAAGACCGACAAGGGGACCGTGCCTGTCGCCGGGGTGAAGTTGATATCACCGGGATAGCTCAGCGTCACCTGATAGGGCGTGGCGGAGGCCGGGAGGGCGGTCGCAGAATCGATATAGCAGGGATTCCCGCCTCCCTGATTGGTCGGACACGACCCTGGAGCGACAAGACTCACCCCATTGGCCGCGATGGAGACCGAACCGGTGGGGTTTCCGTTGTTGTTGTTCCCGCCAACCCCGACAATGAAGAAGTTGCCGTTCTCCGCGCCGTAGACCGCGTAGCCCGGCACGGGGAACGCCGATATCCGCGTGCTGACCTGCTCGATAGTCAGGTCCTGCGCTGCGGACGTCGACCCGTTGAAGTTGTTATCGCCCTGGTACACGGCGGTGATGGAGTAGAGGCCCGTGTCCAGGGTGGTGTCGTTGATATTGCAGTTGCCGCTCGACTGACCATTCCCCCCTCCGCCGACAAAAGCGGTGCAGAGGTAGGTGCCCGGCCCCGGCGTACCGTCGTAGAGGTCGACTCCGTTGGAAGGTGACTGGTTGGCGCCGGGCGGACCGGTGACGGTCACATCGAAGGACATCTGAGACTCGTTGCCGTAGAGAATCGATGCCCCGGGCAACGGGGAGTTGATCGTCGTCGTGGTGTCGGCCGGGTCGACCGTCTGAGTCGGCAGGAATCCGCTCTGGCCGGGATAGGTCGAGTCGCCGAAGAAGTTCGCCGCTATGGCGTGGTCGCCGACCGACAGCATGTTCGCAGGCTCGTCGCAGGTCGCCGTGTAGGTCCCTGAAGGCCCGTTTTGATTGAGAATTTGGAAGTTGCAATTGTTGATGGTGTTTCCATTGTCCTGGAACTGGATCCCGTCCGCTGGGTCCAGGGAACCACCGTCCGACGTGGTGAGCGTGGCGGTATAGATGACGTCTTGGCCAAACTCCGACGGGTTGGCCGACGAGGCCACTGAGACGGAGACCGTGGGCGAATCAGCTGACGCCGGTGACGACAGGCTGAGCGCTGCCAACGGCGCACTCAGACCCGCCAGCACTACAGCCAACGTCACGCGTCGTCGCCTGCGCGCGGAGAACATGACGTACCTCTCGGGTCGTTACCATCAGGGCGATTCCGCCGCGAACGAAGGTAGCAGTGTGGTCTGTTTCTGGGGTGGATACACCAGCCGATGTCGCCGCCGACAGCTGTGCTCCCATACTCCCGTTGCGACTGACCGCTGCGACTGACGACAGGGCATTTCTCCACCGAGCTACCGTGGCCTCGTGAGTAGCCCCCGACTGCCCGGCGGTGTGGTGCACAAGCTCCCGGGTGATCTACGGAACGAGCTGATCGCCAACCCCACGGCCCTGAACGCCTGGAAGGACATCACGCCGCTGGCCCGCAACGAGTTCATCTGCTGGGTCGAAGATGCCAAACAGGACAAGACCCGAGAGCGTCGCATCCGCCGGACCCGGGAAGAGCTGGAGGAAGGCATGCGTCGCCCCTGCTGCTGGCCCGGATGCGCGCACCGCGAGCGGACAGGCCGGGCCTGATCCTTATCGTCGCTGTGAGTTCCGGCATGCGGACCTGTCCGGGCGGGACGATTCCGGGCGGGAGGGTACCCGTCTGAGGTTCGTCTCAGTGGGCGCTGAGGGACTCGAACCCCCGACCTGCTGGTTGTAAGCCAGCTGCTCTAACCAACTGAGCTAAGCGCCCAAACGCCGGTGCCATTCTGACCCATCCCCCGGGGCACGCTGTCAGGGCAACTGCTGGGCCAGCGTCGTGCTCCACGGCCGGGCCAATGCCCGCAACTCGGCGCAACGCTCTTCGCCCAATACTGCGTAGGGTGCCGCAGCCAGCGCGTCGGTGCCGTCCTCGAGGGCCTGACGCTGACGGGCGCCCAATGCCGTGAAACGGAGCTCGTCACTCTGCTCGAGCCAGCCCCGCACCCGCAGCGCGTCGACGGCGCCGTCCCAGGCTTCCTCGGGCCAGCCCCGGGTGGCGCGCAGAATGCGCTCGGGCACATCACCGGCGGCGGCGTGGGTCACCAGCGCCTCAAGGCCCGACAGTCCGCGGACCACGAGCTGCGCAATGTGGCCGTCGCCCCGGTACTCACGCAGGATCGATTGGGCGTGCCAGAGCACCAGGTGCGGCGGTGAGGGCCAGGCTACGTCGGCATGGGCGGCGGCCAAGGGCCGTCCCTCCACCCGCCTGCCGGCCTCCTCGGCGGCCTGGCGGGCCAGCTCCGCAGCGCGCTGCATCTCGTCCGACGCGAGCACGTCGTCGCCCAGCAGGCGCCGCCAGGCGGCGTCGACGGCAGTGAAGCGGGCTCGGACGAGCGCGACCGGCGTCGCCACCTCCCAGACCGCCGGGACTGCCGCGTGCACCAGCTCCGGGTTGAAGTTGAAGAACGTGGACACGACCACGTCGGCCGTCACCGCTCCCATGGGCGCGGCACGCGATGCGAAATAGCCCGCCCGCCCGGTGACGCCGAGACGGGCGTACGCCTCCGCCGCCTCTGGGACGAAATAGATCATGCCGTGCAAAGGCTCCAGGGTCCGCCACGTCTTGCGGGCGAGCAGCGCGCTCGCAGCGTCCACGACGTCTCCCTCGATCACAAGCCCTCCTCTGCCGCCAGCCTGTCGGCCAGCTGCCTCGTCGCCGCAACTAGTGGGCGCCGGGTCGAGTCATCCCGCACGACCAGGTCCCGCCCCTCGCGTTCGCCCTCGGACACACCGACCTCGCGGCAGATGAGCAGCCCCGCCAGGTAGTCCCAGCTGTACAGGGTGGAGCTTCCGACCACCAGGTAGGCGTCGAGCACCCCCTCGGCGACAGCGCAGCACTCGAGGGAGGCGGCGCCGAGGGCCCGGTACTGCGCCCAACCCGGGTGGAAGCCGGGAAACCCCGAGATCCCGACAATGGCGGCACCGAGATCGTGACAACTCGAAGGAGCGATTGCCCGGCCGTCTTTCTCCGCGCCGGCGCCGCGCACCGCGGCGTAGCGCTGGCCCGTCGCCTGGTTCGTCACCACGCCGACGCGTGGCCCTTCCGCATCGAGCACGCAGATGCTGGTGGAAAAGAACGGCACGCCCCGATGGGCGTTGGTGGAGCCGTCGATCGGGTCGATCACGGCGAGGAGGGCTGAGGAGCGGTCCCCGGTGACCCCCGACTCCTCCGAGAGCACGGCCAGCCCAGCTCCGTGGAGCACCGGCAGGGCCGCACCGTCGGCGGCCAGGTCCAGCCGATACTGCCCGGGCTTGCCGCCGCTCGGCCCCCAGTCCTCAAGGACGTCGAGCGCGCCGCGTACCGAGTGGATCGCCTCGTCGAGCACTTCCAGGAGCCGATCGTCGTCCACGGAAGACGAACCCTACCGGGCACCGTCACCTCCGCCCGCATGACCGCTGCCGGATAGCCGTCCCGGATGGCCGGTCCCGCCTGGCCGCCCTGCCGGCCGCCTTCTCGTCCACGGCCAGTAGGCTTTGCCAGCTGTGGCTGCCATTGACGTTGCCGGGTATGTGGCCGATCTCAAGGATCATTCCGTTGACCACGGATTCCACGTGCACGACGAGCGGCACTTCGTCGAGACCTACTCATTGCGTCAGGTCTGGGAGGTTGATCTCCATCCCGAGGAGGGGTGTGGCGGGCCCCTCGACCTCCACCTGGCCCTGGACGTGGACCCCCGGGTCCTCCTCTCCTTCGAGGACGCCGTCGTCCTTTTGTCCGAGGACGAGGAGCCGCCCGACGAGTTCCATTTCCCCCTCACGTTCACCTGGGCCCTCCCGCCCCTCCCCAGCGGGCCCGACCTGCTCCGCCTGGCCATCGACCTGGCCGGCGTCGGGGGCATCGATCTCCCGCTCGAGGTCTCGGCCATCGACTCCTTCGCCAACGCCACCGACGGCTCGGAACGCCGGCTCAGCATCGTCGCCCGGCACCCCGTGTCGCTGGCCCGGGTCCTGAGTGGCGAGGAGCTCCTCTGTGATGTCTTCGACCGGGCCCTCGCCGTGAGCCGCTTCCTGCTCGAGTCCGCCGAACGCTGGCTGGGTTGACGTGCGGCGCGCCGGGCGCCCCCATGGAGTCCGAGTCGTGGTGGTGGTCGCCCTGGGCGTCGGCGCCGCCCTCGGAGTGAGCGCCTGCAGCACCCAGAACGGGCAGAACCTGGCCGAACAGGCCTGTGTGCACGTCAACCGTTCGGTCTCGGACTACCAGCGCGCCGTCCACCCTGGGACGCCGTCCGCGGTCGCCACCCAGCTGCAGAACGAGGCCGATCAGCAGCTGCGCGAAGCGCTCCCTCTGGCCGCCGCCGCCAACTCCGACGACGGCTCTTGGAACGCGCTCATGACCACCATTTCCGAGGGCGCCACCGTCGACGAGGGCCATCTTGTGCCGTCGCTGCGAGCCCAGTGCGTCGTCGCCAACGCCAACCCGGATGTCAACCCGCAGTCACCGAGTGGGAATAGCGGGAATAGCGGGCAGGGCGCGACGAGTGGCAATAGTGGCAAGAACCGGACGAGTGGCAGCACGACGCCCCAGAACGTGAACCCGAAACCGGCATCACCCGCCGGCTGAGGTCGGCGCCGGCGGCGTCGTGGACGCCGGAGGCGAGATCGGCGCGGCGCCGGCGGCGGCGCCGGCCATCTGCGCCCGCCCGGACGCCACGATGGCCGGCATGATCCTCGAGGCCAGGTACTGGCCTCCCGCCACGGTGAAATGGACACCGTCCGTCTGGCGGATCGTCACGCCGTGGACCGTGGGAGCGAACTTTCCACCAGGACACGCCGCGCCGAAGAGATTGACGACCGAGTCCGTCGTCGCGTGCTCGGCGGCCACTTCCCGCACGAGCTTGTTGTAGACGGCCAGGCGCGCCGGATTGTCCTCGGGCCAAGGTGCCCCGTCCGGCTGTTCCCCCTCATCGGTGCAGGGCCCGGTGAGGAACACCATGTGCGCACCGGATGCCGTGACCAACTGTGAGGCCTGCTCCAGTTGGCTCTTCACGTAGGCGGCGAGGGCCGGATGCAGAATGTTCGTCCATGTCCCGTTGAATTCGCGGTCGACCACCTCCCAGCGCCCCGCCAGCAGGACGACCACGTTGGGCGCGTCCTGGCTGATGGCGCCACGCCACTGGTCCTGCCAGGGCTCGTTGGCCGCCGGCCCGCCGGGCTCGACACCCGAGCCACCGCACGCCTCCGGCGTGTCGTAGCGGGTCCCCATGAGCTCAACCTGGGGGCCGTCGACCACGCCGCACCCGAGGATCCCCTTGTCGGTGAGCTGGTAGTCGTACATGTCCTGGACGTTCTGCTCGCCGAGACCCAGGCCGAGGGTGAGGGCCACCGAGTCGCCGAAGAGGAGCACCTTCACCGGAGGGCCCGCGGCCGAGAGCGGCGGCGCCGTCGTGCTGGTGGACGAGGACGACCCCGACCCCGTGTTCCCGGTACCACCCGTCAGCGCGGTGCTGGCAACCGCCGACGTCCCCGTCGTGGCCGCGATCACGGCCACCAGCACGGCGCCGACGCCGGCGGGCACGACCACCCATGCCCGCCACTGGCTGATGAACGTGCCCATGCGGATCGGGCGCTCCACGAGGTGGAAGGACACGACCGAGACGGCGAAGGTCACGAGGACGCGGAACCCGAAGAGCTCGTAGCCGGACAACCCGGTCCGGGCGTGGTCGAGCCAAATGAAGATGGGCCAGTGCCAGATGTAGAGCCCGTAGGAGATGCGACCCACGTAACGGATCGGCGACCACGACAGCATCCGCGGCACAAGGCTCCGGGGCGCCCCGACCGCCGCCAGGATGACGCTGGCCACCGACAGCCCAATGAGGAAGAACCCCCCCGAGTACGGGAGCGTGGAGGTCGAGGAGGTCAGCACCCAGAGGGCGATGGCGCCGGCGGCCCCCGCCACGCCCAGCGCACCGCAGAGCAGCCGTCCCCCGGCGGTCTCCGGTCGCCACAGTTCCCCCTTGGCCAGGCGGCCCTCCTCATGATGGCGCTGCGACACGAGCACCAGTCCAACGGCCAGCGCGCAACCGATGAAGAGGCACTGCGAGCGCGTGTCGGTCCCCAGATAGGCCCGGTTGGTATTGAGGCCGCCGTCGTACACGTGGTAAATCCACCG
>Ga0302279_10001823_pt1 | contig 29494 bp, 30 predicted proteins | sample III_Bog_N3_3_FD_194541 | JGI IMG/M metagenome (GOLD analysis project Ga0302279, IMG submission 194541) | Peat permafrost microbial communities from Stordalen Mire near Abisko, Sweden - III_Bog_N3_3 | ecosystem: Environmental > Terrestrial > Soil > Wetlands > Peat | place: Sweden: Abisko... | reverse complement strand
GTGGCTTCCTGGCCCGTGTAGAACACGTTCTTGGATTGCTCCAGGCCTTCGTAGAAGGTCGGATAGTACAGCAGGCCGTTCTCCTTCTCGAAGATTGGCAGCACGGCCTTGCGCGAGGCGGACGTCCAGCAGCCGAAGACGGCGGCGCAGTGGTCGTTGATCAGCAGCTTCTTGGACTTCTCGGCGAAGGTGGGCCAGTCGGACGCGCCGTCCTCCTTGATCACCTTGATCTTGCGGCCGAGCACGCCGCCCATCGCGTTGATCTGGTCGATGGCCAACTGCTCGGCCTGGATCGAGCCCGTCTCCGAGATCGCCATCGTGCCGGTGGACGAGTGGAGCTGGCCCACCGTCACCTCGGTGTCGGTGACGGCCAGCTTGGTGGTGTTGACGGAGGCCGTGGGTTGCCCGAAGCTGAGTCCGGACAGCCCCGCCAGGGGCAGTGCCGCGGCGCCCTGAAGCAGGCGGCGGCGGCTGGAATCGGGGCCATTCGGGTCGTGGTCACGGGTCATGTGGGGCTCTCCAGGCAAAGAAGGGGACGTGCTGTGGGGCCGGTGGCCGCCGCCTCGGGAGGAGGCCGTGGTACCGGGCTGGGATCCATCTTCGGAGAACGGTCGCGCGGGCCGAATACGTCAATCGACGTAGTGGCATGCGTAGTCACGTTGGTCACACTCACGCGCCGGGCCCGCTTCGCGAAGGTCTCGGCGGAGCGTTTCTTGCTTAGAGCCTGTCAGCGCAACAGCAGCCCCGAGAATCCGTGTCGACACCGCCGTCCCGCAGCCAGCCGCAGAAGATCTTCCGCATCCGCCGCGACTACAACTCGTGGGTGGCCAACGAGTCGATGGAGGACTACGCGCTGCGCTACACCCCGCGCAGCTTTCGCAAGTGGAGCGAGCTGCGCGTGGCCAACACCGCGTTCGGCGCCACGTCCTTCCTCGCGCTGGAGGCCATCGGCGGCGCCATCGCGCTGAGCTACGGCTTCACCAACGCGCTGTGGGCCATCCTGGTGGTGGGCCTGATCACCTTCCTGACCGGCCTGCCGATCAGCTACTACGCGGCGCGCTACGGCGTCGACATGGACCTGCTCACCCGCGGCGCGGGCTTCGGCTACCTGGGCTCGACGATCACCTCGCTGGTCTACGCCAGCTTCACCTTCATCTTCTTCGCGCTGGAGGCGGCCATCCTGGCGCTGGCGCTGCAGATGTACTGCGGCTGGCCGTTGTCGGTGTGCTACCTGGTGGCCTCGCTGGGCGTGGTGCCGCTGGCCATGCACGGCGTCACCTTGATCCAGAAGCTGCAGTGGTGGACGCAGCCGGTGTGGCTGGTGCTGTTCGCGCTGCCCTATGTCGCGGTGGCGATCCGCCGGCCCGACGCCTATGCCGACTTCACCACGCTGGTGGGCGGCGTCTCGCACAGCAGCGGCTTCGACGCCGCGATGTTCGGCGCGGCCACGGCGGTCGCCTTCTCGCTGGTGGTGCAGATCGGCGAGCAGGTCGACTACCTGCGCTTCCTGCCCGAGAAGACGGCCTTGAACCGCAAGCGCTGGTGGGCCGCGGTGCTGGTGGCCGGCCCGGGCTGGATCGTGCCGGGCATGCTCAAGATGGCCGGCGGCGCCTTCCTCGCGTTCCTGGCGCTGCAGCACGAGATCCCGGTGGAGCGCGCCGTCGAGCCCACGCAGATGTACCTGGCCGGGTATGGCTACGTCTTCTCGTCGCCCGGCTGGGTGCTGGGCGCGACCACCCTGTTCGTGCTGGTGTCGCAGATCAAGATCAATCTCACCAACGCGTACGCCGGCTCGCTGGCCTGGTCCAACTTCTTTGCCCGGCTCACGCACAGCCACCCGGGCCGCGTGGTCTGGCTGGTGTTCAACGTGCTGATCGCCGTGCTGCTGATGACGCTGGGCGTGTTCCAGGCGCTCGAAGGCGTGCTGGGCCTGTACGCCAACGTCGCCATCGCGTGGGTGGGCGCGCTGGTGGCCGACCTGGTCATCAACAAGCCGCTGGGCTGGAGCCCCAAGCACATCGAGTTCAAGCGCGCGCACCTGTACGACATCAACCCGGTGGGCCTGGGCGCGATGCTGGTGGCCGCCGGCCTGGGCATGGCGGCCTATGCGGGCACGATGGGGCCGACGGCGCAACCGTTCGCGCCATTCATCGCGCTGTTCGCGTCGATGGCGCTGTCGCCCGCGCTCGCTTGGTGGACCAAGGGCCGCTGGTACGAGGCGCGGCCCAACCTGGCGCCCTGGAAGCCGGGGCAGCACGTCGCCTGCTCGGTGTGCGACAACGTGTTCGAGTCGGAGGACATGGCGCAATGCCCGGCCTACGACGCGCCGATCTGCTCGCTATGCTGCACGCTGGAATCGCGCTGCCACGACCGCTGCAAGACGAACTCGCGCGTGCCCGAGCAGGTGCACGCCGCGCTGATGGCCGCCCTGCCGGCCAAGCTGGGCGCGCGCTTCAACTTCCGCGTCGCGCACTACCTGGTCGTCGCGCTGTCGCTGGTCGCGCTGTTCGCGGTCATCCTGGCCGTCGTCTACAAGCAGCAGCCGACGCCCGAGCTGTTGCAGGCGCCGCTGCTCCAGGCGTTCGCCCTCCTGTCGCTGGTGGCCGCGGTCGGCGCCTGGTGGATCGTGCTGGGCAGCGAGAGCCGCCACATGGCCGAGGACGACTCGCGCCGCCACAACGAGCTGCTGCTGCGCGAGATCGACGCCCACAAGCGCACCGACCTCGCGCTGCAGGCCGCCAAGGACCTGGCCGAGGCCGCCAACCAAGCCAAGACGCGCTACGTCACCGGCATGACGCACGAGCTGCGCACGCCGCTCAACGGCATCCTGGGCTACGCGCAGATCCTGCTCAAGGACGAACAGATCCAGGGCGCGCACCGGGCCGCCGTCGACACCATCCACCACAGCGGCGAACACCTGCACGGCCTGATCGACGGCCTGCTGGACCTGGCCCGCATCGAGGCCGGCAAGCTGCGGCTGGACATCGCACCCCTGCCCATGCGCGAGTTCCTCGACGACGTCGTGCGCATGGTCGCGCCGCAAGCCGCCGCCAAGGGCTTGCGCTTCGAGCTGCGCACGTCGGGCCGCATACCCACCTATGTACGTGCCGATGCCCGCCGCCTGCGCCAGATCCTGATCAACCTGCTGGCCAACGCGGTGCGTTTCACTGACACCGGCAGCGTCACCCTGGTGCTCGACCACACGCGCGAGGTGGCGCGCTTTCACGTCATCGACACGGGCATCGGCATCGCGCCGCAGGACATGGAGCGCATCTTCATGCCCTTCGAGCGCGGCAGCGCGGGCCGGCGCAACGGCGACACAGGCACCGGCTTGGGGCTGACCATCACGCACCTGCTCGCCCAATTGATGGGCGGCGACCTCAGCGTCCAGAGCACGCCCGGGCAAGGAAGCACCTTCACGGTGCGCCTGTACCTCAGCGAGACGGCCGAACCCGCGTCGAGACACCTGCCCCTGCACCGCCCCGTGAGCGGCTACATCGGGCAGCGGCGCAGCCTGCTGGTGGTGGACGACCACCCCACGCAGCGGCAGATGATCGCCGGCATGCTGCTGCCGCTGGGCTTTCGCATCCGCGAGGCCGCCAGCGGCCGCGAGTGCCTGGAAAGCGTGGCCGCGACACGCCCCGACGCCGTGCTGCTGGATCTGACCATGGACGACATGGACGGCTGGGAGACCGCGCGCCAGCTGCGCGCCAACGGCTTTGCCGACCTGCCCATCATCATCGTGTCGGCCAACGCATTCGAGAACCTGCCCGACAAGATCGCCGCCGCCGACTGCCAGGGCTTCGTCGACAAGCCCGTGATCGAGTCCGAGCTGCTGGCGGTGCTGCAACGCCACCTGGAACTGGAATGGGTGGCGGAGCTGACGGTGCCGATGTGGACGCCAGCCGAGCCGCTGGCCGTGCCGTCGTCGGGTCCGCCGCTGCCACCGGAGCTCGCGCAGGGACTGATGCGACTGGCCCGCCTCGGCCACGCGCAGGGCCTGCAACGCGAGCTCGACGCGCTGCAGGCCGCGCATCCGCTGCTGGCCACGCGCGTGGCCGGCCTGCGCGAACTCGCGTCGCGCTTCGCGTGGAACGACCTGATCGCCAGCCTCGGGCGCGAGCTCGACCTGGCGGACGGGGAGGCGACCGCATGAGCGCCGCCCAGCCGTTCGAAGGCGCTCGCACCGCAGCCGACAGGCGCAGGGGCGTCTCGTGAGCACCAACGGCGACATCGTCCTCGTCGTCGACGACGTGCCGCGCTCCATCGGCGCGCTGTGCATCGAACTCGAGTCCGAGGGCTACACCGTGCTCGTCGCCTCCGATGGCGAATCGGCGCTCGCGCGGCTGGACCTCGTCACGCCCGACGCCATCCTGATGGATGCGCTGATGCCCGGCATGGACGGCTTCGAGACCTGCCGGCGCGTGAAGGCGCATCCCGAGTGGCAGCACATCCCGGTCATCTTCATGACGGGGCTCTCGGAGACCAGCCACATCGTCAAGGGCTTCGAGGCCGGCGGCGTCGACTACGTCGTCAAGCCGGTGCGCACCCCAGAGGTGCTCGCGCGCCTGGCCACGCACGTGCGCAACTCGCGCGCCGTGCGCCTGGCGCGCGACGCCATCGACGTCGGCGGCCACGGCGTGCTGATGGTGGACTCGCACGACCGCCTGGCCTGGCGCTCGCCGCGCGCGCAAAGCCTGCTGGCCGAGTTCTTCGGCGGCAATGCCGGCAACGACGACTGCATCGCCTGGCTCGCGTCGCACGCGGGCGACGCGGCCGCGTGCACGCGCACGCAGGCAGGCCGCACGCTCACCGCCATCCGCCTCGAAGGCGCCGGCCTGGGCGAGACGATGTGGCTGCTCGCGGTGCGCGACGCCGACTCGCAGGACGCCACCCGCCTGGCCACCGCCTCGCTCACGCCGCGCGAGACCGAAGTGCTGTCCTGGGTCGCCAAGGGCAAGACCAACCGCGATGTCGCCGACATCCTGGGCATGAGCCCGCGCACGGTCAACAAGCACCTGGAGCACGTGTTCGAGAAGCTGGGCGTCGAGACCCGCGCCGCCGCTGCCGCGCTGGCCAGCCGCGGCCTTTCCTGACCCGCTCCGGCCATGAGATAATCCGCCCCTTGGCGTGCAACGCGCCAAAGCCTCGGTGGTGTAATCGGTAGCCACGCCAGACTCAAAATCTGGTCTCGAAAGGGGTGTCGGTTCGAGTCCGACCCGAGGCACCATCCCAGGTCTCCAGCAAGCGTCTATGACGACCAAGCCACTCTGTGAATCAATCACTTAGTGGCTTTTTTTGTCGCCCATGGACTTCCATGGCACCCCTTGCATTGCAGGCAAAGCGGGGGAACAATGTGGGGAACGGGAGCGCGCTGCCCCCAAAACATGGAATTTGTTCCCCCATGCTCACTGACCCCGTCTGCAAGAACGCCCGGTGCCCCGAGGACAAGGCACGCTGTCGGTTTGCCGATGCCGGCGGCCTCTACCTTGAGGTCACTCCCAACGGCGCCAAGCGGTGGTTCTGGAAGTACCGGTTCGGGGGCAAAGAGAAGCGCCTGGCGCTGGGCAACTACAGCGAGGCCGGCTCGAAGACTGTCGTCGTCAGCCTGAAGGAGGCCCGCGATGCCAGCGTCGAAGCGCGGAGAGTGCTGAAGACCGGCACCGACCCCGTGCAGCGCCGTAAGGCGGACGCAGCCGCCCAGGTCGTCTCCGCGGCCACGACGTTCAAGGCGGTTGCCATCGAGTACCACGGCATCAAGTCGAAGTCCGGCGGCTGGAGCGCTACTCACGCCGCCTCGTGGCTGCGGGCCCTCGACAAGCATCTGTTCCCCCGCGTCGGCTCCCTGCCCCTGTCGGACGTCTCAGCGCCGGTGCTGCTCGATGCGCTGCGCAAAGTCGAGGCGATCGGCATCGTGCGTACCGCCCACGACCTGCGCGAATACGCCGGCCAGGTCTTCCGATACGGCGTTCAGACGGGGCGAGGGACTACCAACCCTGCGGCCGATCTCCGCGGCGCCCTGGCGGCATTCGTCGAACGGAACATGGGCGCGGTTCTTGAGCCGACCGCCGCGGGAGAACTGCTGCGCGCCATCGCGGCGTACACCGGTCAGCCAGTGACGCGCGCCGCGCTGCAGATATCTGCACTGGTGTTTCAGCGCCCTGGCAACGTGCGAATGATGGAATGGGCCGAGGTCGACCTGGACGGCGCCCTGTGGACGATCCCCGCTGCGAAGATGAAGCGCGGCCAGCACGGCAAGGCCAACGGCCGCCCTCATCTCGTCCCACTGGCGCCCCAGGCAGTCGCCGTCTTGCGCGAACTCCAGCCGCTCACGGGGCATGGGATGTATGTCTTTCCGTCGATGCTCTCGGGTGAGCGGCCGATGAGCGAGAACACGATCCGCGCGGCCCTGCGCCGCATGGACTACACGAACGAGGAAATGACCGCGCACGGGTTCCGGGCGATGGCGCGCACGCTGATGATCGAGCGCCTACCGGGGATCTCGGCGGACGTCATCGAGGCGCAGTTGGCGCACGGCAAGTCCGGGCCGCTGGGCACCGCCTACGATCGCGCTGAGTACATGGAGCAGCGCCGCCAGATGATGGCGACGTGGGCAGACTACCTCGACCGCCTGCGCATCGGCGCGCAGGTCGTTCCGATCAACGCGGCCCAGGCTGCATAGACCGCGCCGCCCGGCAGGCGGCAAAGCGGCCGAACCACGCGCAGCAACGCGCGGCCCGGCCTGACTATCAACCGATCCAGGAGATCGACATGACAGCTACCGCAGAATCTAACGCAAAGCGCGCCGCGAACCTGGCGCCGTATGTGACCGAAAGCACGTTCAATGAACAGCGACGGCAACTAGCGCGCGAGTGCGTCTGGGAGATCGATGCGCTGTTGGACACGATGCGCTCGCTGATCGGATCGCTAGGCACCCAGGAGACCGACCAGGCCGAGCTAATGCGAACGGGCCTGCAGCTTCGGGGTATCGCGACTCGCGTCAGCGATCTTGACTTGGCCGTCATGTCCATCTTGGACGACGATCGAAGCACCGTCGAACTTGAGCGGGTGGTTTATGGGCGCCAGTAGGCTCGGCAGTCGCAGGCTCACCGACATCAACAGGTGCGCGGCGGTCAGCTTCGACGACATGCGCGGCGCGAATCGCATCCTTGCTGGCGCCGACTGCGAGGTCTCGCCACGAAGCCAAAGGTCGCATCCGGTCGACGCAAAGCCGTGCAGCAACCGATCTCGGTGCACGGCTGGCTGTGCGATCACGACAGCAGGTACGGCGATCCCGTCATCATCAACGGAGACGCCGAGGCCCTTGCTTTGATGGCCTGGGGCCTCGGCCAGTTGGAGGCGGTCAACCAACTGCTCGAGGCGATCACAAACCGAGGGCGCGGTGACGACGTCTCGCTGGTTGCCGGCGCCGTGTGGCATCTGACTTCGCAAGCCGAGACCGTCATCAGGGCCGCGCACCAAGTGCATATCGACAACTACATCGACTGACCGTTTCGCCGCGCCTAGGCTGATCCCCGAAGAGCCGCTTCCCTTGGCGGTCTGGCGCGGCCCCATCACAAGGATGCGCGAAGGGGCGCAGATGGATTTCGTATCACTATCGGAAGTGCTGCCCAGCATGGCCGAACGCATCGAGCTGGAGCCTCACGGCATGGACGCGGCGACGTTCGCGGATGCCGACTTCGCAGTTGCGGTGAGGTCGCTATTTGATGCCAGCAACCCAAGAGTCGAATGGGCCCGGAAATGCTCCTTCGCCGCTCTGTTCCTGAACAAAGCTCTGCATCACCACGACGGCGAACTTCCGCGCTGGATGGAGTACGACAAAGCCAAACGCTTCGCGGTGAAAAATGCGGACGCCGAGAAGGAAGGCATCGAGATTCTGACGTCCAACACCTCGTGGGGTAATGACCTGCTGGAGATGCTCTGCTCGCACGTTCGCGACGCCTCCGTCGGATACCGACGGGATCTGCTCGACCCTGATTTCGTGACAAAGCGAGTGCACGACAACCTCGCCAAGAACGGGCTGAGATCGTCATCTATCGGGTTCGCTCGATCCGAGCTGATCCGCTTTCTGAATGACTGCGGGCTCGCGCATGACCTTGAATCAGCGTTGGAGATCGGCGCCGCCACCGAAGACTCGACCGCTGCCCCCGACAACGCTGGCGGCGATGCCGTGGGGGTTCCGACTGCGACAACTGGTCTGCCGACGGACAAAGTCGTGGACGCGTTCCGGGACGTCGGCAAGTCTGGTGTGGAATGGACAAACCTCTTTAGGCGCGGGCAAGCCAAGTGGCTATTGGATTGTCGAGTCGCGCCGGGCAAACAAGGGGCGGGAGGAAATCAACCTCGCTGGGATCCCGTAAAGATCGGTGGTCAGCTGCTAAACGGCAAAGCTCGCAGGACCGGGAAAGCCAATCAGATTGACAAAGCCTTCAAGAGCCGAGATGTGCTCGCTCCGTTCCTTCCCGCCTGGAAGGCGTACCTCGATAGCATCCCGGGTGGATATGACTTCGACGAGACCCGTTGATTGGCCCGCACCGCTGTCGATCCGAAACGGTCGGAAACCTGCTCATGCCGTCGGCGTGATGGGGACTCTGCACGCGTCGGAATAGCCCCCCGGGGTATACGCGCTGCGCGCCGCGATCGATCCGAAACAAGCAGCAAGTCTGCGCGGAAAGCAACGGGAAGTGCGAAGTTTCGCCCAGGCTGAACCAACCTAAGTCGTTGAACGTAAAGACTATTTCCAGGCCGTCGGTGAGAAGTTTGGGTTTCTGGCTGCGCGGAAATCGTTTCGAAACCGGTAACTTATGCGCCCCGGAATTGTTCGGATTCGTCCTGCTACCTGTGCTTGCGAAGGGCCTCGACCACCGACGGGCCAACGTTCTTCAGCAGCTCGGCGATCCGGGCTGCCGTTTCCGGCGGGTGCATCGTGCTTGCCGGGCGCGCCGACCCTGGCGTGCTGGCCGGTGACGCCGCGGCAGGGTTTGCGTGAGATTCGCTCGTTGTCATGGTCGGCGTCCAGTAAGGCGATCACTCGCCCCTGGATGTCATCATATGCGTGGGCGCAGCGCTGCTGCGGCGAGCAGCGTGTGGCGCCGGTCTATGATCTCGTCGGAAGCGAGAGAAGGCGAGTCACCCTTCTCGTCAGTGGGGGCGTGTCCGACCTTGGTTCCCCGTCGCTTCCTTCGATTGCCCGCGGCGCAGCTGAACGCGATGGGCTCGGCCTAGATCGCCGCGCTGACCACGGCGCAGATCTCGGCCCTGACCACGGACCTGATGGCGGTGATGTCCACGGCTGACCTGCACGCGCTCGGCACCGCCGCCACCAGCGCGCTGACGTCCGCCCAGCTGAACGCGCTGGCCACCGACCACATCGCCACCCTGACGACTGCCGCCGCCGCGGCGCTCTTGACGACGCAGTCGCCGCGCTGAGCACCAATGGCCCACCGACCCTGGCATCTCGAAACCCGGACGCCTGGGCTACCCCCACGCCTGCGCGGTGGCCCAGTCTGTCCGGGCCCTGTCCGGGTCGCTACTGGCTGTTGCCCTCCAGAAACGAGCTCGACGCAATCTTGCATCGAGCGCCGCTCATCGGTGATGGGCTGCCCAGGTTGGTCTGTTTCAAAACGACAAACTCGGTGGGAGCCGGCTCAGAACTGAGCCGGTTGAGCCGGCAGTGCCCGAGGAGCACCGGTCAATTGCTGTTCCGGGCCTCTGTCCAAAAATGGACACACGGTCTAGCGGCAAGGAGGGCGATCGGGGCGACTGCGAGGTCTCCTGAAAGTTCAGGAGACCCCAATCGCACGCCTCGACCATGCGCGGGCGGATCCGGCGAACGACGCAGGCGCCGTGCGGGCCGGCGTCGGCAGCCTGACCATGCTGGTCATCGTGGGCGTGAACCCGTCGGCATTCCGGTTGAAGACCCTGCGCAGTTGCCGCTCGCGCTCGTCTGCCGAAAAGGGGGGCACTTTGGCCCCTCCCTTTGCCGTACAGAATCTCGGCCACCACGGAGGCGCTCACGTAGTGGGTGCAGTCGATCTCGATCAGTACCCGCTCGAAAACTTGGTTTCCGGTGGAAACCTCACTGGAAACCTGATGCTTGGAAACCAGGCCGCCCGTCCAAAATTGACGCACGGGCTGCCGGCCAGCGTGGGGCGCACAAACTGCGACCCCCTTTGCGATCACCCTTCACGCGTGACGCGCACCTCAAGGCGGTATCCAAGCGCGAGCGCTGCGGCGTCGAGTTGGTCCAGCCGAGACGCGTGGCCAAGATCGAACAGGCGCCCAACCTGGGGCGGGTGCCACGACAACCGCCGCGCCAACTCTGATTTCGTGACACCCTGCTGAGTCATGGCTTGGTACACGCCGAGCTTCGCGGCCTCGAGCGCGGAGGGGCGTACCGTCCTCTGACCACGCTGCGCCAGGCTGGGGGCTGGTAGCGGCTTGCGGGCGTCCACGTAGAACGACAGCGCGGTTTCGAGCGCGTCCGAAGCCATCTTCAGGGCTTCGCCTTCGTCGTCCCCATGCGTGATGGCCTCCGGCACGTCCGGGAATGTCACGGTGAAGCCGCCTTCAGGCTCCGGAGTCAGCACCGCGGGGTAGTCCAGATTCACAGCCCCATCGGATAAACACTTCTGTTTCATCCTTGAAGCATACCGCACCCGCGCGCAGCGCTGCGCTCTTGCCCGGCCACTGCGATCCCATGTCCGACCCGTCTAAACCTCGCTGGCCACCTTTCGGGCGGCCTCGTAGAACTCGCTGAGCGTCATCATCGGAACTGTGCCTGTCTGTTCGATCGGCCCGCCGCCCTTGCCGGTCAGCTCGCGCCGGTTGGTCAGCAGCCCGCCCACTTCCTTCGCCGCCTGCTCGAGGAGCCGAGCGACCATCGCGGAATTTCCCCGAATGTCGGCCTCGACGCACAACCGCTGCAGCATTTGAAGGCGCACCGCCAGATTGGCGATCGGGACGCCTGCAACGTCTTCCAGGAACTCCTTGCGCGTGGCGTTGAAGACCGCCTTGAGCTTTGCGCCAACGTCCCGCCCGGACGTCTTCGACGGGTCGTATTCGGCCACCTGCCGGCGATGGTCACCGACAGGTAGGTGCGATCCGGGGTCACCACATCGACCAGCTTGAGCGACTCGCTCAAATTCTCGATCGCGGCCAGGAACGTCCTCAGGTCGACGCCACCCGGTTTCGGCGTGTTGCTGGACTTCGTCAACCTCAAGCGCACGTCAAACGGCTTGGCCACCTTGTCGTACGAGGCGAAGCTGCCACCCTCGATCGGGAAGTCTGCGATGGCCCACTCGCGTCCGTACTCGAGAGCGACGATCGAGTCCGGTTCGATTTCCTTCTTGCCGTTGTAGTAGATGCCCCACTCGGATGGCGCTGCCTGCAATCGGGTGTCGGTCGCGGCGGTGGCGAGTTGGAGATCGGTAAGGGGCGCGGGCCCGGACATCAGCGTTGGTGCGCCGTTCTGGTTCATGACTGTTCCTTCATGGTGGAGTGATTGGACGGGGCACGGCCGGTGAAGAGGCTCGAGCCGCAGAGGTTTTCGGCTTTATCGCCATGCCTACCTCCGGCTCGCCGTGCTGCCTTCGCCCTTGGATTTCCCAGCACGACGCTCGCGCTCGGCCTGGACGATGGTCACCAGATCGCGCAGGAATCCGCCCGCCGCAGGCTCGTCAGGGCGTGTCCCGAAAGGCTCGACCAGCCGCCAGGCGTTCCCGTGGCAATGAACCACGCCGGCTGCCGTCAGCTTGTCCTCGTGGCGCCGCAGCAGGCGGGGCAGGTCTCCTGCGTCGATGCGCCAAGCCTGCAAAGCGCGCGCCTTTTCGGTGGCCCACGCCTCGAGCGATAGGTGCCGGCGCAAATCATCGGGGCGTACCTCGATAGCGGTCTCAGCGATCATCGTGCGGCTCCCTCGTTCGTTGTGGGCAGTTCCCGGGCGGCGGCGGCCCACGCCTCGACCGATGCTTCGACTGCCCAGGCGTAGCCGGTCCACATCGGCGCAGACTGCTCGGCCAGGTGCACGGCGATCGGCCAGACGGCGCGCCAGGCATCGCGGTCGAGGCGGAAGAACAGCACCGGCACGGCGCCGGCGCGCTCGGCCTGAGCAACAGCCTGCCTCCACCAGCGGGCAATGTCGGCGCGTCCCGCTCCAGCGTGGCGCTTGACCTCGACCGACCAGCCGGGCACGCCCTCGAGGTCGCTGTCGCCTTCATGCTGGCGGACGCGCCGGCGCACGTCCCAGCCGGTGAGGTCGCGGATCAGCGCGGCAATCTCGCGCTCGCCGGTCGCGCCCTTGTTTCGGCTCATGGCGGTCATGTGGCCGACTCCCTGAAGGCCGGGCAGTGCTGCAGCATCCCCGCCAGGTCGCGGCCGACCTCGGGGGACTGCAGCGCCGCGCGACGGTGGCTGCCGCAGCGGCCGGGCCGGTAGTGCTGACACTCGACGCAGGTCGCGCGCCCGTCGGCCTCGCGGTCACGGCGCGCCAGGCGCTGGGCGAGCACTTCGGCGTCGGCCACTGGCCAGCCCCAGCGCAGCAGTTGCTCGCGGCGATCCGTAATGCGCGGATCCTCGCCCAGCAGCGCCAGCAGTTCGGGCTTGGCGTCGCGCACCTGGGCCCGGAGATCGTCGGTCAGCAGCGACGCCGGGCGGATCACCAGGCGATCGCCATCGGACTCGACCGTGAGCCCAGCTTCGGCCAGATCGTTCAGAAGGTCGCGGGCGCCCATCAGAACATCTCCTCGTCGTCTGAAGATGCCACCGAAGGCGCCGAAGGCGACACGTTCTGAACGTTGACGCCTTCGGCATCTTCGTGGCGTCTTCGCGTCGGCTGGACGACCGTCAACGACCAGACCCACCCGCCCCTCATGCCTTCCTTGCGCCGGTCGATTCCCATGCGCTGCGCCGCGCGCTGAACCGTCCGCCATGCGTAGCCGGCACCGTCGGCATCGACCTTGACCTGCTTTGCGCTCGCCGGCCCGTCGGCCAGCAGTCCGCGAAGGAAGTCGTCGACGTCCCCGGAGTCGCCCTCGATGTCCGAGTCCACCTCGGCCTCAGCCAACAGTTCGCGCGCCGTGCCCTCAACGCTCGCGCCGAACTCGATGCACGACGCGATGACACCGGGGTACGCCGACAGCTCGCGCTGCGCCAGGTGGTACTCGAAGCCGCCGTCGTCGGGGCCGATGTTGGACTTGCTGCGAACCAGGATTCGGCGATCCTCGTCGTCCTGCTGGCCCTTGACCTTGGCTGCTGCCATGACGACACGCGCCACGGCACCGAACGCCATGCTTCCCACGACGCGCTCCGTCGGATCGCGGCCGGCCGTTCCCTTTCCGAAGTGCGTGATCCCCAGCACCGCTGCGCCGATGCTGGCGCCCAGATCAACCAGCGGTTGGAGCGCCCGGCGAACCTCGGTGTTCTTGTGGGAGTCCCCGGCCACCGCTGACACCACCGGGTCGACCACAAGCAATCCAACGTCTCCGACCCGCTCAACCGCGGCCATCAGCTGCAGCATGTCGCGCGCGGGGTCGAAGGGTTGCAATTCGCCATCGACGTGGGCCGCCGTCACGAAAAACACGCGTGCCATGTTGGCGTCCATCGCGTGCAGGCGCGGTACGAGCGTGTCCCCCGGATCGTCCTCCCCCGACCAGACGACGACGTTGCCGGCCGCACAGCGCGTGCCGTCCGGCCACCGCCCGCCGACCGTCAGCGTGGCTGCCAGCGCAAGCGCGATGGTGGTCTTGCCCTGCCCCGGCGCGCCGGCCAGGATGTGCAGCTTGCGGCGTGCCAGCCACCCTGGCCACAGCCACGCGATGGGCTCGGGGTGGATGGTGTCCCCGCGAGTCAGCACCACGCCATCGGGCTCGCGGAGGAGCGCGCCGGGCAGGCGCTTCACGAGCGCATCGGATCCGCCGCGCGCCTCGATGGCTTCGTCCAGCATTGCGAGGTTGGCGTTCAAGCGCTCACCTCCTGCCGCAGGTAGGCGATGCGGCCGGCGGCTTGCAGCACGCGTGCGCGATCGGCATCAGACAGGGCTATGCCGTGCGCAACGGTCGACGCGGCGACTGCGACCAGATTGGACTCCTCGGCCAGCAGACCCAGCGCCTGGCCAGCAGTCAGCAAGCGACGGCGCTGCGGTTGGCCGGCGCTGCTTTCGCGTGGCGGGAACAGGTCGGTTAGTTCCAGGCCCAGCGCGCCGGCGACGGCATCGGCGCCGCAGCCTTGCCAGCAGCGCAGCAGTACCTGGCCCTCGTGCCCCAGACCGATGGAGAGCGCCGAACGGTTGCTGCCGCGGTGGGCTGGGCAGCAGGCGCGCCATCGATCGGCACCGTTCTGACGAAGACCGTAGGCCGACAGGCGATCCAGCACGATTTCAATCGGAGTCATCGGGCGTTCACCTGCAGAAACGCTTCAACAGCGGCCACGTCAGCGAGCGAACGGATCAGCCCCCAACGCGAGACGCGGAAGGTGCCGTCGGTGAGGCAAGCCAGCTCTAGGCCGGCCAGCGCCGCGCGAGCGCGCAAGGTGGCAAGGCGCTTCGTGATGACGCCGTCTTGATCGACGGCCGGCGCATCGGCACAATACGTGCTGCTCTTATTCGTTTGGCCCTTGAAGCCCGCCGCGCCTGCCAGCCGGTGGGCTTCGTCTTTGTCGGGTTCGCTCAGGCGAGCCAGGCCCGGCGCCGAAGCACCGTTGTGATGAGGCGTGCGCATTGGGTCACGCTCCGACCTGGCAGGTGGCGGCGGTCGTCTCGGCGCGGGCAGCGAGCCAGTCGAGAACTGCACCGCAGACCCAACGGGTGCAGCGCGGGCCGTCCTTTACGGGAGAGGGGAAATCACCCGAGGCGACCTTGCGCGCGATCGAAGACGACGACATACCAGTGACGAGGCTGACCGTCGGCTTCATCAGCAGCGCCTCGCGCACCTTGAGGACTTCGATCGGCTGCGCGACGCGCTTGGGGCGCGCGCCGACAGCACGACGTTGCGTAGCGCGTTTGGGGCGCACCGCGCCGGCATGTTGCGTTTGGGTTGCTTGGGGCATGGAATGAACTCCAGTGGGGTTTCCGAAGCCCAACTATGAAAACCCGCGACGATTGCCGGCCCGATGCAGGCTTTGCTTCATAGGAAGACCCGCGACACAAGATGCCCCATCGCGGGTTTTCGTCGCGGGTTTATTCACAGATCAAGGAGAGGTCAACGAGCACCTTGCGCACGTGCCGCCACGTTGAGGAAGTAGCTGTGGCGCTAACATCGGCCGGATCGCTGTTCCAGGAGAGCCTCGTCATGCTCGAGCGGCAGTTTCTCCTAATGATGCCGTCGGTCGGCCGATCGGTGAAATTAGCTTTCCCGAAGACTCGCCAAGCTGAAGGGAAGAACCCATGTTTGGACTTTTTCTCATCGTCGTGATCGTCGTCCTCGGATACGCAGTTTTCCAAAACTACCGGAAGCTAGCCCGCGCAGAAGAGGCACAAAGAGCAGAGGCATTCGACAAGGCGTGCCTGTATGTCTTGTACAACCGACTGTCTTTCGACGAGGTGCAAAAGCTGTCGCTCCTAGCAGGGAGGTACATGGATCGACTCGTGCTGATCAGTACCCTCAAGCAACTACGCGAGTCGATTGACCTGGCCCTGGGCAGCATGAATCGAGACACGGCAACGTCCAGGATGGAATTCGCCGAGAACTGTGTGCAGGAAATCGACAACGCAGATCCATTCGCCGCGTCCCCGCACATCCTCGATGAGATCCATGTGGCGCTTACGGAAGCGCAAAATAAATTCAAGACCGTGGTGCACGTCAATGCGTCGCGCGGCCACGCGGCAAAGGCGGCCTCGCTGAAGACTGACAAGGCCAAGCGCAAGCACCTGCACTTTGCCCGCGAGGAAATCCAACTCGGGTTGACGGCCGGTCAAGGAGACCTTGCTGTTTTGAAGGCAGAGCTTGCGGCTATCGATGCGAAGATCGCAGAGGTCGGGGTGTTGGAGCGGCCGAATGCTGTCGGAAGGGGCAGCGCTCCCAATGCGGGGGAACAACTGGGGGAACGTTGAGCAGACTTTGATGCCAATAGCAAGCATTCATGCGCCCTGCAGCCCGATGTTCAATCCCGACCCGAGCACCAGCCAAGCCGAATCACAAATGTCCGTGACGTCAGATCACTCGCGTCTGCTGACCCTGGCTGCTCGCGCGCACCTCGCCCCTCTTGGATGCAAGCAGAACGGCCGCTCGCGGTTCTGGTTCGATGACCACGGATGGTGGGCCGCAACGGTCGAGTTCCAGCCAAGTTCGGGGAGCAAGGGCAGCTACCTCAACGTTGGAGCCATGTGGTTCTGGCATCCGACGGATCACTGGGTCTTCCACGAGTACGAGCGCGTTGCGCCGTTCCATGAGTTTCGTGACGACGCTCAGTTTGCAGAGGTCGCATCTGAGCTCGCGAAACGTGCGGCGTCTCGAGTGATCGCGGCCCGCGAGAAGTTCGATTCGATCGAAGCCGTTGCAAGGTACCTGATGCAGACGCCGACCGACGGGTTCTGGCTGAACTATCAAGCAGGAATCGCGGCATCGCTCATCGGCGACACGTCGACTGCAGCGGTCCGATTCCAGGCCTTAGCGGCGATCCCGTCTGATGCTGCATGGGTCAGCGAAGCCAAAGACAGAGCGCGGCGCCTGTTCGATTCGTTCACGTCGACGACGCGAACACGAGAGCTTGTTGCTGCCGAGGTTGCTCGGACACGCGAGAAGCTGGGCCTGCCTGCACTTCCGTCGGCCACCGACCTCTGGGCTCCTGCTCGCCGCCGCACGGCATGACCGGCCTTTCGACCGGTGGGCTACCCACCAACGCCGCCATGGCACACTGAAGTCTCCACTGCCCCGACCACCATGCAACCGCCGCCGCCCATCACCCGTGCCCTGCTGATCGCCTGCACCGTCCTGCTGTTCGCCGCCCAGATTCCGCTGCTGGCAACGCTGATGGGCCAATGGTTGGCGCTGCATCCCGCGCTGTCGGGCTTCTGGCCGTGGCAGGTGCTGACGTTCTCGTTCGTTCCCGCGAGCGTGCCGACGTGGCTGTTCAACATGATGATGATCTACTACTTCGGCACCGAGATGGAGAACATCTGGGGCGAGCGGCGATTCATCCAGTTCGTGCTGGCGAGCGCGGTGACGGGGGCCGTGGTCTATCTGCTGCTGTCGCTGCTGTCGCCGTTGCTGGGGATGTTCGCGCCGGCGGCCATGATCGACGCCTCCACCATCTCGCTGGGCTTGCTGGTCGCGGCGGGCGTGCTGTTTCCGCGTCGGACGATCCGCTTGTACTTCGTGGTCGAGGTGACCCAGCGCGTCGCGGTGTGGGTGTGCGTCGGCATCATCGTCTTCATGACACTGGGCGACTTCTCCAACGGCTCGGGCGCGTGGGCGCGCGGCCTGGGAGAACTCGGCGGCGCCCTCGGCGGCTACCTGATGCTGCTGTACTGGCGCTGGCGCCCGCCGTCGCGCAAGCGGCCGAAGCCGCCGTCGCACATCCGGCGCGTGCACTGAGAAAACTCAGTCGGCCAGGCCTTCGCGCACGGTCGGCCGCATGAGCTTCAGCCGCAGCTCGTGCTTCATGCGCGCATTGGACAGCCGCCTCGACTCGTTCAGGAAGCTCCACTGCGCGACGCTGAAATGCTCGCCCGCCTGCGCGCGCGTCACGCGCGCGGGGCGCGGCAGGCCGCTCAAGTCGGCGACGAGGTCGTAGTAGTCGCCCGTCTTCAGGTCGCTGTCGTCGCACACGTTGACCACGCGTTGCGGCCGGCCGCGCCACAGCGCGGCGATGCAGGCGCGCGCGAGGTCGTCGGCGTGGATGTGGTTGGTGTAGCCGTCGTCCTCGGCCGCCAGCACCGGCGTGCCGCGGCGCACGCGGTCCTGCGGACGCCCGCCGTCGCGGTCGTTGGCGTAGATGCCGGGGATGCGCAGCGTGGTCACGCGCACGCGCCTCGCGCGTCCCCACGCGCGCAGGTGCGACTCGGCATCGACGCGGCGGCGCGCGCGATCGGTGGTCGCGTTGAGCGGGCGCGTCTCGACCACCCGTTCACCGCGGCAGTCGCCGTAGACGCCAGTGGTGCTGGCGTAGACGACGCAGGTCGGCAGCGTGCGCCGGCTCAAGGTCGCCAGCAGCGAACGGATGCGCGGATCGGACTCGCCCGAGCCCGGCGGCGGCGCGAGGTACAGCACGGCATCGGCGAGGCCGGCGAGCCGGCCGAGCGTCGACGCGTCGTCCAGATTGCCGACCACCGGCCGCACGCCCGCCGCGCGCAACGCATCGCATCGTGCTGGCGACGAGGTCAGTGCGATCACGCGCAGCCGCCCGCACAGCATCCGTACGACGCGCAAGCCGACGTCGCCGCAGCCGATGATCAGCAGAGTGGATTTGCGCACCATGAGGCGCTCATTGTCCGCGCTCGCCGCGCACCACCAGCGCCAGCCCGGCCAGGATCAGCGCGATGCCGGCCAGCCCGCTCGCGCGCAGCGGCTCGCCCAGCACCAGCACCGCCAGCGTGAACGCGGTCAGCGGCTCGCCCAGCGCCAGCGCCACGCCGGTCGCCGCCGAGATGAAGCGCAGCGCGCTGCTGAAAAGCAGGTAGGCCACGCCCGTGGCCATCACGCCCAGCCATGCGACGACCCACCAGCCGCGGCTGCCCGCGGCCAGCAGGTCGCTGCCGCCGGACGGCGCGATGGCCCACGCCGCGGGCAGCGCGATGATCGCCGCGATGCCGAACACCCACAGGCTCGCGCGGGCCGGCGACGCGTGCGCGGACAAGGACTTGGCGACCAGCGTGTAGACCGCGTAGCAAAAGCCTGCGGTCAGGCACAGCAGCAAGCCCGCGGCGTCGGCCGGCGCCGCGCCGCCCTTGCCCAGCGCGATGGCCGCGCCGCCAACGACGGCCAAGGCCGTGCCCAGCCACCACAGCGGCACCGGCGGCTTGCGCGTGACCAGCGCCTGCAGCGCGCCGGCGAACAGCGGCCCGCTGCCGATCGCGATCGTCGTGCCGACCGCGACCCCGGCCAGTCGCACGCCAGCGAAGAACGCGAGGTTGTAGACGGCGATGCCCGCGCCGGCGAGCAGCTGGCGCTGCCACCGCCCGGGCACCGCCGGCCGCGCCCCGCGTCCACGTTCGGTGGCCGCCACCAGCAGCGCGAAGCATGCAGCAGCGATTGCCAGCCGCAGCGCGCCGATCCAGTACGGCGAGACGCGCGACGGCGCGAAGTGTTGCGCCGTGCCGGTCGTGCCCCACAGCACGGCGGCGGACAGCGCCAGCACGATGCCGGGCCAGGAGGAGGTCTTCATGCGTTGCGTCGTCTGCTCGCGATCAGGTCAGGCATTGCCTCATGCCGCAATGAGGATTGTCGCCATCTGCGCGCGCCTCGGCGGCATGAGCAGATGCCAGACCCCCGGCCAACTGTCGCATCCCGGCGGCATGCCGGGATGCCGGCCCCTCGGCCTTCGGCGCGCGGGATAATCCGACATTCGCTGCCGCCCGGCACCTTCGCGCACCGCTGCCCAGAACATGACCTTCACCGTCACCCTCCATCCCGCCGAGCGCGCCTTCGACGTCGCGCGCGACGAGACCATCCTGTCGGCCGCGATCCGCGCCGGCGTCGGCCTGCCCTACGGCTGCCGCGACGGCGCGTGCGGCTCGTGCAAGAGCAAGCTGCGCGAGGGCCGCGTGATCCACGGGGCGCACCAGCCCAAGGCGCTGTCCGAGGCCGAAGAAGCCGCAGGCATGATCCTGACCTGCTGCGCGACGCCGCAGACCGACTGCGTGGTCGAGGCCCGCATGGTGGTGGGCGCCGGCGAGTACCCGATCAGCAAGATGCCCGGTCGCGTGCTGAGCATGGCGCGGCCGGCCGACGACGTGGCCATCGTGCGCATCCAGCTGCCCGCGACGTCGCCGTTCCGCTATCGCGCGGGGCAGTACGTCGAGTTCATCCTGCGCGACGGCGCGCGCCGCAGCTACTCGATGGCCAACGCGCCGCACAACCTGGGCACGCCCGCGTCCATCGAACTGCACCTGCGCCACATGCCCGGCGGCAAGTTCACCGACCACGTGTTCGGCGCGATGAAGGAAAAGGACATCCTGCGCATGGAAGGCCCGTTCGGCAGCTTCTTCCTGCGCGAGGAGAGCGACAAGCCCATCGTGCTGCTGGCCTCGGGCACCGGCTTCGCGCCGATCAAGGCGCTGATCGAGCAGCTGCACCACCTGGGCAGCATCCGTCCGGTGCGGCTGTACTGGGGCGCGCGCAAGCGGTCCGACATCTACTTGGCCGACTGGATCGATACCGCCAAGGCGTTGCTGCCGCAGCTCGAGTTCGTGCCGGTGCTGTCGGAGCCGGCTGCAGAGGACGCGTGGACGGGCCGCACCGGCTTCGTCCACCAGGCCGTGATGAGCGACCTGCCCGACCTGTCCGGCCACCAGGTCTACGCCTGCGGCGCGCCCATCATGGTGGAGTCGGCCCAGCGCGATTTCGTCGCGCAGTGCGGCCTGCCGGACGAGGAGTTCTACGCCGACAGCTTCACTTCGGAAGCGGACAAGCACGGCGCCTGAAGCTGGCTCTGCGGCGATGCATCTCACCGCCAAGCACTTCCTGCTCGCGCTGCTGATAGGCACCGAGGTATTCGCCATCGCCTCGCTGTGGCCGCTGTCGGAATGGGCCGCGAGCGCGCGGCGCCGCGGCGGGTTCGCGATGGCGCTGGTCGTGATCGCGGCATGCGTCGGGCCGGGCTCTGCAGGCAGCTGGCGTTGGTCCATCGCGCAGGCATTGGGCGGCTCGCCCCTGCTGCCGCTCTTCATGACATTGCCCGCCGCGGTGTGCGTGGCCTCGGCGCAATCGCTCGCGCGCGCGGGCGTCAGCGCGCGCGCCGCACGCACGACCGCGTTGATCGTGTCGCTGCTGGCCGTGCCGGCGGCGCCGATGGCGATGGTCTTGTCGCGCTGCGACCTGGCCGGTGCGTGCTTCTGAAGCGCCGCGCCGATCAGAACGCGGCCAGCAGGCTCGCGACGTCGGGCCGTCCCAGTCCGGTCGCATCGTTGTAGCCGCCCAGGGCCTCGCACAGCGAGCAGTTGCCGGCGAGGTCGTTCGATCCCGACAGAAGGCCGACCAGGCCCGGGGCATTGCCCTGCGACAACCGAGGCTGGTACAGCAAGCCGTTGAAGCCGCCCGGCGTGGCGCGCACCTGCGCTGCCAGCGACGTGCCCTCCTGGGCCAGCTTCTGCGCCAGCAGCGCGGTGACGCCGGCCCAGAATGGCGTGGGCGCGCTCGTGCCGCCGACCATCACCCACTGCTGCTCGCGGTAGAGCGCGAAAGCGCTGTGCTGCGCATCGGCCACGGCCGCGACGTCGGGCACCGCGCGCTGGCCGCCATTGGCGTTCAAGCCCGTCGTGCCCAGCATCGCGGACTGCCAGCCGGGCATGGCCGCAAACGGATTGGCGCCACCGCTCGAATACAGCCATGCCGATTCGTTCTGCACGCCGGCGACGGCACTGATGGTGGTGCCGCCCACAGCCGTGACGTAGAGGGAGGCAGCCGGATAGCGCACGAAGCTGCCGACATAGCCGTCGTCGCCAGTGCAGGCCAGCAGCACGAGGCCGCTGGACTGGGCCGCGGCATACAGCGCATCCTCGGAGGCCGCCTCGGCGGCGGACGCATCGCCGCTGTAGCTCATGCTGATGGCCGTGACCCCGGGGATCGCCGCGGCCTGGCTGGCAGCCGCTGCCAGGTCGGCGGCGGATTGACTGGCGGCGGTGACCATCACGATGGTGGCTCCAGGCGCCACGGCATGGATCATCTGCGCATCGAGTTCCGCCTCCACGACCCAGCTGTCGTCGGGCGCCACGGCGCCATTGGACAGGTCGACGTGCCGGAAGCAGGGGTTGGCGGTGTTGCATTGGGGCAGCCCGTAGACCTGGCTGAACACGTTCAGGTCGGCCTGGATGCCGCCGTAGAGCGTAGGCGCTTCCACGATGGCGATGGTCTGCCCGGTGCCGTCGAGGCTGGCGGGAATGTCGTAGTGCTCGCGCAGGTCCGCCGGGGCCAGCGAGCCGTTGATGCCATGGCCGCCGATGCCGAACAGGTCGACCGTGCCGCTGACTTGCGTGCTGCTGCCCGCCTGCGAGCCCGCAGCGGCGCCAGTGATCACGCCGGCGCCGATGCTGGCGACGGCGGCCTGGTTCAGCGAGAGCGCGTAATCCACCTCCGAACCGTCGTACTGGCGGTAGCGGAAAGGCGCGCCGTCCTTCTCCAGCAGGCCGGTATAGACGTTGCCGTTCAGTTCGTAGTAGACGCGACGCAGCGGCGTGCCCGATTCCGCCAGCGGCAACGTCGCGTTGGCGACCCACATGCGAACGCCAGCGACCTGCGAGATGGTTCCGTCGGCGAGCCGGTCGAATTCATTCGGGTGCAGCGACTGATAAGGCAGCGTCACCGGAAACAACTGCTCCAGCGTCGACCCCGACGCGCACGGCGACGGCTGGGTGCTCGTGGTGACCATCGGCGTCGTGTCGTTCGGGCAGTCCTGCACGATCACGAGGTCGCCCACGCGCACGCCCTTCTGCTTGATGTAGGCCGAACCGGACTGCCAGTTCGCCGTGGCCGAGAAATTGTTGAAGCCGACCCAGTCCTGGATCGGCACGTTCGCCAGCAGTTCCTCCGGCGAGGAGCCCATGGGACCGGACAACGGCACGACGGCGAACTGGCTCCATTGCTCGGAAGCCAGCACGGTGCTGTTGTTGCTGGCCAGGTAGTCGATGCGGACGGCATCTCCTGAGTAGCTCACGCGCCGCACGGTGTTCGCGGGCGTGACCCACACGGCACCGCCCGACAGGTAGCGCGTGGGCGTGATCGTCCCCCCCGCCAGCGACGGGTCCAGCGAATTCGATTGGGCGGTCTGGACCTGCGCGCCTTTCGACGGCGACTGCGGCAGCAGCCCGTGCGAGATCGCCACGAGGTAGTCGGTGCCAGACACCAGGTTGCCGCCACCGAACGGAAACTTCCACAGCAGGGTGAACTGGCCGCCCTGGAGATTCACGCTCTCGAAAGCTTGCTGGTCCTGGCTGAGCGGGGCCGACGCCACCGGCGGCGTCGCCGAGCCGTTGGCGCCGGCAGCGGGGACGGCTCCGCTGCCACCACCACCGCCGCACGCGCCCAGCATCGCGGCGAGAAGACCTGTCCAGGCCCGCGTCCCCATCCTCATCGCCCGCATCCGATCTTGTCTTTTTTTGCAGGCGCAGATCATATCGAACGGCCACGCCAGGGCGAACGCAGCCGCTCGCGGGCGATCACTCGCCGAGGTAGGCCGCCCGCACCTTCGGATCGTTCAGCAGCACGTCGGCCGGGCCGTCCATGGTGACCTCGCCCGACTCCATCACGTAGCCGCGGTTGGCGATGCCCAGCGCGCGGCTGGCGTTCTGTTCGACCAGCAGCACCGTGGTGCCCTTCTTGTGGATCTTCTCGACGACCTCGAAGATCTTGTCGACCATGATGGGCGACAGGCCCATCGACGGTTCGTCCAGCAGCAGCACCTTGGGACGCGCCATCAGCGCGCGGCCCATGGCCAGCATCTGCTGCTCGCCGCCGGACATGGTGCCCGCCAGCTGCGTTGCGCGCTCCTTCAGGCGCGGGAACTCGGCGAAGACCTCGTCCATGTCGGACTGGATCTGCCTGTCGCGCCGCACGTACGCGCCCATCAGCAGGTTCTCGATGATGGTCATGCGCGTGAAGGTGCCGCGGCCTTCCGGCACCATCACCAGGCCTTGCCTGACCAGATCCCACGCGCCCTGGCCGGCGATGGACTGGCCCAGGAACCGGATGTCGCCGGCGGCGATCGGCTGGATGCCGGTGACGGCCTTCAGCGTGGTCGTCTTGCCCGCGCCGTTGGCCCCGATCAGGCTGACGAGTTCGCCTTCGGCGACCTTGAAGCTGGCGCCTTTGACGGCCTGGATGCCGCCATAGGCGACGCGAAGATTCTCGACTTCGAGAAGCACTGTCATGTTCGCTCCCTCAATGCGGCTTGTGGCCGGCGCCGAGGTAGGCCTCGATCACCTTCTCGTTGCCCTGCACCTGGGCGGGCGTGCCTTCGGCGATCTGCTTGCCGTAGTCCAGCACGGTGACGCGGTCACACAGGCCCATCACCAGCTTGACGTCGTGCTCGATCAGCAGGATCGTGCGGCCGTCGTTGCGGATGCGGTCGATCAGCTCGCGCAGCACCACCTTCTCGGTGGCGTTCATGCCGGCGGCCGGTTCGTCCAGCGCGATCAGCTTGGGATCGGTGGCCAGCGCGCGCGCGATCTCGAGCCGGCGCTGGTCGCCGTAGGACAGCGTGCGCGCCTTGTAGTCGGCGAAGTGGCCGATGCCCACGTAGTCCAGCAGCTCCTGCGACCGCGCGCGGATCGCGGCCTCCTCGGCCTTGAAGGCGGGCGTGCGGAACACCGCGCCGATCAGGCCCGAGTTGCTGCGCACGTGGCGGCCCACCATCACGTTCTCGATGGCCGTCATCTCGGCGAACAGGCGGATGTTCTGGAACGTGCGCGCGATGCCGGCCTTGGCGACCTCGTGCACCGCGGTGGGCTGGTACGGCGCGCCGCCCAGCATGAAGCTGCCGGAGTCGGGCGTGTACAGGCCGGTGATGACGTTGAAGAAGGTGGTCTTGCCGGCACCGTTGGGGCCGATCAGTCCGTAGACCTGGCCCTTGTCGATGGTGATGCCGACGTCCGACAGGGCCTGCAGGCCGCCGAAGCGCTTGGAGACGCCGTTGACCTGGAGAACTGCGTTGCTCATGGTGATGGATCCGAAGTCGTTCTTACTTGGCGGGAACGGCGGACGGCGCGGCCTTGCCGTGCTCGGGCGTCGGCCACAGGCCGCGCGGACGCGAGAGCATCACGCCGATCATCGCGAGCGCGATCAGCAGTTGCCGCATGATCGAGGCGTCGAGCCGGCCGCCCGTCAGCTCCTGCATCGGGCCGGCCACGTAGCGCAGCACTTCCGGCAATGCCGACAGCAGCAGCGCGCCCAGCAGCACGCCCGGAATGTGGCCGATGCCGCCGACCACCACCATCGCGACGATCATGATCGACTCGTCCAGCGAGAACGACTCGGGCGACACGAAGCCCTGGAACGCGCCGAACATCACGCCGGCGACGCCGCCGAACGTGGCGCCCATGCCGAACGCGAGCAGCTTGAGGTTGCGCGTGTTGATGCCCATCGCCTTGGCGGCGATCTCGTCTTCGCGGATGGCCATCCAGGCGCGCCCGATGCGCGAACGCTCGAGACGCTGGCAGATCACCACCGCGGCCAGCACCAGCAGCAGCAACAGGTAGTAGTAGAGCGTGACCGACTCGATCGTGAAGCTGCCGATGGCCAGCGGCTTGCCGAAGTCGAGCCCGAACAAGTGGATCGAATCGATCGTGTCCAACCCCTTGGGGCCGTTGGTGACGTTCACCGGCGCATCGAGGTTGTTCAGGAACACGCGGATGATCTCCCCGAAGCCCAGCGTGACGATGGCCAGGTAGTCGCCGCGCAGCCGCAGCGTCGGCGCGCCCAGCAGCACGCCAAACGTGCCCGCGACGAGCGCCCCGAGCGGGATCACGAGCCATACCGACGCGTGCAGTCCGTGGGCAAAGGTGTTCTTGAACCAGTCGAAGGTGTCGGTCAGGTGCGGCGAGGCGAGCTCGCCGAACAGGTAGGCGCCCACCGCATAGAACGCGACGTAGCCCAGGTCGAGCAGGCCGGCGTAGCCGACGACGATGTTCAGGCCCAGCGCCAGCAGCATGTACATCAGCGCCGAGTCCATGACGCGAACCCAGAAGGTGCCGATGAACTGCACGCCCAGGGGCAAGAGCAGCAGCGCGAGCGCACACAAGGCAACGAGGACGAACTTGTTTTTCATGGTTGTTCTCCGTTGCGCGGGCTCACGCGCGATCCGCGACGCGCTCGCCGAGCAGGCCCTTCGGGCGCAGCGTCAGCACGAGGATCAGGACGATGAACGCGAAGATGTCCTGGTAGTTCGAACCCAGCACGCCGCCGGTGATGTCGCCGATGTAGCCCGAGCCGAAGGCCTCGATGAGCCCCAGCAGCACGCCGCCCACCATGGCGCCGGCAAGGTTGCCGATGCCGCCGAACACCGCCGCGGTGAAGGCCTTGAGGCCGGGCGTGAAGCCCATCGCGAACTGCGCGGTGCCGTAGTTGGAAGCCCACATCACGCCGGCCAGCGCGGCCAGCGCGGCGCCGATCACGAAGGTGGCCGAGATGACGTTGTCGGGCCGCACGCCCATCAGCGCGGCCACGCGCGGGTTCTCCGCGGTGGCGCGCATCGCCCGGCCCAGCCGGGTCTTGTTGACGAGCCACATCAGGCCGCCCAGGGTCACCGCCGTCACCACGATGATGGTCAGCTGGGTGAAGTTGGTGACCGCGCCGGCGATGAAGATCGGGTCGCGCGGCAGCAGCGTCGGGTAGGAGTGGTAGTTCGGCTTCCAGATGATCATCGCCAGCGTGCGCAGCAGCAGGCTCATGCCCATCGCGGTGATCAGCGGCGCCAGGCGCGGCGCGTTGCGCAAGGGCCGGTAGGCGATCTTCTCGATGGCGAAGTTCAGGATGGCGCAGACGACCATCGCGCACAGCAGCGCGATCAGCAGCAGCAGCCAGCCGGGCAGGGCCAGCGGCGCGAGCCAGACGGTCACCGACCAGCTGGTGAGCGCCCCCACCATCAACACCTCGCCGTGCGCGAAGTTGATCAGGTTGACGATGCCGTAAACCATCGTGTAGCCGAGTGCCACGAGCGCATACATGCTCCCGAGCACCAGGCCGTTGATCAGCTGCTGCAGAAAGATATCCATCAGGGGGTCTCCTGGTCGTCCGTCGCCGCGAACCCGCCCGAAGCGGCGCGCGGCTCTCGTGCCCCAGCATCGGCATGCCGCGAGCCGGCCGCCACGGGCAATACCCGCAGGTGTTGCAAGAAGCCGGCCACCCACGCGCGCGCTGGCGCGCTGGCGAGGCGCTGCGGCCCGTTCCCGCGGGCTGGCGGGATTCTAGGAGCGCGCTGCCGCCCGGGCGGACGGACTTACCCGCGAGAAACCCGACGGCCCGCCGTTTGCGTGGCCCATCGAGCGCCTCGTCCGTCGCGCCGAACCGCGGCAAGCGACAGCGCCTTTGCGCGCGACACGGCAGGCCGCGCCAGCGCCGGACGACCGCGCGGGCCATGCGCGCCTTGCGACGGTGCGCGGGCACCTGCAAGGTGCCGTCGCGCTCAGGACTCCTTGTGCTCGTCGTCCAGTGCCCGCAACGCCGCCAGCTTCTCGCCGATCTTGATCTCCATGCCGCGCGGCGCCGGGTGGTACCAGCGCTGCGGCTCGACGTCGTCCGGAAACCAGCTCGCCCCGGCTGCATACGCGTTCGGTTCGTCGTGCGCATAGCGATACGCCTGGCCGTAACCCATCTGCTTCATCAGCTTGGAAGGCGCGTTGCGCAGATGGATCGGCACGGCGCGCGTGCCGTCGCGCGCGACGAATTCCTTGGCCTGCTTCCACGCCAGGTAGGACGCGTTGGACTTCGGCGCCGCCGCCAGGTAGGTGGTGGCTTGCGCCAGCGCCAGCTCGCATTCGGGCAGGCCCAGTCGGTCGACGGCCTCGGCCGCGTTGATGGCCAATTGCAAAGCGCGCGGATCGGCGTTGCCGATGTCCTCGCTCGCGATCGCGATCATGCGGCGCGTGACCTGGCGCGGGTCGACGCCGCCGTCGAGCATGCGGGCGAGCCAATACAGCGCCGCATCGGGCTGCGAGCCGCGCACCGACTTGTGGAACGCCGAGATCTGCTCGTAGTACGAATCGCCGCTCTTGTCCGCACGGCGCAGCGACGGACTGGTGGCCGACGCGGCGAACGCGGCGTCCACGGTCGACAGGCCCGCGCCGGAGGCGGCGTTGCTCACCTGCTCGAGCAGGTTCAGGAAGCGCCGGCCGTCGCCATCGGCGTAGCCGCCCAGCAGCGCGAGCGCGTCCGCATCGACCGCGACGGCCGGCAGGTGCCGGCGCGCCCGTTCGTAGAGCTCGTTGAAGTCATCCTGCGCCAGCGGCTGCAGGTTGTAGACCTGTGCGCGCGACAGCAGCGCGTTGGTCACCTGCATGCCGGGATGCTCGGTGGTGCCGCCGATCAGCGTCAGCAGGCCGGACTCGACGTGCGGCAGCAGCGCGTCCTGCTGGGTCTTGTTGAACGAGTGGATCTCGTCGACGAAGACCACCGTGGGGCGGCCTTCGCGATCGAGCATGGCCTGCGCCTCGTCGATCGCCCCGCGGATGTCCTTGATGCCGGCCAGCACGGCCGAGATCGCGATGAAATGGCTGTTGGTCACCCGCGCGGCCAGCCGGCCCAGCGTCGTCTTGCCGACGCCAGGCGGCCCCCACAGGATGAACGAATGCAGCTTGCGCGACTCGAACGCCAGGCGCAGCGGCTTGCCCGGCCCGAGCAGGTGGCGCTGGCCGACGACGTCGTCCAGCGTCTGCGGACGCATCAGTTCGGCCAGGGGCGGGACGGGTTTCGTGGAAAAGAGATCGGCCATGGTTGCCGGTGCATCCTACAGCGGCGAGCCGAGGCGACCGGCTGCCCCCCGCATCTTTCGAATTGGCCGGGTCGCGGCGGTCTTTTCCGGGCATTCGGTGCGCCGCTGCGGTTCACACTGCATAGCACTGACGCGGCCCGGTTTCCTGTCGCGACCGCCAGGCAAAAGTCCCGTTCCAAGGAGCAACAACGCCCATGAGCGCCATCAACGCCACCGATCCCCGCACCAGCGCGCAGGCCGCCACCACGGCGCTGCATGGCGCGACGCGCGAATACCTGTCCTTCAAGCTCGGCGCCGAAGAGTACGGCATCGACATCCTGAAGGTGCAGGAAATCCGCGGCTACGAGAACCCGACCCGCATCGCCAACGCGGCGCATTTCATCAAGGGCGTGGTCAACCTGCGCGGCGTGATCGTGCCGATCGTCGACATGCGCCTGCGCTTCGGGCTGTCGGACGTCCAGTACAACAGCTTCACGGTCGTCATCATCCTGAACATCGGCAACCGCACGGTGGGCATGGTGGTCGATTCGGTGTCGGACGTGCTCGAGCTGGGTGGCGACGCCATCAAGCCGGCCCCGGAATTCAACGGCGCCGTCGAATCGGCCTACATCACGGGCCTGGGCACGCTCAAGAACGGCGACGCAGAGCGCATGCTGATCCTGATGGACATTGAACAGATGATGACCGCGCCCGACATGGGACTGATGGACGAACCGATGCTGCACTGATGTGCTGATCCGGGGCGAAGGTTACGGCGCGTCCTCACCGCGCCTGGACTCCGGACAATTTCCTCGAAGGGTTCGAAGGCCGCGACGGGCAACCGTTTGCGGCCGTTTTCTTTTGTGGTTTCTTTGCCTGCTGCGCTATTGCCTGCGGCGCTATTGCCCGCCGCGGCGCGGCG
>Ga0302279_10001822_pt1 | contig 29505 bp, 25 predicted proteins | sample III_Bog_N3_3_FD_194541 | JGI IMG/M metagenome (GOLD analysis project Ga0302279, IMG submission 194541) | Peat permafrost microbial communities from Stordalen Mire near Abisko, Sweden - III_Bog_N3_3 | ecosystem: Environmental > Terrestrial > Soil > Wetlands > Peat | place: Sweden: Abisko... | reverse complement strand
CAGTGCGTCTTCGGTGTCGAAGAGCGCCTCGGCCAGGGTCTTGGCGAGTTCTGTCTTCCCCACCCCCGTGGGACCCAGGAACAGGAAGGACGCCACTGGACGTTTTTCGTCGGAGAGTCCCGCCCGCGATCGCTGGATGGCCTCGGACACCGCCTGCACCGCGCGATCCTGGCCCACCACCCGCTCGTGGAGGCGCGCGGGCAAGGCGAGGAGCTTCTCGGATTCCCCTTGCACCAGCCGCGACACCGGGATGCCGGTCCACTTGGCCACGATGGAGGCCACGTCGTCCTCCGTCACCTCTTCCCGCAGGAGCCGTTGACCGTCGGCGTTTTCAAGTTCCGCCTGGGCCGCGGCCAGCTCCTTGGAAAGGCCTTCCAGCTCTCCGTACCGCAGTTCGGCGGCCTGGGCCAGGTCGTAGCGGCGTTCGGCATCCTCGGCCTTGGCACGGACCTTCTCGATGCGGCTGCGCAACTCCTGCACCACCCGGATCCTGGATTTTTCCAGTTCCCACCGCCGGGAGACGTCCTTCTGGCCGGTCTTGGCGAGTTCGATCTCCGTCTCCAGGCGCTCCAGGCGCTCCTTGGAGGCCTTGTCCTTCTCCTTGCGCAGGGACAGCCTCTCCATCTCCATCTGCAGGATCTGGCGGTCCACCTCGTCCAGCGCCTCGGGTTTGGAGGTGATCTGCATCTTCAGCCGGGCCGCGGATTCGTCCACCAGGTCGATGGCCTTGTCGGGAAGGAACCGGTCGGCGATGTAGCGGCGGGAAAGGACCACCGCCGCCACCAGGGCCGCGTCGTTGATGCGCACGCCGTGGTGCACCTCGTAGCGCTCGCGCAGCCCGCGCAGGATGGCGATGGCGCTCTCCACGTCGGGCTCGTCGATCCGCACCTGCTGGAATCGCCGCTCCAGGGCGGCGTCCTTCTCGATGTGGAGACGGTATTCGTCCAGGGTCGTCGCTCCCACCATCCGCAGTTCGCCCCGCGCCAGCAGCGGCTTCATCAGGTTCCCCGCGTCCATGGATCCCTCCGCCCGACCGGCGCCCACCACCGTGTGCAGCTCGTCCAGGAACAGCACGATCTGCCCGTTGGCTTCCTGCACCTCGGAGAGCACCGCCTTGAGGCGTTCCTCGAACTCGCCGCGGAACTTGGCGCCCGCGATCAGCGCGCCCATGTCCAATGCCACCACGCGGCGCCCCTGCAGGGTCTCGGGAACGTCGCCGTCCACGATCCGGCGGGCCAGCCCCTCCACGATCGCGGTCTTGCCCACGCCGGGCTCGCCCACCAGCACCGGGTTGTTCTTGGTGCGGCGGCTCAGGATCTGGATGGTGCGACGGATTTCGTCATCGCGCCCGATCACGGGATCCAGCTTCCCCTCCCGGGCCAGCTCGGTGAGGTCGCGGCCGTAGAGTTCGAGCGGTTTCTTCTGCGCGTTGGGATCTTGTGCGGTCACGGTTGGTCTTCCTTGGAAACTTGGGAGCGACGATCTCGCCATGCCCCACAAGATCCAAAGCCCGTGCCAACCGATCGCGGCCACGTACGTGAAAGAACCGTCGCTTCGTCGGTTCCAATCCGAAGCGCGGGATTGTTTCACATCGGGTGCACATCCAGCACGGTGAAGGTTCCGTCCAGGACCGGTGGGCGCGGCTTGGGCTTGTCGGCCGTGGGCAGCGGGGCGGGGCCGAAGTCGGCGGTGGGCAGGTACAGGTGGTGGGTCTTCGCATCCAGGGCGATGGTCCTCGCGCCCTTCCGGGTGGTCACCGTCTCCAGCACCCGGAATTTGCTCGGGCTCTCTTCCTGGACCACGGTGAGGGTGCCGTCGCCGCCGGAGGCGTAGGCGCGTTTCAGGCCCGCATCGAAGGCCACGCCATCGATGTGCTCCCCGATGGGCAGTTTGGCGACCACGGCTCCCGAGGACGCGTCCAGCACCACCATCAGGTGGTTCCCGCACCCGGCGAAAAGGCGTCCGTTCGCGGAGTCCATGGCCAGGCCCGTGGGCTCCTCGCCCGGCGCCAGCGACCAGGTGGACACCACCTTGAGGGTGCGGGCGTCGATGGCCACCACCTGGGATCTGTCCTCCACGGTCGTGTAGAGCATTCCCTTGCCGTCGAAGGCCATCATCTCGGGGTTTCCCTCCAAGGGGATGGTCCCGAGCATCTTGGAGCTGGAAGCATCCAGGACGGCGAGCTCGTCGCTCCCCGCCAACCCGATGAAGATCCGGCCCGTGGCCGGCTCGAAGGCGATGGCATCGGGCTTGGCCCCACCCGCGGGCAGACGAGCGATGACGGCGTAGCTGCCGGGATCGAACACCACCACGGTGGAATCCTTGCCGCTGGTGGCGTAGCCCTTGCCCGCCGCTTTCGCCAAGGCCACCCCATGCGCGCCCTGGATTCCGGGAACGGTTCCCAGCAGCTTGCCGGTGGCGGCATCCACCGCCTCGATCCGGTCGCCATGGGAGAGGAAGATCCGGCCCGTGGAATCGTCCACCGCCAGAAGGTCCCAGCCCTGGTTTCCCGCCAGGTGGATCTTGCCCTCCACCGCGTAGCCCGAGACCGGTGCCGCCAGCGTGGGCATGGCTCCCAGCATCGCGCAGCCCACCAGATTCCGCCAAGTCGTCTTCGTCATATCCATCTCCACCGGGAAAAAGGCAAAGCTACGTGCCTGGAGTGTCCTGCAACAAGAACCTCCACCGGCAACGCCAAACCCGGACCTTCTCCCCCAGGTTCTAGTTTGGCCCGTGGTGGACTCCTCCTCGAATACCGCCACCTACGTCGTGGCCATCGACGGTCCTTCCGGAACCGGGAAATCCTCCACCGCCAAGGAACTTTCGCGGCGGCTCGGGATCGACTACCTGGACACCGGAGCGATGTACCGGGGCCTCTCCTTGCGGGCCCACGAGACCGGGATCGAGCCGGGCGACGCCCGCCTACTTTCCGCGCTGGCGCTGGAGCTGGAATTCCTCTTTCCCGTTCCCGGCCAGGTGTTCCTGGACGGACACGACGTGTCCACGGCCATCCGCGCTCCCGAGATCTCCGCCCGCGTCTCCGCCGACTGCGCGGTGCCCAAGGTGCGGGAGGTGCTGGTCCAGCGCCAGCGGGACTACGCCAGAGGCAGATCCTGCGTGCTGGACGGGCGCGACATCGCCACCGTGGTGTTCCCCGACGCGCGGTTCAAGTTCTACATCGACTGCGACCCCCGCGTACGGGCGCGGCGCCGTGTCGCGGAACTTTCGGCCCTGGGCATGAAGTGCGACTACGAAGAGGTCCTATCCAACCTGGTGGACCGCGATCGCCAGGATTCCACCCGTTCGGTGGGTCCCCTGCGTCGCGCCCCCGACGCCATCGTGGTGGACACCTCCGAGATCTCGTTCGAACAGCAGGTGGAACGGATCCTGTCCATCGTGAGGAGCGGATCGTGAAGCGTCGCCTGGCCTGGATCGCCGCGGCGGCGGGATTGCTCCTGGGAGGAGCGTGGTACCTGAGTCCCCCCGCCCGCTGCGCCGAGGAGATCCGGGAAGAGTACCGCACGCCCGACGGCACCTGGACCCTGCGCACCCTCCTGTCCCGCTGCGGGGAGTTCCGGGGGACCACGGAAGCCGTCGCCATCCGCCGCACCGGAGACCCGTGGTGGTCCGGCCCCAGGGGCTTGACGGATTCCGGCCTGGTCCTGGTGTTCGCCAAGGACCTTCCCCTCTCCCACCGTTTCGAGGGCGACACCCTGGTGCTCTCCTGCTCGGGTTGCACGAGCGCGCCCCTCTACTGGAGGCGGACGGTGGGCCTGCCCTTCGTCCTTCGCATGGTCGATTCGTCGGGAACGGTCCTGCAAAGGCCGTAGGGAGATCGACTTGAACTGTCCGCGGGATGGACGTAGGATGAAGTCATGCCACGCACTTTCCGGGGAGCAGCGCATCCAGACGTCCTCTGTTCCCTCGTTCTGGTGCTGGGGGGCCTTTCCTCCCCGCTAGCCGACACCACCCAGATCGCGGGCGTGCAGAACCACTGGGTGGCCAATTCCGGGGGGACCCTGGCGGGCCATGTCCAGAATTTCCTCACCGACATGGTGGTCTATTGGAACGCCAACGATCCCGCAGACAACCCCTTGGTGCTCGCGGCATCCTTCTGGGACGAGGGCGGTTACGGATACGGAGCCTACTCCCATCCCGGCCCCGGTGGCGGCACCCTGGGGAGGACCATCGGCAAGGCCGAGTGGTGGAAGGACACCATCCACTCGGACACCGCCTGGTCCGCGACGGGGAAGTGCCAGATCAACCACTTCTGGGGAAGGTTCTTCCTGAGCCACGACGACCCTCCTCCGGTCGGGGATTCCGCGCCCACGGTCACCTGCTCCACGGGCGACACCATCCGTTCCATCCGGGATCCCACCGCTGTGACCTTCGACAACGCCGGACATCTCCTGGTCGCGGACAACGGACCCGACCAGGACGTCAAGATCTTCTCCCTGGATCCCGCGAGATTGCTCCGCACCTTCGGCGATTCGGGAGGCGTTTTCGCCGCCTCCAAACCCGGAGCCGCCGTCCCCCGCATCTCGGGCGCGGCGGGAGTCCGCAGATTCTGGGGCATCCGGGGGCTGGCGGTCGACAGCCAAGGCAACCTCTACGTGGGGAACACCGGAATGCCCGAGCAGACCATGGGCGGAACCGACATCCGGGCGTTCTCCTCGGTGGATTCGTCCCTGCTCTGGGAGGTCCAAGGACTTTCGTTCGTGAACGACGCGGACGCGGATCCCAACTCCGACGGCAAGGACCTGTACCTCAACGCCAAGCACTTCCGCATGGACTACGCGCAGGCCCCCGGCAGCAGTTGGAGCCTCGGCGGCGTCACCCTGGACCCGTTCCGCTACGACGATCCCCGGATCAACACCCCCATGGAATCCGTCTGGGAACGGCGCATCGGGGGCAAGAGGTTCCAGTACCACACCGACATGTACGGCGACTTCGTCTACGTGGTTCGATTCGAGGACTCCAGCGAAATCGGCATTCCCACGGCTTTCTTCTGCACCTACGACGACATGCAGACGGGGTGGGGAACGGACAGCGCACCCACCTGGACGCGGAACGAAACCAACAAGCGCCTGCGCTGGTATTGGGTCGACCGCAACGGCGACGGAATCGCCCAGAAGAGCGAGTTCGGCACCTACGAGAACTGGAACCCCGGGAACCAGGGGGTGGACGTGGACGGGAACGGGGACATCTGGCTGGGGGGGACGGGACCCGTGAGCACCTACTTCCGCGCCGGCGGCGTCACCAGGATCCCCGCGGGCGGCCTCGCCTCCAACGGAGTCCCCCGCTTCGACCTCGACTCGCTGCGGCGCTTCGACGTTCCCTTCGCGGAAAACGGCGGCCAGGTGGTGCGCCTCAAGCACCTCGCGAGCGTCGATGCCGCCTTCCTGGCGACGAGCCCCAACTCCTGGTACCCCGACGCCATCTACAGATACGACCACTTCTCGGATTCGACGCGGCGGGATTCCACCTGCCGCATCGACGCGGGATTCGACGACAACGGCGCGGCTTCCATCAACCTGGACGTGAACACGGCCACGATGACCCTCCCGTGGTCGTTCACCGCCGACACCGACTTCGTGTACGTCACCTATCTCGACAACGGTCGCTACTCCAGGGCACGCGGGGAAGTGACGGTCTACGACGCGCGGACCTGCCAAAGCGTGGGCTGGATCGGTCCCGGTCCCGAAACGGGGAACTTCTCCGGAGCCACCGACATCGTGAACGCCATCAACGTGGTCACCCAGGCCGATGGAACCAAGCTCGTGATGGTCGAGGAGGACGGGGCGGGCAAGGTCATGGTCTACAGGTTGACCCCTCCGGGCAAGGGTTCGGCCACTCTCGCCGCTTCCCGCATGTCGATCTCGCCGAAGGCGGAATGGACGCCCGACCGCCACCTGCTGCTGACAGGAATCGGCGACGACGGATGGTCGAGCGCCAGGTTGATGGACCTGGAGGGGCGGGATCTCGGACACTGGTCGCTTCCCGGCTACGCCCGTGGTCCGATCGATCTGCCCGCAAGCCGGATCCACGCCTTCGGCGCGGCCTTCCTGCTGCTGCGATCCTCCGACGGGAACGCGATTCACCTGCGTGTCCCTCCGGTCTTCTGACGAGATCGAGCCGGGGGCCTGTACCCCGGGTTCTGTGGCATCCGCGGTCTCCCGCGGACCGATGGCCATCTATCTGGGACCGCCGTCGCCGGCGGCCTCGAGCGGCTACCCGCAGCGCTGGGGGCGGACCACCCCTGTACCCTCTCGGGCCCTCTGCTGTTCGCCTTGCACCGAGTGGGGTTTGCCTTGCCTTCCCTGTTGCCAGGAAAGCGGTGGGCTCTTACCCCGCCGTTTCACCCTTGCCTGTGGTCCTTTCGGACCCATCGGCGGTTTCTTCTCTGTTGCACTTTCCGTCGCGTTGCCGCGCCCAGCCGTTAGCTGGCACTCCGTCCTGTGGTGCCCGGAAGTTCCTCTGGGCTTGCGCCCAGCGGCCACCCGGCCCCCGACATCCGATCTCGGACGGCAAAGCTACTTCGTCGGGGCACGTCGGAAGATTCTCAAATCAATCGCCCACGCCGATGGCTGGCCGTCCTGTGGTGCCCGCGTCCTCTGGGCTTGCGCCCAGCGGCCACCCGGCCCCCGACATCCGATCTCGGACGGCAAAGCTACTTCGTCAGCACGCGTCGCAGGATCTCGGCCGCGCGGCGCACGCCGTCCTCGTCCACCGCATGGCCCACGGACACGCGCAGTCCGCGGGCCGCCTCGGACTCGCTCCACCCCATGGCCAGGAGAACGGGCGAGGGCCGCATGGAGCCCGATGCGCAGGCGCTGCCCGCCGAAACCGCCACGCCTTCCAGATCCAGCCTCATCACCGCGGTCTCCGCGCGGATCGGAAGCCCCAGGTGCAGGGTGTTGGGCAGGGAATCGTCGGCCTCGACGGTCCGCGAAACCCCGGGAACGTCGGACACGGCCCGCCACAAAATCTCCCTCCATCCGGACCACTCGCGCCATGGGGATCCCGAAAGCGAAAGGCGGGCGACCTCGCCCAAGGCGGCGATGGCCAAGACGGATTCCGTCCCGGCGCGGCGTCCCCGCTCCTGCGGTCCGCCTTCCGCCAACCCCGAGAATCCCCGGGTCTCGGAAAGCCAGAGCACGCCGGCGCCGGAAAGCGCCCCCACCTTGTGCCCGGACCAGGCGACGGATCCCCGGATTCCCTGGACCCCGAACTCTTCGCGTCCCCACGACTGGGTCGCGTCCACGTGAAGGGGGATCCCCAGGCGCCCGCACTCCCGGGCCCAATCCCCCCAGGGATGCAACGCCCCGGTTTCGTTGTTGGCGCTCATGCAGACGGCGAAGGAGACGTCTCCGTCGAGCGCCGATCCGATCCAATCGGGCGGGATCCGGCCGCGGCGATCCACGGGCGCCCGGCGGAGGATCCAGCCTTCGCGTTCCAGACGGTGCAACGCGTCGGACACCGAGGGGTGCTCCACCGCGGTGCAGACGATGGTCCCGACTCCCGCGGACCGCAGAGCCCAATGCCGCAGCGCCGCCGCGTTGGCCTCCGTGGCACCGCTCGTGAAGGTCACCTGGGTGGACGAACTCCCCACGGAACGGGCCACATGGTCCCGCGCCTCCTCGACGATCTCCTTCGCGGCGCGCCCCGCGGCGTGCGGGCTCGAGGGATTGGCCCAAAGTTCCCCTTCCAGCAGGAGGCGCGAACGCTCGCGGACCGCGGGGTGGGGCGGCGCTCCCGCGTTGTGGTCCAGGAAGATCATTCCGGGAACTCCAGGCGCAATCCGTCCCAGGCGGGCTCCATGCCGGACGGAAACCGTCTCTCCAGGTCCGCGTGCCCGGTGCCGTGGGCGAAATGGGTGAACCAGGTCCTGCGGGCGCCGATCCTCCGCGCCCAATCGATCGCCTGGTCGAAGCTCAGGTGGGTGGGGTGCGGCTCCTCGCGCAGGGCGGAGAGGACCAGGTATTCCACCCCTTCCAGCAGGGGCATCGATTCCTCGGGAACCTCGGAGAGGTCCGTCAGGTAGGCGAAGGGCCCAAGACGGAATCCGGTGCACGGAAAGGGTCCGTGGCGCAGCGGCACGGGCACCGCGGTTCTTCCCGCCGCGGGGAACGGTCCCTCCAGCAGATGCGGCGCGAGAAGGGGGTGGCTCACGCCGGAAGCATCCATCTCGGTGCGGAAGGCGTAGGGGAAGCGCCGCTTCACCTCGTCCAGGGTCGTGTTCGAACCACGCACCGGGAGGGTCCTGCCTCCAAAACAAAAGACCCGCAAGTCGTCGATTCCGTTGGTGTGGTCGGCATGGACATGGGTGAGCCAGACCTCGTCGATCCGGTCGATTCCTTCCCGCAGGCACTGCTGCCGAAGGTCCGGTCCGGCGTCGACGAGGACCTTGAATCCGGACCATTCCAGGAGGATGGAGGCGCGCAACCGGTTGTCCTTGGGGTCCCGGGAACGGCAGGCCGGGCATGTGCAACCCACCACGGGGCAGCCGAAGGATCCCCCGGTGCCCAGGAAACGAAGCGTGATGGACATGTGACGTGAAAGTAGCCGTCAAAAGACGCCGGACCCACCCCCGATCGGTGGCGGGGGTCTCCCCCTCGATGGTAGGATGTGGCATGGAATTCCGACTCGACCGGCCGGACATGGTGCAGTGCGTCGAATGCGGCCGGTTTCGCCAGGACGGTGGCTGGTCGCACGATGCGCCGAGGCAGGGGATGATGGTGACCCACACCATCTGTCCGACCTGCCAGCCGGCGATGCTCGACCATCTCCGCTGGGACATCGAATTTCCCACCTGGCCGGAGGAGAAGCAGCTGGAGGCGATCCGGCTCCGGGTTCGCCACATCCCCATGGATTCCGCCTCGGTGCGCGAGAAGCTGCGCTCCATGGGCGTCGACGACGGAGCCCTGGTCCTGCGGTTCATGGAGGAGGTGCGTCCCCATCTGGTGGAACGGCTCTGCCACTACTGCCGACTGCCCATCGAGTCGACGGATCCCGTCGCCGAACGCGCGGGATACGTGCTGCACGAAGGGTGCGCCGAGAATCTCGGGGATTCCATCCACCTGCTGGTGGAGATGGAACCCCCTCCGACCCACCTGGACGCCTACATGGACGTGGCGCGCATCCCCCACGGCGTGCGGGCCGGCGTGCGCAAGGATTTGGAATCCAGTTTTTTGGCCGCGTAAATTTGTCCCGTAGGGACGCAAAATTTTGCGTCCCTACGGGACTGGATTACAGACGGTTTCAGGGCACCACGACAGGAACAGCCTGGGATCCCGGTGCTCTCGCAAAGTAGAAGCCGGACTTGCCGGAGATCTTGGCGATCTGGGTCGGCAAGGCCTGACCCGCCGACAGGCTCACGCGCCCGATGTGCGCCCCCGAGGCGTCGAAGACTTCGTAGACCCCGGACGCCATGGTCTCCCTGGTCCACGGCACCATGGATGTGGTCCCGTTGCCGGTGAAGACGACGGTGGAAATGCTCTGCGCGTCGAGCGGGAGGGTGAAGTTCCCTCCGCTCACGGAGATGGTGCCGTCGGCTGCCAAGCTCTTGGTCCCCGAGGTGGTGATCTTCGCCCCCGAAGCGGACTTCAGCCCGGGGATCGAGAAGGTGACCGACTTGGCGGAGGTCGCCATGTTCACGGAAACCACGACCACGCTGTCGGCCTTCTTGAACGCCGCGGTCCAGACGTCGGTCTGCACGTTGCGGGTCGCGTCCACGCGGACGGCTCCGGGCCGGATGTACTTGGAGTACTGCCCCATGATGTCCCCGATCTTGCTGACCGTTCCCGCGGTGGAGCCGCCCGTGCTGTTGTTCGCGATGTAGAGCGGACCGTAGCTGCGCTTGAGGTACCACCAATTGTAGGCGCTCATGTTGGACAGCGCCACCGCTCGGTGGATCTCGTAGGCGGCGTCCAGACACAGCGGCCACGTGTTCGAGGTCGCGTTGTTCACCCCCGCGGTGTAGACCTCCGTCATCCAGAAGTGGTGGCCGGCTCCGTTCTGCTTGAAGAGGGTGTAGTCGAAGGTGGCATCCGGCGAGGTCTTGCTGGTGCCGTAGAAGTGCGTGCCCAGGATGTCGATGTTCGCCAGGGCCGTGGGGTCGTTGAGAATGGGATCGTAGTAGCTCTTGTTGAAGCTGAAGGACTCGGCGGAGATCACTTTGTTGCCGTTGGCCCGCAACGAGGGCCCGTAGCTCTTGGCGAAGTCGTACATCGCGGTCGGGGTACCGCAGGCCCAAGTGCTGCACCAGTCGGGTTCATTCTGGAAACCCATGGCGTAGAGGGGGACACCGTTGGTGTTCATGTACTTGGCGAAGGAATTCATGTAGTCGGCATACGCCTGGTCTTGCGTGGGGTCGAGCATGTAGGACGAACCGGAGGTGACGCGCATGCTGGAGGGAGGACTCCATTCGGTGGCGAAGACCTTCAGTCCGCGCGAAACCACGTCCTTGGCGTCGACGACGTCGTTGGACCAGGCGCTTTGGACGTCGTTGATCCGGACGCGCATGATGGTCAGGCCGATCTGTCCGGGACCAGTTCCGTAGAGGAGATCCCGATCGGACGACATCAGGTTGTAGCCGGTCCAACCCTTGTCCTGCATGCCCCCGAATCCGTCCATTGTCTGGTAGGTGGTGTTCAGGTCCACCGCTACGTCGGCGGACCTCGCTTCCTCCGCGAGCAGAGACAATCCAGATGCGACGAGGCAAAGCCAAATCGGAGGTGTGTCATGTCTGGCGTTCATTCTTTTCCCTCGTTGGTGGTTCGGTGCCGACACGGGTCGCGATCCGTTCGAATATCCAGTCGGCAAGGCGAAACCACCGACCGAACGATCCCTCCACTCTGGGTGGAACACCCAAATCACAAGTTCGGCGAGCTATCGCAGGTCGTCGCGGTCGATTCCGAAGAGCCTGACGTCGTCGAGCCAGAAATCGCCGGATCCCGCCATGAGGAAGGTGATGTGCGTTATCGAATCCCGAACGCTCGACCACCCCACGTTCCCGTATTTGTTCTCGGCCGCCGCGAAGTCCTGGGGTCGGACTCGGATCCGATTCCATTGGCTGCTATCCACCCGATAGGTCGCCCAGGCCTTCCTGGAAACACCGCCGGAGGAATTTTCCAGCGCGACATAGAGTTTGCCGCTCCCTCGCATCCAAAGCACGACGGAATCCAAGGAACGCAAGCATCTGGGGGAGGATGCCAGGGGGGTTTTGGTCAGCACGTACTGCCCGGTCGCCGAATCCGCCGAATAGGCGAAGTGGAGGACCATTCCCGAGCGTCCACCCGTGGCTGGCCGAACGTCGAAGTTGGAGATGGACGCGTTCGCGGTGGCCGTATCCGTCCAATCGGCACTGTCGGGCAATTCGTTGCGCAGATCGCGGTCCTCGAAATCGTCGACCAGAACGGAGTTCAGGATCAAGGTCTGGACGGGGGAAAATCCCTGCCAGACGGCCCCGGAATCGGAACGGGAAGCCAACGGTTCGTTCCAGCGAAGGACCAGGGAGGAGTGGCTCGCTCTCAAGCTCGAATCGATCCGGACCTTGAGCCGTCCGAGCGCGGAGCGCCGGTCCCAGAAAACGACCTGGAAGGGAACGGGTACCCCGTCGAGCCGTTCGATCGCGAGGCTTCGACCCGACGAGTCCGCCTGCGAAAAGTCGAAGTTCGCGGAGTCGAACCGCAGCGTGGAGACCGTCGCGCCCGCGCAATCCGGGTTCATCGTGGGGAGGATGGAATCGATTCGGATCGTCCGCTCTCCCAGATGGTTTTCCGTCTGCGTGCTCGTGCCCGCCTGGGTGTCGCCGCAACCGGAAAGCAGGGAGAACAGGCCGATCCCGAGCCCGATGGCGAGGATCGACTTCAAGAATTCATCCCCGTTTGCGGAGCCAGAGGGAAGAAGGCCATGCACAGCTGCATCACCCGGTCGGGCCGCTTCGCCTCGTCCACCTCGATCTGCACCTGGCGTCGGCACTCCTTGAGAGCTTCCTGGATCCGCGAGGCGGCACGCCCGTCGACGGACATCGTGATGGTGGAGATGTCCCTCTGCTCGGGTCCGAACCGATGGACCGATTCCGATGCCAGGCCGAGGATCCGCTCCTGGTAGCGCCGGACCGCACGCGTCTTGATCTCCCCACTTGCCGTCACGTGGGCTTCGACGGGGACGAGCCTGTCGGAGCTGCCCTTGCGAACCATTCCCAGGGCAAGCAGGACGTCCAGAGCTCGCGAGACTTGCTGCTCGTCCACTTTGGGGATGAGTCGACCCGAGATCTCCGATGGAACGGCCCGTCCATCGTTTACTTCCAACAGGGACCTGACCGCCGAAACCCACCAGTCCCCGAAGTACTGTTCAAGGTGCGATTCTTCGATCTGCCGACACGCGACTTCCCGCAGCGCCAGCGCTCGATCGAGGATCTCGGTCTTCCCGCCGCTGCTTCGTTCCCTGGCATAGGCCGTGAGCAGGATGAAGTATTCCGCCGATCGACCCGAGAGGTCGAGGTAGGAGAGGGCGAAGGAATGGCACCGCGCCGGAAGGTGCATGCGTCCATTGAGCAACTTGTGGAGGTTGCTCGTGTCGATCTGGATCGCCTCGGCGAATTCCCGGTAGGAGAAACGGCGATCCGCCGATTTCCGCGCATCGAACTGGTCCTTGAGGTACTGTCTGTAGTCGACATATTCGAAAATCGATTTCATGGTGCGAGCCCCATTCTACACCTGCGAGCAAATTCCAGCGACTTCGACATCGAGTGCACCGGTCTGCCGGGGACAGAGGTCATTCCAAACCGTGAACGGGCTCCACGATCACTGGTGCTCTGCACACAAGATCGACCATCTCCGAGGCGTTCGCCACCCATTGGTTCGCCAAATTGTGGTTGATTCACCCAAAACAGCCCCTGCGGGGACGCAAAATTTTGCGTCCCCGCGGGGGCTATTCCTTGAACGGGTCCGGATCGCCCGAGGCGGCGGAGGTGTCCGAGGCCCAGGGGCGGCCCGCGGCGCTGTCGCGGCTCGCGTTCCAGCGGGTCCAGGGGTCCGACAAGTCCGCCTTCACGTCGAACCGGGCGCGGTTCCACGTGCCGTCGCGACGGAAAGTGACTTCCTCTCCCCGCAGGAGCCGCACCCAGTCGTCCAGGCTGACCTCCTGCGGACCGCCGACCTCGCCATGGGCGCGGGCCACGCTGTCCGATTTCGCGGAACCCACGTCCACCCGCCCCTGGTACAACCGGACGTTGGAACTGGAATCGGCGTCGGAAACCCGGAACACCGTGCCGCGCACGGCGGCGACCGCCGTGGGAGTGCGCACTCCGAATCCCGTACCGCCCTGTCCGATCTTCCGGACGTTGGCCCACGCCTTCCCGCCCAGCAGGGTGGGCTCGGGCGCGTCCTTGGCGCGTTGGGTCAGGACCGCCCGCGAATTCTCCTCCAGGCGCAGCAGCGTGTTGTCCGGGTAGCGCAGTTCCGCCCGGGACGCCTTGGACAGGACGATGGTGTCCCCCACCCGACAGGCGAGCGAGACGCGGGCGGGGATGCTCGCCCCGTCCCTGCGGACCTGCGCGGTCCCCACCAGGTAGGAGATGCGCGCCGCCTCCTGCGAGGCCATGGCGGCGGCGGCGAGCGCGAGTGCGGGAACGAGGCGGGGAACCATGCTCAGACCTCCAGGAGTTGGGGATTTTCCTCGATGAACTTGGTGGTGAACTTTCCGGACCGGAACACCTTGGAATCGAGGATGCGCCGCTGGAGGCTCGCGGTGGTGGCGGGGCCCTCCACGACGAGCTCGTCAAGGACCCGGATCATGCGTTCGATCGCCTGGATCCTGTCGGGCGCGTGCACGATCAGCTTCCCGATCATCGAATCGTAGTACGGGGGAACGACGTAGCCGGAGTAGATGTGGCTGTCCCAGCGCACGCCCATCCCCCCCGGAACATGCAGGCCCCTGATGGGTCCGGGACAGGGCCGGAAGCCCTGCGAGGGGTCCTCGGCGTTGATCCGGCACTCGATGGAATGGCCATTGACCTTGATCTCCGACTGCTTCCAGGGGAGCGCCTCTCCCATGGCCACCAGGATCTGGGCGCGGACCAGGTCCACGCCGGTGACGAGTTCCGTCACCGGGTGCTCCACCTGGATGCGCGTGTTCATCTCCATGAAGTAGAAGGAGCCGTCCTCGTCCAGCAGGAACTCCATGGTGCCCGCGTTCTCGTAGCCCACGGACTTCGCGCCCTTGGTCGCGGCCTTCCCCATGGCTTGACGGATCTTGTCATCAACCGCCGGGGACGGGGACTCCTCCACCAGCTTCTGGTGGCGGCGCTGGACGGAGCAGTCGCGCTCGCCCAGGTGCACGACGTTCCCGCGCGAGTCCGCCATGAGCTGGATCTCCACGTGCCGGGGACGTTCGAAGTACCGCTCCATGTAGACGGAGCCGTTGCCGAAGCACGCCTGGGCCTCGGCGACCGCAACCGGGAACTGGGTCTCCAGCTCCTTGGCGTCGCGGACCACGCGCATCCCGCGCCCGCCGCCGCCGGCCACCGCCTTGACGATCATGGGGTACCCGATGGACTTGGCCCACTTCCTGGCCGATTCCAGGTCCTTGACCGGACCGTCGGACCCGGGGATGGTGGGGACCCCCGCCGCGCGCATCGCGTCCTTGGCCTCGGACTTGTCCCCCATCCGGGAGATCGCCTGCGGGGAGGGGCCGATGAACTTCATCCCCGTCTTTCCCACGAGTTCGGCGAACCGCGCGTTCTCGGAGAGGAACCCGTATCCGGGATGGACCGCGTCCGCGCCGGTGAGGACCGCGGCGGACAGGATCTGCTTCATGTCCAGGTAGGACTTCTTGCCCGGGGGCGGTCCGATGCAGACGTCCTCGTCGGCGAGCTTGACGTGCAGGGAATCGGCGTCCGCGGTGGAATGCACCGCGACGGTGCGGATTCCCATCTCCTTGCAGGCGCGGATGACGCGCAACGCGATCTCGCCCCGGTTCGCGATCAGGATCTTCTTCATCAGGTCATCCAGCTCCGGTCGGAGGCACCTTCCACGCCGCGGAGCTTCAACTCGAAGTCCGCGGGGTTGGAAGCGCTGCGCAACGCGACTTCGTAGGAGATCACGTCGTCGGTGAACAGCTTGAAGATGGACTGGTCGAAGGACTGGCTTCCGTACTGCGCCGTCCCTTCGCGGATGGCAGGTTCGATCATGTGGGTCAGCTCGGGGTTTACGAGGTAGTCGTGGATGGCGGCGTTGTTCACCAGGATCTCGGCGGCGGGCACCCGTCCCTGCTTGTCCTTGCGGGGGAGCAGGCGCAGGGAGATGATCGCGACCAGGGTGTTGGCCAGGAGGAGACGCACCTGCTGGTGCTGGTGCGGCGGGTAGAAGGAGACGATGCGGGAGATGGTCTCCGTCGCGTTCATCGTGTGCAGCGTGCTCATCACGAGGTGTCCGGTGTCGGCGGCCTGGAGGGCGATGTGCATGGTCTCCTGGTCGCGGATCTCGCCGATCAGGATGGTGTCCGGATCCTCGCGGAAGCTGGCGCGCAGGGCGTTGGGGAAGTTGTGGGTGTCGTATCCCACTTCGCGCTGGCTGATGATGGACCGCTTGTCGCGGTAGAGGAACTCGATGGGATCCTCCACGGTGATGATGTTCGACGAGGTCATCTCGTTCACGTGGTCGATCATGGAGGCCAGCGACGTGGATTTCCCCGATCCGGTCGTGCCGGTCACCAGGATCAGGCCGCGCTCCTTTAGGGCCAGGTCCCGGACGATTTCCGGCAACCCCAGGCCGTCGAAGGCGGGGATGGTCTGCGTGATGTGGCGGATGGCGAGCGCCGGCGTGCCGCGCTGCCGGAAGGCGTTGACGCGGAACCGGCCCAGTCCGCGCACCCCGACCGCGAAGTCCAGCTCCAGGTCGGAATCGAACCGGGCCCGCTGGTTGCGGTTCATGATCACGCCCAGGTAGCTCTCCATGCCCTCCGGGCTCACCCGGTCGGTCTGCAGGCGGAACAGGTCGCCGTTGATGCGCAGCGCCGGAGGCACCCCGACCCGCAGGTGCAGGTCGGAGGCTCCGCGATCGACCATCTCCTTGAAGAGCTGCTCGATGGTCATAGGGGTCAGGCGGCCCTCACCAGGAAGAGCACGGTTCCGAACTCGACGGGAGACTCGTTGGGCACGCAGATCTTGACCACGGTGCCGGAGACCTCGGATTCGATCTCGTTCATCAGCTTCATGGCCTCGACGATGCAGATCGTGCGGCCCTTCTCCACCCGTCCGCCCTCCTCCACGTAGGGTGCCGTGTCGGGGGAGGCGGAGCGGTAGAAGGTTCCCACCATGGGGCTCTTCACCTCCACCAGGCCGGTTTCCGCGGCGGCCGCGGGAGGGGCGGGAGCGGCGGGGGCGGGCGCCGGTGCGGGCGCGGCCACCGGCGCGGCGCCGACGGGCGTCGGCGCGAAGGCGACGGTCGCCGACGCGGGTCCTTGCTTCTTCAGGAGAAGGCGTTCGCCCTCGTGGGTCCACTGGAGCTCTGCGAGGGACGAATCGTCCAGGAGCTCGATCAGCCGACTGATCTCGTCGACGTTCATTCAGTTCCTTTCCTACGGTTGTGCCCGGTCCGGGCGGAGATGGTCAAGCGCGTCCTTCGATCTCGGACAGCCGACGGCGGAGTTCGGTGTTCGCGGGGTCCTTTTCCAGGAGCTGGCGGTAGATGCTGGCGGCCTTGTCGCGATGGCCCTGGCGGAGATATTCCTCGGCGAAGGTCACCGTGGGCAGGCTCGCGGGGAAATCGGAATCCCCCCCGAAGAGGTCGTCCAACCGTCCCTCGATGTCGTCGCCGGTCACGGGTCCCGCGGGCGATGCCTCGGGCTTGGGGACGAATCCCGTCCGTCCGGAAGTCTGGGGGGGCTCGGCGAGGAACTCGCTGGAGGCGAACAGCTCGTCCAGGCGGCTGTCGACGTCTTCCGCGGTCAGGCGGGTGTTGCGGCCCGTCTCGGAATGGCCCACATCGACGGTGGGCAGGTCGATGGTGGATCCCGTGGTGTCGATTTCCGAGCCCTTGATCGCCTGGTCCAGGTACTGGGAGGCGCCGAGATTGAGGTCGCGGGCGTTCATTTCCGCCGTGGACTCCCCGCCGTGGGCAGGGGTGGCGAGGCGGGCCTCGAAGGCGGTGTCGCGACCCACCGCGGTGGTGTCCGATCCACGCTTCAGGAGTTCGGGTGGGAGGATGTCCTCCTTGGGCACGGCGGAAGTGTCCTCGCCGTTCCCCGGTCCAGCGGACATCGGACTGGTCAGGTCGATCACGCTCTCGCCGAACAGATCGTCCAATCGCCCTTCGATGTCGTCCCCGGACACGACAGGACCGCTGGCGACCACGGGCACGGACTCCACCGTGGGGGGCTCCGCGTGCAGCTCCACCTGCCTGGACGTCTCGTCGTGCCTGGAGACGGGAGTCGCAGGCGGATGGGAACTCTCCCCGAACAATTCGCCGAGTCGATCCTCCACGTCGCGGCCCGTGACCTGACCACCGGTCGATGCACCCGTCGACGGATCGGCGACGGTGGCCCCGGAACGGGTCGGGGGCGCGGGAGTGGAAGCCCCGAACACCTCGTCGAGCCGGTTTTCGATGTCCTCCCCGGTGACCCGGGATTTGTTTTTGGGCTCGTCCAAGGGGGCTTGGGCGGCGAAGAATTGGGTCGCCTCGGCTTCCTGCCGCTCCTCCGGAGACGGAAACCGGGGGGGGGCGGAGGGTGGCTCGGGAACGATCGCGGCGGCAGGCGGCGCCGGCGTCCTGGGCGCATCCAGGGGCGGAGGCGGTATCGTCCTCGACGGGAAGGACGGCATTTCCAGCGTGGCGAAGGACGATTCTCCCACCCGACCCAGCAGGGTCTGGGAGGAGGCCGTCGGAGCCGACGGAATCTGGAATCCCGGAAGCTCCGGGATGGTCGGGACCTCGAAGTGGGCGCTGGGGCCGTCCAAGCGCCCCGTACCGAAGTCGGAAGGAGCCCCGGCCCCTCCCAGATCCAATCCGAAGGCCGGAGACGTGGCTTGGGCGAGGCCGGATGCGTGCGAGGTGGTCCCTTCGGAGAGCGCCTCGCGAGAACGGTCGTCTTCCTCCTCGCGCACCATGGCGACGGCGTCGATCCCCGTGGGCGCGTCCAGCTTCTGCGCGGCCTTGCGCATTTCGTCCTTGGCGCGGGGATGCTCGGGCTCCAGGGCCGACAACCGGCTCCAGGCGTCCAGAGCCTGCCGGAAATACTGCCCCCGGGCACTGGCCTCCGCCAATCCTTCCAAGGCGGCCCTGCAAGAGGAGTCCAGATCGACCGCGACCTGGAAGACGTTGCGGGCGGTCTCGATGTCGCCCTTGTCCAGGGCGATCCTGCCCTGGACCAGCCGTCCTCCGAGATGGCGGGGCCAGCGTCGAACTCCTTCGGCGGCGATCCCCGCGGCCTCCTCGTCGCGACCGGACAGGTGCAGCCCTTCGGCGAACACCGCGAACGCCAGCCCACCGGGCCTCGCCTTCCAAAGGCCTTCCATAGTTTCGAGGCTGGTCATGGTGTTCCTCCTTGTACCCGTTCACGGGGTCCGAGAACGATTCCCGGAATCTATCAAATGCCTTCCAGAACCAAGGCTTCGTCGGAGAGCAGGATGGGAATGCCTCCCCGGACGGCGTACGCCCGGAACCCATCTTGCCGAACCAGGGCCTCGTCCACCGCTTCCGCGACCGTTCGGCCCTGCGCGTCCTTGACTTCCCGGCGGGCGATGGCGGCGTTCAGTTCCCGCAATTGGTCGGGTCCGGCCAAATGGAGGTCCTGCCTGGTTTCCGGACAGCAGAGGATGTCTAGAAGTTCCTTATCCATGGTCTTTCAGCACCGCCCCTTCCAGGAAAACTCCGATTCGAGAGTACCGCTCCAACCGTGCGCGAACAAGTTCTTCCGGATCGAGCTTGCGCAACGGGGCCAATTCCTCGGCGATGGCCCGGCCCATGGACTTGCACGCCTCGGCGGAATTCCAATGCGCTCCACCCGCTGGCTCCTCCACCACCCGATCCACCAATCCGAGGCCCGCCAGGTCGCGCCCGGTGAGCTTCATGTGATCGGCCACCTCGCGAGCCTTCAACCGATCGCCCCAGAGGATGGCCGCGCACCCCTCCGGCGAAATCACGCAGTACCAGGAATTCTCGAACATCAGCAGGCGATCCCCCACCCCGATTCCCAGGGCGCCGCCGGAAGCTCCTTCGCCGAGGACGGCCACCACCACCGGCACGCGGAAGGAGGACATCTCCAGGATGTTCTCGGCGATCGCCTGGGCCTGGCCGCGCTCTTCGGCGCCGATTCCCGGAAACGCTCCCGGCGTGTCCACTAGGCAGACGATGGGCCGGCCGAAGCGCTCCGCGAGCTTCATCACGCGCAGAGCCTTGCGGTACCCCTCGGGGTGCGGCATCCCGAAATTGCGATGGATGTTCTCCCTGGTGTCCTTGCCCTTCTGGTGGGCGACGATGCAGACCGGCTCGCCTTCCAGTCGGGCGAAGCCCGCGACGATGGCCGGATCGTCGCCGAAGGCCCGATCCCCGTGCAGTTCCAGGAAATCCGTGAAGGTGGCCTGGATGTGGTCCAAGGCGTAGGGACGACCCTGGCGACGGGCGATCTCCACCCTGTTCCAAGCGGAGATGTTCCGGTGGGTCTTGGAAAGAAGTTGCTCGCGCTTCTTCGCCAGCCGAGCCAGATCGGACTCGAGGTCGAGCCCGTTCTCCGCGGCGAACGTCTTCATCTCCGCGATCTTCCGATCCAACGCAAGGACGGGCTGTTCGAAATCCAACCCCACTCCGTTCGCCATGCTCATTCGGAACGCTCCGGTGGAAAGTTGTGGTCCAAGGTAATATCCACCAGTACGGGCTCGCCGATGGTCGGGACGGGCAAGGCGAGCAGCACCCGGATCTGGCGTAGCCCGGCCAGATCCGCCAGCAGGGCTCCCACGCCCTCCATGGCCGCCGGAACGATGATGGTGGACACTTCCAGCGCCCGGAGCGCCGGAAAGGCCAGGGGCAGGCGGGCCATGGCCACGATGCCTTCCTCTCTCGCGAGACCCTCCCCTTCCCTCGCCAGGTAGCCGAGTACCCGGACCCTGGAGGACCCCTGGAGACGCCGGGCCATCTCCACCGATTCCCGACCCGTGCCCGCGACCACGGCGCGGCGGGGTTTCAGGAAAAGCTTGCGGGCAGTCCAGGAGTGGCGCAACGCGACCAGGATGCTGGCGAGGAGTCCCCCCAGGATGAAGCTCGCGCGGGAGAACACGGCGCTCTTGATCAGGAACCCCACCAGCAGGAACCCACCCAGGCCCGCTCCCAACGCCGTCGCCAAGGTCGAACGCCTCCCGAGCCCGGGTCCGTATTCCCCGAAGGCGACCAGCGCCCCGAGAAAGCACCCCGAGAGGATGAGATGCCACATCCAGCTCACCTGCCACAGCGTGGGCAGAAGATCGCGGTGCCGGGTCCAGAGCCAGAAGGTGGAGACCAGGAAAAAAGCGATGTTGACCCCGGCGAGATCCACGACCAGGTCCCTCAGCCGTTGGAAGTACTGCCCCAGGTGGGCTCCCGTCGCCAACAGCCAGGCGACCACCGAAAGGATCGCTCCGGCCGCCCGTCCGACGCCGAAATTCTTGCGGGCGAAGGTGACCATGGCCCGGTAGAAATCCATGCGGGCGCCCCAGGGTCGCGCGGCCGCGCTCTGTCCCTTGTGGTGGACGATGCTGCTCTCGCCGCTGTACCAGATGGTCCATCCGGCGCGGGAAACCCGCAGGCACAGATCCAGGTCCTCCCCGTAGAGGAAGAAGACCTCGTCGAAGCCCCCCACCTGGAGGAACGCCGCGGTGCGGATCAGGAGGAAGGACCCGGAAACGGCCTCCACGGGGTAGGACTGGGTGGGATCCAGGTAGGCCAGGTTGTAGCGCCCGAGCCTGCGGCTGCGCGGAAAGAGGAAGGAAAGTCCCGACAACCTCCAGAAGGCCACCTCCGGGGTCGGTATCGAGCGTCGACAGGCCAACTGCAGTTTCCCGTCCCCGTCCAGGATCCGGCACCCGACGATGCCAAGGTCCTCGCGCGCGCGCGCGAAGGCGACGATGTCGCGCAAGGTCTCCGGGAAGACCACGGTGTCCGGATTCAGGAAGAGGATCCATTCTCCGGAAGCCAGCGAAGCCCCGCGGTTGCAACCGATGGAGAACCCGAGGTTGCGGTCCATCGCCAGGAAGCGGACCTCGGGGAAGAGACCGGACAGTTCCTCCACGGTTCCGTCGCCGGAATCGTTGTCCACGACGATCGTTTCGAAGCCTGGCGCGCCGTCCACCTGGGACCGGAGACTCTCCAGGCATTGGCGCAGGCGGTCCCGCACCTTGTAGGACACGATCACGATGGAAAGTTCCGGCTCGGCGGATCCCGCGGACCGGTTGGGTCCGGATTCCGTCAAGTCCTGGCCATCCTGAGGCGCAACACCAGGAGCAGGGCCTCGCGGATGATCCGTCCCGACATCTTGCTGGTTCCGGCCCTGCGGTCGACGAACACGATGGGCACCTCGGCGAGCTTGAAGCCCTTCTTCCAGGCCTTGTAGTGCAGTTCGATCTGGAAGCCGTAGCCGCTGGCGGCGATGCGGTCGAGGTCGATCTTCTCCAGGACCTCGCGGCGGAAGCACTTGAACCCGGCCGTGCAGTCGTGGATGGGAAGGCCCGACACGAACTTCGCGTACTTGTTCGCGCACCAGGAGAGGAGCAGTCGCGACATGGGCCAGTTCACGACGTTCACCCCGGTGAGGTATCGGGACCCGATCACGAGATCGGCGGTTTCGGAGGCCGCGAGCATCTCCGGCACGTACTTGGGGTCGTGGCTGAAGTCCGCGTCCATCTCGAAGATGCGCTCGTAGTCGCGTTCCAGCGCCCATCGGAAGCCGGCGACGTAGGCGCTTCCCAGCCCCATCTTCCCGGCGCGGCGGATCACGTGGACGCGCGGATTTTCCGAGGACCACCGCTCGGCGATCTCGCCGGTGCCGTCGGGAGATCCGTCGTCCACCACCAGGATGTGGATTTCGGGGGGAAAATCCGTCAGGGCTTCCAGGAGGGCGGGAAGATTGTCCTTCTCGTTGTAGGTCGGGACCACGATCAGGGTCTTGCGAGTGCTCAAGCCATCCTCCGCTTTGGTGCGCGGGCAAATCTACTTCTTGCCGAACCCCGCTCCGGTCATTACAATTCCCCTCTCCCACGGTGGCTGTAGCTCAGTTGGTTAGAGCTCCTGATTGTGGTTCAGGAGGTCGTGGGTTCAAGTCCCATCAGCCACCCTCGCCCTCGGAAAAGGCCGCCCACCGGCGGTCTTTTCCCGTTCAGGACGGTTCGATCGGAGCCAGGGTCCGACGGATGTCCTCGCGCTTGATCAGGCCGTAGATGAACCCGAACACGGTGTAGAGTCCGATCTGCGCCATCAGGAGTTCCGGCCATTTCATGGCGAGTCCGAAGGCGTACCCGACCGCGATGTTGGCGATCTGGAACAGGTTCAGTGCCTTCGACTTCCGGCTCACGAGCTTGCTCAGGTAGAACCCGGAGATCATGAGGGCGGCGAGCACGATCTGGAACGCCACCAGGGCCGAGGCGATGGTGTCGGTGATCTGCCCGTTCGTCCATTTGCAGGCCAGAAGGAACACCAGGGCCATCCAGCCTCCCGCGAGGGTCGAGGGCATGCCCACGAAGTATCCCTTGAGGTCCGACTGGGCCACGTTGTAGCGCGCCAGACGCCAGGCGGCGCACAGCACGTAGAAGGAGAGCCCGGCCACCTGGATGGGAAGGTTCCCGTCGGTCCATCCCGGAGCGAGGGCGCGCAGGCCGTGGAAGAGCAGCATCGCGGGAGCCAGTCCGAAGGCGACGAGATCGGCCAGGGAATCGAATTCCGCCCCGAAGGCCGATGCGGCCTTCAGCCTCTTGGCGAAGAAGCCGTCGAGCTTGTCCAGGAGCACGGAATAGACGATCAGCCAGGACGCCCATTCCAAGGCGGTCTTGTGGCTTCCGAAGAACGGGATCTGCTGGGTTCCCAGCGGGGCGATCACCACCGCGAACGTCCCCATCAGGAAGTTGAGGCTGGTGAAGAAATTCGGTACGGCGTATCGCGTGCGGATCATCGGCATAGGCCCCCCCGATGTAGCAATCGGAGATCGAGGTTGCCACGGAGTCGGCGACGCTCCACTCGGCTCGGGCTGAAGCCACTCGCAGAATCCTTCAGCAGCCAATCCCACGTTGGCAATGCCGCCGTTGCCGCCACCACGGCAAGGAGGGGTGGCGGCGGGACCATGCGAGGGCTTCAGCCCGAGCCGGGAAGGCGAGGCGGTCCGATGGTCATCAAGTGCGTGCCTGCAGGACTCAAGGGATCCGTGGAGTCGCATCCAATCTGTAACCCGCACCGCGCACGGAGGTCAGCAGCCTGGGGGAGGCGGGATCCTCCTCCAGCTTCTGGCGCAGCCGCATCAGGAAATTGTCCACGGTCCGCGTGCTGGGAAGGTTGTCCGGGGAATAGCCCCAGACCCGCTCCAGGAGATCCTCGCGGCGCACCACTTCGCCGGGATGGCTCGCGAAGTCGCGAAGGATCTCGAATTCCCGGGTGGAAAGCTCCACCGCCTGTCCGTTCACCCAGCACCGGAACTGCTTGAAATCCACCCGGATCCTTCCATCCCATTCCACGACTTCCACGTGCGCGGGGGTCCGCATCGCCTTGCGCCGCAGGAGATTCCGGATCCGCGCGATGAGTTCGGCCAGCGAGAACGGCTTGGTGACGTAGTCGTCGGCGCCCAATGTGAGCCCGGCGACCTTCGACGCCTCGTCCGAGCGCGCCGTCAGCATCAGGATCAGGAGTTCCGGTTTCTGCGCGCGGATCTCCCGGCAGATGTCGAATCCGGATTTTCCCGGGAGCATCAGGTCCAGGAGGATGAGGTCCGGAAGGAAGACGGGAAGCTTGCGCATCGTCTCGACCCCGTCGCAGGCCTCTTCCACGGCGAAACCTTCCAGTTCCATGGTGACGCGCAATCCGGATCGGATGGATATGTCGTCTTCCACGACGAGGATCCTCGCCTCAGGCACCGGTCACCCCTGTCGTCGGTTCATGCATCGCTCGCCTCCATCGCTGGTATGCGGATCTCGAAGGTCGTGCCGGACCCCACCTGGCTTCTCAGCGACACCTCTCCCCCGTGAAACTCGACGTTCCGACGCACGATGGCAAGTCCCAGACCCGTACCCGCCACCGCTCTCGTGAGATCGCCTCCCCCCCGGAAGAACCGGTCGAAGACGTTGGGAAGGTCTTCTTCGGGTATGCCCTGTCCGTTGTCGCGCACGCGAAGCAGGGCCTGGTCCCCCTCGCGATCCAGGGAAACATGCACGAATCCGCCCTCCCTGCCGTACTTGAATGCGTTGTCCACGAGATTTTCCACCACCGGCCGCAACAAGGATGCATCTCCCAGCACCGTCACCGGCGATGTTTCCAGGACCAGGTCGATCCCCCTCCGCTGCGCCACGGCGCGAAACGACTCGCAGGCGTCCCGGACCAGCGCATCCAACGGCACCTCGTCGCGGCGGCCCGTGTAGGTCCCGGATTCGTCGCGGGCGAAGGAAAGCAGACCGTCGATCAGCCCCTGCAGCCGTCTCGCTTCGCGCAGGATGGTGGAGCCGAACTCCTCCGACCGCGTTCCCGCCCTCCCGGAGGAGAGCAGTTCGGAATAGATGGCGATGGAGGTCAGCGGGGTCTTCAGCTCGTGGGAGACGTTGCTGATGAAATCGGTCTTCATCGAGAGCAGCGAGCGCTGGACGCGGATGGACCGCGCCGCCGTGAAGGTCGCTCCCGACAGCACCAGCACGGACAATCCGAGCAGGGCGGAGACCAGCAAAGTGCGGAAACGGGCCTCGGCTTCCCCCGTTGAGGACGACCACACCGCGATGGACCAGGCCGGGAATCCTCCCGGCACCGGGACCAGCTCGTCGGGAGGCCTCGGCGGGACCGCCCCTTCCACCCCGAAGTACCGGCCCTCGGCATCCCTCAGGGCGACGAACAGATCCTGTCCCCTCCCGTTGCGGCCCACCACGGGGACCAGATCCGGCCGGACCAGGTGGTTCCGCAGGGCCTGCTCGGAAAACCGGCCCACCGCGACCACTCCGCGGGGGAGGTCCGGCGGCGCGAGGACCAGCCAAACCCGACCTCCGAGTTCCACCAGATGGGTGAACGGCTGCCGGGCGAGGGAATCGAACACCCCCGAGGCCTGTGCCCGCACCCGGATCTGCACCGCCCTGCGCTCCAGCAGCATGGTCTGGTCGGCGAGCAGCAGCCTCCAGTCGGGTCGGGTCGCGAGATCCGCGATCACGCTCCTGCGAACCCGATCCAGCCTGGTCTCCAGATCCGAGGGCAGATCGGGATCCGGAGCGTGGAGCGCGAGGAGGATCCAATCCTCGAGCCGGGACAGTCTGGTGTCCGGATCCAAGGGGCCCTCCCACAGCGCCGCGTACATCGCCTCCATCCTCGCGGAGTCCGAGGCTTGGACCGGCGGCTTCGGCGCCAGGTCTCCGGCGCGGATCTCCACGGCGTCGAACCAGAGCGGGGGAACCTGCGCCACCCCGACTCCGACGTCCAGGACCCAGCGTTCCAGGTCCATCTGCGCCCGCATGCTGGTCTCCCGACCGGCACCCGCCAGGGTTCCCGCGACCTGATGGGCGAGCCGATCCCGGCTCTGGGTCACGAGTCGTTCCAGCAGTCGCTGCTCCACGACCACCGCCCTCCAGGCCAACCCCGCCAGGACGAGTCCTGGAACCAGGATCGGGACCCAGAGCCACTTCATCCAGGAATCCCTGGATTCACCCCCTCGGGCGGAGGAGCCCACGCATGCCTCCTTGGATGAATCGCGCGAGGTGGACGGATTCCGGATCCGGACGGTGCAGGAGGATCTCGGTCGCTTCTTCCCACCGCAATCCGTTCCGGAACAGGATCCGCAGGGCCGCCAGCGCGCGAACCGGGTCGCCCGCCGCCGGGGCCCGCGAAAAGGCGATCCGGTTCAGCCCCGCCCATCGGGGGGGCTCGCCCATGGCCCGGGACCAGGGCGCGAGGTCCCGGTCCAGGCGGACCCTGCCCGCGGCGAAGGCCAGCTCCCCGATGCGCACATGCTGGTGGACATGGGCGCCCCCCCCCAGGAAGGCATGCCTGCCCACTTCCACGTGCCCGCCCAATTGCACGCCGTTGGCGAGCACGGCTCCGTCTCCCACCGCGCAGTCGTGGGCGACGTGGGCGTAGGCCATGACGAGCACGCCGTCGCCCAGGCGGGTCTCCCCCCCGGCCGTGGCCGAGCGGTGGACCGTGGCGTATTCGCCCAGGCGGCACCCGTCGCCGATCCGGCATCCCCCATTTTGCGCGGCGTCGCGCACCTGGGCCAGGCCTCCCGCGACCGCGCCCTGCCCGAGGACCGCGCCGGCCCCGATCCCGACCCCGTGACAGATCCTGGCAAACGGCTCCATGACGCCGTCCGCCCCGAGCTCGACGTCCTCCTCGACCACGCAGAAGGGTCCGATCCGGCACCCCTTCCCCAGGCGCGCCGAAGGATGGACCGCGGACCGCGGATCGACCGTCGCGGTCACACCATCATCGCCAGGATTTCGGCTTCGCAGACGGTCGCACCCGCCACCTCGATCCGGCCGCGCGCCGTCCCCAACCCACGCCTCCAGGACACCAGATCGACCTCCAACCGGAGGGCGTCCCCGGGTCGGACCGCCTTGCGGAACCGGGCCTTCTCGATCCCCGTGAAGGCCGGCCGCTTGCCCTCGAGACCCTCGAAGGAGAGCAGGATCAGGATGGTGGCCACCTGGGCGATGGCCTCGATCTGGATCACTCCGGGCAGCACCGGATCGGAGGGGAAGTGTCCCGTGAAGAAAGGTTCGCCGAAGCTCGCGAGCTTGAGACCCACGGCGCGCTTCCCCTCCTCGTACTCCAGGAGACGATCCACGAAGAGGAAGGGATGCCGGTGGGGCAGGACGGAAAGGATCCCCGCATGGTCCAGGACGCAACCGGGGGTGGTGGGAGCGGGCAGTTCGGACAAGCGTGGCATGGCTTCTATTCCTCTTTCGTTCCGTGTGCGGCGCGCAACGCCTGGCAGAGACCGGCATGCAACGCGTGGCCCGCGTCCCGGGCCGTGATGCGAAGAGCGGGAAGATAGCCGATCGCGCAACCGATGTCTCCCACCAGGTCCAAGGCCTTGTGGGCCGCGCACTCCCTTTCCATCCGCTCTTCGCCCCCCGACCAGACGGCTCCATCCAGGCGAAGTCCGTTCCGGCGCAATTCATCCGCCGCCTCCGCCGGGACGGAGCGCCCACCCCGAAACAGCCGCCCGCTGTCCGAATCCACCCCTCCCAGAAGTCCATTCCTCCTGGCTTCCCACCAATCCGCGGCATCGACGAACGTGCGTGCCGCCAGGACCCCGGAGAGCTCCCCGATTCCGCCCTCCCAGAATTCGTCGCCGAAGGGCCCCTGCGACCAGCCCACCTCGAGATGGAATCCGTCGCTCGGCTGGATTTCCAACAGGCCCCGTTCGTCGCGCCTCCAGGAGCGCGGCGGGAGTCGGACCGGGAACGCCTTTGGCGCTTCTCGGGGAAATTCGAGGAATCGCCGGGCCCACGGGGCGGCGGAGCCGTCGAACAGGGGGAGATCGGGATGCTCCGCCTCCAGGATCCATCCCCGAACTCCCAGGATGACGGCGGCCGCCGAAAGGTGTTCCAAGGGCCCGATTCCCGCGACCCGCGTGCAGCGGAGGTCGGTTTGCATCTCCCCGGCTTCCGCACCCCAAACGCGGTGCTCGACCTGCCCGATCCGGACCAGCCCGAATCCGGCAGGACCCGGGAACAACCGCAGCCGATTGGGCCGTCCGGTGTGGAACCCCTTCGCCGAAAACGAAGAAGCCGCTCCGGCATGGGGGAGCGGCTCGGGGTGCAAGGAACCTTCGAGGTTCACTTGCCCGTGTTCTTGTACCCGAACTTGAAGAGCTTGTTCTGGATCATCACGCGCTGCAGGACGCCGTTCACCATCTGCTCGCTGAAGCTGATGACCCGGGCCATGTAGACGCCGCTGGCGAGCGTCCTGGCGTTGCTGTCGTGCAACCCGATGACCATCGTGTACTTGCCGTTCGTGGGCGAAACCAATCCCTTGCTCGTCAGGTCCTTGATGTCGGTGGTCACATCGATCTTGCCGGCGTAGACTCCGAGGTTGTCGTAGAAGATGAACTGTCCGTCGAACGAGGTGTTCAGGGTGAGTGTGACGCCGAGCATGGCACCCTTGGCGGTGGCGGCATCCAGGGTGGAGGTCCCCCCGTTCGTCGTCGCGTCCACCGCGGACCAACTACCGGTCGAATCCGCGTTCACCGGGAGCACCCACGCGGTGACCGCGGGCAGGTTCTGGACGACGGCGGGCTGGGTGGATCCCTGGGACACCACGAAGACGCCACCGCTCGGATAGACTCCGGCGAAGTAGCGGACGGGGTGCGGGCCCGTGAGCACGGGAACCCAGCGGGAGACGACCCCCACGTCGTTTCCGACCGCGTCGGGCAGGCCCTTCGCCAGCTTCGCCGAATCGCCGTACCCCGGCAGTCCGTAGCTCCCGTTGCCGTCCACGCAACTGTCGCAGATGATCTCGTAGGTGGTCGAATTGACCGGCAAGATCTGTGCGGTCGGATCCGAGGGGACAAAGGGCAGGGCGGTGCCGTTCCGCTCGATGGTCAAGAGGGTCGAAACCGTCGGAAGAGTCCCGAGAGGCTCGGAAACCTTGAATCGGACCGTATCCGGAGCGCCTTCGGCCTGACCGTAGGTGACGTAGACGGAATCCAGCACCGGCGCTACGCCATCGATCAACGGGAAGGGCAACACCGAGGTGGGCGATCCGGCAACCAAGCTCTGGGTGGTCCCGTTGCCCGGTCCCGCCGTGACCAGTGCCGGGAACCCGGACACTTTGATGATCCCGCCGGTCGTGCCCTTGAGCGACTTGCCGTAGGCGTTGCTGTCCACCGTGATGGTCTTGCCGCCCCAGGTGAAGGTGAAGCTGGGATTCCCGTTCAGTGGACTGGCGTAGACCAGCTTGATGGCATCCGCGGTCCCGTCTCCGTTGAGATCCAGGACGATCGCCGAATCCGGGATGCCGTCGCCACCGACCACCGGGACATACGGCGCGTTTCCGCTGGCGGCCGGTGCTTGGCCGTTGTCCGCGGCGACCAGGGCGGAACCGGTGATGGACATCCGGAGGGAATCTCCCACCAGGACGGTACCGGGAGTGATGAGGAATGTCAGCACCGTGCCCGAGGCGGTGCCCAATCCGAGTGGCACATCCGCACCGGAGGACGATTTCTTGCCCAGTGTGATGGTCCCGGAACCAGCCTTGACGGGCTCGGAAACGGTCACCGTCAGGGTGTCTTTTGTCGTGCCATGGCCGAGCTTGGCCACGCCGACCGCGACGGGAGGTACGGAATCCACGAGTTCCGAGG
>Ga0302279_10001821_pt1 | contig 29511 bp, 28 predicted proteins | sample III_Bog_N3_3_FD_194541 | JGI IMG/M metagenome (GOLD analysis project Ga0302279, IMG submission 194541) | Peat permafrost microbial communities from Stordalen Mire near Abisko, Sweden - III_Bog_N3_3 | ecosystem: Environmental > Terrestrial > Soil > Wetlands > Peat | place: Sweden: Abisko... | reverse complement strand
CGGCCTTATGCGCTGTTCGGGCTGACCGGGTTGGACCCAATCGCGCACTGCCTGTTCTGGTCGCTGCTGGCGAATGCCGGGCTGCTGATCGGCTGTTCCATCCTGGTCCGCCCATCGGCACGCGAGCGCACACAGGCGCTGGCGTTCATGGAGACGTCGCAGGGCCTGACTCCGGGCGCCTCGGTTGGATGGCGGAGTTCCGGCTCGGTCAAAGAGCTGATCGCGCTGGTCGGCCGCTTCATCGGCCCGGCGCGCGCGTCGGCGCGGTTTGCCGACCTGGGGTGCGATCCGGATGCCGTGGCCGACCCCGCCACGGTGCAGCATGCCGAGCGCCTGCTGACCGGTGTGATTGGCGGCGCATCGGCACGTGTGCTGCTGGCCTCGGCGGTCAAGGAGTCGCCGCTTGGCGTGGACGAGCTGATGCTGATCCTTGACGAATCCTCGGCGTTGATCCGCTACAGCCGCCGGCTGGAGGACAAGTCGCGCGAGCTGGAGGCGGCGACCAGCGAACTACAGAGTGCTTATGAAAGCCTGAAGCAGCTTGACCGGATGAAGGACGAATTCGTGTCCACGGCGAGCCATGAGCTGCGCACGCCGCTGACCTCGATCCGCTCCTTCGCGGAGATCCTGTACGACAACCCGGAGCTCGACGCGGCCGAACGGCAGCATTTCCTTGGTATCATCATCCAGCAGAGCGAGCGGCTGACGCGGCTGATCAACGACATGCTTGACCTGGCGAAGATCGAGGCCGGCGCGATGGATTGGCACATGCGGCCTATCATGTTGGCAGACATCGTTTACGAGGCCGCTGCGGCGACGGACCGGCTGTTTGCGGACAAGGCAATCGCTGTTTCGCTTGACCTGGCCGCGGACCTGCCACCAGTGCGGGGGGACGCCGATCGTCTGAGTCAGGTGTTGATCAACTTGCTGTCCAACGCCGCGAAATTTGCACCGCCGGCCGGGGGCGCAGTTCGGGTGACGCTGTCCGGCGATGGCGCGACGCAGCGGATTTCGGTGTCGGACAACGGGCCGGGCATCGCGGGCGAAGATCAGGCGGTGATCTTCGAGCGCTTCCGCCAGGTCGGAGGCAATGACCTGACGATGAAGCCCCAAGGCAGCGGGCTGGGGCTGCCGATCTGCCGCATGATCATGACTCATCATGGCGGGAGCGTTACCGTTGAAAGTGCTCCGGGCGCGGGCGCGACTTTTGTTGTGACGGTTCCGACGACAACCTGATCGTTTCGACTGCGGCTATTTTCAAAGACACGAGCGAGCGTCATCAACAAATGGCGGTCGTCGCCGAAAGGGTTGAGTGCCGCGACCGGCACCGAAGATCAACCCCGATATCCCCCAAACTCCTGCGCCGCCACCTTACGCAGCAGTTCGATGGTGCGGAACACCTGCACCAGATGTGCCTTGTCACGATCGGTCAGAGTGTCCAGCCGCAGCCGGTTGCCCACCGGCCGGCCCGCTGCAAGGTCCGCAAGCTGCTGGCCGAGGCGCATCCGGGTCAGCACCGCAAAGTCCTCCATCAGTGCCGACTGGAGCGAGTCGCTGATGTGGTCGCCCTGATGCAGCGCGGCAATCCGCTCGCCCGTGCCGGTTGCCTCGATGCCATGGCGCAGCGCCAGGATGCGGACCAGATTGACCAGCGGAAGCGTGCCGCGCAGCTTCAGGTCGATATACGGGACCCCGTGATCATCGCCGTCCGCGATGATCTGGCGGAACATGCCGATCGGTTCGCTGTGCCGCGCCTCCTGCCAGGAGATTTGCCGCAGGAAGGCCGGGTCCTCGACGCAGATGCGGTTGACCGCCTCGCGCAGCCGCTGGCCGAGCGACCAATCCCCCTGGATGGCGCGAAAATCGAGGAAGATATCGGCCGACAGCACCGCCTGGCCGGAGCGTTGCCAGGCCCACCGCCCGACCTCCCCGATCCAGTCTTCCAGCGTCCGCCGCCATAGCCGGTTGGTTGCCATGACGTTGCCCGGGCAGAGCGGATAACCCTCCTGATCGAGCGCACGCGCGACCCGTGACGCGAACTCGGCGAAATAAGCCTCGACGGTGTCCTGCGCGGAACTCGGATAGGCGTCCAGGATCAGGCCATTGTCCTGGTCCGGGTTGAGGAAGCTTTCGCGCCGGCCGCCCGAGCCCATGACGATCAGGGCGAAGCGCGCCGGCGGTGCAGGCCAGCCATCCGCCGCCATGCCGGCGAGTGCCTGGTCGGCGCTGCGGCGCATCAGCGCGTCGTTCAGGTCGGCGAGCGCACGCTGCACATCGAGCGCGTCGTGCCCGTCCTGGGTGAAGCAGGCCGCCAGCGCTGCGCGGCCTTCGGCGCCGGCGGCTTCCCCTGTGGTGATGAAGGTCGCAATCGGCTCGATCAGCGGCGCCAAGGCGGCTCCCGTCCGCAGCAGGCCGGCCGGCCGGCCCTGCTGGTCGACCACGCCCAGTATGCGGCGGCCCTCGCGGTGCAGGCGCGCTACCTGATGGTAAAGCAGGTCGTCCGCGGAGCAGAGCGCTGCGGCGCCCTGCATGATCTGCGAGACCGGGAGCGACGGCTGCGCCTCGAACACCACGCGCTGCACGATGTCGTCGGCTTCGACCAGCCCGACCGCGCGGTTGACCTCGTCCACGATGATCACCGCCCCGGCGGGCCGGGCGCGCAGAGCCGACACGACCGACAGCACCGTAGTGTCCGCGTGCAGGATGGGTGGGTCGCTCTGCATGGCCGAACCCACGGTCATGCTGATCCAGCCAAGAAGTGCGCTCATGCGACTGCGGCGAATAGCATGGTTCCGCTAGAGGGGCGACTACCCGGCGGCCCCGACGACGAGGAGGCCGAGCGCGCACAGGCGCCGGCCGCGAAGGAACTCGACCGCGTTGCGAGCTGGTTCACAATCCGTCATCAAAAGGACAGCCTTGCGACACCATAGCGGGCATCAGCCGTCAGCGCCCCTCCCGCCGCCAGCCCAACACCAGCAGTCCCAGCATCAGCGGCAGCGCGAACCAGGACGGCAGCAGCGTCAGCGACGCGATGCCCGTCACCACGTGATCGTGCCGCCGCTCCAGCCCGATCCACGCGCTCCCCGACGCATCCCGCCCCGACTCGGTCCGGCGCAGCTCGGGCACATCCGGCACTCCGCCAGCCCCAAGCCAATGCACGCCGCCGCCCGAAGCGCGCGCCAGCTTGCCCAGCACAGTGCCGGTCGCGCGCAGATCGGCAAGCTCGGGCGGGTTCGCCGCCCCCGCGGCGGCATAGGCCGTGCGCGTCCCGTCAGAGACCTGCCACACACCGGGCGTCGCCGCCGGCAGCGCGGCCGAGGCGCGTCCCGGCGCGGTTGGCGACAGCGTCAGGCTTTGCGTCTTTCCGTCCGGATCGGTGACTGTCAGGCTAGGCGGCGGCGCCGGATCGGTCGAGCGGCGCTCGATCGTCAGCCGCCCCTCCGCCACCCGAGCGGTCAGCGCATTCTCTTCCAGGCCGGGTTCCTGCATCAACCAGTGGGCGACGCGGCGGAGAAGTTCGGCCTGCGGACCGCCGCCGTCGCGGCTGCGCGACCACAGCCAGATCTGGTCAGACAGCAGCAGCGCCGTCCGGCCTGCCCCCACGCGGTCCAGCACCAGCAGCGGCGCACCGTCCTCGCTGGTCATCAGCACCTCGCCGCGGACATCAGTGGGCTGGATGCGGCGGTACCAGGGACCCCAGGACGGGGACGCCGGCGTGGAAGCGGCCCCGGGTTTCTCGGGAGGATTGGCGCCGGCAAGGCCCTCGGTCACCGGATGGCGCTGGCCGAGGTCGCTGACTTCCGGCCGGAACGCGCCGTCCACCACGGCGTCGAACCGCACCGGGCCACCGGGGATCACGGAGCCGATCGGCGTTGCCGCCAGGCTGGACGCGCCGGAGAATTCGGGTCCCACCGACAGCAGCAGCGCGCCGCCCTCCCGCACATGATCGGCGATGTTGGCGAGGTAGGGCAGCGGCAGCAGGCCGCGGTTCTGAAACCGGTCCAGGATGATCAGGTCGAACTCGCCGATCTTGTCCAGGAACAGCTCACGCACCGGGAAGGCGATCAGGGCCAGCTCGTTCAGCGGCGTAAGATCGTCCTTCTCCGGCGGGCGCAGGATGGTGAAGTGGACCAGGTCAACCGACGGGTCGGCTTTCAGCAGCCGGCGCCAGGTGCGCTCCCCCTGATGCGGCTCGCCGGAAATCAGCAGCACGCGCAGCCGGTCGCGCACGCCGTTGATCTCGACCACCGCGCGGTTGTTCAGCGTGGAGACCTCGCCCGGCAGCTTATCGGCCGACAACTCCACCACCGTTGGCCCGGCGCGGGTGATCGGCAGCTCGATGGTCTGGTCGCGGTCGATGGGCACGCTTTCCCTACGGGGCGGCTCGCCGTCGCGCCGGATGGTCAGGGTCGCGGCGCCGGCAGGATGCTCTACGCCAAGGTCCTCGATGGCGACGCGGAGCGTGACCGACTTGCCGACGATGCCATAGCCGGGGGCTTCGATCACGCGCAGGCGGCGGTCGGTCTGCTCGCCTTTGGCCGGGATCAGCACGTTCAGCGGTGCCTCGCCGGGGGGCGTGACAGGAACGTCGTGCACCTGGCCGTCGGTGATCGCGATCGTGCCGGCCAGCCGGGAGCGCGGGATGTCCGCCAGCGCGCGGTCGATGGCGCCGAACAGCCGGGTGCCGGTGTTGCCGCCTTCGGGAACGGTAACGGTGCGCAGCTCCAGGTCGGGCAGCCGGGCCGCCTGTTCGGTGACCACGGCGCGGGCCGCTTCGGCGAGGCGGGCGCGGTCGCCGATCTGCATCGAGGCGGTGCGATCAACGACCAGCAAGCCGATATCGGGCAGGGTCTCGCGCGTCTCCTGCACGAGCCGCGGCCCGGCGAGCCACAGCAGCAGCACGGCGAAGGCGGCGAAGCGCCAAAGCGTCCCCCGCGCCCGCCGCCACGCGCCAAGCGCGACGACAGCGACCGCCAGCACGACCAGCACGCCGATCAGCCAGACCGGCAGAAGCGGATCAAAGCGGATGGCGGCAACGACCTGTTCAGGGTGCATGGTCACTCACCCGACCGGACCCGAAGGGACGCGAGCCGCCACGACCGTTTGCCAACGGCCTGTCGGCTTCGACCGACCTCGCGACGCCCGCCGCGATCCGATCCGATCGAGCGCGCGCTGCCCACCACAAACGACCGTTCGCTTCGATCAGCGTTCCACGGTAGGGCGGGCAACGCCCGCCACGGTAGACCGAAGCCCCGGACGTGCGGACGATCGCCGCTCCATCGCGTCGCCTGTGCGGCCCATTCGCAGCCCGCTCGAGTCGAGCCGCAGAAGCCCACCATCCGGCGCCAGCCGCACCCTGCCCGCTTCACTGCCCCAGCCTTTGCAAGATGGCCGGCACGTGCACCTGGTCGCCTTTGTAATTCCCGGTGAGCGCGTACATGACCACGTTCACGCCGAACCGGTAGGCAACCGTCCGCTGCCGCTGTCCGCCGGGGATGACCGCAAACGGGTTGCGTCCCGCCTCGTCCACCGCCCAGGCCGCCGCCCAATCGTTCCCGCCGATGATCACCGGGCTCACGCTGTCATTGGCGCGATCCTGGTCGCGCTGCACCCAGACCGTGTCGCCCGTGTAGCGCCCCGGAAAGTCCTGCAGCAGGTAGAACGACCGGGCCAGCACATGGTCCGTGGTCAACGGAGCCAGCGGCGGGATCACCAGTCCCTGCGCGACCCGCTGCAGCGCGGTATCGGTCCCCGGCGCGAATCCCGCTCCCGACCCGGAATCCCGCGTATCGATCAGGATGATGCCGCCCCGGCCCATGTAGTCGTTCAGCGCCGCGGCCTGGTTGGCAGCCAGCGGCTCGGCGTCCGCCGTGATCGGCCAGTACAAGAGCGGGTAGAAGCTGAGGTCGGTCTTGCCCGGCTCCACCGCATCGGGCTCGACCAACGTAGCAGCGGTGCGGCGGTTGACGTAGTCCGACAGCCCTTCCAACCCCGCCCGCGACGCGCCGTCGATCTGCGGGTCGCCCGTCACCACATAGCCGAGGCGCGTCGCGAGCGCCGGGTTTGTGCCGCTGTCAAGCGCGTGGGCGGGCGATACGCCGAGCATCGCCAGAACGACCAAAGCGGACGCCGTGCCGGGGCGCAGCAGACCGCGCAGGCCGAGCGCCACCAACATGTCCGCGACCAGCAACAGCACGGCGGCGGCGAGCAGCCATGGTCCAAGCGCGCGTTCGGGCGCCGCTGCCGACAGCGATTCGACGCGGGCGCCGGAGATCAGTGGCGCTGCCTCCGGCAGCGGCAGATTGGCGCCAAGGTTGAGTGCCCGCCGCCCGTTCTCCGGTCCATACAGCCCGGGAGGGTGGCGCGGCGAGACCACGGTTGTGGCGATTGCATCCGCTGGCAGCCCGGTAGCGGCCGGAGGCGGGGGCCCAAGCAGACCGTAGCCGTCCAGAGTCTCGGCCGGCGCCAGCACCTTGTTGTCCGTGGTGGCGACGACTCCGGCCGACAGCGCCACCAGCTTGCGCAGCATGTCCACGAACAGACCGGACAGCGGCAGGTTCGACCAGTCGGCGTTGGCGGTGACGTGGAACAGCACGACGCGGCCCAGACCACGGGACGCTTCGGTGACCAGCGGCGTGCCGTCGGCGAGCGCCGCCCAGGTATGAACGGCCAGGTCCGCGCTGGGCTCTGCCAGCACCTGGCGGGTGATCTTGACTTCGGCAGGCACCGGCTCCCCCGCGAACGGCGAGGCGGCGGGGAACGGCGCAAGGCCGGCGGGCTCGGACCAGGAGAGAGCGCCGCCGAGCTGGCGGTCGCCGCCCAGCAGCTTCACGGGCATCAGCGGATCGGTCTCGCCGATCGGCTGCTCGGCAGTGCGGGGGCCGGCGAAGCGTATCAACAGCCCGCCCCGCTCCACCCACTGCGTCAGCGCCTCGCGGTCAGGTCCCTCCGGCAGCGGGCGGTCCGCCAGGATCAGCACCGAGATGTCGCGCTTCAGCAAAGTCGAAAGAGCGCCCTCGCGCAGTTCCGTAAACGGCTGGAGGCCGCGGCGCAGGTAATAGAGCGGACCGGCAAAGGGCGTGTCGGCGGCGGCGAGATCGCCCGCCAGCAAGCCGACGGGGCGCCGCCGCCAGCGCTCGTCCAGCAACACCACCGAACCGGCGGATGGAGCACCTTCAAGCACGAGGCGGCTCAGCCGGTTGCGCAACTCGGGCGGGAGTTGCAGCGCCACGGACCCGGCGCTTTCCCCGGCGGGCAGGGCGATGTCGGCGCGGGCCAGCGTGCGGCCGTCGCCGCTCTGCGCCAGCACGACGGCAGCGGTCGCCAAGGGCTGCGGCACTTGCGCCACCCGGACGACCAGCCGGTCGGCCTCGCTCTGCGGCGGCAACAGCAGGCGGGCCGGAGCGGCGTCACAGCATAGTTCGGTCACCGGCCCAGCGGCGCGCAACGCCGAGCTGAACCCGGTCAGGTCTGCGCCATACGTCAGCCCATCGGCGACATAGACCACCGGGCCGCCCTGGTGCGGCCAGGTCGGCATGGACGAGGCAGCGGCGGCCCGGTCGGGCGGCCATGGTTCGGGCCGCAGCGCCGCCAGCCGCGCGCGCAGCTCCGGCACCGGCATGGCCGGCGTGAGGGCGGCTGGCGCGCCGGCCTCGTCCGGTGCGGTGGCGAGCAGCGCGGCCCGCCGGCCTTCCCGCGCGGCGCGGTCCAGCGCGGCGTTGGCCGCCTGCATTCGCTTTGGCCAGTCGGCCGCCGCCGCCCAGCCGTTGTCCACAACCAGCAACACCGGCCCGGTCCCGGGCAACGCCGAGCCGGGGTCCAGCACGGGCCGGGCCAACGCCAGGATCACCAGCGCGGCGGCGGCCATGCGCAGTGCCAGCAGCCACCAGGGCGTACGGGCCGGGGTCTCCTCGGTGGCGTGCAGGCCGAGCAAGAGGCGGATGGCCGGAAACGTCTCGCTGCGCGGCGCCGGCGGCGTGACTCGCAGCAGCCACCAGAGGACGGGCAGGGCCGCCAGCGCGAGCAGGACCCAGGGCGAAGCGAAGATCATCGCGACGCGTCATCCAGGTGGGACGTCACAGCCGCCGGTCCGGGCGCGTTTGGAGCCGGCGGGCAATTAGGCTGTCTGCGCCGGCCGTTCGCCTCAGTCCAGGGCGTGGCTTTGATCATCGTGGCACGTCGGTCTGTCATCGCGGCTTGTCCGGGCGGGGTTCGAGCCGGCAAGCCGTCATGGCCGCTTGACCGCGTTCTCGGCTCGTCCACATGGGCCTCATCGCGGCACGTCCGACGGAACGGTCATCGCGCGGTCAGAGCGGTGTAAAGCGCGAGCAATGCCACCTCGGGGGGATGGTCGGTGCGGTGCACCGCGAAGCCGAACCCGGCCGCCGCGCAGATTGCCGCAAGCCCATTCTGCTGTGCCTTCAGCCGTCGCGCGTATTCCTCGCGCACAGTCTCCACCCGCGGGATCAGGGCGTCGCGTTCGCGCTCAAGGCCGCGGAACCGGATGCGGCCGGCATAGGGCAGTAAGGCCTCGGCCGGATCGAGGATCTGCAACAGATGGCCGGTCACCGGCACCGCCGCGAGCCGTCCGATCAGCGCCTGGATCTCATCGAGCGGCGAGAGAAAATCACCGAAAAGCACCACCGTCGCATGGCGCGGCAGCTTCACGTTCGGTGGCAGTCCGGAATCGTCATCGCCGGCCGCAGCCAATCCTGCGGCCAGCCGATCGAGACCGGACCGGCCGGCGATCGGCCGCGCGCCTTGTTCGATCACAGACACCCGCTCGCCGCCACGCAGCAGCAGCGAGGCCAGCGCGAGCAGCAGCAGGCCGGCGCGCTCGCGCTTCTCCGTGGGGCCGGCGCGCGACTTCCATCGCATCGAGGCCGATGAATCCCGCCAAAGGCAGACGGTCTGCGCCGCCTCCCACTCGGTTTCGCGCACGAACCAGCCGTGCGGCAGAGGCCGCCCCGATTTCGCCGACTGGCGCCAGTCGATGCGCCCGATCGGGTCGCCGGCGACGAACCGGCGGAACTGCCAGAAGCTGTCGCCCTGCCCGACGCGGCGGCGACCATGCACCCCTTGGGCAACGGTGGCTGCGACGCGATCGGCGGCGACCAGCAGCGGCGGGAGGCGAGCCCCCAGCGCCTCGGCGCGGCGCGCCTCCGCGCCCGGCGCGAGGGCGACCCTAGCCAAGACGCTCCACCAGCCGGTCGATCACGTCGTCCAGCGCGACACCGTCGGCACGTGCGGAGAAATTCAGCGCCATGCGGTGGCGCAGCACCGGACGGGCAAGGGCCACCACATCGTCCACCGACGGCGCCAGCCGACCGCCCAGCAGCGCGCGCGCGCGGCCGGCCAGCATAAGCGCCTGGGCGGCGCGCGGCCCCGGACCCCAGGCGACATGGCGGCGCACCGTCTCGTCGTCGGTCGATTCCGGCCGTCCGCCGCGCACCAGGGACAGGATCGCGTCCACCACCTTCTCGCCAACCGGGACACGGCGGATCAATGCCTGGGCGGCGAGCAGTTCCTCGGCGGTCATGGCCTGCGCCGGGGGCGCCTCGGCCGCGCCGGTCGTGGCGAGCAGCATGGTGCGTTCAGACTCAAGGGTGGGATAGCTGACGATGACCTCCAGCAGGAACCGGTCAAGCTGCGCCTCGGGCAGCGGGTAGGTGCCTTCCTGCTCGATCGGGTTCTGGGTCGCCAGCACGTGAAACGGACGAGGCAGGCGATGCTCAACGCCCGCCACCGCCACACGCTGCTCCTGCATGGCCTGCAGCAGAGCGGATTGCGTGCGCGGGCTGGCGCGGTTGATTTCATCAGCCATCAGCAACTGGCAGAACACGGGGCCGGGGACGAAACGAAAGCTGCGGCGGCCTTCCGCCTCGTCAAGTACTTCGCTGCCGACGATGTCGGCCGGCATCAGGTCCGGCGTGAACTGAACCCGTTTGGTGCCAAGACCAAGCACAACGCCCAGCGTTTCGACCAGCCGGCTCTTGCCGAGCCCCGGAACGCCGACCAGCAGCACGTGTCCGCCGGACAGGAGCGTGATCAGGGCCTGATCGATAACCTCGTCCTGGCCGAACATCACCTTGGCGATGGCCGCGCGCACGTCCCCGATCCGGGCGCACAGCGCCTCCACATCGGCAACGATCGAGCCAGGATCAGCATGTCCGGCGCTCGCCGCAGTTCGATTAACCGGGTCATGTGGCCCGGCAGCCATGCTGGCCGCCATTGGCGTGACGTCCTTCGTGTCTTTTTCCGTGATCGTCATATAGGGCCTTCCGCCGGCAGGGGGATGGTACCTATATGCGGCCGGGGAGAGAAAGCTCGGCAGTGATGGAGACGGAGACGTGAACGAGGCCATTTCTCTCGCAACGCTGCATGCTGAAGGGCAGCGGACGGGGCAAGAATCGCATTTGGGAACTGCTCCGCTGGGCAGTCTGGCCACATTACCTCGCAAGACGGCTGCTGCGCGCTGTTGCCGCACGCCGGTCGATTGCGGGAATATGCCGTTCCTGATCCGTCGCGACGGCACCTGGCTGTATCGCGGCAGTCCGATCTGCCGGAAGGAATTGGTGTGCCTGTTCTCCAGCGTGCTGAAGCGTGAGGCCGACGGCAGCTATTGGCTGGAGACTCCGGCGGAACGGGGCCGCATCGAGGTCGAAGACGTGCCGTTTCTGGCGGTTGAACTCGATTGGCATGGCGACGGCCGGCAGCAAGTATTGTCGTTTCGTACTAACGTAGACGAGGTGGTCACGGCGTGCCCCGACCATCCGATCCGGGTGAGCCACAACGCGCTGACCTGCGAGCCCACGCCGTACATCCGCGTGCGCCCGGGCGCAGGTGTGCACGCCATAGAGGCAAGAATAAATCGAGCCACCTACTACGAGTTGGTAGCCCTGGCGGTAACGGAATGGGTCGGTTGCCGTCGTATGCTGGGAATCTGGAGCTGCAACCACTTCTTTCCGCTAGGGGAGCTGCCACACGGCGAGGAGTGAACGTCTTTAGTCGCGGGTTCCAAGGGCCGTCGGCCCTTGGCGGGGGTCCAGGGGGCAGCGCCCCCTGGCCTTTTCTGAGATGAACAAAACCGACCTGATCCGCCTATTGGAGCGAGCGGTAGCCGAAGCGCAACAAGGCGCGATCGTGCATGGCGACGATGTCCTGGCGCAATTACCAAGCGACCCGATCCCCGCCGCAGTTCTCGTTCCAATCGTTCTTGGTCCGGTGCCAGGCGTGCTACTGACAAAGCGCACGCCGCACCTGAGCCGGCATCCCGGTCAGGTCTGTTTCCCTGGCGGCCGGATCGACCCTTCGGACCGCGACGCGGAGGACGCTGCCTTGCGGGAGGCCTATGAGGAGATCGGACTGGAACCCGGGTGCGTGCAGGTGCTAGGGCGGCTGGCCGACTACATCACCGGCACAGGCTATCGAATCACGCCGGTGCTGGGCCTGCTCCCGTCCGGATTGGAGCTGCATCCTGCGCCCGAGGAAGTGGAAGCGGTGTTCGAGTTGCCGATCGACGTGCTTCTCGACCCTGCGGCCCCGCAACGGCGGATGCGGGAGTGGCGGGGCCGGTTGCGGGAATACTGGGTCTGGCCGCATCCTGATCATTGCATTTGGGGCGCGACTGCGGCGATTCTGGTCCATCTGGCGCAACGGCTGCGCGAGCTGGCATAGGGCGCGGATGCTGCGGCTGCTTGAAATTGGGTTGTTCCTGGCTCCCCTGGCTGCGCTGGTCGTGTGGCGCCTGCTGGCGGGGCGGGGTGGACCGTCGCCGCTGCTGGTGGCGATTGCGGCTGGCGCGCTTGCCGTGCTCGCAGGCGCGCTGCTGTGGTACAGCCGGGACGCAGCGCTGCCGGCTGGCGTGACCTATGTTCCGGCGCGATTGCAGCAGGGTGGCCGGATCGCGCCAGCCCACGGCTCCTCGCAGTGACGGAGTCCCCTGCGGCTCGCATCGATCTTCGGCCGCTGATGTCGTTGCCCGGGCTGATGGCCGTGCTGACGGCGTTGCCGGAGGCGCGGCTGGTCGGCGGCGTGGTGCGCGACGTGCTGGCCGGGCGGGCGCCGACGGATGTGGATCTGACGACGCCGCAACCGCCGGATGCGGTGATGCGGATGCTGCAGCGGGCGGGCATTCGCGCGATGCCGACCGGAATCGACCATGGAACCGTCACGGCCGTGGTCGAAGGGCGAGGCTTCGAGGTGACGACGCTGCGCCGTGATGTCGAAACGGATGGTCGGCATGCGCTCGTGGCCTTTACGGACGATTGGCGCGCGGATGCGGCGCGGCGGGACTTCACGATCAATGCGATGTCGGCGACGCGGGACGGCGCGGTGTTCGACTATTTCGGCGGCGTCGCCGATCTGCAGGCCGGCATCGTGCGCTTCGTTGGCGACCCGGCGACGCGGATCGCCGAGGACTACCTGCGCATCCTCCGCTTTTTCCGCTTTCTCGCGCGTTATGGGGGCGCGCTGCCCGATCTGGCGGCGCTCGGCGCGATCCGTGCTGGATTGCCTGGCCTGGCCCAGCTTTCGGCCGAGCGGGTGTGGCGCGAGTTGACCAGTATTCTGGCGGCGCCCGACCCGCGCGGTGCGGTGCGCCTGATGGCGGAGCTTGGGGTGCTGGCCGCGGTGGTACCGGAGGGCGTTGCGCCGGACCGGCTGGACCGCCTGGTTGCCGCCGGAGCGCCCGCCGATCCGGTGCTGCGGATGGCGGCACTGCTGGCGGGCGACCCGGCAGCGTTCGGCGAGCGGCTGCGGCTGTCCACCGCGGAACAGGAAAGGCTGGTCGCTCTGCGGGCTGCCCCGCTGCCACGGCCGGAGATGGACGACGCGGCACTGCGGCGCCTGCTGGCCGACACCGAGCCCGCCATCCTGGTCGATCGCACGTGGCTGGCTGACGAGCCGGAGCTCAGCGGTGGGTCGGCGCAGGAGCTGGCCGAAGGCGGGACGCCCCCGGGCTCGCCCGAGCCGGGGTTGAAGTTGGCCGAGCAACGGGACGGGGAACCTGCGCCTGACGGGGCTGCGTTGCGCGCCAGGCTCGCTGCGCTGCCGCGTCCGGTGTTTCCGTTGGAAGGGCGGGACGTGCTTGCGCTGGGCCTGGCGCCAGGTCCGCCCGTGGGCGCGCTGCTGCGCGCCGTGCGCGCTTGGTGGATGGCGGGCGGCTGCGTCGCCGATGCGGATGCGTGCCGGGCGGAGCTGGCCCGGCTTGCCGGGCCGCCGGCATGATCGAGGTCGCGCCAGGTCTTGCCATCGATGAGCGCGCGTTGACCGAAAGTTTCGTGCGCGCCTCCGGTCCTGGCGGGCAGAACGTCAACAAGGTGTCCACGGCGGTGCAGCTTCGGCTCGACCTGGCGCGGAGTGGCCTGCCGGACGCGGTGCGCGCGCGGCTGGTGCGACTGGCCGGACGGCGCGTGACGCAGGACGGGACGCTGCTGCTGATCGCCCAGCGTCACCGCACACAGGAAGCCAACCGGCGAGAAGCCCGGGAGGCGCTGGTTCGTCTGGTTGCGCGCGCCGTGGTGGCGCCGACCAAGCGCGTGCCCACGAGGCCCGGCAAGGCGGCGCGGCAGCAGCGCATGGCCGACAAGGGGCATCGCGCCCGGCTGAAGCAGCGGCGCAGTGCGGCGCCGGACGACGGGTAATGGGGACGGGTGCCGGGCGATGGACGATGGACGATGGACGACGAATGTGACGGTGACGTGGCGAACGCGTCGGGTTACAGCGCGCGCCTGCTGTGACGTGCGGCTCCCCGCAGGCGCTTCGAGATTCGCCAGATGCCGCGCAATTGATCGGGAGTCTGTTTGACATGCCGTGCTTCCGGCTACGCCTCGTGCTCGCCGCCACGCTCGCCGGCGTGCCGCTCTCCGTCCCGGTGCGTGCCGCCGACGCAGACGCGGGGGCGGCCGTTTTCAGGGCTCAGTGCAAGGTCTGTCACTCGGTGGAGCGGGGCGGCGAGGCGCTGGCTGGGCCGAGTCTGTTCGGCGTTGTCGGCCGCCACGCCAGCGCGGTTCCGGACTTTCGATACTCCCCGGCCAACCGGCGCGCCGATCTGACGTTCGACGAGCCGACGCTTGACCGTTACATCTCCAATCCGCAGGCGATGATCCCCGGCACGGTGATGGCCTATCCGGGCCTGAAGGATTCGACCAGGCGCAGCGACCTCATCGCGTTTCTCGCGACGCAGAAATAGTGCGGCCGGCCCGGTCGCGGCCATCCGATGGGCGTCGTTCAGCGCCTACCTGAGTGTCTCCAGGTAGGCGATCAGGTCGGCGCGCTTCGTTGCGTCCTTCACCCCGGAATAGGTCATGATCGTGCCGGGAACAACGGCCCTGGGCGTTTCGATGTACTTGTCGAGGGTGGCGGGTTCCCACGTGATATTGGCGCGGATGTTGGCGGGCGAGTAGTGGAACCCGGGCGCGCTGCCGGTCTTGCGCCCGACCACGCCGAACAGGGTGGGGCCGATCGAGTTTCTGCCCGGCGCGACTGTGTGGCAGATGCTGCATTGCGACTTATACACGGCCTGGCCGTCAGCCGGGTCCGCGGCCCAGGCGCCGCCCCCCAGCGCTAGCGCCGCAATTCCGCCGGCGATTGCAAGGAGCCGGACCAGGGCACGAATACGGTGGTGTGACATCACTCGTACTCCTGTTCGGTTTATTGCGCGGGTGGCAGCCTGGCGTGCAGATAGTCGCCGATCACCAGCACCATCGGCACCAGCAGCTCCAAATCGTTGAGCGAATCGGCCGCCGCCGTCTGCGCGAAGTCGATGCCGTCGGCGTCGTTGGCAGTGCGCGCGGCTTCCAGCAGCAGGTTCAGCTCGTCGATCATCGTCGCATGTTCGACGTAGATCTGTTCCTGCTCCGCCCTGACCCGGTCGGTCATCGGGATCGCCCATCGCATGTCCGGCGTAACCTTGCCTTCGGACATCGGCAGCAGCAGGGTCAGCGGCGGCAGGATGAACGCCTGCTCGCGCGCGGTGTGTTGCTTATAGAGCTCCAGCACCTTGCGCGCCTGCGGTCCGACCGGCGGGGGGCGCTCGACGAGTTTCGCAAGCCGCGCCAGCGTCTCCTGGTGCTCTACCATCAGGGATTGCGGGATGTCCCTCGCTTGCGGGGCCGGCTGTGCGGAGGCCGGTCCGAGGAGACTGGCCGTTCCGAGGGCCAGGAGAAAAGCGATCGTCGTTATGCTGGCCGCTCCAGGTCGCATGGCGCTCACTCCACTGGTGTTGGTCGGGCCTTCCCGGCAGCGCGGACTGCCGAGCGCACGACAACTCGCCTCAGAAAAGCACGGTCCAAAGTGCGAGCCCGCCGCCGGCGAACACCGCAGCCGCCGCCACGATCGCCGCCAGTCCATTGCCGTTCATCCGGACTCCGGCGAGCATGAGCACGAAGCCAAGCACGAGAAACAGGATCAGGTCGGCAAGGCCCTGGGTGATCCAGTGATGTCCGGTCAGAGACATCATGAAGCGGAAGACCGGCGGGTAGGCGTCCTTGACGCAGGCGAGGCCGGTGTTGAACAGGATGCTCACAGCCGCCGACAGGCCGAACGCCGTCGCAGCCACGCTTAGCTTTGTGCGATCGCGAATTGCGTCTTCCTGGACGATTGCGCCTCCGCCGCTGATGCGGCTCATTTCGCCCTCCATTGCATGAGGGAGAGCTTCGCGCCATGGTCGATCACGATGCCGGCGCCCTCGATGGCCAGCCCGTTCACCACGATCAAGGCGGCGACCACCAGCACCATGGTCCGCGCGCCCTTGTTTGCAGCGAGGTTGGCGGCGGCGACGATCGGCAGGTACAGCGCCAGGATCGCCGGGATGAAGAACAGGTGCTCTTTCGTCTCCATGAACAGGTCATGGGCGAACGGCCAGGGACCATTCAGAATCAGCGCCTTGTCCACGCTGTAATGCGTGATGTACCAGTAGCCGCCCAGGCCCCATGCCAGCACCATGAACAGCGGGACAATCAGCGCCGCGCGGCGGATGCGCACCCGGTTGGACTCGCTCGCATTGAGCACCTCCACGAAGACCCACAGCGCGCTCAAGATTCCCAGCACGCCGAACGTCGGGTGGGCAAACAGGATGATATCGGTCACCAAGTCTCCCCGTGCCCCAGCATCAGGGGCCTCAATTGGCGTGTAGCGCCTTATGCGCTGACACCATAAGGGGTGGGCGACCGATCTCCAAATCGCGCGGATTGGGGCACGTTCGGCGGAACCGAACGATATCCGTCCAGCTTGCGCTGCCGGTAAGCGGTGGACTCGATTGGCTGGCTTCGCGACGCAGCCCCGCCGGGCTGCGCCGCTTCGAAGCCGGTCAGGCCTTGGGCGCGAAGGCGCCGCACCAACCGTTGGGGCTGATTTTCCCCTCAACGACGTTGCAGGAATCTGGCGCGACGAAGTTCGCGCAGACGCTACAATGCTGGCCGTTGGCGTTGGGCTTCTCCTGGTACTGCACCAATTCCTTCTTGATCTTCTCCTGCGCTGCTGCGCGGCGCGAAAGGGCAACCCCCGCGGCCCCGGCGGCAACGACGCCCAGTCCTGCCTGGAGAACCTTACGGCGAGAGGCTTGCGGCTTGTCGTCCTGCTTCACGTACGTAACCCCCTGTTGTGCGATAGATGCTCGTTCTGCGTCCGACACCGGAGAGGCAATCGCTGCCCCCATTGGGTCGAACCGTCGGACACGGCTCGACGCCCTGAATGCGCCTACTTGAGAGTCGAGAGGTAGGCGATCAGATCAGCCCGCTTGGCGGCATTGCCGGCAACGGAATCCGGCAGCCCCGGAAACGTCATCTTGGTGCCAGGCACGATCTTCTGCGGGTTTTCGATATACTTATCGAGCTGCGCCGGGGTCCAGATCAGATGCGCCGCGGCGTTGGCAGGCGAATAGTTATAGCCCGGAACGGATGTGGTCGGGCGGCCGACCACACCAAACAAGGGCGGTCCGACGATGACTTTACCCGGCAAAGGCGAGTGGCAGATGCTGCAGTTCTGCTTAAAGACCTGCTTCCCGGCATCCGGATCGCCGCCCGCCCAGGCGGCCGTGACAGGCAGGGACATCAGCGCTGCTCCGACCGCGAATCGCAGCCATCGGAGCGGATAAGAACGGGCTTGCGGCATCAACGAATCCTCCCTTTGCGTTATTGATTGGTTCCGAGCTTGGCGCGCAGGTACTCACCGATCAGCAGCACGGTCGGCTCACCCACCTCGTCGTCGTTCAGCAGGTCGCCTGTGCACTCGCGGGCGATGCCGGAGGCCTCCGGGTCGTTTGCATCTTCTCCTGCGTTGAACAGCGCGGTCAGCGCCGCGGTGATCGCTTCGTGCTCCTTGGTGTTCTGGGGCTGCTCGGCCTTGACCTGGTCGATCAGCGGGAGTGCCCACTTCATGTCAGGGGTAACTTTGCCCTCGGCCAGCAGCGGCAGCAGCGTCAGCGGCGGCAGTGCGACTTCCTTGTCGTGATCAAGGTGTGGCTTGATCAGTTCGAGCGCCTTCTGCGCGGCTGGGCCAACCGGCGCAGGCTTCTGGGCCAACCTGGTGAGCTTCCCGATGACCTCCTCATGCTCGAAGGCTTCGGATTGCGGAACCGGCCGCTGTTGCGGCTGGTCCGCGGCGCGTGTCGCCACGACGGTGGTTGCAACTGCACCGAGAAATACCGATGCAGCGATAAGGCTCGTCCTTCGGTCCATTCCGTTCACCCCTTTTGCCTCGGTGATCGAGGCCTTGTCCGTTTCTTCCCAGCCCACCAATCAACCGGTTGGCGCAGCGTCGCGAGCGTCCATTATATGCGGGCCATCGCAAGCTTTGATAGCCACTCCATGGAGTTTCCCTGGGATTCCGGTCGATGCGACACTCCTGGATGTCGATGGCTCTGGTCATCGGTTGCCGTGACATTGCCAAGACCGGAGCCGTGTGCCGTGCCGCAGAGCGCGACGTCGGACAGTGATCGTTCGACGATGTCGAGACAAGGGTTGCATCGCGCGTGCGTCGTCCGCCGTGACTCGTTGCACGCTGCGTTCAGGCAACATTCCGCACTGCAACAAGACTTCCAGATCGCGATGCGCCGAGTGAACGCAGTTTGCCTCGATGGCCATCAGCCTCGCGCCTGCCCTGGTGTTTCCTACCCATTGGTATCTAGCCCGTGCGATTTCCCGGTTTCCTTGATCTAGATCAAGGCACGAGATGGGTTTCGGCACCGAAACTGGTCGCAATTTAACGGGAGGTTAACGACGTGCGTCATTTCCAAACGCGGTGCGCCTGTCTCGGGGCCACCCTGGTCGCGGTCCTTCTGCTGGACGCATCGCCCAGCCAGGCCGTCCCGAACTTCGCCATGCAGACTGGCCAGCCCTGCATTATGTGCCATGTCGGCGGATTTGGGCCTCAACTCACGCCCTTCGGCCGCGCCTTCAAGATCGGCGGCTACACCCAGGATGGAGGTACCGGGTGGGAGCAGTACATGAGGGTGTCGGCGTTCGTGCAAGGCTCCTTCACCAACACCCAGTCGTCGCTCCCGCAAGGCACGCAGCCGCAGCACTACGGCACCAACAATAACTTCTCGCTGGATCAGGTGAGCGTCTTCCTGGCCGGTCGCGTGACGGAGCACACCGGTGGCTTCATGCAATTCACGTGGCAAGATACCAACAACCAGGTCTATTGGGATAATACAGATCTTCGGCCGTACACGACTGAGATCGACATCGGCGACCACGAGTTAAGAATTGGGACTTCGGTCAACAATGGGCCGACCGTGCAGGATCCGTACAACACGACCTATGCATGGGAGTACCCGTATTACCTATCGGCATTGGCTCCGCAGCCTTCAGCCACCCCGTCCATATACGACTTCGCGCGCAATTCCATTGGCTATACAGCTTATGCTTGGTATGATCGAAGCCTGTATGTAGAGGCCGGTGGATACACAACGCTTAGTACATGGTCCCTCGCAAGGATCGGTAACGATCTCGGCCCGGGTAGTACGCAGGGCGTTGCTCCCTATCTTCGGGTCGCCTACGAGTGGGACTGGAACGATCAGGCTGCCTATATCGGCGCACTGTATTTTCAGTCTAACGTCAACCCGACGACGACTGGCCCGTGGGACAGCACCGGCGCTTTTGGCCGGGACCACTACCGGGACTACGCCGTGGACTTCGGCTACCAGTTCATCGGTAACGGGACACACCGCGTCAACCTGATGGGCATCGTCACCTATGAAAACCAAAATCTGGAAGGAACCACTGCCGCTTACAACGCCGCGAATCCAGGCAGCATTTACGGCCCGCACACGAATCTCACCAAATCTAACCTGACGGCCTCGTACTGGTACCAAAACACATATGGTGTGACGGCGAACTGGGCGAAATGGTGGGGTTCGTACAACCCGGTTCTATTCTCCCCCAGCCCGGTCTACGGCAGCGCCAACGGCAAGCCGAACAGCAATGCCTTCGTCCTGGAAGCGGACTGGGTGCCGTTCGGCAAGGAAGACTCCTGGCTGCGGCCGTGGGCCAACCTGAAGATCGGGCTGCAGTACACCATCTGGACCCAGTTCAACGGCGGCGGCAGCAACTACGATGGCTACGGCCGCAATGCGTCCGGCAACAACACGATCTTCCTATACGCCTGGACAGCCTTCTAGCACGGGCGAGACTTGACGAAGGCCGGGGAGCGCAGGTCGCCTCCCCGGTCTTCGTACGTTTGGGCTTGCGTCGCGGTGCAAGCGATGCGCTCGGCAGGCAGCGTTACTGCTGCTTGGTGCGTGGTCGACCTACGGATAATCGCTCGCTGATGCGCGCGCCCTGCAGTGAAGTGTTGTCCGTGTGCCGCAACCGCAGCGCGATCCGCCGCTCGCTGAAAGCTCCGCGCCGTACGCAGCCGGCCCCAGCTTACCGCAGGCGCGGCGGCGCCGATGCGGAGACGGCGAGCGTTCCGCTCAGCCGCGCCAGTCGCCCGCGTCCGGTCCTGCGAACGGTCGGTCACAGCCATCTGCGCTCGCCGCCGGTTCGATGACCCTGCGGCTGCCCTGCGGTGGGGCAACAGCGGGCGGGCGGTGGGGCACCAGCGGGGCGAGGCAGCAGCGCCCGGTGAGTGCTGACCGAACGCCAGGAGCCCTCCCCGAAAGGCACGGACCTCCATCCCAAGGCGGCCCGCGACGAAACCGAACAAGAAGGCAGCAGCCACAGAATCCGCAGGCTCCAAAGCGCGGGTATCGCAGTCACCACGCGGCCACCGGAGCGGCGGATATCGGCACCGCGAGTTCAAGGGTTGCCACACGCGCCGAAATAAGCTCAATAGAGTTCATGGACCGGGATCTGAAGACCCGCGGCAGCGAAAAAGCCGCAAGTTCATCCCAGTGATGGACGTCCATTCTCCAAGGGGCAGCATTCCTACGCTGCTGGTCGGGCTCTACTCCGAGCTACGGCGCCGTCCCATACGCGATTGTGGCAATATTTAGGCAGGGAGCGGCATGAGCACGAAAACCCGTCTATTGGATTGGATAACTGCGCGCTGGCACCTTCCAGGCGTAGCGGCAGCGATGCTGTTGGCCTGCACGCCGGGCCATGCGCAAACCGCCGCCGGAGAACGTACCGAGGGCTCACGACCCTCACTTATCGAGGCCGGCGCGGCGTCGTACTACGGCCGGGCGCACCAGGGAAAGCGCACCGCGTCCGGCTCGACGTTCGAGCAGAACGGGCTGACCGCGGCGCATCCCTGGCTGCCGTTCGGCAGCCGGATACGGGTCACGCTGGAAGAAACCGGCCGGTCCGTTATCGTCACGGTGACCGACCGGCTGTATTCACGGCGTAGAATCATAGACTTGTCGCTGGGGGCCGCCCGCTCGCTGGGCATGCTCCGCCAGGGCGTCGCCATGGTGGCGCTCACACCAGCCTGACGTCTCCAGCGGCCTAGCGTCCCCAGCCGGCGCCAGGCCGGCCGCGACCGGGAGGAAGGGGATCGGCGTCACAGGGTGCTGAGTGGTGTGCCCGACGTTGTTTCCCATGTCGCGGAAATGATCAAATCAATGATCGCAGCGCTTGCCGTGCTGCTCAGCGTCCCGGCTACCGCCGAGGCGCCTCGGACGGGTGCGGCCGCGTATGGCGACTGGCGCAGCGACGCGCCCGGGGTTGTCCGCCACATAACCCCGGACGCGCTTCCAGCGCCCGACGCCAGCGCTTCCGCGTCCCGGTTTCCCTCGGTCGTCGAGCAGCCCGAGGATGCGGCGTTGCGCGTGCCGGCCGGCTTCCGGGTGACGCTGTTCGCCTCGGGCCTCGACCGGCCACGGACCTTGCGCGTGGCGCCCAACGGGGATTTGTTCGTGGCGGAGGCGGGCGCCAACCGGGTACGTGTGTTCCGCACCCCGGATGGCGGGGACCAGGCTGGGCAGTCCGCCATATTCGCGGCCGGGCTGCAGTCGCCGTTCGGAATCGCGTTCTGGCCGCCGGGGCCGGAGCCACGGTTCGTCTATGTGGCGGCGACCGACAAGGTGGTGCGGTTCCCCTATCGGGATGGCGACCTGACCGCGCGCGGCGAGCCGGAGACGGTCGTTCCCTCCCTTCCGACGGGCGGGCACCGGACCCGCGACGTGGTGTTCTCGCCCGACGGCCAGCGGATGTTCGTCTCGGTCGGCTCGGAGACCAACGTCGCGGCCTCGCTGCGCGGACGCGACGCCGCCGCAAACGCGGCCTGGGACGCGGCGCATGGCCTCGGTGCCCCGTGGGGTGACGAAACCGGCCGCGCCCAGGTGCGCTCGTTCGATCCCAGCGGCGGCAACGGGCATCTTTACGCCACCGGTTTGCGCAACTGCGTGGCAATGGCAATCCAGCCGGCAACCGGTGAGTTATGGTGCGCGGTGAACGAGCGGGACGGGCTCGGCGACGACCTGCCGCCGGATTATGCGGCCTCGGTGGAAGAGAGCGCCTTCTACGGCTGGCCCTGGTACTACATCGGTGCACACCAGGACCCCCGCCTGGCGAACGCCCGCCCCGACCTGCAGGACAAGGTCACCGTGCCCGACGTGCTGATCCAGCCGCACTCCGCCCCGCTCGGGATCGCCTTCTATGACGGGCCGATGTTCCCCTCCGCGTACCGCGGCGATGCGTTCGTGGCCCTGCACGGCTCCTGGAACCGCGCACGCCGGACCGGATACAAGGTCATCCGGCTGCGCTTCGCGAACGGCAGGCCCACTGGGGAGTACGAGGATTTCCTGACCGGCTTCGTGGTGTCCGACCGGTCGGTGTGGGGTCGCCCGGCCGGCGTAGCGGTGGCGCATGACGGGGCGCTGCTGGTCAGCGAGGACGCCAACGGCACGGTTTGGCGTGTCGCCAGCGAGCGCTGACCCGGTGCGCGGGGACGGGAGAGTCGTCCGTCGGGTGGCTTATCCCGGTGCCAGCCGAGGCCAGAGGGACCGCCCAATGGAACGCCCTATGGAACGGCACGGCGGGGAGCGCAGGGCCGTGATTGGCCAGCGGGCGCTACCGGCCACGGCCGGCATTACCCGGCGATCTGCGGCGGCTGCGCGACCTCAGGCGCCTCGCTGGTATCGGCGAACACCTCCTGGCGAATGATGCGCTCCGTGACCTCGTTCAGGTAGACGCAGAGCGCCTGGTTCAACTGCTCGAATTCTGGCCACAGCACCTGGTCGATGAACGAGCGCGGCGCGCGTACCAGGACAGTGGTGTAGCGCTGGCGCCGGTAGCGGTATGGGTTCAACCCGTAGCGCCGGCTCAAGGCGACGAACAGCTTGCGCGACCACTGGTCCGGCATCGAGAACTGCATCTCGGTCGCCGGGTCCTTGCGCTCGATCTCCTTCAGGCGGGCACGTAAACGCGACAGCGCGGCTTCGGCCGCGAGCCGCTCCCCGATCGTCCCGGCGCCGGCGAACAGCGCTTCGATCTTGCGGAGTTTGTCGCGAAGCTGATCTTCCGGCAACATCGCGCTCAGGCCGCCCAGGTGACTGGTTTGGCTGCCTCGGGTTTGGCCGATTGGCGGAGCAGCACCACCCGCTCGGCCGACTGGCCAAAGAAATGATGGCCCGACCCGCCTTCCGACAGCGTATCGAGGAACCTGTCGGGCGCCGTGACACGCACGCCACCCAGAATATCCACACCACGCCGGAGGAACGCATCGGGCAGCAGTCCGACCGTCGGGCCCACGACGACGACGCGTGCGTCCGGACGGCACAGGAGCAGCAAATCCTCCAGCGTGTCGTTGAGCAGCGTGGTCCCGGTGATCAGCACCACGTCGCCGTGCGGGATGACGCTGGCGGCCTCGGCGGCCGGGCGGAAATGCGGCAGCTCCTCCGGTTTCAGCATGGCCGGGTTGAGTTCCAGCACGGTGTAGCTCGACTGCAGCCGCTTGAGCGCACGCAGGAAAGGGACGAACGCGCCCACCAGCACGACGTGCTCCCCGGGGCCGATCGCCGCCGCATCGAAGGCGTCGATGCCGGTGCGCAGCTCGGCCGCCGGATGCGGGCGACGCCGCCAGCTTGCGTCGGCGAGCGCATTCAGGACCGCGACGCCGACCGCGCGTCGTATGGCATGCGGCGATGCCGCCTCCACGAGCAGGTCGCGCGCGGGCCGGCCGCGCAGCGCGCCGGAAAACGCCAGCGTGGCGACCGAGCCTGGGCAGCAGGCCGCATCCGGCCGGTAGTTCACCGGCGTTGCGCAGGCCCCCGCCGTGCCGGTGCTGAGCGCCGCGCCGGTGAAAAACAGCCCGATCACCACGCGTTCGACGGTGATCCGGTCCAGGTCGGACCCCAGTATCCGCTCGGCTTCGGCAATGGTCTCCGCCAGGATGCCTTCTGTCTGCATGCCACGCTCCGGTCTCGGCCAAGCCTATAGCGGTCCCGCCGTGCCGCCTCCAGCGCAACCTTCCGCGCCCAGTGGCCCCGCTGCCTGGACCCGGTTTGTTTCATCCGATTCATTTCTTAGAAAGGAAACGCTACCAAGGTAATAACGGCGTCCGGTGGGGCGCAGAATCGACCAGGACGGCCGGCAATCGGACCATTCCGATGCAACTGATGCAGACGCACAACCGAGTCAGACTTGCCCTTCTCGGGTTCACCAGCATTGCGTTTGCCAATGTTGCGGCCGTGCTTGTCACGACAGGGGACCTGGCTGCCGACAGGCAGGGTTACGCTCTCCCGGCCGGACTCGGCCAATCCTGGCTCATCGCGACCCCGGTCTGTCTGTTTTTCCTGCCTGTCGCCCTGGCAGTGATGAGCTGCGCCTGGTGGGCGACCGGAAGGCGGCGGGCCGAGGAGCGACGCGGTCACAGGAACGGTCTTCGCCTGGAGTCGGCCCTGGAAAACATGGCCAATGGCCTTTGCCTGTTCGATGCCTCAGGCAAACTCACGCTGGCGAACAAGCGATTTGGCGAGATCTTCGTCCTCCAGGCTGGCGCGGTGTGCCCCGGCATGCGCTACAAGGACCTGCTCCGACTCATGTGGGATGCCGGGGGCCTTGATGGGCCGAGCTTCGAGGCTGCGTCCGAGGAGCGGCTGGCTTGCGTCCGCCGCCGCGAGCCGGTCGCCTGGACGGATCGCCTGCGTGACGGCCGGCTGATCCAGACGCATCAGCAGCCGATCCCCGACGGGGGCTGGATCGCCACCTGCGAGGACGTCACAGAGCGGCATCAGGTCCGGGAGCGCGTCGCCTTCCTCTCCAGCCACGACGCCATAACCGGCCTGCCCAATCGTGGGCGCTTTCTGAAGACGGCGGGAGAACTGATGGCCAAGGGGCGGCGTGTGGCGATCCTGGCCATCGATCTCGACCACTTCAAGCGGGTCAACGAGACGCTCGGCCACAGCTTTGGCGATGCGGTGCTCGGCGCGGTCGGCAAGCGCCTGCTCAACAGCGTGCGGGACCAGGATGCCGTTGCGCGGGTCGGCGGCGACAAATTCGCCGTGGCGCTGGTGTCGCCGGACTCGCCGGCCGTCGTCGCCGCCGCGGCAAACCGGATCATCAGGTCGCTGAGCGATCCGTACAGCCTCGATGGGCGTCACGTGGTCCTTGGCGCGAGTATCGGCATCGCTGTCGCCGGCGCTACGGCGGACGCCGAGAATTTATTGGTCCAGGCGAACCTGGCACTCTGTTTCGCCAAGTCGGACGAGCGAGGCACAGGTCGCTTCTTCGAAGAGGGCATGCAGCAAAGCATGCGGATTCGTCAGGAATTTCAGTCGGATTTGCGCAAGGCGCTGGAGAACGGGGAGTTCGTTCTGTTCTACCAGCCGCTGGTGGACGCCCGGTCCGGCGAGCTGACCGGGTTCGAGGCGTTGATTCGCTGGTCGCACCCTCGCCGTGGACTGGTGCTGCCGGGTGAGTTCATCCCGATTGCCGAGGAAATGGGCCTGATCACCGCTATCGGCGCCTGGGTGCTGCGCCGTGCCTGCGCCGATGCCGCAAGCTGGCCGTCCGGCCTGACGATCGCCGTAAACGTCTCCCCGATGCAATTCAAGCAGCCCGATCTGGTTCAGATGGTGGGTGCGGCACTGGCCGCGGCGGGCCTCGCGGCGGCCCGCCTGGAGCTTGAGATCACGGAGTCGGTCATGCTCCAGGAGACCGCGGCGACAGTGGCCGTCCTGCATGAATTGCGTGCGCTCGGCATTCGGATTGCCATGGACGATTTCGGGACCGGTTATTCGTCGCTGTCCTACCTGAGCAGTTTTCCGTTCGATAAGGTAAAGATCGACCGGAGCTTCACGGCCAATCTCGGCAGCAAGCGAGAAGCGAATGCGATTGTCCAAGCCGTCACGGGACTGGCCGGCAATCTGGGGATTCGGTCTCTCGCCGAGGGCGTGGAGACCTGGCAGCAGGTCGAGCAATTGCAGGCTCTGGGTTGCGACGAGATGCAAGGCTACCTGTTCGGCCGGCCGCAACCTGTCGCGGAGGTCGAGCACATGGTCGCTGCAGGCAGTCCTGTCGCGCCACACAGTTCGGCGGGGAGAGGCAGGACGATCGAGTGTGTCGTTGCGAACTGATTGCGGGCGGCACCTGTCCGATGACCGCGCCCGCGGCCGACCGCTCATCCTATGAACGGCGCCGGACGGATCGCCTTCCGCCTTCTCTCGGTCAGTGCGCCACCGTCCGGCCTGGCGGATCTGCGTCCCTCGAAGAACTTACGCGGCGGCAAGCGACACACGCCCGGCGTGTCCGCCCAGGCCGCTGGCGCTTCCAGCATCAGCCCGACAACTTCCTGGCGGCGCCTTGCCTCCCTTGGTCAGCCAGCCAGCCAGCCAGCCAGCGCCTCCGGCCCCCGGTGCACGGCTTCCAAAGTCTGCCTGCGGCCCCGTTTTGCGGCGGCGTTGGTGACCCGGTCCATTGCCTCCGCGATGTCTGTTTCCGTTGTCCTGGCGGTCGCGTCTTCGCTGCCGAGCGCCTTCAGCGCCTTCAGCTCGTTCATGGAAGCGGCCTTCGCATGCCCAAGTTCGCCCATGTTCCCCTCCAAGGCGGCATCGCCGCCGCTTTTGCGAATGTGCCGAAGCAAGCTCGCCATCGCCGCTCAATACTTAAGCGATGCCGGAGGGAGATCTCTGGTAAAACCGCGGGTCGCCACGAAAGCTGTCTCGTGCCCGGCGGTCGTTGGGGAAACTTGAAAAGGTTGTAAATGGCTTGGCTCGAATAACGCGTCGGGCGAGACGGCTCGCAGTTTGGCCGGGAACCTGTTCTCGCCTTACCGACGCACTCGCTTCCATCCTCGTCAGGGCGATCCCGTCCAATCGACAGCGCCGGGCCGCATAGCCGCAGACCTGGTCCAACCATGCACGGTCCGGCCAACCGACAAGCCAGAGCCGCCAATGCGGCGACCCGTAGGTCGTGAGCCGGCTGGAGGCCCGAACCACCAAACCGCGCAGGCCACCTCTGCCTGGCGGAGGGCAGCGAGGGGGCTTCGACGCTAAACTGGTTGGCGGTATCGCCGGGCGGGTGCTGACCGTGGCCCCTAACGCCTGCCTGCTCCAGACTCCGCCACGAAAGGCTTTGCCAGTGGTCCGATGGGCACCGCCAACGTCCGAGTGAGCGGCTTGAACATGTTGGCCGCATCTGCCTTCTTCAGGAATCCTTCACGCAACCGTTCCAGGCGGCGGAGGTGCGTCCTTCTATCGCTGCCATTCAGCATCATGGACTCCGACCGAGGTCTCAACGAGGCATCAAGATATCGCGACTGGGGTCCCTCAAGAATCCGTACTTGTCCGGATCGCGGGAGGCACTTTTAGCGGCGGATCCAGACGCGCTCGCCCGGCCCGTCGAACACGCTGGTGCCCCAGCGCAGCAGCCACGAGGCTCCCAGTTGGCCGAACGCCTTGTCGAACGTCGCAATCCCGCCGCAGGCCAGGTCGGTTTTCACTTGCAGCACCGGCGGCGGGTATACGCCGACGGGTTCGCCGCCGAGCGTTTTCACGGTGAGCGAGGCCGTATCAATCTGCCAATACTCGTTGATCCCCCGACCGTCGCAGCCGAGCGTCGGCGGACCGTTCGCCGGGTGCATGGTGACGCCTGCCGCGCGCAACTCTGCGATCAATGCGCCGTTTGCTTGAACGACCCTCGGCTCGAGTTCATCGTCAAAGCCCGTGTCCATCTGCACCGGGAAAACGACGGGGCCGATTTGCAGACCGACGACCGGCACAATCGGGCTGCCGGGTTCCGATCGGTGCGGCGTGGTGTCGTCGCCATGCAATCCGATTTCAACGAAGCCCGCGTTCCGCAGCGTGGCCGGATCGCAGACCGCGGTCCCGACAACGGCGAAGGCTGGCCTCGCCTCGTAGTGGAACTCAATCACGCCCAGGCTCAGGAAGTCCGTGCCGATACGGCCCCGCTGGCCGCCGGCGGGGCCACGATATCCGCCCATGTCTTCCGCCACGAATCGTCCGCCCGTCGCGATGGGGAGCGAGAAGCCTGACAGGGTGGCACTGCCGCCCGCGGGCAGCCCAAAAGTCTCTGAATCGACGGCGCTGTAGGTAGCACCCGTATCAAGCAAGAATCCGCCCGTGTGACCATCGAGCGTCAACGTCATCACAGGCGTTTCGCCGATCGAAGTGTCGAGGGGAATCCGCTCGCCTGAGCATACCGGCGCCTGTCCCCAGGCGGGCGATCCGGAGGCGCAAGCGGCGGCAAAAACAATGATCATGGCGGAACGCGTCATGGGGCCACCGTTGGGCTACCGTTGGGGGCTACCGTTGGGGGCTACCGTTGGGGCATTCGTTCTGGCCAGTCTGGCTGTCAGTCGGGCCGCCCGGCAGCCATCACGCTAACCGCATAGAATTTTGACGCTCTGGTAGTCCAACGACTCGCTGGACGATAGCCTTGGCGGCGTCACCCCGCCTGATATCTTGATATAGAGTCGGTCCGCCAACCTTATGACCCTGGCGAATCAGTCCGATCACGCAGACGCGCGCTTCCTGACCAGCAGCTCGAGTCAGCAAGGCCTACTCACGAAACCGTGAGCAATGAGAGTATAGTCCTAAACTGCCGGCATGTTGCTCGTTCATTCCGAGACAATTTATTGGGGCCCCGATCCCATATCGCAAAGTGATAGATTTCGTAAGCAGATTAGATTAAGCCTTCGGGCGTCTGATTGGAGCAAGGAACGCCAATCCTGTTTCTCTTTCGCCGGCACCGGCACGTTGGCGGTGCATGCGTTTGGTTGGCCGGCGGCTCCCATCTCGATCGCAGAATGCTCTTATGCTGGACAGCCGCTTATGCTACGCGAAACGATATCACTATATCCCTACGCTCGCTCCCTGCTCAACGTAGAGGCAGAAAGCTGGGTCAAGCATTGTGAAGTCCAGGGATTACAAATTGATCGCGTAGCGATAGAGGCACAAATTAGGCATGACTACAAGACGGCCATGCGTATCCTCCCCAAACCCGCAGGCAGAATTCACTGGGCAGCCTTCAACAGCGATACGGAGGTACCGAACAGAATAAATCCAGTATTTATGTTTTTCAATCAGTTAAGAAGAAAATTTGACGTATCATACAAAATTGCCTACAATATTCCACTTTCACTGACGGGTCCCGTAATTCTTCCGACGATCGCAGCATGGTCATTGCGTGATCGCGATATAACATCAAAAATCGCCCGTGCTCTTGCTCGCAGCTCTGAGTCTGAGGATCTTCTGACTTTTGCCTTATATGTGGTCGAGCGGTACCCGCAAGCGCACAAGTTGCAGGCTATGCTAAAGCTTCTGCAAGTTCCTCCTGGCTAGCGTTATTAGCCTTCTCATCACCAGATGTCATCGCATGGCTGCATCAGCATATGGGGGGGCGCTGCGGCGCAGGCGCAGCGCGTCGAAAGCGCGATCACCCGCACCCGTTCGGCAACGAACGGGAGGCCGACCGCAGCGGTTGACGAAGCGGGCAGCCGGGAGCAGCGCCAGCGGACGCGTGCGGCCCGATCCTGGAGTGCTGAAAAAGGCGTTGCGCGTATTGGAGTTCGTGTAAGCCGCGGTTCGTCCTGCTCGCACATCGCACACCCAAGCTGGCGGACGATACGCCGCACGTCGTCATCGTAGGCGCAGGGATTCGATTTTGC